>Ga0137401_10000854_pt1 | contig 12643 bp, 8 predicted proteins | sample CZOMad1_1_16fung_FD_108286 | JGI IMG/M metagenome (GOLD analysis project Ga0137401, IMG submission 108286) | Vadose zone soil fungal communities from Angelo Coast Range Reserve, California, USA - CZOMad1_1_16fungal (Illumina Assembly) | ecosystem: Environmental > Terrestrial > Soil > Vadose zone...
CATATTCAGCGTGCCAATGGTGAGATGAGGAGAAACCTTATCATTGTTGGCTTCAGCTCGGAGGGGCTGCGCCTTCGCAGGCGCACCCGCAACGAGGAGGTCCGGCGGGAATCCACCGGCCGGCGAGTTCAGCGTGACAGTTTCGCCTTCGAGATGAAGAATCGCGAGATGGGCGGGGCTGCCCGCGGCGAGATGAATCTTGTTGTCAGCCGCAGAACCGAGTGAGTTGTCCCCCGGCTCGAGCCATTCGAGGCCGGTGAGCGAGAGCCAACCGTCCGGCTTCAACAGGTCTGCAACGTACTGCGTGCGCCATGCAGCGTTGTCTTTCTGCCAGGAACTCTCTTGCGAGGCTGCGGGCGCGGGTAGCAGCGCGAACAGAAGAGCTATGAAAGTCGGGCAGGCCGAACGGTTTCTGAAGCGCATGAGGAAGTATAGCGTGGAAGGGAAGGCGCTGAAAATGAAGATGAGTATGAAACAGCAGTGCCGGCCCATGTGGCAGATCATTGGGAGGCGAGGTTCGCGGAAGTGCAAGCAGATTACTGGGCAGCAATAATCTTCGTCCGTGATATCGCTAATTCCCATTAAGTATATGGCAAGCCGTGAAGAATGTATGGCTTAGATAAATCGATTTTTTAATGCATTTATGCCATTCTTTTTGTTGCTGGAGATATAACCTCGAAGCTCTTTTCCTCGTCTGAATAAGGGTAGTCAAATCACGCTCTCCTCCGCGGGGATGGAAGTATCTTGATTTGCTTCCGCGAGGCAGGGACAAAAGGAAGAGAGACTCTTATGAGAAGAACGAAATTCACCGCAGGGCTGCTGACATTTTCGCTGTTGCTTGCAGCCAGCGCCATCGCCGGCAATGCCAACAAGGGTACGCTGCAGCTCACCGATACCGTTATTGTCGGTGGCAAGCAGCTCCCGGCCGGTAAGTATCGAGTGGAATGGGCCGGAAGCGGATCGACTGTCGAGGTCAGCATTTCCGACGGCAGGGAGACGCTAGCCAAAGTGCCCGCGCAGGTTCTTCCGCTAGAGAAAGCCCAGACGACGAGCGGGTATACCATTAGCACCGACCAGGCTGGTAACAAGGCGCTGACGGAGATTTTCTTCGGTGGCAAAAAGTATCAGCTGTCCATCGGCGAAGCATCTGCGGCAACAGCTACACCTTCCGACGAGGCGCAAGGGAGGAACTAGCCTCGGTGTTTTTCTTCTCGTTGTTTGTAGTTACTATACAGAGGGGCCGCGAAGCGGTCCCTTTTTTTGTTTACGTTCTCCAATTCACAGAGCCTCTCGGGCATAACACTTGGTTGTAAATGCGGTTCGCAACTTCCAATAGTGTGATGTGATCTAACAGCACTGGCTCGTATGAGTGTATGATTTGGGGCGTTTAAGTCGGCGGAGGCTTGGTTTATTTTCCCGACCGAGCGCAATTCGCAACAAGAGTTCTGGGTTTTAGAAGCGGAGGCAGCTTCATGATCGTCGGAGTTCCGCGCGAGAGTTTTCCCGGAGAGCGGCGCGTGGCGCTGGCGCCGGCAGTCCTCCCGAATCTGACGAAAGCGGGCTTGGAAGTTGTGGTGGAAGCTGGCGCCGGATTCGCGGCGGGCTATCCGGATGCCGACTATTCCGCCAAGGGCGCGAAAATTGTTGCGAGCCGCGCTGAAGTGTTCGGTGCGGCCGATATCGTGGTGCAAGTCCTCTGCTACGGATCCAATGACAAAACCGGCAAAGCTGATGTTCCGCTTTTCCGGCGCGACCAGTTACTGATCGGGTTCCTTCGACCGCTGGGATCGATCGAAACCATCCAGGAGATCGCCTCCAAGGGAGTGATTTCGTTTTCCGTGGAATTGATGCCGCGCTCGACGCGCGCGCAGAGCATGGACGTACTTTCCTCGATGGCGACGATCTGCGGATACAAGGCCGTAGTGCTTGCCGCCGATACTTCGCCGCGAATCTTTCCCATGCTCACGACGGCTGCGGGAACCATTACACCGGGCCGCGTGCTGGTGATTGGCGCGGGCGTGGCGGGTTTGCAGGCGATCGCCACCGCGCGCCGGTTGGGAGCCGTGGCGTCCGCGTACGATTTACGGCCCGCGGCGAAAGAGCAAGTCCAAAGCCTCGGTGGACGATTTGTCGAGCTCCCGATCGAGGCCAAAGACGCCGAGGACGCGCGCGGGTACGCGCGGGCTCAGGACGAAACTTTCTACAAGCGCCAGCGTGAATTGTTGGGAAAAGTCGTCGCGGAAAGCGACGTGGTGATCAGTGCGGCCGTAATTCCTGGAAAGAAGCCCCCGATCCTGGTGACCAAGGAGATGGTAGCAAGCATGGCGCCTGGCTCCGTCATTGTGGATTTGGCGGGCGAACGCGGAGGGAATTGCGAGCTGACGCGTCCCGGGGAAATCGCCGTGGAACACGGTGTGACGATTATCGGGTGGTTCAATTTGGCCAGCACCGTGCCCTATCACGCCAGCCAGATGTACGCGCGGAACATCACCGCCTTTCTTCTGCACCTTGTGAAGGATGGGAAGCTGCAGCTCGATTTGGAGGATGAGATTGTGCGCGAAACGATGCTGACGCGCGGCGGGGAAGTGGTCAACCCGCGCGTTAGAGAATTTTTCTCCCTGCCAGCCCTGCCTGCTGCGCCAAAGGAGCTGGCAAAAACATGAAGATGGATCTGCTCACCAGCCTTTACGTTTTCATGCTCGCCGCTTTCATTGGCTTTGAAGTGATACGCCGCGTCTCCCCGCTGCTGCACACGCCGCTCATGTCCCTGACCAACGCGCTGGATGCCATCGCGGTCGTCGGCGCGATTCTACTCGCTGGAGAGCGCCATGCGCATGGAGCGACGCTTGCGAAGATTCTGGGAACGATCGCCATCGTCGCCGCGACCAGCAACATCGTCGGCGGATTCCTGATTACCGATCGAATGCTGAAGATGTTCAAGGCCAGCGGGCCGAAGAAACCATGACCAACCTGCCTGGCATGGAATACATCATCGAAATCACATATCTGATTGCCACCGCGCTTTTCATTCTGTCGCTGAAGTGGCTGAGCTCTCCGACTACCGCGCGCCGCGGCGTCTTTGCCGGTGAGCTGGGCATGTTGCTGGCCATTGTCGGAACTCTGCTGCACCAAGGCATCGTGGAATACAAATGGATTTTTATCGCCCTTGTACTGGGTACGATTATCGGCGTGCCTCTCGGAGAAGTGGCCATGACCGCGGTACCGCAGCGGACGGCGCTAAGCCACGCGTTTGGCGCCTTGTGCGTCACGCTAGTCGGCACAGCGGAGTTTTATTTGCGCACTCCCGATGTGCCGCGTTTCATGATGGGCGTGCTCTCGCTTGAAGTAATTCTCGGCTCACTTACATTCACCGGCAGCTTGATGGCCGCGGGAAAATTGCAGGAACTCCTGCCGCAAAGGCCCATTACTTACAAAGGGCAGAACATCGTCAACCTCGGACTGCTCGGTGTGGCCATCGTTGTCGCGGGCATGCTGGTAGCTCATCCGGAAAGGACGCAGCTCTTTCCGCTGATTGTCGGCATCCCGCTTTTGTTCGGCGTGATGATGATCGTCCCTATCGGCGGCGCGGATATGCCCACCGTGATTTCCCTCTTGAATTCCTACGCAGGACTCTCTGCTGCGGCGATGGGTTTCGTCCTGGATAGCAAATTATTGATCATCGCCGGCGCACTCGACGGCGCATCCGGTCTCATACTTTCCGTGAATATGTCGAAAGCGATGAACCGTTCGTTTTCAAACGTGCTCTTCGGGGCTTTTGGACAGGAACAGCCCGCGGTGGCCGGCCGGCAGGAGGCGCGGCCGGTGCGTAGCGCGACACCCGAGGAAGCGGCCGCGATTCTTGCCGCGGCGAACAAGGTAGTGATCGTTCCCGGCTATGGAATGGCCGTGGCCCAGGCCCAGCACAAAGTGCGCGAACTGTACGATGCACTGACGAAGCGTGGCGTGGACGTGAAATTCGGAATCCATCCAGTCGCGGGGCGCATGCCGGGTCACATGAACGTTTTGCTCGCCGAAGCGGACATCCCCTACGACAAGCTCTTGGACATGGACGAAATCAATGGAGATTTTCCGCAAACCGATGTGGCCCTGGTGATTGGCGCGAACGACGTGACCAATCCGGCGGCGCGCACGGACCCAAACAGCCCGATCTACGGCATGCCTATTTTGGATGTAGACAAGGCGCGCACCGTCATGGTGATCAAGCGCAGCATGGGAGCCGGATTTGCGGGGATCGAAAACCCGCTCTACTACCTCGAAAAGACACTCATGCTCTTCGGCGACGCCAAATCCTATGTCGGCTCGATCGTGCGGGAGCTCGGCGGCGGCCACGAATAGCGTAGCCTCGCCGCGACTCGATCAAAACTTTCCCAAAACTTTCGCTCAGTGATAGGACGCCTTATTCATCGTGTGCATGCTTCTATTCGTAGCGCAAAGCGACGATGGGATCGACGCGCATGGCTCGGCGAGCAGGAACATAGCAGGCCAGCAGCGCCACGGCGAGAAGCGCAAAGGCAATGGCTGCGAAAGTCTGCGGGTCGCGCGGGCTGATGCCGTAGAGGAGATGCGACATATAGCGAGTCAGCGCCAAGGACGCCGCGATTCCCAGAGAGCCTCCAACAAGCGCGAGCCGCAAGCCCTGGCCAAGGATCAGCCACAGCACGTCCTGCTGTTGCGCGCCAAGCGCTACGCGGATTCCAATTTCATTGGTGCGCTGCGTGATTGCATAGGACATCACTCCGTAAATCCCGACCACGGCAAGCGCAAGTGCCACTCCCGCAAAAATTCCCAGCAGAGTCAGATTGAATCTTTGGTGGTCAAGCGAAGCGGCCACAACTTCGTTCATGGTGAAAACTTGAGTGATGGGAAGTTGATTGTCGATGGCCCAGAGGCGCTGTTTCACTTGCCCCAGCAGGATTCCCGTGGAAGCGGCGCCGCGAATCGTGGGATACATCCAGCGCTTCCACTTTTGCGCCGTTTGAGAATAGAGATCGTAAACCGCAGGCTCTTCCGGCTCGCCGGGGCCAAAATGCTTGATGTCGCCGACAACGCCGACGATGGTCATCCAGTCTGGAGGATCCGAGCGAGCCCATTGCACGCGGGCTCCAAGCGGATCTTGCCCCGGAAAATATTGTGCAACGAACGTGCGGTTGACGACAGCAACATGCGGACTGCCAGTGCGATCCTGTGAACCAAATTCACGGCCGGCCAGCAGTGGAATTCCCATGACGCGAAAATAGTCGCCTTCCACTGTGCGCGTTTGCACTTCGGGCTCGCTGCCCGCGGCCAGCGGCGGCCGGCCTTCAATCACAAAATTGTGGGTGAGGTAATCTCCGCTCATGGGCAGTTCGCTGACCAACGCGGCCTGCGCTCCCGGAATGGCGTTCAAACCCTCCAGCAATTCGCGGTGGAATTGCCGTTGCTTGGTCTGCTCGCGATAGCGCGCTTCGGGAAGCTCGAGGCGCATCGTCAGCAGGTTGTCCGTGCGGAATCCCGGGTCGATGCGATGCAGCAGCCTAAAGCTGCGGATCATCAGGCCCGCGCTGATCAAAAGGACCAGCGCGAGAGCAATTTCCGAAACGACCAGAAACTTGCGAAGACGTTGTCCGGACGCTCCGCCAGCCGTGGTGCGCGTGTCCTCTTTCAGTTTAGCGCTGACGCCGAAGAACGTAGCGTTGAGGGCCGGGACCAATCCGAAGACGATTCCAGTAAGCAGCGAAACGGCAAAGGTGAACCCGAGAACCGCGGTGTCGATCGAAGTGTTTGCGATTCGGGGAAGATCCGCCGGCGTCAGCGTCATCAATAGACGCACGCCCAGCGCCGCGAGGGCCAGTCCGGCAGCTCCGCCGAGAAGTGAGAGAAGAACACTTTCGGTCAGCATTTGGCGGATAAGGCGGCCGGAAGGCGCTCCCAGTGCGGCGCGAATCGCGATTTCCCGCTGGCGCGTGGCGCAGCGCGCCAGCTGCAAATTGGCAAAATTCACGCAGGCAATCAGCAGGACCAGACCCACGGCCGCGGACAGCACCAACAACTCGAGCCGTACGTCGCCGACGATCGAGTCTTGGAGGGAGAGCAGGTGCCGATGGATATCCGTGAAGTCACGCGCGGTATTATCCTCGGGATAATGAAGAGCGAGCCATTGGTCGACGTTTCCCATTTCGGCGCTTGCTTGCGCAATTGAAATCGAGGGCTTTAGCCGGAAATAGGTGTGCAGAAAATGGACCCCACGAGATTTCGCAGCCGACGGGTCGACGACACGGAGTGATGCAAGTATATCCACGGGCCTGCCCGGCAGCCAGAATTCGCGCGGCAGCACGCCAATCACCGTGTAGGAATTGCCGCTAAGGCGAATGGACTTTCCAAGAATCGCAGCGTCTCCGCCGAAGTAGCGCATCCAGAAGCCATGCGTGAGTACCGCTAGCGCCGGTCCTCCGTAACTGTCCTCTGCAGGCGAAAACGCGCGGCCGAGAACGGGAAGGAATCCAAGTGCGTCGAAGAGTTCGGCGTTGCAAAGCCCGCCGGAGATCTGCACGGGTTCGCCTTGCCCGATGAAGTCGAGCGCCGGCTTGGTGATCCCCCCGATGGCCGCGAACGAATTCGTTTGCTTCTGAATGTCTTCCAGGTCGGGAAGAGACTGATTCGACTGCAGTGTGAAGAGCTGTTCAGAATTGGGATAGGGAAGCCCGCGAAGGAGAACGGCGTTAACGACGCTGAAGATGGCGGCGTTCGCGCCGATACCGAGTGCGAGGGTGATCACCGCCGTCAGCGTGAAGCCGGGAGCTTTGCGCAGAGTGCGAACGGCAAAGCGAAGATCCTGGACGAAGTCTTCGAGATGGCTGACGCGGCGAGCGTCGCGACATTCTTCCTTGCGGAGTTCGAGGCCTTCGATGTCACGGAGCGCCTTGCGCCGCGCTTCCTCAGCATTCATGCCAGCGGCGGCGTACTGTTGCGTCTTTTGTTCCAAGTGATACTGGAGCTCATCGTCGAGTTCGCGCTCCACGGCGTTTCGGCGCAACAACGATCGGATGCGAAGCGGAATCGAGTAGAGCCAGCGTTCGAACCGCATCTCAAACCTCCTTCAAATTGATTACATGCGAGATCGCGGCGGAGAGGCGATCCCAGTTGTCCGCTTCGCGCTCGAGATGGCGCCGGCCCAAACGCGTCAGCGAATAAAACTTGGCTCGGCGGTTATTTTCGCTGGGGCGCCACTCCGCTTTGATCCAGCCTTCTTGTTCCAGTTTATGCAGCGCTGGGTAAAGTGAGCCGTCACTTACCTGCAGAACATCGCCGGAAACCTGTTTGAGTCGAATGCTGATGGCAAATCCATTCAGCGGCTCCAGCGTGAGGATTTTGAGAAGGAGTAAATCCAGAGTGCCCTGGACAAGGTCGGAAGGTTTTGACATGCTCGCGTTCTCCCTTGGTAACCGAGCGGAGTGTATCCGCTTTCCTCTCGGTAAGCAAGGGGAAGCTCACAGTACACCGCCGGGCGAGACTAGGTTGCAATTACTCGTATCGCAGGGCGACCATCGGGTCCACGCGCGTGGCGCGCCGCGATGGGATATAGCATGCCGCAAGCGTAACGCTCATTAGGATCACCGCGACTGCGGCAAACGTGAGCGGATCGGTCGGTTTCACCCCGAAGAGCAGCGTCGCAATCAACCGCGTTGCCGCAAACGAGCTTGCGAGACCGAGCGCTAGGCCGATGGCGGCGAGCCGCGCGCCCTCTGCCAGCACTTGCTTCAGCATGTCCTCTCTCTGCGCGCCGAGCGCCATGCGAATACCTATTTCATGCGTGCGCTGCGTGACGGTATAGGCCATCACGCCGTAAATTCCCACAGCGGCGAGACCGAGCGCGAGTGTGGCAAAGGCCACCAGCAGCGTCAAATTGAGGCGAGGCTGAACGACGGAATTCGAGAGCAGCTGGTCCATCGTGCTGACTTCGTAGATGGGCATGTTCTTGTCGACCGCGAAGACCTGTTGGCGGATGGCGTTCGTTACGCTGGTTGGTTCAAGGGTCGTGCGTACGGCAAGATACATGCTGCGGAAGAAGGGGCTTTGCGCGAGCGGGAAATAGGCTTGTTCGCGTCCTTCCACATCCGGCCCATAGTGTTTTACGTGGCCGACTACTCCGACAACGGTACACCATTGAGGCATCAGGGGTTTGGAATTGGGAACGGTATTAATGGAGATGCGTTTGCCAATGGGATCCTCGTTTGGCCAGAACCGGCGCACAAAATCTCGGTCCACAACCGCTACGAAAGGCGCATCAGCCGTGTCCGCATCAGTCAGGAACCGTCCGCGCTCCAACGGAATCTGAAGGGCCTCGAAATATCCTGGCGCAGCCGTGCGATAATCCGCTTCGACATAGGGCAAATTGTTTAATGGAGCGTATCGCGGGAGGTCCGTGACGGAGGTCTGCTCCACGAACGTGCTCCCGGAAGAATACGATTCGCTCAGAGGCAATTCAGAAACCGCACCGGCCGCCTGCACCCCCGGAACCGCTTTCACTCGATTCAGGAGTTCCTGATAAAAAGTGTTGAGCGGTGCTCCATCCGGGTAAGTTTTTGCCGGAGGAGAAAGCCTCATTGAGAGCAAGTGCTGAGGCTGGAATCCCGGGCTCACTTCCAATAGATGCTGGAAGCTGCGAATCATCAGCCCCGCCCCGACCAAAAGCAGTACCGCCAGCGCGATTTCCGATACAACCAGCATGCCGCGCAGCCGCCTTGTGCCTCTCGCCGCCGAAGTGCTTTGCCCCGTTTCCTTCAACGTGTCCTGCAGATTCGCCCGGCCCACGTGCCACGCCGGAGCAAGTCCGAAAACCAGGCCTGTCAGCAGAGAAATCCCGAGCGTGAAACCAAGAACGGCCGGATCTACGCTGACTTCGTCCATGCGCGGCACGTTTGCAGGTACAAAACTGCGCAGTGCCGACACACCCCAGTAGGCCAGAAAGAGACCAAGCGCGCCTCCCGCGCCCGCAAGAACCATACTCTCGGTCAAGAACTGCCGAATAATTCGCGCGCGTCCCGCTCCCATTGCGGAGCGAATGGAGAGCTCCTTTTCGCGCGCCGAAGCTTGCGCCAGCAGCAGATTTGCGACGTTGACACACGCAATCAAGAGAACGAAAGCCACGGCACCCAATAGAACGAGAAGGGCCGGCCGCACGTTGCCCACAATCTGGTCTTTCAGCGGAACCACGAACATTCCCCATCCCCCGCTGGCAGGATAGTTGTTGGGGTTTTCAACCGCGAGCTGCGCGGCAAAGCGGCCCAACTCTGCGGATACTTGTCCCAAGGTAACACCCGGCTTCAATCGCGCCGTCACGTGCATGTAGTGGGAGCCACGATTCTGGGGTTTCGTCCGATCCAGGCCCATGGGAACCCACAAATCGTGTTTGCCCCCTAGTGAGAAATCCTCGCTTAACACGCCAACAATAGAATACGGCTGGCCGTCGAGTTGAATGGATTTACCCAGCATCTGAGGGTCGCCACCAAACTGACTCTTCCAAAGTGCAAAACTGAGAACGGCCACATGGTTGTGCCCGGGCTGGTCCTCGTCGAGGGCGAAGATCCTGCCGAGCGCTGTCTGAACGCCAAGAAGTTGGAAGAGAGTTGCCGTGGCCGCAGGAGTGGAAACTTGCACCGGCGGGGAGTCGCTGCTTGTCAAATTGGCGCTATCACCCAGCGAATAGGCGCCAAGCTCGGAGAAGGATAGATTCCGGTCGTGCAAGTCCCAATACTCAGGCTCCGAGAACCACAGGCGCGGAATACCTTCCTTGTCCAGCTTTCCCCAGATTTTGACCAGCGTGGTGGAATCTTTGTAGGCCAGGGGCCGAAGCAGCACGGCGTTGACGACGGAAAAAATGGCCGTGTTTGCCCCAATTCCGAGTGCCAGCGTCAGTACAACCACCAGGCTGAATCCCGGATTCTTCATCATCATCCGCGTTGCAATTCTAATGTCCTGGAGAAGTGTCCCCATAGTGCCTCGATTCTCGCTTACGGTATTTCACTCGACTGCCAAGGACTACTCGTATCTCAATGCAACGATGGGATCGACGCGTGTGGCGCGCCGCGCGGGAATCGAGCACGCCACCACCGCCACGACCAGTAGCAGAACAGCCACGCTTAGAAATGTGGCCCAGTCGCCGGGCGTGACGCCGAACAGCAAACTGGACAAGAGCCGCGTGAGCGCCAGCGCGGCAATAATTCCGATGGCCACGCCCGCGAGCGCGGCAAGAATCCCCTGTCGCAGCACCATCTTTAGGATGTCTCGGCGTTGTGCGCCAAGCGCCACGCGAATCCCGATCTCGCGCGTGCGCTGAAGAACCATGTGCGAGATCAGCCCGTACAAGCCCACGATCGCCAGAATCAGAGCCAGGGTAGCGAAACTCCCAATAACGTAGGAAGGATACCGCCGCAGGAAAACCGACGGCGATTGATTGGCGATCTGTTCGAGCGATTGCGGCTGGATCATCGGAAGTTGTGGATCCATCTCATGCAATGCTGCACGCGCAGTTCCGACGAACGCCGCGGGTTCCCCAGCAGTACGCACCAGATAACTCAGAAAAGTGGAAGGCCCCTGATCGTTGGCCGTATAAATAATGGCCGGCGCTGGCGCGGCGATATCGATGGAAGCCGTATCCCCGGCCACGCCGACGATCTGAAGAAATGGATTCTGCGCGCTGAACGTAAAACGAATCCGTTTGCCAATGGGATTTTCTCCAGACAAGTAGGCTTTAACAAACGCGCGGCTCACGACCACGGTTCCGGGCGTATCCTGCTTATCGGTTGCGTTGAAGAAACGCCCATCGACCAGTGGAATTTTCAAAGACGAAAAATACCCCGTGCTTACCGAGATGATTTGGCATTCGTCTTCCTGCCCCAGGGCTGTGGTGCGGCCCTCGATAACAAATCGAATCGTGCCCCTGCCACCGCTCGCGGGAATACTGGAGGTCTGCCCCACGTCAATCACTCCCGGCAAGGAGCGGAGGCGCTGTGTGAATTCGTGATCGAAACGAACCGCAGCCGCGCTGTAGTAAGGAGGATTCTTGTCGCTCGGGTAAGCAGAATCCGGCAAATTGACCGAGAAGGCCAATACATTGTGAAGATTGAATCCCGGATCTTGTCCCAGCAGTGCATGGAGGCTCCGAAGCAGCAGCCCAGCACCGACCAGCAGCACCAGAGAAATGGATATTTCGGCAATGACCAGTGCATTCCGCAGACGAGCCTGGCCACCGCTTGTTCCGCCGCGCGATTCATCTTTCAACACCTCGTTCAAAGTCGTCCGCGAAGCGTGCAGGCTGGGCGCCAACCCGAAAAGAATTCCGGTGAGCACGGTGACTCCGCAAAGAAAAAACAGCACGGGAACGTTGATTCCAGCGTTACGCAGGTAAGGCGTGGCCTGTAACAAAGTTTCCGGAATGGCCGCGATCAGCAAATTCACGCCCCATTGAGCTCCGAGAAGTCCGACGAAGGCGCCAGCAAACGAAAGCAGCAGGCTTTCAGTCAGCAATTGTGCAAGCAAGCTTCCTCGGCTCGCGCCCAGCGCCGAACGCACGGCAAATTCCTTGCGCCGCCCGATCGAACGCGTCATCACCAGGTTGGCGACGTTGGCGCACGTGATAAGCAGGACGAATCCCACGGCTCCCAGTAGAATCAGCAGGATCGGCCGAACCTTGCCCACCACCTGCTCATTCAGACTCTCCATCACAAAAAACACCGAGCTGTTTTCTTTCGGATATTCGTGGGACAGCCGCGTGTTGATGCTCTGCATTTCCACGCGCGCTTGGTCCGCAGTGTAGCCCGGCGCCAGCCGCCCAATAACATTCAGCCAGTGGAGACTGCGCCGCGTGATCGGATCACCCGTCTGATGGATGGGTACCCAGACCGGCGCGGAGTTGGCAGGCGCAAATTCAAAGTTGCGCGGAAGCACTCCCACGATGGTTGCTGGCTTGCCGTCGATATGAATGACGCGCCCAATGATGTTTGGATCGGCGCCCAATTCGGTGCGCCAGAATCCATCGGTGAGAATGATGACGTGCGGGCCATCGCCCTGCATTTCATCCTCGAGGAAGTCGCGCCCCATGGCGGGTTTAACGCCGAGAGTCGAAAAGAAGCTGGGTGTCACCTGCGCGGCGAAAGTGTTCTTCGGTTCTCCATCCGTAGCCAAGGTGAACCCGTCGCCGCTGTAGGCTGCAAAGGATTGGATGCTCTTGGCCGCCTGTTTCCAATCCAGGTAGTCTGGATAAGATGCTTGCGCGCCGCTCGCGCTGTAGTCCGCTTGCGTGCGCGACTCGCCCAAATGCAAGAGCTTGCCGGGTTCGCGATAGGGCAGCGGCTGCAACAACGCCGAATACACCACCGAAAAAATCGCCGTGTTCGCACCGATGCCCAGCGCCAGCGTCAATACCACAACCACGGCAAATCCGGGCGAGCTCCAGAACGCGCGGATGGCGTAGCGCAGGTTTTGTATCAGTGTGCCCATCGGCAGACCTCCGAATGTAATCAGACTGCATGGGCAAGTCGTCGGCCATCTTTCACCGATTTCGCCGCTGAACACAAAAGACTTAGCAGCCTAGAAAACGCGTGGTGGTTGAGACTTGTGCCCGCTAATGGGATAGAGAGTGCGG
>Ga0137401_10000855_pt1 | contig 12642 bp, 7 predicted proteins | sample CZOMad1_1_16fung_FD_108286 | JGI IMG/M metagenome (GOLD analysis project Ga0137401, IMG submission 108286) | Vadose zone soil fungal communities from Angelo Coast Range Reserve, California, USA - CZOMad1_1_16fungal (Illumina Assembly) | ecosystem: Environmental > Terrestrial > Soil > Vadose zone...
AATTAAACAAGATATCGAGCAGACGAAAACAGAATCGCAGGCGATTATGGAGGATATAAAGAACAAAAAGAATGCGGATGCGGTTTCTGAGGTGATGGGAAACGCGATGGGCGATTTTAGCCAGGCGGTGGCGGATGTGCAGGCGGAAGTTGACCTGAAGGTCAAGGGAGCAGCGGAAGCCAGTAACGCGAGCGCAAAGGTGTACCGGACTTCGCAGTGGCTGATCCTGGGGACGTTGATTACCGTTATCGGTTTAAGCGTCTTAATGGTCATCGTCACAACGCGGTTGATCTCGAACCCAGTCCGGCAAGTGGGAGCATTGCTGGGGCGGATCGCAGCCGGGGACATCAGCGGCAAAGACTTAGAAGTGCAAAGCGCGGACGAGATTGGACAACTCGCCGGGAATATCAATTCGATGCAGCACAGCCTGCGGGACATGATGACGTCGATCTCCAGCGGAGCGGAACAAATCAACTCGGCGACGATGGAATTTTCGAAAAGCAGCGAGCAATTCGCGGCTAACTCGAAGGAGGCTTCGGCGCAGGCGAACGTGGTCTCGGCGGCCACCGACGCGATCAGCCAGAACATGCACATACTGGCTTCGGCCACGGAAGAGATGAGCGCGAGCCTGATGGAAACCTCCCGAAATGCGGGACAGGCTGCCAAGGTGGCCTCCGACGCGCTAAAGGCGGCGACCGATACGAGCGCGGCGGTAGGTAAGCTAGGAACGTCGAGCGCTGAAATCAACGAGGTCGTGAAAGTAATTAATTCGATTGCCCAGCAGACCAACCTGTTGGCTTTAAACGCGACGATCGAAGCGGCGCGCGCCGGGGAAGCCGGAAAAGGATTTGGCGTGGTGGCCAATGAGGTGAAGGAACTCGCCAAGCAAACTGCAAATGCCACCGAGGAAATCGGAAGGCGGATGGGGACGATTCAGAGCGATACGAAAGCGGCGTTGACCGCGATCGGCTCGATCAATGGAATCATGAGCCATGTCAACGAGATCTCGGCGACGATTGCGACGGCCGTCCGCGAACAATCGTCGACGGCGACCGAGATGGCGCGCAGCGTGGCGGAGGCCGCGAGGGGGTCGAACGAGGTGGCGCGGAATATTTCCGGGGTAGCCGAAGCCGCGCAAAGCACCTTGACGGGGACGGCGGGCTCGAAGAAGGCCGCGCAACAACTCACGGAGATGTCCACGCAACTGCGAGGGTTAGTGGAACAGTTCAAGATGGAAGCCGAAATGAAAGATCCTGTGGAAGTAAGGGCCGAGAACGTGATTGTGGCGTAAGGACAGTTTGCGAGGCCACGCAATCCGGCTGGAGTGGATGAATCACAAGTCAGGCGCGTGCCGCTTACGGAAGGCGGCTCTTGCTCCCGCCTCAAATTCAAATTCATTTGATGTCTTGCAGGAATGCCAGACTGACCGGCTGCATTGGAATTGACTTGAACGACTTGCCCGCCAGGAGTTGCTGCTGGTCATCTACACTTTTTTCCCACGTCGCGAAGCTGACGCTGAGAGAGGCCATGGCGGCACGAATGGTCCGTGTGATGGAGATGGCATCCTGGACGCTGGAAATCGCTCCGATGCCGCCGAATCCGGACATGGCGATATCCACGCTGGCGTTGGCGATTTTCATCCCCATGGCAAACTTTTCGCCGCCGCTCATGCCTTCGGTGCCGAGTTTGGAATCTTCCAATCCCGGATAGCGAACGAATAGGCGGGTGTAGTTGTTGGCAAACCTGCGTGCTTGCGGCCCTTCGATGGGCGTGAAGGACGGCAGGTAAATCGGGGAGAGCGTGAGGTCGTGCTGAGCAAGCTTCAGCTTGAGCTGGCCTCTGTCGGTCTCAACCTTTTTGATTTCCGCCAAGGTCAGGTCGAGAGAATCGAAGGTTTTTTGGCGCATAGCGGTAGGGTCGATCACGAGATCACCGAGACCGTCGGCTCCCGCGGGCTTGGACGGCGGCGCGGGTTTTCCTTTCTTGTCGTACGAGGAAAGGTAGATGAAGCGCAGGCGGTCGTGATTCAGCTCACATTTGACCGCCTGGTCTTGCTTGCTGCCGCGCAATTCGGCGTAGAAGGAAACTGGCAGACCCTGGCTGGCCACGACGTCGAAACTTTTGGCGGCGGAACGGCCATCGTTGGCCTGCAGGAATACTAGGCCCATGAGCTCGTTGGCTTCCGCGCCGAGGGGGAAAAGGGCGAGAGCGATCTGAAGATGCTCGCTGGCCTGCGCCAATTGCTGCTGTGCATAGGCGAAGGGAATAGCAAAGCCGCCAACCCTGCCTTTGGACTTGGCCTCTTCCTTTTTGGTGGCGCGAGCGCGCTTCACGCGCAGGGCGCTGCGGTTTTCGGAGCCGTTGAAGGTCAGGTTCATGGAGCGGTTAAATAAATCGCCAATGATGTCGCCGGCTGTGTCGACCTCTTCGTCGTACTTGATGCGTTTCGCGTCGAGGGTGCTGAGATGCAGGATGGCCTCGTCTTTGGCGCTTTGCTCAGGCTCCAACTGTTCGTAGGCGGTGAAATTTTCGCGGGCCTGGTCGATGTCGCCCATTGCTTCGTAGAGCAGCGCGAGTTTCCACTTGGTGAGCGGGAATTCCGGGGACAAAGCGGCGGCTTTGTTTAGATCCGTCAGGGCGCGGTCGTATTTGCGTTCGGCGAGCGCACCGTATACGGACGCATAGAGGCGGCGAATTTCGCTTCCGTTCGGACCGGGCAAGCTGAGCAGCGCTTTCAAATCCGAAATGCGGACGTTTGCGTCTTTACTATCGAGCGCGGAAGGGGCCAATTCGAGATATTTTTCCAACAGCTTCATGGCTTCGGAGGTACGCCCATTGCTTTCGGCGCAATTGGCGCGATTGAAGGTGGCGGCAGGGCTGTTCGCTACCGCGCTCTTGAGGTCGCCAAGGGCGTTGCACAAACTCGACCTGCGACTTGCGCTGATATTGCTGTGCACATTTGCCTGCACGTTCGTTTTTGTGGGCTGGGGGGCCCCGGCTTGCGGAGGGGGCGCATCATCTTCAGGCAGCGGATCTTCCTCTCCGCCAGCGTCTTCCAAGGAAGCTTCCACGCCAATGCTTTCGGAGAGACGGTTGACGCGGCTGATGCGGTCTTTGTCGGAGTCATTTACGGAAAGACCGTTCTCTCCGGTGGTGAAGATCGCGACTAGCTGCAAGAGTTTTTGCCGCTGCTTGGGGTCCACCGTGCCCGCCTTGGCCTTGGCGAGATATTCGAGCGCTTGGGTGCGTTCGCTGAGTTGGTAGTAGCAGAGCGCGAGATTGTAGGCAAGGACCGACTGAAACGCCTGGAGTTTCATGCCTTCGTCCAGGGCGATGGCGGCTTCCTTATACTTACGCGATTCGTAGAGCTTGCGTGATTCGGTCAGATTGTCCTTTACGCGCTTGTGGATTTGTTCGTCCAGGCGTTTGATAGCGTCCGTTACATTTTTCATTTCGATCAGGGCTTGAGATTCGGCGTACTTGATGCGGGCGGCGGCCAATTGCCCGTGTCTCTCGAGGCTCTCGGCTTCCGCGGTCATTGTTTTTACTTGAGATTCGAGCTGCTTTTTCTGGGTTTTTTCTAGATCGTCGGCTGGCAGCGCGAGGCCAAACATAAACAGCAGGAGAATTGCCTTCATTCCTATAAGCCCCTTTCAAAGAGCTTTCGACTTGATTGGTCCTTGAGCAAGCGGCTTGTAGCCACGGTACGGCCGCCGATCGCTGCGTTGATTCGGGTACTGAATGCGCCTCAACACTCCGAACACGGCTCTTCCGAGCGGGACGTGCTTGGGCCTAATTTTTTAGAAACGGAGCCTGGCAACGTAGTGTGCGTCGAGTATGGACAGGGCGCGTTGGGTGTCAACTTAATTCGGCGGCTATGTGGTGGTCGGCGGTGAGGTTCTGGGCTGACGTGGTTGCCGGGGCGGGCCGGGGCGCCATGTATTGCGCTATTGCGCCCCCTACCAGGGATGGCCCAGGAGCCCGCATGGACGGCGGGACGAATTGTTCGCGTCGCCGACCGTCGCGTGAGGATGAAGAGCTAGCGACGATCTACGGTTGGGTGGCGGACGTCTTGGCCTTGGACGATATAGATTACGTCTTCGGCTATGTTGGTGGCGTGGTCGCCGATACGCTCTAAGTTCTTGGCTACCAAGATTAATTCGAAGGCTGGGAAGACTACGCTGGAGTCGCCCATCATGTAGGTTAGGAGCTCGCGAAAGATTTGGTCGCGGAAGTGGTCGACCTGGTCGTCCATGGCGAGAACTTTTTGGGCTAGTTCTACGTCGCGGCGGACTACGGCGTTCAGGGCGTCGCGGACCATTTCCTCGGCTACTTCGCTCATGCGCGGGAGGTCGACGTAAGGTTTTACTCTGGGGTGGCGGAGGATGCGGACGGAGGCTTGGGCGATGTTTACAGCTTGGTCGCCGATGCGCTCGAGATCGTTGTTGATGCGGGAGACGGCCAGGACGAAGCGGAGGTCCATGGCCATCAGTTGATGGAGAGCCAGGAGTTGGACCACGCGGTCGTCGATTTCGATTTGGAGTTCGTTGATAGCGTCTTCTTCGTCCAGGACGCGCTTGGCTAGTTGCTCGTCGGAGTCGAGGACGGAGTGAACCGATTGGTGGACAGCGCGCTCGCCAAGGCTACCCATCCAGAGCAGGCGTTCTTTGAGTTCGTTCAAATCTTTTTCGAAGTGGCGTTCCATGGTTCCCTCAGTACGTCGGCCTCGCAGGAAAAGTAAAAGTTTTCTTCAGGGGCTAGAGCCCATTTTGAGCCGGTAGCTTACGTCGGAGCTGAAGCTCCGACCTCCTGGAGAAAACCGAAAAGGCTAGGTCGCGCTAAAGCGCGCCCCCACATTCTTCCTTCGCCATGCTCAGCCGAAGCGGCCGGTAATGTAGGCCTCGGTGCGTGGGTCGCCTGGCGTTGTGAACAAGTGCGGCGTCGGGCTGAATTCGATCAGTTGGCCAGTCAGGAGGAAGGCTGTGAAGTCGCTGACGCGGGCGGCTTGCTGCATGTTGTGCGTAACGATGGCGATGGTGCAGAGATCTTTTAAGGATACGAGAAGTTCTTCGACCTTTGCGGTGCTGATGGGATCCAGAGCCGAGCACGGTTCATCGAGCAGCAGTATTTCGGGTTCTACGGCGAGGGCGCGGGCGATGCAGAGACGTTGTTGCTGGCCTCCGGAGAGATCGTAGGCGGATTTGTGGAGTTGATCTTTTACTTCGTCCCAGAGGGCGGCGTGGCGGAGGCTTTTCTCGACGGCTTCAGCGATGGGAAGCTTGGTGCCGTTGATGCGCAGGCCGTAGGCGACGTTGTCGAAGATCGATTTTGGGAAGGGGTTGGGGCGCTGGAAGACCATGCCGACGCGGCGGCGTAGTTGAGTAACGTCCTGAGCGAGGATGTTTTGGCCATCGAGCAGGATTTCGCCTTCGAGACGCGCGTGGCGGACGGTCTCGTGCATGCGATTGAGAGTGCGCAGGAGAGTGGATTTGCCGCAGCCAGAGGGACCGATCAGGGCGGTGACTTTGCTTACGGCGATGCCCAAGCTGATGTCGAAGAGGGTTTGCTTGGCGCCGTAAAAGAAGTTCAGCTTGTTGATGCTCATACGCATCGGTAGAGGCGCAGCGGCTTCGCGGCTCGCCGACCCCGTTCCCGTTGGTGTGATATTTACGGACACTGCCGGCCTCACAGAAGCGTGCATGGTTTAGGACCTCGGAACCGCAACGCCACGGGAAAGTATAGCCCGCGCGAGAATATTGATGACCAGAATCAGACCGAGGAGTACGAGTCCCCCGGCCCACGCCTGCCGGTGCCAATCTTCGTACGGCGAGAGGGCGTAATTATAGATCATGACGGGAAGAGCCGACGTTGGCTGGTTCCAGCCGGGGCTCCAGTAGCGATTGCCCAAAGCAGTAAAGAGCAAAGGAGCGGTTTCTCCGGCGACGCGCGCGAAAGCCAGGAGCACAGCAGTGAGAATGCCGCGGTAAGCGGCCGGGACGATGACGGTGGCAATGGTCTTGGCCCTGCTCGCGCCCAACGCCATAGCGCCTTCACGTAGGTTGCGAGGGACGGCACGCAAGAACTCTTCGGTGCTTCGCAAGGTGATGGGAATCATCATCAGGCCGAGCGCAATTCCACCCGCAGTGGTGGAGAAGTGCTTGAACGGCAGGACCGCGAGGATATAGGCGAAAATTCCGATCACGATGGAAGGCACACCGTTGAGCAGGTCGGCGGCGTAGCGCACGACGAAGGCCACGGTAGTGCCGCTGAACTCGGCGAGATAGATGGCGCCGAGAAAGCCGAAGGGGACGCCGATGAGCGCGGCCAGGAGCAGCACCTTGCCGCTGCCAACAATGGCGTTAGCCATGCCGCCGCCGGTCTCGCCGAGAGGAGCCGGGAGCTTGGTGAAGAAGTTCCAGCTGATGGAAGTACTGCCGTGATAAACGAGATAGCCGAGGATGAAGAACAGGACCGCAACAGCGACGACGGCGCAGACGCCAGTCATAGTGAGCATGAAACCGCTTACGAATTTGCGCCAGCGCAAACGGGGGCTCACGCTTGCCCCATTCCGCCGCCGCGCTGCGAGGTGGCAACAATTAGCAGGCGGGCGAGGCCGTTAAGGATGAAAGTAAGGAGAAACAGCACCAGGCCGAGCTCGATTAGAGATTGCAGATGGACGTCCCCCGTGGCCTCGGTGAATTCGTTGGCGATGACCGCGGCGATGGAGTATCCCGGTGAGAAGAGCGAGGCGCTGATAATTGGTGTATTGCCGATGACCATGGCGACCGCCACGGTTTCGCCCAAGGCGCGCGCCAGGGCCAAGAATATAGAGCCCATGATGCCGGTGCGCGCGAACGGGACGACTACCTTCCAGGTGGATTCCCAGCGCGTGGAGCCCAAAGCAAGCGCGGCCTCCCGCTGATCGCGAGGGACCGACAGCAGAACTTCGCGCGAGACCGAAATAATGTAGGGAATCACCATGATTGCCAGGACAATTCCCGCCGTCAGGAAGCCTACTCCGTACGCGGGACCCTGAAAAAGAGGTAGAAAGCCCAGTGAATTTTTCAGACCTGGCTGGATATATTCGCGCATCAGCGGAATGACGATGAATACGCCGAGCAAACCATATATAACGCTGGGAACGGCGGCCAGCAGGTCAATGAAAAATTGCAGGGTGTCCGACACCCGAGCGGGGGCCAACTCGGCAAGGAAAATGGCCGCGCCGATCCCGAGGGGGACTGCGAGAGCGAGAGAGACGCCGGCGGTCACCAGCGTGCCGTAAATAAACGGCAGAGCGCCGAATTGATCAGCGATGGGATCCCAAACACTGGTGACGAAGAAATGGAATCCGAACTTGTGGCGCGGCAGCGTGGAACCGATCCAGAGTTCAAAAACGAGCAGAAGCGTGACGAGGACGACGGAAGCCGCGAAGAGAAAGGTGATCAAGCGCACGATCTCGTCGCCTTCGCGGAGGCGGCTGATAAAAGAGCGCGAGCCCACGAAGGGGCCCGCGCCTTGTACGGTTGTGGTTGTCGTAGCCACTTTACTGGACTTGAGCTAGAGCTTGCTTTTCCTTCGCCACAACTTCCTTCGGGAGCTTGGCATAGGATAGAGCTTCGGCGGAGTTCTGGCCATCGGTCAACATCCAGCTAACGAAGCCCTTGATCGCGTCGCGCTTGCCGGCATCGGAAAACTTTTCGGGAATGAGCAACCAGGTGAAGCTGGAAATCGGATAGGCGGCTTTTCCCGGAGCGTTGGTGATAGACACGCGGAAGTCATCGGGCATGTCCTTCGCGGCACCCGCGGCTGCCGCGGTGACACCCGCCAAGTCGGCCTTGATGAAGGCACCCGAAGAATTTTTCACTCGGCCGTAGGGCATGTTGTTCTGGATGGCGTAGATCAATTCGATGTAGCCAAACGAGTTGGGGGTTTGCTTGATCAGACCCGCGACGCCTTCGTTGCCTTTGCCCCCCAAACCGACGGGCCAGTTGATTGAGGCGCCTTTACCAACTTTATTTTTCCAATCTTCGCTGACTTTGGAAAGATAGTCAGTCCAGATGTAAGTGGTGCCGCTGCCGTCGGAACGATGCACGACAACGATGTCATTGGCGGGGAGATTTACGCCTTTGTTAGAGCCGGCGATTGCGGGGTCGTTCCATTTGGTAATTTTCCCCAGAAAAATCCCGGCGATCGCGTCGGGTGTGAAATTCAATTCTGCGGTCACTCCGGGGATATTGTAGGTGGGAATGTCGGCGCCAAGAACGGTGGGAAAGTGGAGAATGCCGAATCCGTGTTTATCTTTGAAAGCCTTTAGCTGGTCGTCGTTCATGGGGCCATCAGAGGCGCCGAAATCCACGGTGCCTTCGGTGACCTGCTTGATGCCGCCCCCGGATCCAATGGACTGATAGTTGATCTGCACGCCGGCGTTCTTTTTGTGATATTCGTCAAACCATTTCGAATACATAGGGAAGGGAAAAGTTGCGCCCGCTCCATTGATGGACAGCGGGTTGTCTGCCCAGACAATTCCAGCACCTGCGAGCACCAAAAGACCGACGAGCAATCCAGCGATTCGCTTCATACGTTTTCTCCGTCTGAGTACTTTGACTTGCGTTCCGATGCCGCAGTGTCTCCCATCCGTGTTACAGCATTGTTACAATCGATTCAGCATCTGTTGACACCCGGCTTTTGGATTTGTACGGTAACAGGCGCTTTATCAGGCACATATCTGAACCGATTTGAGCGTTCGGGCGGGCAGTAACAAAAAAGGCCAACCCGGCAGGCGGGTTGCCCTTTCTTTGCGGCCCAAGCGGAGGAAGGGCCGCCAATCCGCCACGGTTGCGGGGCTCAGAAGTTCGGAGGCGAACTTCTAGGTCTAAGCGAGCGTTACCAAAGCAGCTTCAGGCCGAATTGCACTTGGCGCGATGTCGTAGAAGTGCTGGTGATCGCCCCGGCCGTCCCGGAAACGCCTGTGGGGTTCGCGGCAGTGGGCGGAGTAAAGACAATGAGGTTCGGCGTGTTGAAATTGGCGCGATTGAGCAGGTTGAAGAGTTCGGCGCGGAATTGAACGCTGAGGCGCTCGCGAATTTTCGTATCTTTCAATACCGAGAAGTCCCAGGTGGCCAAGCCCGGGCCTATGAAGGTATCTCTGCCGAGATTGCCGGCGAAACCGCTGGTCGGTGGCGGAGCGATGAAGGCCGCAGGATTGAACCATTGGTCGGGCTTACCGAGAATGACCTTCCCTGTGAAATTAGGATTCACGAAGGGCCGAACGGGATTGCGGGTGTCGCCAGTATTCGTTGGGTTGTAGCTAAGCTGCGGCGTAAAAGGAAATCCGGATTGAGCGGTGACGATACTCGACACCGACCAGCCGGAGATGAGCCCGCTGCGCCAGCCGTCGAAGCCGCCGGCTAATTGCTGGGCGCGGCCGAACGGCAGCGCGTAGACCACATTGACTACGGCGATGTTTCGAACGTCGAACGTGGCGAGACCTTTATCGGCCGCAAGATTCAGCGGATTCGAGGCCAGCCCGGGAGCGTTGCCCGCGGTGGTCTGATTCAGAGAGTCGCCGTCGTCGAGAGCTTTCGAAAAGGTGTACACGCCGCGCAACGAGAGACCGTGTCCGAAGCGACGCCTTACATCCACTTGCAGAGCGTGGTAGGAACTGGTGCCTTCGGAGAACCACGTCCAGGTGTTGGCAATCGCCGGATTTCCTTTTGGCGCGCCTGCGGGAATGTAGAAGGTTCCAGCGGGGACCGCGGTTCCGGCGAACGGCGAACCAACCGGGAAGCCGAGGTTAGGAGAATTGGTGGCGGTAGTCTTTGCAGTAGGATCCCACGGTGGATAGACGGCTGGACATGGAGCTGCCGGACAGATGACCGGCGCGGGTTCGTTGGCGTCGATACCGATCAACTCGTGGTAACCGTGAGAACCCACGTAGCCGATAGTGATCGAGGTATTCGGAGAGATTTCGCGTTCGACCCGCAGCGACCAGGAAATGAGCGTGGGCGTTTGCATATCGGGCTGGACCCCGCCGGGAACGAGTCTCGCTGCAGCGGGTATGGGAGCCGTTGGGTCGATCGGGAAACTTGCCACCGGAAGAGTCGCGAGATTGTAGACGGGATTGAACGGGGCGTTTTGGTCGGTGCGATAGCCGAGAGCGTCTTGCAAGTCGTTGTACATGCCGAAACCTGCGCGGAAGACGGTCTTGCGGCCGAAGGGACTCCAAGCGATGCCGATACGCGGCTGGGGCAGGAACCTGGCGTTGTTTTCGGTGAAGAGAGAACTGCCGACACGCGGCTGCGTGGAGATAATTCCGTCGATGAAGGTGTAATTGGCGGCGCGGCCGTGGGCTTCGTTCCAACCGGTGGAGAATTCGTCGCGGAAGCCGAGCGAGAGAGTGAGCTTGTGGCTGAGGCGGATCACATCCTCGGCATGGAATGCGCCGAACAGGGAACGCCAATTCATGGGAGTTGGCGTGGGGTCGTAGAGGAAGCTGTTGACCGTGCCGGCGAGGAATTGCGCGAGACTGGAGAACGTCGCCTGGCCGTATTGGCTGAGGGCGATAACCTCATTGGATTGAAACTGTTGAAACCACGCGCCGAAGCTGAGCTGGTGTCGGCCGCGGGTGAGGGTGACGCGATCCTCATAGGTGTAGAGATTTCGAGCGATGCTCAGGTTGCTGCCGTTGTTGCTGCCTGCCAAGCTGACCGCGGCCTGCGGGTTGGAAGCTGCGCTGCCGCCGACCACGGCCGCGCCTACCGGAAGTCCGGAGAGAAAACCGGGGACACTGGCTGCGGGTGTGCCGGGTGTTGGCAAACCGGTGAAGAAATAGTCGGCGCGTGAATAGCCGAAGCGCGCGGTGTTCAAGAAAGTCGGAGAGAAGATGTGGGTTTCCTCGAGGCTGAGGACTTGCTCGCGGAGATTAAGGATGTCGGAGCCGAAAGGATTAACGGGCGTGGCCGTGACGTCGCCGCCGTCGTCGATGGTGTAGATCGCGGCGAGCGAATCCTTCTGCGAGAAAATGTGGTCTACGCGGACGGTGCCAAAATCTTCGCGGATGGTTTGCAGCGGACTGCTGAAAATTTCGGCGATCCCGTCAGGACTGGCTCCGCTCTTGAAGTCCAGGTCGCTTGCGGACGGAGTCGGCCACAGATTCAAGTATGGTTTGACGCTAGCTATGGCATCGGCACGCGATTGCAGGTCTGGAACAAAGGCGGCAGAAGTTTGGTCTAGATTTTGCCGGAAGCCTTCGTAGTTCGCGAATAGGAAGGTCTTGTCGTGCTGGATGGGCCCGCCGATGGAAGCGCCAAACTGGTTGCGCTGAAAGGGTGGAGCGGAACCCTGATCAAAGAAGTTGGGGGCGTCCAGAGCGTTGTTGCGAAGAAATTCGAATACGGCACCGTGCCATTGATTGCTTCCGGATTGGGTGACGATGATGACCTGGCCACCGGGGCGCTTGCCGTACTCGGCGCTGTAGGAATCGCGCTGCACGTTGAATTCGCGCACGGCGTCCACGCCCAGGAGCATACCGCTGGCTCCGCCGGGCTGCATGTTGTTTTCGGCGGCGCCGGTGAACTCGATTCCGTTGAGCAGGAACAGATTCTGCTGGGGGCGGTTGCCAGAGACGGAAAAGTTGTTGGCGGTGGTGGAGTTGGAGATGCCGGTGCCGCCGGTTTTCTGGGAGGTGAAATTGACGATGCCGGGATTGAGGGTGAGGAGCAGATCGTAGCTGCGGCCGTTGAGCGGGAGCTCTTTTACCGCGCGCTCGCCGACCAGGCCGCTGATGTCTAGTGTCGTAGTGCTGACCATGGGGGCGTCGCCTCTTACCGTGATTTCCGATTGCACCGCCGTTACCTGCAGGCGCAGGTCGATGGTGGCTTCCTGATTTACAACCAACTGTATGCCAGTACGGATGGCGTCCTGAAAACCGGACTTCGAAACAGTCACTTCGTACTCCCCAACCGGAAGCGCCAGAACCAGATAGCGGCCAGCGTCGTCGGTGAAACTGTTACGCGTGGCTCCAGTTTCGAGATTCTTGGTTTTCACTTCGGCGGCCGGAACTGGAGATCCCGAGGCGTCGGTGACGATGCCTTTGATGCTGGCCGACACTTGGGCGCTGGCCCGCGATAAACACGACAGCGAAGCCAGCGCCAGAAACCCTAGGAGGCAAAGCATACGGACGAATTTATCTGGCCGACGAGGAGTCGCTCGGAGAGAATTCGGCAAGGAAATCGACCACGGATGCGGATTCATTTGAGACTCTCCCGAATTGTGGTAGACGCGCTAGCCACCCCGGCCAAGCGTGCCGCTACGTTGTTGAACATACTATTCAATATGGTTCGTATCGTTATGTCAAACCGACTTAATCCAGATAGGAGGTGGATGGATTTGTGCGGATGGACTTCAAACTATTGATCAGACGGAAGTAGAGAGGGTCGCGTTAGCTATCGCAGGTACGCAAGAGGGCAACTTCTTGACCTTGTGCGAGACGGTTGGTCCGGCTCGCGGGATCGCGCTGAAGCGCGGCCCATACATTAAGGTCTGGGACATTTGGGTGAACCTGGCGTGATGGTGGAACCTGGCCTTGACGCGGTGGCGTGCCTTTACTATCGTTAAAGATAGCGATGTTGTCTGCGATGGCAA
>Ga0137401_10000856_pt1 | contig 12638 bp, 10 predicted proteins | sample CZOMad1_1_16fung_FD_108286 | JGI IMG/M metagenome (GOLD analysis project Ga0137401, IMG submission 108286) | Vadose zone soil fungal communities from Angelo Coast Range Reserve, California, USA - CZOMad1_1_16fungal (Illumina Assembly) | ecosystem: Environmental > Terrestrial > Soil > Vadose...
AACAGGCAGAGCTTTGCTAACGTTGATGCCTGGATCGTAAGCAGTGTTAAGAGTAATGGCGTCGAAGCTCTGTTACGTCCGAACGTCCCTGCGCTTGGAATTAACTACAACGAGTACTTCGACAAGCCCGCGTCCAGACAACTGTTCAGCCGCGCTCTCGACACTCTGCGCGGCAAGCACACTTACTCTTTGGTGCTTGATGATGAACTCGATTCAGCACTGGACGCTCTGAAGCGAAGAAATCTTGAAGCAGGTCATATCAGCAACGTCATCATCCCTTTTTATTCGTTTCGTACCCAGTTTCATATGACTCTGATCGAAGTGCTGGTTCCTGAAAGCGGTGGCGCCATGCGAAGACCTCCCGGCCAACCGGACGTTACTGACGTCACCGGGCCTCTGAACGACGACGCATTTGTCGCCACTCTCTCTGTCAGTAATTTTCCGACGGCCATAAAAGCAGGACAAATCGCGACCATCAATGTCCAGGTAACGAATGCGAGCGCTTACACCTGGCATTCACGAAGTAATAAACCACCGGCGTACGTGATAAATGTAGCGGACATCTGGTTTCGCGCTGACGGTAAGACAATGGTGACGAATATGGACGGGCGCAGCACGCTGACGCGCGATGTTTGGCCTGGCGAGTCGGGCACCGTTCAGCTTTCAATCAAGGCGCCCGCTGCGCCTGGCGAATATGTGCTGGAGATCGATCTGGTCCAGGAGGGTGTGGCTTTCTTTAAAGAGAAAGGCTCCCGCACGTGGCGCACACCCATAAAAGTCGAATAATATTTGAGCCCATCAAAACCAAATCGGAAGAGAAAGGGAGCGAATCGAAATGAAGAGCAATAGGATCATGTGCCTGGTAGCGGTCATACTTTTTATCTTTTCATTTGCTTGTCAGACTACCCCGCCGCCGCCCGGAGTGCAGACCGACCCGGCGGCGAGAGTACAAAGCTCGGCAACTCCGCCGGTTAGTGACGTTCCTGCGGCTTTGCCTGATAAGGCGTTCAAAGCGGAAATCACCTTGGTAGATCCTCCGGCCAAACTGCGCGCCGGCCAAAAAGAGACGATTCGTGTCAAGATCAAAAACGCCAGCGACTCTATGTGGTGGGCGCGCGGCGGGCGAATCAACACGCGGAATGACAACAAGTATTATATCGCGGTGGGCGATCGCTGGCTTAAGTCTGACGGGTCTTTACTCACTAACATGGACGGCCGCTACGGGATTCCTAAAGACCTCGCTGCGGCAGAAGAGACAGAGGTGCCGCTCTCGATAACCGCGCCAAAAGAACCCGGCGACTACGCTCTGGAAATCGATCTGGTGCAGGAACAGGTTGCCTGGTTCAGCGAGAAAGGTTCGCCGACGGCCAAGACAAAGATCTCAGTAGTAAAGTGATCAGGGAATCAGAGACTGGAGCGCAAGCGTCCGCCCTTGCTCCGTGAATTAAGAGCAACCGGGACGGTTGCGCTCCAGTCATGTTGGAAACAAATGATGAGTCGCTCGGAAATCGCCGCCGAAGTACAACGCCTTGAGCCCTGGTTTCACTGTATCGATCTCGGCGACGGTCTGGTTACGAAGAGCAAGAGCGCGATTGGCGAGCCGGTCGAGCATCCGCGTCCGACCTGGGAAAAAGTCAAAGTTTGTTTGCCTGACGATCTTTCCGGCAAGTCCGTATTGGACGTTGGTTGCAACGCCGGCTTCTATTCTATCGAAATGAAACGACGCGGCGCCGCGCGCGTCCTCGGAATCGATTCACAACGCGATCTCGTCCGTCAGGCAATGTTTGTTCGCCGGACGGTCGGGCTGGAGATCGTCTACCGGCGCATGTCGGTTTACGATCTCGATCCACGCGAGCTTGGTCAGTTCGATATCACGCTGGCGCTTGGCTTGATCTATCACTGCAAGCACCTGGTGCTGGCCCTCGAAAAATTGTTTCTGGTGACGCGCGATCTGCTTATCCTGGAGACTGCGATCTATCCGCCAGAGAAAGCGCCGGAATCCTTTGTCTACGCCGAAGGCGGAGCCGAGCCCACGCTTCATCCGCTCGCCTATGTCGAGAACCTGCCCGACGCCAAGGAAGCCGTTTTTAATTGGTTTCTGCCGGGCCCGGCCGCGCTGTCGGCGTTGCTCCGGAATGTCGGATTCGACGAAGTAAAAGTATTTCCGAGCGTGCAAAGCGATCGCGCGGTGTTTCAATGTCGCAAGCGCGAGCCCTATCCCGATAGTCGCGCGATTAGCTATCTCGGGTCACAGCTCGCTTTAATCAGCGGGCCATCCTCGTGTCAACCAAATGATGAGTTGCGGTTCCGCGTGCGTCTTCACAACAGTGGTTACACGCGTTGGGTGAGTGGCATTGAGGGCGCCACCGAAAAAGGCGACGTGCATTTGGTGGCGCACCTGCTGGACCAAAACGAACAACCAATCTCCTGGTATCACGCGGGCGCTTTTCTGCCGCACGATCTTCAGCCGAATGAAACTGTTGAGGTCGAGATCGTTTTGCGCGCACCTGAGTCAGCAGGAAACTACCTGCTCGAGTTTGATATGGTTTCCGAGCATCTGGCGTGGTTCGAGGATTTAGGTTCAAAGGTTTTGCAGCAGCGATTAGTAGTTCAATAGAGTCCGCGAAGTGGACGTCAGCATAAAGCCTGGGGCGTTAGCCCCTGGATCGCGTCAGTAAAGTGAACCAAGCCCGGCGGAGCGGGCGGCAGCCGATGACGTTAAGCGCGGGGCTATCGCCCGCTGCGCGGGCTCGACTATATTATCGTTCTTAATCCTGGGGCTGACGCCCCAGGCTTTATGCTGGCGTCCGCTTCGCGGACTGAATCCCGATCGTCGCCATGCCGTTAGGTCCGAGAATATAAAATTCCAATAAATGGACGAACGATTAAACCAAACGCCGGCAGCGGATTCCCCAGACATTCAGTTTGATGTGCGTCGTGCTTTGACGGGGACGCGTACCTGGATCGTTGCGAACGCGGCTGAACTCGGATGCGCGTTGATGCTCACCTTGATGGCGCTCCAGATGCTCGCAGTAATTTCGCGCAAGAGCATCACCGTCGACGAGATCGTAATGATTCCGTCGGGGTACTACCATCTGGCCGCGGGTAATGTCGAGCTTGTTCACGAGCATCCGCCTTTCTCAAAAATCATCGCAGCAATTCCTCTTCTGTTTCTTCAGCCGGTGGAAATTGGTGCGGAGCAAATCAAAGGCGCACCGGGATCCGGTGATGAGCGTTGGGCTTACGAAGAGAGTTTTTGGGAGAACAATCCCGACAGGTTTTTATCGCTGTCCTACTGGCCGCGCGTATTCATGATCGCGCTGACTGTGGCGTTGGGCCTGCTTGTCTTTCGATTTGGGCGCGAGTTGTTTGGCCCGCTGCCCGCAATGCTGGCGGTCACGCTCTTTGCGCTTGAGCCCACCGTCCTTGCGCACGGCCGGGTCGTACAAACCGACGTGCCTGCCGCTTTCGGTTTCCTTTTGTTCTTTTTCATGTTGCGCGGATACGTGATCGATCGCTCGCTCAAGCGAGCGGCCTGGCTCGGGTTCGCGGCGGCTTTGGCTGTGCTCACGAAATTTTCAATGTTGTTGGTTGGGCCAGTCGTCGTGATCTACTTCGGCTTCGTGATTTCGAAGGCACTCAAGCAAGGAAAATCCTGGACCAGAGACATCGTACACCTCGCGATAGTCACGCTGGTCTCGGTCGTCACAGTTAACGCGGCATATTTTTTTCAGCATCGCCGGCTCGGGCCATCGGATGTGCAATGGATTCAAGCAACGTTTCCCACATTCGCCGGCACGCTTACGCTTCTGACGAGCGCGCTGTCGCACCTCGTGCCCGTCGATTTTGTTCTGGGCATCCTCTATCAGGTATGGCACAACGCGCAGGGACATCCGGCGGGCTTTCTCGGCATGTATAGCCGCACCGGATGGTGGTACTACTTTCCGGTTGCGTTTGCGCTTAAGACAACGATTCCTTTTCTGGTGCTGTCACTGGTCGCGCTGGGTTGGAGCGCTTTTCATGCGATCAAGAAGCGCGAGTCAAGTTATCTTTGGATGCTCGTGCCTTTTGTTGTCTACACGGGTTTCGTTTTAGTCAGCCACATAAACATCGGCGTGCGTTACTATCTTCCGGCATATTCGTTCCTTTTCATTCTTTGCGGTGCGTTACTCGCCTCCTTACTTAAGTCGCGTAGAGTTGCCCGCGTGGGAATGGTCGTCGCTATTGCCTTGATGTGTTGGATCGGAATCGAGGCCGCGCGCACGTTTCCCGATCACATGAGCTATATGAACCAAATCGCTTCGCGCCATCCACATTGGTGGTACTTATCAGATTCGAATGTCGAATGGGGCGAGGACATCCCGGCGCTGGCGGCTTATCTGCGGGCGCGCGGCGAGACGCGAGTGCGCGCAAACTTTTTGGGAGATTTCATCATCCTGCATCATTACGGCGTGCAGCCGCTTGTCATGGCCAGCGCAACCGGCGAAGAGCCTGAGAAGACGCGTTATGTGGCGGTGGGCGCGAGTTACCTGAATGGTTCGACCGTGCCGGAGATGTTAACGCTTGAAGGACGGCCGGCCACCGAGTCAGAGCGCGTGAACTTCTTTGATAAGTACCGCCACCAGACACCGGAAGCGGTCTTCGGCGGATCGATTTATCTCTATCGAGAAGACGGTCACTAATTTCCAACGGCTGTCGAATCGTTTAGAGGCGGGCTACCGCCCGCCAAAATCCGGTAAGACGAAAAAGGCGGGCACTGGCCCATCTCTAAACGTCATATTCACGATGCTATCGTCAGTCCCCAGGTTTCTTCACCGCAATTGTTTCATCATCGCGTTTTCGATCGTCATCGTGGGCGGCATCTTTGTTTACGGTCGTCACGTGACGACAAACCCACGCGGTTTCTTCATCGATGAATCGTCGATCGCGTACAACGCGTACCTGATCTCGCGAACGGGACATGATGAGCACGATCAGGCCTGGCCACTCTATTTCCGGGCCTTCGGCGAGTATAAGAATCCGATCTACATCTATCTGCTCGCCTCGATATTTCGACTAACCGGGCCGAGCATTTTAGCGGCTCGATTGTTAAGTGTCACCACGGGCTTGATTACCGCACTGGTGCTGGGCCTGCTTTCGTTCCGCCTCACGCGCCGCCGTGACGTTGCCTTGATCGTGATGGGTTCAGCGCTGCTAACGCCGTGGTTGTTCGAGCTGAGCCGCGTGGTTCTCGAGGTCAGCATCTATCCCTTCGTGCTTTCATTATTTCTGCTTTGCGTGCAGCGAGCAGCCTCTCGATCCAGGTGGTCATGGAATGAGATCGTGCCTCTCGCGTTGACGCTGGCGTTGCTGACCTACACGTATTCGATCGGGAGACTGCTGGCGCCGCTGCTGGGAATCGGGCTGCTGTTTTTCGTGAGACGTTCAGGATGGAAGAGCGTGCTGTCGGCGTGGGCTTTGTACCTCGTGACGCTGGCGCCGCTCGCAGTCTTCAACCTGAGAAACCCTGGCGCGCTCACCGCAAGATTTTCATTGATCACATATTTGAAGCGAGAGAGCTCGCTCCAGCAGACGGCGCTGGATTTTTTGCGGCACTATGCGGCCAATATCAATCCATGGCGTTTGTTGGTGAAGGGCGATCCCAACTACTTCCAAATGGCGCACGTCAACGGCACGGAGTTGATGTTGGCCGCGACAGTGGCGTTGGCGATTATCGGCGCGTGGTTGGTGTTGCGAAAGAACCGTAATCCATGGTGGCTGTTCATTTGTTATGGGCTGGTGGTGTCGATCATTCCTGCGTCGCTGACTCAAGAGACTTTTCACATGCTTCATCTTTCGCCGGCGCCGGTCTTCTTGCTGGTGCTCTCGGTTCCGGCGGTCGCGTGGTTTCTGGCAGGCAACGGGCGACGACGGGCGTTGCTGATCGTCCTGGTGGCGTTCACGCTGGTCCAGGGCGCAACGTTTCAACGGCGGTATGCGACCAGCGCCGATTCAGTTCGGCGCTTACACATATTCGACGCGCAATACCCAAACTTGATTTTCGCGGCGGCCCTGGCGGACCCTCACCGGCCGATTTATCTCTCGGATGCATACGGAATCCCCGGATATATTCAGGCCTTCTGGCAAGCGACACTTCAGCAGGTCCCGCTATCAAACTTCGTTCATCTGCCGGTTGAGGACGCACCGCCGACCGGCGAGATAGTCATAACCACGAGGGACATTTGCTCAGGCTGTAATATTCTCGCCGAGAGCCCTCCTTACACTCTCTACATCGCAGCTCGATCCGAACGGGCCCGCAGTCCGCTTTCCGACAGCGCCTTTCGTGCAGAGATCAGCGTCGCAAATCCGCCTACGCATTTATCAGCCGGCGAACAAGCAACCGTCAAAATATCGATTAAGAATACGAGCGAAGTGACTTGGCGAGGTCGTGACTGGACCGCCGATCCGTTCCAGATTGCGGCCGGCAATCATTGGCTGGACGGCGACGGAAAGACAGTCATCAACGACGATGGCCGTGCGCCGTTCACGCGCGATGTACGTCCCGGAGAGGCGATCGAAATTGCGTTGACCATCAACGCGCCATCGCGCGGCGGCAGCTACCAACTGGAGATCGATCTGGTCCAGGAAGGTGTCTCGTGGTTTGGATTGAGGGGCTCACCCACGCTACGTCTGCCAATCGTCGTCAAGTAGTTCAGCACTGAAGTCCTGGGGTAATTCTGTGGATACAACGCCCTCGGCGAGGACGGGGGCATTAGCCCGACCGTAAGGGAGGGCTCATCAAGTCACGCATTTGGAGCCCTCCCTTACGGTCGGGCTAATGCCCCGAATCAGCGCGACAGATTCACCCTATCAGGCTCGCTCGTAAACCTACGAGCGATCATTGCCTGACGATTTCTTGACCAATTTATTTATCAGCCTCAGAAGCTCGGCCGGATCGACGGGCTTAGAGACGTGAGCATCAAAGCCGGCCGCCAGAGCGGACTTCGCGTCTTTGTTGGAAGCATAGCCGGACAGGGCAATCGCCGGCACCGATTTATACTGATCGAGTTCGCGCAGTCTCTTGATCATTTCGAATCCGTCCATCTGTGGCATGCCGATGTCTGAGACGATCAGATCGACTGAGTTAGCCGGCGCGAGCTCCAGCGTCTCGGCCGCCGATTCGCAAGCCGTCACTTTGAAGCCGTGCGCCTCTAAAGTTGCGCGCAACATTTCCAGGGTGTCCGCGTCGTCTTCAATGATCATCAGATGAGCGGGAGCAGCCTGCCGGCGAGTTTCAGCCGGGGGTTGTGACTTGTCCGCGACTGTAGCTTTAGTACGCGGCAGCATGATGGTGAAACGACTGCCGTGATCCTTTCCGGCGCTATCAGCCTGAACACTCCCGTGATGCGCTTCAACAAAACTCTTCACCAGCGCCAGACCCAACCCGAGACCACCGTGCGCGCGCGTTTTCGATCCATCCTCCTGGCGAAATCGTTCAAAGACGAAGGGCAGAAACTCAGAGCTAATTCCGCGGCCTTTGTCTTCAACGCGCACGATCGCGTTATCACCGTTAACTTCACAAGCGATTTTGACCAGGCCGCCCGGCGGCGAAAACTTGATCGCGTTGTCGAGCAGGTTCGAAAAAGCCTGGACCAGACGCGTCCGGTCGCCCGTCACGACTGCATCGCGCGAATTGCTCAGGGCGATTTCAAGACGGACTTCGCGTGCAGCGGCCCCGGGGCGAACCATTTCCACCGCTTCACGAACAGCCGCATCAAGCGGCACCGGGTTTTGTTCCATGCGCATCTTGCCGCTGAGAATCGCTGACATGTCGAGCAGATCATTTATCAAACGCTTCAGGGCATGCGAATTCTTTTCGATCACCTGCAGGCCGTGCGCCGCCTCTTTTTGTGGCAGCAGGTCATTTCGGATCATGTGAATCCAGCCGATGATCGGTGTGAGCGGCGTGCGTAATTCGTGAGAGATGGTCGTTAAGAATTCATCCTTGGCGCGACTCGCAGCCTCAGCATCGCGTCGCGCAGTCCGCTCTTCTTCAAACAACCGTGCGTTATCAATTGACAGGGCGACGCGAAAGGCAACCATCTCTAATAGCCTGGTGTCGCCGTCGGTGAATGGACGCACCAGCAGCCGTCCAACGTGAATGACCCCCACCACTCGCCCTTCGATCAGCAGCGGCACGCCCAGCAATGACTTGACACCATGGTCGCGCAGGAACGGCGTGTGCAGGTCCGCTTTTTCAATGTCGTCGATCGCGATTGGCGCTTTTCGTTCCGCGACTCGGCCGGCAAAACCGGCGCCCAGCGGTACGCGAATCTTGACGTCGAGTTCCAGTCCTTTCGCGGCCCAGGCGACCAGTTCGCTGTTCTCTTCGAGCAGCAGAATCACGACCGTGTCTACATCCATGGCGTCGCGCACGCGATCGAGGAGTTCCGCCAGCAACTTGTCCAGTGAAAGATGGGCCAGGGCGACCTCAGTAACGATTTGCACCTGACGCATGCGCTCCATCGTTGCTTCAAGCTCGATGCGGGAGCGCTGTTCGCGTTCGTATAATTTCGATCGCTCTTCTTCAACGCGCTCGCGCTCGACCAATTGCCCGATCTGGTTTCCGATCGCGGTCATCACCTCCTGGAGGGACGGGTCTGATGATTGATGTTCGCGGGTGAAGAACTCCATCACGCCGGAAACTCCGTCGCCTAACTTAATCGGAAATCCAAACGCTGAACGCAGGTCTGCTTGTGAAGCAGAGGCGCCTCGGGGGAAATTTGAATCTTCACCGATATCGCGAATCCATTGCGACGTGCCGTCGGCCCAGACCCTTCCTGGCAGACCAACGCCGCTACTAAAGAGGCGCCCGCGACTGGTTGCGGCAAAGTCATCTGCGCCCAAGGATTCAACTTGCCAGCTGGCGAGCCAGCGCAATTTGTCGACGTCGCGATCGACGATCCACAGTTGGCCCAAATCCCAGCCCAGACTTACGCAGAGCATCCGCAGCAATTTTGGCGCAGCGTCGGTAAGCGATTCGGCTTTAGCAAGAATGCGCGCAGCTTCGAATTGGACGGTCAGCCGCCGCTCAAGCCGTTTTCGTTCCGTGATGTCGCGGGAATTGATCACGACGCCGCTCACCGTCGGGTCGTTCAGCAGATTATGCGCCGTCGCTTCGTGAATTCTCCACGATCCATTTTTTGCCTTGATGCGAAACTGCCTGGTGACAATCAGCCCGGGATTGGTCACGCCGGACACAAAAAGCCTTTGTAACTCTGGCAGATCATCCGGGTGGACCAGCTCGAAAGCATTTGTTCCAGTCAACTCTTCCGGTGTGTAACCCAGCGAACGTTCGATAGCCGGACTGACATAGCGCTTCGTCCCGTCGCGATTTAGCACGGTGATGATGTCAGTCGCATTCTCGATCAGCGGCCGCAGTTGCTGCTCAGTCTGTTCCAGGTTCTCGGAAGGAGTGTTATCCATGCGGTGATGAAAAACTAATCCTTTTATTGATTGTCAGTCAATGCAGCGCTCACTTTGGTATTGTTCTAATATCGTTTTGCTGAAGCGTGCGTGCGAAGCAGGGCAGTAGCCCGACCGTAAGGGAGGGCGTCCACACGCGAAGTTCACGCCCTCCCTTACGGTCGGGCTACTGCCCCGTTGCCGCCACGCAACATTCGACAACTCCAACCGCACGCTTTTGACAACGCTTAATTCAGAAATGACAATCAGCAGTAGAATCAGATGTATCCCGCAGGAAACCTTTTCATTCCGGTCGCGCATGGGCGGCTTGAAGCAATCTTGAAAGAGCCATCCGCTCAGCCGGTTACGGGCGTCGCGATCGTGCTGCATCCGCACCCGCTCTTTGGCGGCACGATGCACAACAAAGTCGTGTTTCGCGCGGCCTCGGCGTTGAATGATGCCGGACTCGTCGTCTTGCGAATTAATTTCCGCGGCGTGGGGCAGAGCACGGGTGAGCACGACGAAGGACGTGGTGAGCGCGAAGACGCGCGCGCCGGTTTGGATTACCTGGCTGAGAATTATCCGGCCCGGAAAATCACCTTGTGCGGATTTTCATTTGGCGCGCGCGTGGGTTTGGAAGTCGGAATGACAGACGATCGCGTTACGCGATTGATTAGCATTGGCACCCCCGTCGATGAATATGATTTCAGCTTTCTGGAAGACTCGCAGAAACCGATGCTGTTTGTGCAAGGCGATCACGATGAGTACGGCAGTGTCGATCGGTTGCGTGAGTTAGTTGACCGGGTCGCCTTGAACGCCGCGGCTGAATTGCGCGTCGTAAAAGGAGCGGGGCATTTCTTTGACGATCAATTGGATGAGTTGAAGCGAGTGATTACGGACTGGGCTGGCTGAGATTAGCGAATAGCGCGATCAGGACGTTCTTTCGGCGAACACTAATCGAATGAGTACTTAGTTATCTTTTGCGAAAGCCAGTTACCTAGTTTCTCTCTCGACATACCGCCGCTGGCCACACTCAAAATGATTTGCTCCTGTTCGTCAACCAGTGCGTTTATCTCGTACCCATTTAATAGGAGAAAAACTTCCATTGCGGCGTGGCCCGCACGCTTATTGCCATCAAGAAACGGATGATTTTGAATAAGGGAAAACCCTAACGCAGCGGTTTTCTCGGCGATCGTTGGATACAGATCATTGCCACCAAAAGTCATTTCCGGCTGAGCAACGGCGGATTCCAAAGCCCCCCGCTCTCTAGTACCTGGAATTCCTCCGCTCTGAGTGATGACCTTTTCATGTAGCGTGAGGATCTCTTGGAGGGTGAGATAGCGCATCAGGCGAGACGCTTATAGAGTTCAGCGTTCTTATCGAGCACATAATCGGATGCGTTCCTGAATTGGTCGTCGAGTTGCTCCAGTTTCTCCTCGAGACTGAGAATGGCGAACTCTTCCGGCGACAGGCTTAGTCGTTCGGCAGCTTCCTGCAGCTTTGTTACTGTTGGCTCAGGAAGATTCAGTTCAAGCACTTTCATAACGGGTAATCTACATCAAATGGCGCGATCAATTCCAGATCGAGGAGCCCAACCGAATCCCGGTCCTAATTTGGGTAATTATATGCTTGATTGACCACGCTGTTTAATTGCAGTTGTAGCCGAATGGACGATGTGAGAGTAGCGCCTTTTTCCAGTGCGCTTCCCGACTCAGAATATACTCGATTGAGGCGTGCGAATCGGCTGTTTCCAGGATCGAGTATTGAAAGTTGTGCACGTGATCCGGGCCTTTACCGTTAACCGCATCAAGAAGTTCCTTAAGTTCGATGTTACCGCCATGACCAGTGAAGGCATACGATTCCCACCGCGCCCAAATGCCGCCCTCACCCGTTGCGCTGCCAACGTAGCCTTTGCCGTTTGACGTGTCCGCAATTAAGTACACGCCTTTAACGCTGGATAGAGCCGACTTCCAAGTTGGTTCTTGAAGTCTTGCCACCGTAAGTAATCGATGGTACGGAACAACAACATGATTGAAGCCGGAGAATCGTTCCACAGACATTCGTTCCTGTCGAATTTCAGAGACTTCAAGAAATTGCGCGTACTTGCTACCCCAAATGTATGACGCGCGCGAAGGTCGGTGATAGTGAACAATTACCCGCCCAATAAAATCATCCAAACCAAGGATCAATTCCGTTTGATAATAGTAAGGTGACTCCGTGCCTTCTGAGACTCCTAGAAACTTATACACTCCGGCAAATAGCCATTGATCCACCTCCAGAGCAATCAAGGACACGATAGTGTCACACTCAAAATTCTTTGCATTTTGCTGCGCTTGCCAGTCTGTGAAATTCCCTCTTACGAAAGCGTCAAATGGAGTAGGGTTCCTACTGGTAGCTAGATGGATTTTGAACTTACCTGGCGGAAGATTCTTGATATCTGGAATGTCTAATAGATTGAGCATCGATTACGCGGCCTTCCTCTTCGCGGCCTTGCGACCCTTTTCACATTGAGCGTGTCGCTTATCAAACTCACTTTTCGGAACGGCGAGCACGCGCGCTCATATTCTTCGCTTGTGCTTTTCGACGGTGGTTTTCGCATCAGCTGAGAGCGAACCATTCCCGCTGCGAGCAATAGCGATAAATGAATACCGCTTCGTTCTCTTATCTGCGTGGTTAGGCTTGAGGGCTTTCGACAAACGCCATTACCTGCCGTTGCTGATCATCTGTTAGGTCTCGCACTTCCTCTTGAATGGCCTTTTCCAAATTCGCTGACATGGTTCTTTCCTCGTCATAAATCCTACGACTGCGAGCAGGCAATAACAAGCTCTCCCTTACGGTCGGGCTCCTGCACCGCCTTTTGGGGAACCTCACGTGTTACTTCCTTCACCTGTTCAGTTCGTCGAGTCGAGATAGCCGATGATGCAGTCACGAATCAACTGGTAAGAATTCTTATAGACCAGGTCGCTGTGACCAAAAGGATCGGCGATCTCAACACCGCGATGCTCCGGATCGAAAGTGCCTAGCAGGCTGATGCGATCCGCCGGGATTCCAAATTCACTTCTAAGCGCATGGGCGTGGTCCTGCTCCATCACCAGGAATCGATCGATCGAGGCGAGCGGCAGTTCGCGTATCCAGGTGGGCGTTTCCTTGGGAGGCGGCGTGTGGTAATGCCGGCAGGTCCGCGAAGTCTCAAT
>Ga0137401_10000858_pt1 | contig 12622 bp, 16 predicted proteins | sample CZOMad1_1_16fung_FD_108286 | JGI IMG/M metagenome (GOLD analysis project Ga0137401, IMG submission 108286) | Vadose zone soil fungal communities from Angelo Coast Range Reserve, California, USA - CZOMad1_1_16fungal (Illumina Assembly) | ecosystem: Environmental > Terrestrial > Soil > Vadose...
GCCGTCTTCGCCATGTCGGTGCCAGTTACCGTTTCCGTGCCAGGAGCCACCGTTTCCATGCCATGAGTTAGCGTTGCCCGCGTAGGCGTACCTATAATTGTGCATATAGCCGGCCGAGCGAGGGCCCCCGCGACCAGCGAAGGCGGAGCGTCCGCCGCCTGCCGAATGACCACCATGAGATCCGCCTCCGGAATGACCGCCGCCGCCAGGCGGTGCCGCATTCATGACGGCCGGTAGCGCGCTGATTAATCCGATGAGGAGCAGGCGCTTCAAGAAATGTTTTCTATCCACAGATACCTCCGCAGAAATATACAACTGCGAGGGGCGGATTCAAATTGCGTTCTCTAGCGGGGAAGCTGCCGGCTTCTTTCGGGATTACGACGATGCAAAGCATTCGTGCGCTGGCTTGCTACGCAAAAAAAATCAAAAAAGCGTGCGAGCTAATGAAGGCAGCTAAAACCACAAGAACCCAAAAAGTAAGCGCCGATTACGGCGCTGCCAGTCATCGTTTCCAACCCAATTCTCATGTTCAGAGGGACCACCACTGCTGAAAACGCGCGTATTGACAGGTGAGACAGAGGCCTTGCGAACAGTGCTTGAACTAACGTGCATACCGGAGACGGAGCGTCCGCCTGCGCCTGAAGCAGGGCCAGTGCTAGGGTCGCCCGCGGAGTGACCGCCCTTCGAGCCGGTCGAAGAATGAGCGCCGTTCGAGGCACTTGCTGAGTGACCGCTGTTCGAGCTACTCGAGGAATGACCACTGCTTGATCCACTCGAAGAATGCCCGCCGCTCGAACCGCCTCCGGAATGACCGCCGCCGCCCGGGGATGCAACACTAACGAAAGTGGGTAACGCGCTAACTAACGCAATAAGGGTGATGCGCTTCAAAAAAGAATTCGCATCCATATAAACAAACCTCCAACCAACTCTACGGCGGTGGAGTTCCGGATTCAAATTCGGGACTCGCTCTCAAGAAAACGGGAATCAAACACGGGACTAAAAGATTGAGCAATTGCGGAGTGGCGTAGCGGCGGAGTCCCAACCGCATCGTACTCGTATGTGAGATTCCCGGGGAGCGCGCCGGGTAAGAAGGTCGTTGACATTTCGGCTGGGGACCTGGGAAGGTCCAGATTTCTTTTCGGCATTGCACCTCCATGGTTTATCGCATTCTTGTTCTGTTCGCTCACCCGGCTCTCCATAAATCGAGGATAAATCGCCAGCTCATCGCGACCATTCGAGACCTGGAGAACGTGACAATCAATGACCTCTACGAGGAATACTCAGACTTTTATATTGACGTAAAGCGCGAGCAGCAGCTGTTGATCGACCACGATATCATCATCTTTCAACATCCGTTTTATTGGTACAGTAGTCCCGCCATCCTAAAACAATGGGAGGACCTGGTTTTGGAGTTCGGGTTCGCCTATGGCCCAGGAGGAATCAAGCTCCAACAAAAATTGGCGCTTTCGGCGATCACAGTGGGCGGTCCGTTGTCCGCCTACCGACGGGACGGTTATAATTATTTTACAATCCGCGAACTACTCACTCCGTTTGAGCAGACAGCTCGATTTTGTGGGATGATTTATCTGCCACCGTTTGTCATCCCCGGGGCGCTTCGTATGAGGGAGAAAGAAGAAATTTCGGGGTACAGCGCCGTTTATCGACGAATGGTGGAAGATTTGCGGGACGGCCGATTCGAACTCTCGCGGCTGCAACAGCTCAATTACTATAATGAGACTCTCGAAGAGATCTCGAGTAAGGCGTCATTCTATGGAAACTGAAGGGCTCCTATTCCAAGCGTTCATTTATTTGTTCGCTGCCGTAATTTCGGTACCTGTCGCCAAGCGGCTCGGCCTTGGTTCTGTTCTCGGTTATCTCCTAGCGGGCGTTGCGATTGGTCCTTATGTCCTAGGGCTCGTCGGCCATGGAGGAGGGGGCGTGATGCACGTCGCGGAATTCGGAGTGGTGATGATGCTGTTTCTCGTCGGATTGGAACTCAGGCCGAACCTATTGTGGCGATTGAGAGGACCGATCTTAGGTACCGGCGGCTTGCAAGTTATTTTAACGACGTTGGCCATCACCGTTCTCGCGCTCTTCGCCGGCATGACGATTCAACAGGCATTGGCGATCGGGATGATCTTTTCCGCTTCTTCAACTGCAATTGCGCTTCAAACCTTAAGCGAAAAGGGCCTCTTGACCAGCAAAGGAGGACAGACCTCTTTCTCGGTTCTGTTGTTCCAAGATATTGCTGTTATACCGATCTTGGCCGTTCTACCGCTCCTTGCTGTATCCAACAATGCCGGGATCCGCGCCTTGAACCAGAACAGCGGAGAGCCTCCCTGGGTGCGCGGTCTGATTGTGCTGGGAGTTGTCGTTGCCATCGTTCTCGGCGGACGCTTTCTCATCCGCCCGGTGTTCCGGTATTTGGCTTCGATTCGGCTCCAGGAAATTTTCACCGCAGCTGGACTGTTGCTCATCGTCGGAATTGCACTGGCCATGCAAAAGGTCGGATTATCTCCGGCGCTTGGCACATTCCTCGCCGGAGTTGTCCTGGCCGAGAGTGAGTATCGACACGAACTGGAATCGGACATTGGACCGTTCAAAGGTCTTTTGCTCGGCCTGTTCTTTATTTCGGTCGGAGCAAGTATCGATCTTCCTCTGGTTAAGGAGCGACCGTTGTTGATCGCGGGTTTGGTCTTCGGCTTATTGCTGGTGAAATTCTTGTTGTTGCTGCTGATTGGTAAGATCACCAAACTGGAAAAGAGCCAGTATTTTACTTTTGCATTTGCTCTAGCCCAAGGAGGCGAGTTCGCATTCGTCTTGATTTCTTTTGCCGCGCAAAATCAGGTTCTTAATGAAGGCATGGGCAACACTCTGGTAGCGACGGTGGCGCTATCAATGGTCGTATCTCCTTTCCTTTTCACGATTAACGAAAAACTAGTGCAGCCGCGGTTCTCGAGTCGATTGCCCGATCGGGAGGCTGATGAGATCGATGAGAAAGATAATCCAGTGATTCTGGCCGGATTCGGCCGTTTTGGGCACATCGTTGGCCGGGTTCTGAACCTCAAGGGCGTCAGGACTACCGTCCTTGATCTCGATGCCGACCAAGTTGCGCTGGTGCGCAAGCTTGGATTAAAAGTCTTCTATGGCGATGCTTCGCGGCTTGAACTGTTACGAGCCGCCGGTGCAGATAAGGCCAAACTTCTGGTAGTCGCGGTAGGCGAAGAAGAAACATCGCTACTGATCATTGAAACCGCGCAGAAGCACTTTCCTAATCTCAAGATTTTAGCACGCGCTTTCGGCCGCGATCACGCTTACCGGTTGCTCGAACAAGGAGTTGAAAATATCTTTCGAGAAACGCTGGGCAGCTCACTGGATCTCAGCGTTGCCGCATTGCGAGCATTGGGTTTTCGTGCCTATGAAGCCCAGCGAGCTGCCCGCTTCTTTCGGGACTACGACGAACAAAGCGTCCGCGCGCTGGCTCAGTATGCCAAAAATGAAAAGGAATTAATTTTCCAGGCACGAGAGCAAATCCAAACTCTAGACCAACTGATGGAGACCGAGCGCACCCGAGTGCATCAACCGGATAGCGGATGGGAACCACCGGTAGCTAGTTGAAGCGATTCACAAGTGGAAGTCGTATATGACCTATACGACTTATGAGACCTATACGACTCACCAGCTCCCATGGTCAGGCGCTTTGCCGTTTCTCCTTTCCCCCACCATGCAAATCGCGCCTGCCGCTAAGACTGCCACGAAGAGTGGTAGTACATATCGCGGCATCGAATAATTGCAGACGCAGTTAACCGAATAGGTCACCAGTCCGATGCCAAAGATGCAGAGACTAATCAACGCGAGCTCAGTCGAAAGGTGATTCCGGGTTAGCCGCCAGATTCCTAATGCGAGAAAGAGAAGAAACCAAGCGCCGACCGGCAGAAAGCGCCAATGTCGGATGAATAAATCGTGGAATGCTCGATCCAAGGTGCCTTGCGCGACTGCCGGCTCAAAAATAAGGAGTCCCTCTAAGCCTTTCCAACTGGCCGGATCTTCTCTCATCGGCCCGAGCGAATCAAAAGTGGCCTTTGCCCCGGTTATGGCGATTCCCTGGTCGTTCGTCGGATAAAATCCCTTCCCGATATCCCGTAGGATAATCTCGATCAGTTTCGGATCCAAGGTCCGGTAGTAACACATGACCCCTCCGAGTGTGATTCGGTCGCGCTCGACTTCGAGCGATTCACCGCTCAAGCCTCGTTTGCGCAAAAACTGCGCGATAAATTCGTCAGTTCCTTTGTGATAGGTGCCGATATCTTTGAAAGCACCGACGGCGGCCTTCACATCTGAATCATTGGTGAACGACGCGGCGCGTTGAGCCGTCCGTTCCCTATCTCCCGCTTTCAGCGAGTCGAGATAGCTGCCGATTCGGTCGCTTAGGGTGCGGCCCATCGTGCGACGTTGCACCACTCCGAAGTGATTACACATCGCGGTAACGAACGTCTGTTCAGTAAATAGACAGAGAATGCTAAGACCGAGCGCAAGGCCGGCGACCTTCGTCATTGGCAACGCATTCTGTAATCGTCGAGAGCCAGCCTGAAAAAATCGAATAACCGCCAGCACAAATGCGGTGGTGGGAAGCCAGCCGAGCAAAAAGCCGCTGATATGTCGTGATCCGATCGAGAACAGAAGAACGAGAAAGTAAAACATCCATGTCTTCCAGGAACTTAGTCCCCCCAAGATCCGAAGCCCTACTCCAAAGAGACAAAACCAACTAATGGCAATTGTCGACTCAGGTCCGGCGGTATGAGCAACGGCGTAAAAACTGGCGATCGAAGCGAGCAGGAGCGTGATCCCGCCTCTGCCAGACTCCGAGGTGGGTACTGAGAACACGAAGTAGCGCAACGAAAACCATAATCCGACATGCTGCCATAGAACAAGGAAGTAGACCGCGGCCAGGGACGGATGTTGCGACGACAAGATGCTGGGAGAAGAGCCTTGGAGAACGGTATCGGCGATCCAGAAAGGAATCCGGCCTAGCACACAGTAGAGTGGCGGAGCCAGCAAAATATTCATTTCCGTGAACCCCCAGACCAGTTCGTCCAGTACGTCGATATCCTTCCAAAAAGGTAGATAGAAAACGAAAAACCAAAGCGATGGCAGAACGAGAATAGCGAGTGGATGGCGCCCGACCCAGGCCAGAAAGCGATGACCAATAACCGATAGCCGATAGCCGAATTTGGTTATCAACGACGGGTTCTCGGTTATTTCGTCTGGCGAGGCGCTTGTTTTCAACTCTTGCGCTCTTAGCACGACTTCGTGGAAATTTCGCGCAGATTTGCTGGAGGTCCGGCGGCTGTCCATTCGCGTCCAACTTAAGGTGGCGGTCTGTCGAGCGCGCGGGTAGGGCGGTCTCTCCGAGACCGCAGGATCAGCGGCAACCCTTCGCCACGTTAGGCCCAAATGCTCTTGACTCTCGCAACAGCGCTCGGCCGAACAGGGTGCAGCTGCGTCCTCGGTCCTGCGTTCTCGGAGAGACGCGCTCTAGCTAGTGCGCGCTCGACAGACCGCCACCAAAATCATGCGCCCATTCGGTCGCGGACGCTGCTTTTTAAATTCTTGGATTCGGTTGTCAGCGTATCGCGATTTCAAGCACGCGATCGATCTCCGCTTCCGAGTTATAGAAGTGCGGACTGAATCGAAGATATTGAATACCTTGTCTATCCTGGCGTTGAGAGCAGAAGATGCGCTCCTGAGTCATTCGTTGAAAAACCTCGGTCAGGTCCCGATCCGGATGCGAAAATGTGACGATACCGGAACCGGTCGCTGGCTCTAGTTTTCCGAGCAAGCGATAACCGGCAGGCTCCAGTCCATCGATCAGTCGAGCGCGCAGGGAAAGAATTCGTTCCGCAATCCGATCAATTCCAGCCTGAAGCAGAAGGTCAATTGCTGCTTTCATTCCGACGATTCCGGGAAGGTTCATAGCTCCGGGTTCATAACGTTGAGCAGTGTCGAGAAACTCGATTTGATCCTGCGCCACGAATCCAGGAGCACGGATATTCCATGAACCCAGCAATGTTGGACGGCACAAATCGAAATGCTCTCTCTTTACGTACACAACGCCGCTGGCTAGTGGACCGAGTAACCATTTATGAGAGTCAGCACTAAGAAAATCAATGTGTTCGACCGTCGTCGGAAATGCACCAAGTGTCTGGATTGCATCCACCGAAAACAAAATGCCGCGCGCATGGAGCATCGCGCCGATTGCTGGAAGGTCGATGCGATAGCCGGAGACGAAATTGCATGATGCCAATGCCACGAGGCGGGTCTTGTTGGTGAGTGCGCGCTCCACCACATCGACCGTGATTTCGCCCAACCTGGGCGGTTCTAGATAGCGCACCGTCACACCGCGCTGCCGGAGATTCAGCCATGGATAAACGTTTGCTGGATAATCATCGAGATAGCAGACCACCTCGTCGCCCGCCTCCCATGAAATGCCATTGGCGAATAGACTTAGACCAAGCGAAGTTGGACCTAGTAAGGCGATCTCTTCGGGTGAAGCATGAAGCAAGCGCGCGGCGAACTCCCGCGTTTCCTGAATAATTCTCAACAATTCCGTAAAATCGGGGAATTCTTCCGCCGATTTGCGAACGTAGCCGCTGATTGCATCGGCCACAGCTTGTGGCAGCACACTCACCGCAGCGTGGGCGATAAAGACTTTATTTCTGACAATGGGAAAACAGTTGGCGCGGAACGACTCGTCGGTCAGAACCGAAGCAAAGAAATCCATCTCTTTGCCCTACACCGAAAGGCGGTCAAAGCAAAGGAATCCGGAATCAAGAAGCTGGAATCCAGAATTGAAGAGGAAAATTCCGGGGTAGGGCGCGTCCGTCCCGGACCGCCGAAACCGCCGGCATGCAATTACCTGGCAGCCGAAGGGTCTTGTCACGAATAACCTCCCAATAGTTCTGCCTAGCTGGGCGCGCGACTCGGCGGTCCGAGAGGGACGCGCCTTACCTCATGCAGGCGCCTCGCGGAGCTTGAACGCTCAATTCCGTTTGGTCCGCTCACCCTCTTCAATCAGCTTCCAGAAACCGGAACTCTTCTCCAGTTGCTCGTCTTCAGCCATGGGTAGCTTCGATCGGAACAAGAAATCGCGAATCGTGTTTTTGTGAAGGACGCGGTGCACAACGATACCTTCGGGGCTACGTTGGAAGTAGATCCGATAATCATTGGCGCGATACCGATACAGCTTCCTCCCTTCGCGTTCGATCAGGCCGAACGCCTTGGGGTCCAGATGATCCAAATTGTCGGGAAGGAACTGAAATTCAGCCAGCAGCTCTAGCTGTACTTCTTTCGGGATCTTGGCCAATTCCGAAGCGCTGATCTCGTTAAAGACGATCTGGTACATTGGGGTCGCCTTAGATTGTAGCCCCGGAAATGGCCGATAGCCAATAACGAACCCTAATTCGGAATGCGAATTGCGGGGATGTCGGGTTGGAAATTCGCAATCCGAAATTCCTAGTCATCCCCTGTTGGCTATTTTCGGGATTTTGCGCTTTAATTCTCGACTTGCTGTGATGCGTTTAATCCTTCTCGTCAGTTTGCTGTTCACCCCTCCACTCTTTGGCCAGCTGCATTGGGATGCTCTGCAGCAGGATCAAAAGGCAAAGCCTGGAGACAAAGAAGCAATTGCCAAATTTCACTTTGTCAATACGGGCCAATCGCCGATCAAGATCACTAACGTACACACCTCTTGCGGGTGCACGACCGCCGCGTTAACGAAGGATCAGTTTGCTCCTGGCGAAGCGGGAGACATTGAGGCCCGGTTCGCCTTCGGCAGTCACACTGGACATCAAGAGAAAACGATCGCAGTGACCACTTCAGATTCACCTAATCAACCGATCTTTCTTCGATTGGTCGTCGATATCCCTCAAGCAGTCGTTCTTCAGCCGGAATTCATGTTTTGGAAAGTTGGAGAACCAGTGGATACCAAGAAATTCCGGGTCGCGATTGGGGAAGGATTCTCGGCCAAGCTGCTCGGCGTGGAATCGGATAATCCGAACATTCATTTCGTGGTGAACCCGATTACTGCCGGAAAAGAGCTTGAGGTGAGCGTAACACCAAATGAAACCAAGCGCCCGCAGAGCGCTACTTTATTGATTAAGACGGATTACCCTCCGGAGAATCCGCAGACCTATTACGAGTACGTCCGAGTGCAATAGAAAAGTGAAAACCGGCGGGCAAGCTTCGGTTATTTTTTTTGCCGCCCTGGCGTTGGCCGGTCTGACCGTCGCGGTGCATCCGAAGAAACCGTCGTTCCCTAATCGAGCCTCAGACCCAGGAGAAATCAGCCTGCAAGAGGTTCAGAATTGGAACGAACCGGTACTATGGGTCGATGCCCGGCCCGAATCGGACTACGAAGTGGAGCACGTCCCGGGGGCGGTATCGCTGAATCCAGATAACTGGTCGGAACAGTTGCCCCATTTTCTTGATGGATGGCGTCCGCCGGAGAAGGCGGTCGTCTATTGCAGCGCGGCTAGCTGCGAGACCAGCCGAGAAATTGCCGATCGCCTCCGGCGCAGCGGTGTGGATCCGGTCTACTACTTGAAGGGCGGATGGGAAGCTTGGAAAGCTACAAGATGACCGAGGATACGATCAGCTCGCTAATCAATCCTCCGCCGCGAATGCTCGGCTGGGTAGCTCTGGCGCTACGCGTTGTGCTGGCCGGATTGTTCGTATTGGCTGGTGCACTGAAGCTTCTCGATCCCGCGGCATTCGCGCTGGAGATCAATCGGTATCAATTGATTCCTTGGTGGAGCTGTGCACTCCTCGCACTGTTGCTCCCGTGGCTGGAGATTCTTGTGGGAATCGCTCTGCTCACTCGCTGGTTTTCGCGGGGAGCTCTGGCTTGGGTCACTGCCTTGCTTATCGTCTTCAGCCTGGCTCTATTGAGTGCAACGCTTCGCGGCTTGAACATCGATTGTGGTTGCTTTGGCCGGGTCTGGCTGTCAACCGGTACCTTTTGGCCGCTCCTCCGCAATCTGCTCTTACTTGGAATGACCGTTTTCCTTTGGTGGAAACCTCGTCGTCATTGAATTTTCTTCGATAATTTCCAAATGAATTTGCCGAATCGCTGTTGGGTTGAAATTGAGGCTGGCGCTTTGCGAGATAATATCGAAACACTGCGCGGCTTCCTACTGCCCGGCGTACGAATTGCCCCTGTGATCAAGGCCGATGGATATGGACATGGTTTGGAGGCGATAGCTCAACGGATAGCAGATAAAGTCGATCTTTTAGGTGTCGCCAATTTTGTCGAGGCGCTGCGGATCCGGGCGGCTGCCGTCCACCTGCCAGTCATGATTCTTGGCCCGGCACTGCCGGAGGAACGCGCCGCGATTGCCGACCACCGCTTCATACCAACTGTTTCCACTGCGGAAGAAGCGACCGGTTATGCGGAAGGGACTAAAGAACCGCCTTTACCGATCCATTTCGTCATAGATACCGGCATGGGGCGAATCGGTTTGTGGGAGGAAGAAGTGATCGGTGAGCTTCGGTTGATCCAGGCGATGAAAAAACTTCACGTCGAATCGATCTCGACCCACTTGCCGGTCGCCGACGAAGATCCCGTTTATACCTTGCACCAGCTCGAACGAGCACGTGCTCAGATTGAAAAATTGTCACCAGAGAGTACGACGGTCCTGAATAGTGCCGGTATCCTGCGGTTTGGATCGTTTGCTCGGCCGGGAGACATCGTGCGCGCGGGATTGACCCTCTATGGAATCTCGCCTCTGCCGGAATTCCAATCACTCTTCCGACCGGCAATGACCTGGAAGACCCGCGTTATTCTGGTGCGTGAGGTCGGACCCGGACGAAGCATCAGCTATGGACGTACGTTTATCACGAAGCGTTCGACCCGGGTAGCGACGTTAGCCGTCGGCTACGGTGACGGATATCAGCGGCATTTGTCAGGCCGGAACGCCGACGTGCTTATCCGCGGAAAACGTTGTCCTCTCCTTGGCCGAATTACCATGGACCAAACCATGATCGACGTTTCGCATCTTGAAACGGTCAACGTTGGTGAAGAGGCGATCCTGGTAGGTTCTCAGGGAGAGGAGACGATCCTGGCCTCCGAGCTTGCGGCGAAGGCCGGGACAATTACGTGGGATATATTTACGGCGATCACGAAGCGAGTGGAGCGGGTCTACCGGTAATCGGTGATCAGTAATCGGTAGAGAAGCGATCAGAAATGAAAATTGTAGAGACCTGCCATGGCCGGTCTGGCCTCGGGCGTAGAACGTGCGTGAAACCTGGGCTCGCCTTGATTGGCAGGGCTGTACGAAAACCTGGGCGCGCCGAAAACATTCACACTTGCATTTTGGTGTGTCGCGCCGGGTTTGAGCCGTGTACGGTGGAACCGTCGATCTCATTTCAACCAAGCGTTCAGCAAGGCCGGCTTTGTCGATATTACCACATTTGCGATTGTCAGCCCTTGCGGCTAACCGCTGAAACCGCCAAATATCCAGACAATTCCAATTCCGAGGCCAAATACAAAGAAGGACAGGAGCGACATCGCTCTCTGCACTCTGGCTGAGGGGAGTGGAGCGCTGTGTTTCGAAGATTTGTGGTCATCGGAAGACTTGGGGGTATTCAGGGTGGATCCAGAATTCGGCATTGCGGCATGATGATCCATGCCGCGTGCGTAAGCCAATTGGTGATGATCCGTTTGATTCTGTTTTCGAACCGTCATCATGCCGTGCTTAAGGTGGTGGGCCACTAACCACCAGTTCGTTGGGTAGGCTACGACAAAGCCAGTAAGGAGGGCCATGGACATGACAAACCAAAACGCCGGTCCGAGAGGATTGTGGCTGCCCGGGGTTACTTTCATCGCCAGTGTCATGACCGGCGTCATCCCAGCCATGAGAAAATTCATGGAAAGCAGCTCAGGCAAGAAAGTGCTGCGCAGTGCGCGGCTATAGGAACCGCCGGCCATGTCGCGCATGAAAAGAGCCTGAAAGATCGTCCAGCCAAAAGCGAAGCCGAGCATATACTCAAGAATCAGTCCCCCTGGACGCGGTATGTGAATCCATGCGCTAATCACCGCGCCGGCTAAAATACCGTTATACTGATCAGCTATTCCATTCCCTCATTCGCCGACTGGTTCTTGAGCGCAAACGGCCCGTATTTATCCGGGTTTTTATTGAACTTCTTCAGGCAATCTTTGCAGCAGAACGCAATCGTCTGGCCCTTGTATTGCGCGTAAACCGGTTTTCCAACGTCTCCTACCGTATCACCGGAAACCGGGCAGACTGTGTTTACCGCTTTCTGGGAGGTTTGTGCGGATGGTGCAGCGCTTGCGCTCGCGGATGGGCTCGGGTCGGCTGCGAATGCGCTAAGGGTAAACGCCGTGGTCAGCGAGACGATCATTTGTTTTTTCATGGGATGATTCTGGTCTAGACGATTATGTTTCTAAGTTAGACGGATTCGATAGACGGGTTTTCGTCAAAAATGAATTAAATGGGTCGTATGTCCGTTTGAAAAGTGAATCAGTCTCGCGACACGATGCGATCGCGGGATCGACCAAGAACTAGCCGTGACCGTGATGATTTTCATGGGCTGGAGTTAATTGTGCCTGCTGCCGCGTTTGTTGTCGCAGGTGAAGGAACCCGACCCAGCCAGCCCAAGTAATCGCCGCGCAATCCAAGACGGCAGTGTAATTCCAACTGAAATGTGCCTCAAGCCCTTCTCCAATCCGCTCGCACCCGAGCCATCCGACCGAGAAGATGATATGCGCGGTGAGGCCCAACTTGCAGAGGCGGGATGTCATCGCTGGACTTTCATTTGCTGCTTTTGAGTGTTTATGTTTATGGGGGACTGCAGTCGAGTTTCCGGCTCGCAGAGTGTCTGAGCGCGCAGCAGAGCCGCGTGACGGTAGGCGAAGTCCGTGCTGCGAGCTAGAAAATCGGCGATAGCGGTGAGCTGGTGAGTATCGAAACCCTCCAGCAGCGCAGACACGTCTTTTCGTATCGGGTCGAATACGTCCTGAATGACTCGCACCCGCTCCAATGCAGGGTAGAGGATCTGCTTACGCCCATCGTGCTGGTCCGGTTCACGACGTAGGTACCCGGTTCGTTCCAACCTCGCAACCACACCGGTGATTGCGCCGGTGGTCAGCCCGGTGATCGCAGCCAACTCGCTGCCGGTCATCGCCCCGCGCTCGCGCAGCAAGTCGAGGCACTTGTGGTCCGTCGGGCCAAGCCCTAGGCGCTCCGCGACCGCGTGGTTAAATAGCACCGCGGCAGTGCTGTGTCGGCGCACTAGCCCGCCAACGATCAGCAGGTGGCACTTGGTTCGATACCCGACGTAGGTGTACGGCGCTCGTTCGCAAACCGTGACGTCCCGGGACCGGAAGGCAAGCATCATTTCGCGAAGATTCCGACTATCGAGTTTTCTGTGCGAATTCCGAAGAGCTATTTTTCGACGAGAAACCTACCGAAACTCAATATCGTTCACCATGAAGTGCGAGAGGCGCCGGATCGTTTCACCAGCTTGGCTCCGCTGCAGAAACAGACTGGGGTCAATACTGTCGAAGTGAGTCGCTTGGCAGGAATACGACTTGAGCAGGTTTCAC
>Ga0137401_10000861_pt1 | contig 12601 bp, 9 predicted proteins | sample CZOMad1_1_16fung_FD_108286 | JGI IMG/M metagenome (GOLD analysis project Ga0137401, IMG submission 108286) | Vadose zone soil fungal communities from Angelo Coast Range Reserve, California, USA - CZOMad1_1_16fungal (Illumina Assembly) | ecosystem: Environmental > Terrestrial > Soil > Vadose zone...
GCGCGGATTTCTGTCAACGGCAAACGAGTGGAAGGCGATGTCACGCCGGGCAAGTTCTTTCCAGTATCAAGAATGTGGAAGAATGGGGATCGCGTCGAGTTTGAAATTGGAATGCCCTTACGTTTACAAGCCGTGGATGCTCAGAACCCAAACACAGTCGCGTTAGTCCGCGGACCGCTCGCTCTCTTCGGTATCGGCAATCTGCCCGCAAAATTCACGAGGGCTCAGCTGCTAGCCGCGGCGGCCGCCTCGCAGTCTTCCGGAGACTGGCTCGTCCAAGCTGACGCCGGAAAGACAACGTTCCGTCCTTTCGCGGCCATTGGCGACGAAACCTATCGCCTCTATCAGAACATTGGGGCCTAGATTGTGGAAAACGCAAGACAGCGCATCGCCGCCAGGAGCAATCGCTACGACCACGGGGAGGACGTAAGTTATGAATTCTAAGAACAGCGTTTCACGTCGGCGATTCCTATCCGCGGCAGCTTCTTCTGTCGCGGCTTCCTATCTCGCTTATCCCGTCCTAACTCTTGCGTATGGCGAGGTCCCTTCGGCCGCTTCTGAAGCACGGCTGCTGCCTTGGCGCGATCAAGGCGTTTTAAACCTCGCCAATTCTCCCTACGCGAAGTTGCACAATATTCCAATTCGCGCCGTCACGATTGAAGAAGGCTTTTGGTCCAAGCGCCGCAAGACCAACGTCGAACGCAGCATCCCCACCATGCGAGAAGAACTAGAACAACATGGTCGCATGGACAATTACCGTCGTTTGGTGGGAAAGAGCACGGCTCCCCAGAAGGGGCCGTACTATTCGGATTCCGATATTTACAAGTGGACCGAAGCGGCAGGATTTGCGCTGCAGTCCGGCGACGTCCCCGACCTTCGCAAAGTAACCGACAGCATGATCCGCGAAGTCGTAGCCGTACAGGAACCCAGCGGCTACCTGAACACTTATTACGTGGCTGACAAAGCTGCCCAGAGAATGCTCCCGAGAAGCCAGGAAGTCGGCCACGAACTCTACAACTTGGGCCACCTGCTGCAAGGCGCGATTGCCTACTACCGCGCGACCGGGGATTCAGCGCTTATGGATGCGGGCGCGAAGTTTGTCGACGGCTTCCTGATTCCGAATTACGGTCCCGGACCAGACAAGAAGTCCATTGTTTCGGGCCATCCGGAAATCGAAATGTCGCTGGTCGAGCTATACCGAACGACCGGCAACCGGCGCTACTTAGACCTCGCAGCTTATATCCTGAAGGGCGACGATCGCATTCCACTGGAACCTAGACAAATCACCTACATGTACTGCGGCATTCCCTTTACGTCGCGCACAAAACTGGAAGGCCATGCGGTTCGCGCCATGTACGCTTGCTGCGGCGCCACGGACTATTATCTCGAAACCGGAGACCAAAGCTACTGGAAGACGCTCAATGTTCTTTGGGACGACCTCTCGAAGCGCCAGATGTACATCACCGGTGGAGTCGGCGCACGAGGCGCAGGCGAGGCGTTTGGCGACCCCTACGAACTTCCCAACGCACAGGCCTATGGAGAGAGTTGCGCCGCCATCGGAAACATGATGTGGAACTGGCGCATGCTCGCCGCCAGCGGCGAAGCCCGCTTCACCGACGTCATCGAACGGGCGCTTTACAACGGCATCAATTCCGGCATGTCGCTGGACGGCACTACCTACTGTTACCGCAATCCGCTGGCGTTCGATCCGGAGTCCGGCGAAAAAATCCGCAATCCCTGGTACGAAACGACGTGTTGCCCGCCAAATCTCGAACGTACTTTTGCTTCTCTACCCGGATATTTCTACAGCACCAGCAAGGACGGACTCTATGTCCATCTTTACGACAATTCCGTAATGGATTGGCGCCTGGGGAACGGCCTGCCTCTTAAGGTCCGGCAAAAAACCAACTATCCGTGGGACGGCGACGTACAGCTGACTCTGCAACCGTCAGAGCCTGCTGACTTCACCCTGCATCTGCGAATTCCAGGTTGGGCGAAAAACCCTAGTATCGTGGTGAACGGCAAGACGGTGGAAGGCGCTGAACCCGGAGAATATCTGGCCATCCACCGCCGCTGGTCTTCGGGCGACGTGCTGACTCTCCATCTGCCAATGGCCGCGGAGGTACTCGCTTCGAATCCTCGCGTCGCCGAGAATCTCGGACGAGTCGCCGTCCAACGTGGACCCATCGTGTATTGCTTGGAACAACTCGACCAGCCCAGCACGGCCGATCTTTCCGGCGTTTCTATTGTCGTCAACGCGCAATCCTCCAAGAGCTTCGAGACGGAATTCAAGGGCAGTCTCCTTGATGGTGTAAACGTGTTGCATCACAACGGAGCGGTAAGCGACATTGCGTCAAAGAATGACTCTCTCTATGTTCCAGCAAGCCCGAACATGCCGAAGAGGCAACCCGCCAAGCTGACGCTCATTCCCTACTACACGTGGGCGAATCGGCAGCCGACCTCCATGCAGGTCTGGATTCCATACACTCGTACCTAGTCGAACGCGCCGCGGCTATCGAGATGGCGGCGTGGAACCAAAGTCCCATTGACCGCATCATTTCAACGGCCTACCTTCGATGAGCGGGGCGCTACGTCGCGCCAAGCCTACTTCTATGAATGACTCGAAAATCGATCCTATTCCTCCTTCTTTGGACCCCGGCGAGAAAGAGCTGGCGGAGGAACTTTCCCTCCTCCAAAAACGCGACTCCTGGGTGGGTCGTTACTCGATCTTTGTGAGCTTGCTGCTGGTGGGCGCGATCTTTACACTCGCGCTGATGGCCCTGCGGCAGGGGGCCGAACCCTTCTATAAGGTCAGGCTCATCGAAGCAATTTTTGGCTTGATCGCGCTTATCGTGCTGTTCAACGTCTACAGCATCCGTCAGGAAATCTTGATCAAGCAACTGCGCATCCATCTCGCGGAAAAGCAGGGGCAGTTCTACAATCTTCGCAACCTGTCCATGATCGATCCATTAACCGGCCTGTACAACCGTCGATTTGCGGAGCAGCGGCTCGCGGCGGAGGTCTCCCGCTCGGAACGCATGGGGCATCCTCTGGCAGTGGTGATGCTGGATTTGAATCACTTCAAACAGCTGAATGAAGCTGGCACGCGAGAGACCGGCGATCAGGCGTTAAAGGCGTTTGCCACGCGGCTGAGTAGGGTGATTCGCGGTTCCGACCTCGCCGTCAGGCTTGACGCGGACAAATTTATGATCTTGCTCCCGGAATGCGCCGCGGACCAGTTGCAGCGGGTCCTCGGACGTCTGAGTCCGTTCGAACTGGATTGGAACGGCCAAAAGATTCCCGTGACCTTCACTGCCGCGTGGAAGCAATACGAACTGGGCGAAAACGCCGAAGAATTTCTCGCGCGCGTCGATCAGGGCCTTGTCGGCGCTAAAAAAGCCGGCAGCAAGGCTCCTTACTTCGAGACTCTGAGTCTCTAGTCCGTCAAGCCCGTTCGCTCTCGATAGCGGTGTCGCAACCTGCCCTCTTCTCACCTACACAACAACCGAAAAGCCTCCTTGAACGGCCAACCCGGTGTACAATGCGCGGTACCGAATTCTACAATCTGAGCAGGGTCGCGCTCGGAGCAAACTGTCCGAACGCCGTGGGAAATACCGCGGCATTCGGACGATACTGAAGAATTGCCCTTGCCGCCTTTTGGACAGGATGAGCGCGAGAATTCGGAGCTGGAGGGAAAGGGAAGATGGTTCTCCCCACGGACAAGCACTTCACCGCACGCGTGATCGAGCGTAAGGACCTCTCGGAGGATTTATGGCTGGTACGTGTTGATCCCGGCGGGCCGTTTCAATTTAAGGCTGGGCAATACGCGACCCTGGGCGTCGATCATGGCGATAAGCGGATCGAACGCGCCTATTCCATCGTGTCGTCGCCCTACGAAGAAGGGGTGCTGGAGTTTTTTGTCGAGTTGGTGCCCCAGGGCGAATTGACTCCGCATCTTTATAAATTGCAAAAGGGCGACACACTATATTGCCGCAAGATCGCCAAGGGCCGCTTTACTCTCGATTTGCGGAGCGGGCGTACCAATCACTTGCTGCTCGCGACCGTGACCGGCATTGCCCCATTCGTCAGCTACGCGCGCACCTTGTACCGCGATTGGAAATCGGGCGACAGCCCCATGCCCGGAAATCACAAGTTATTTTGTATTCAAGGCGGCAGCCGCTCGTGGGAATTTGGCTACCGCGAAGAGCTGGAGAAAATTGCTTCCGAAGTTCCGTGGCTCGAGTATGTCGCGACCATTAGCCGCCCATGGGAAGATGCCAGCTGGAAGGGCGAGACCGGCCGCGTCGATGATCTCGTCCGCAAGTACACCGATCGATGGCGTCTGCGTCCGGACAACACTACCGGATATCTGTGCGGGCATCCCAGCATGTGCGAAAACGGCCAAGGCATTTTGGCGCGCGCCGGCTGGCCGAAAGGTTCAATGTTCGAGGAAGTCTATTTCATCCCCGGGAAAGAAGCCGCCGAGTAGCGCGTGGAGATGCTCGGGAGCGGATTTGCTTCGAGCTTCGGACCCACGCGCTTGAATGCAACGGCGCGAAACATCGCGACGTCAACACAACCAACGGAGCGGCCGTTGTACAATGCCGCGCTTGTTGGGTTCCAAGGTAGGTTGTGATCGAGTTCTGAGCGGTGTCGGAGGATCATAAATGATTGTTGGTGTTCCCCGAGAGAGCTTCCCTGGTGAGCGACGTGTCGCGCTGGTCCCTGGAGCGCTGGCCGTCCTCACAAAGGCCGGCATGGAAGTTGTCGTCGAAGCAGGCGCGGGAACAGAGGCGGGCTACTCGGATGCCGAGTACGTCGCTAAGGGCGCGAGGGTCGTTCCACAGCGCTCCGAAGTTTTTCGAGCAGCGGACATCATCGTCCAGGTGCTGGGCCACGGCGCCAACGACAAAACCGGCAGCGCCGACCTTCCTTTGTTTCACCGCGATCAGATTCTCGTAGGATTTTTACGTCCAATGGGTTCCGTGGAAAGCATTACGGACCTCGCAGCGAGGGGTGTCATCTCGTTCTCTGTGGAGTTGGTGCCACGGACGACTCGTGCTCAAAGCATGGATGCGCTGTCGTCTATGTCAACGATCGCGGGCTACAAGGCAGTGCTGGTTGCCGCGGATGCGCTGCCCAAGCTTTTCCCCATGATGACGACCGCCGCCGGAACAATCACTCCAGCGCGCGTGTTGATCCTGGGTGTTGGAGTCGCGGGACTTCAAGCTATTGCCACAGCGCGCCGCTTGGGCGCCGTGGTTTCGGCGTACGACTTGCGCCCAGCCGTGAAGGAACAGGTACAAAGCCTCGGCGCAAGGTTTGTGGAACTGGCCATTGAGGCCAAGGACGCCCAGGACGCGCGCGGCTACGCGACCGCACAAGACGAAAGCTTCTATCGCCGACAGCGAGAGTTGCTGGGAAAAGTAATCGCGGAACACGACGTGGTGATCACCACCGCGGTCATTCCTGGGAAAAAAGCTCCCACACTGGTGACCGCGGAAATGGTGGCAGGGATGGCGCCGGGTTCCGTGATCGTCGACCTGGCGGCGGAGCGCGGCGGAAACTGCGAACTGACCCACGTCGGCGAGAAAGCCATCGAACGCGACGTCACCATCATCGGATGGCTCAATCTCGCCAGCTCCGTTCCCTATCACGCCAGCCAAATGTACGCGCGCAATTTGACCACCTTCCTGACGTTGCTCGTAAAAGAAGGAAAGCTGCAACTCAACCTGAAGGACGACATCGTCCGTGAAACTCTGGTGACCCAGGGCGGCGAGGTCGTCAACGCCAGACTCCGGGAATTTTTCTCTATGCCGGCCTTGGCCGTACAGGAGGAAGCCCAAAGATGAAGCTGGACCTGCTTACCGGCCTTTACGTTTTCATGCTGGCGGCCTTCATTGGATTTGAAGTCATCCGTCGCGTGTCGCCACTTCTGCATACTCCGCTGATGTCGCTCACCAACGCGTTGGATGCGATCGCCGTTGTCGGCGCGATCATCCTCGCGGGTGAACACAAGAGCAACCTCGCCGCGATTCTCGGAACCATCGCTATCGTCGCCGCCACTAGCAACGTAGTCGGCGGCTTCATCATCACCGACCGCATGCTGAAGATGTTTAAATCCAGCGGGCCCAAAAAATAATGAACAACTTCCTGGGCACCGACACCCTCATCGAAGTCACTTATCTGATCGCCACCGCGCTTTTCATTCTTTCGTTGAAATGGCTCAGCTCGCCGGCCACCGCGCGTCGCGGCGTCTTCGCCGGCGAGGCGGGCATGGCACTGGCGGTTGGCGGAACGCTACTGCACCGCGGCATCATCGACTACAAATTGATCGCCATCGGCTTGGTGGTGGGCACGATCATCGGCATACCCCTGGGCAAAGTACAGATGACCGCGGTGCCACAGCGAACCGCGTTAAGCCACGCATTCGGCGCTCTGTGCGTCACGCTAGTAGGTACGGCCGAATTTTATTTGCGTGCGCCGAACATCGCGCCATTCATGATGGCCGTGCTCGCCATGGAAGTGATTCTAGGCTCGTTGACATTCACCGGCAGCCTGATGGCTGCCGGTAAGCTGCAAGAAGTGCTGCCGCAGCGGCCGATCACCTACAAAGGACAGAATTTCGTCAACTTGGCGATGCTAGGCCTTGCGGTCGCCATCGCCGTCATTCTGGTCATTCATCCGGAAAACACGCGCTTGTTTCCCGCAATGATTATTATTCCGCTCGTCTTCGGCGTAATGCTGGTCGTCCCCATCGGCGGCGCGGATATGCCGACAGTAATCTCCCTGTTGAATTCGTATGCCGGACTTTCCGCAGCGGCCATGGGCTTCGTGCTCAATAGCAAATTGCTGATCATCGCTGGAGCGCTCGATGGTTCCTCAGGCTTCATTCTTTCGGTGATCATGTCGAAGGCCATGAATCGCTCGTTCACCAACGTGTTGTTCGGGGGTTTCGGGCAAATCCAAACCGCCGCCGCCGGTGCTAAAGAAGCGCCGCCAGTGCGCAGCGCGACGCCGGAAGAAGCGGCCGGAATTCTCGCCGCGGCGAACAAAGTGGTGATCGTTCCCGGATACGGAATGGCCGTCGCGCAAGCGCAGCATAAGGTCCGCGAACTCTACGATTCGCTTGCCAAGCGCGGGGTGGACGTAACGTTTGGCATCCATCCCGTCGCAGGTCGCATGCCGGGCCACATGAACGTGCTGCTGGCGGAAGCCGACATCCCTTACGACAAACTTCTAGAGATGGACCAGGTCAATGGCGACCTGGCGCAGACCGACGTCGCGCTAATCATCGGCGCCAACGACGTAACCAATCCCGCCGCCCGCACCGATCCCAACAGCCCGATCTACGGCATGCCCATTCTCGATGTGGACAGGGCCCGCACCGTCATGGTCATCAAGCGCAGCATGGCCGCAGGCTTCGCGGGCATCGATAATCCACTCTACTATCTTGATCGAACCCTGATGCTCTTCGGCGATGCGAAAAACTTCGTCAGTTCCATTGTTCGCGAACTCACCGGCGGCCACGGCGGCTAGTTCACTTAATTTCGCCCTTACAGGCTTTGCTCAGTCGATTTACCAGCTTCACCGTATGGAAGCAGCACGGCCTTCCAGCTATAAACCTTCCTGCGTTGTTCGCGCCCTCCCCGCAACTCGCATAGCAAATCCAAATTGATGGGCTGACCTTCGTGAACATTGGACCCGACTTCGCCACCTCCGAAGTCGCTCTCGCGTACAGGCCTCAAGAAAAAATTGCTGCCGGACACCGATCGGCTGCCATTGTGCAAGAGCATCTGCTCGACCGGGCGATCACCTGGTGGATCGGCCTTGGACTCATGCTTGCGACCCTACTGGTGCCGATCGCCGTCACCGAGGTGCCGCCACTCACGGACTATCCCAATCACCTGGCGCGCTGCTACCTGCTCGCGTTCGGTGATTCCGATCCCGTGCTGCGGCACATGTTTTCCACGCACTGGCAAATCATACCGAATATCGCCGTCGACCTGATCCTGCCCAGGCTCATGCACGTGTTCCCTCCCCTGCTTGCCGGACGCATCATGCTGGTATTTTGTCTGCTCGTGCCGACGACCGGTGCCGTCGCCCTGAGCCGCGCCTATTTCAAACGGCGTTCGCTGTGGCAAATGGGCGCGGGATTCGCTGCGTTCAACGTGCTGTTTCTGATGGGATTCATGAATTTCGAACTCGCCATCGGAATCGCCATGTGGGGAGCCGCCGCATGGATTCGCTACCGCGAAGAGTATCCGGTGGCGACGGTTGTCTCGGCCGTCCTTCTCGCCCCCGTCATATTTTTTTTTCATTTATTCGGATTCTGCTTTTACGCCCTGCTGATCGGCTCGTATGAATTTTTCGTCGTGTTCGAGAGGCGCTTGCGAGAGTTGGCCGATGTGCGTTACGCAGCTACTCGGGCGTCGGCGCTCGGCGTAGTTATGATCGTTCCAGCCATTCTCTACAGCGTTTCGCCGCTGGAAAGAATGAGTTTCTCTGCAGCATGGCTGTCACTCACGAAGAAGCTGTATTTCGCGTTTGATTCCGTCTTGGAATACTCCTCACTCTTTGACCTGCTGATCGCCACATCTCTGTTGGCATTTCTGATTTATTGCGTGATGAATGGCCGGGCGCGTGTTTCGAAAGCCGCGCTGATCTGCTGCACTGCTCTGCTGTGCGTCTACCTAGTCACCCCAGTAGCGTTCAAGGGGGTGCACTTCGTAGACACGCGGTTGCCCGTCATGCTGGGCTTCATGGTTTTTGCGGGTTTCATGCCCAGAGGATTGAACTCACGCGAGCGATATGCTGCTGTTTCATTTTTCGTCGTGCTGTTCGTGGCCCGGGTCGCTTTGATCGCCGATGTCTGGGTGCACTCGCAGCGCGACCTCGCCGATCTCCGTCAAACAATCAAGCCGGTTACGCCGGGAAGCCGTGTGCTGGCTGCCGACGTGATCTATCACGACAATCCAGACTGGTATTTGGCGATGCCGATGAGCCGGCGCCTGCCGGACGTTGCAGCTACCTATTGGCACCTGGCCTCGTTTGTCCTGCTGGATCGCCATGCCTTCTGGCCCAATATTTTCGCTGAGGAATCGCAGCAACCCATTGCCATTAACGAACCGTATCGTCAGTTGGAAGCCGTCCGCAGCCCGCCACTGAATTACATCGATCTCGCGATGCGTCAGGTGCCGGAATCAGAGTTAGCGCGCTTTCCGTTCCTCGCGGATTGGAAAAATAAATTCGACTACGTCTTGGTTTTGAATGCCGAGGGAGCGCCGAATCTGGATCATTTTCTACCCAATCAGTTACAACTTGTGGAACGCCAGGGAATCGCCGCGCTGTTCCGGATCAAAAGGTAACTAGACATTTCCAGTATTGAAGATGTCCGCGCTGAGATAGTATAAGTGGTGGCGCGCGTCGCTCGTCCCTCCGCAGCCTGCACGAAAGTCAGCGTTTTCCCAGTACCCCGGACAGGATGAGTGTCTCTCGGTGAATCGAAACGTCAAACTGCACACATCGGCAGCGGCCGTGGATTACCACCCGGCGAACCGTGTCAGCGAGCTAATACCAACAGCCAGCATTCTGGACCGCCCGCTCACATGGTGGGTCAGCCTGGCGTTCATGCTGACTACGCTGCTCGTACCAATCATCGCCGTCGAGGTCCCGCCGCTCACCGACTACCCGAATCATCTGGCGCGCTGCTACCTGCTTGCATTCGGTACATCCGACCCGGTCCTCAGCCAAATGTTTTCCGTGCACTGGCAAATCATTCCGAATATTGCCGTGGACCTGCTGCTTCCCGCGCTGATGCATGTGTTTTCTCCCCTGTTGGCAGGCCGCGTGGTGCTATCGCTTTGCCTTCTCCTACCCACAAGCGGAGCGGTCGCCTTGAGTTGCGCCTATTTTCAACGGCGCTCGTATTGGCAGATTGCCGCGGGTTTCGCTGCGTTTAACGTCACGTTCCTGATGGGCTTCATGAACTTCGAATTAGCGATCGGCATCGCGATGTGGGGAGCAGCGGCATGGGTCCTTTATCGCGAGCGATTCCCGATCGGAACCGTGAGTTTCGGTGCGGTCGTCGCGACGCTCGCATTCTTCTTTCACATGTTTGGATTTTGCTTCTACGCCTTACTAATTGGATCGTACGAGCTAACCGTCCTTTTTGGCAAAGACTTGCGAACGCTCCCAGATGTACGTCATGCCACAAAGCGCGCCATATTTCTGGTGCTAGCGCTGGTGATTCCAACGACTTTCTACTTCGTCTCGCCGCTCGAGCAGATCGAAGACGCCGCACGCTGGCCACACGTTGCCCAAAAAACGGCCAACTTCTTCGGCCCTTTTCTCGACTATTCCTCCGCTTTCGACGTTCTGACGATCGTTCCCCTGATCGCATTTCTGATTTTTTGCGTTACGCAGCGACGCGCCAGAATATCCGCAGCCGCGCTGATTGCGTCCGTAATTTTGCTGGTGACCTACATCGCGATGCCCAGAGCCATGAAGGGTACATACTTTCTGGACATCCGCTTGCCGATCATGCTGGGTTTCATGATCTTTGCGGGCTTCATGCCGGCGGGCCTCACTCCCCGCCAGCGGATTGCCTCAGGAATCCTGTTCGCCGCGCTGTTTCTCGCGAGGATCACTTTCATCACCAGCGTCTGGATGCAATCGCAACGCGACGTCGATGACGTGCGCCAGGTGATCGCGTCCGTGACGCCAGGAAGTCGCGTGCTGGCCGCGGACGTAGTTTGCACCGACAACCCGGCATGGTGTGCGTCCATGCCGATCAGCAGGCGCTTGCCAGAGCTCACGCCGACCTACTGGCATCTCGCCGCCTTCGTGCTACTGGATCGTCACGCTTTTTGGCCCAACATTTTCGCGGAGGATACCAAGCAACCGATCGTGATCAAGGAACCCTATCGCGATCTGCAGGCAGTGGACAGCCCGCCCGTAAATTACACGTATTTGGCTTTGGATCAGATACCACCGATCGAGTTGAAGAGGTTTCCGTTCTTGACCGGCTGGAGTCAGAAATTCGACTACGTGCTCGTTCTCAATGCCGACGGCGCGTCCAATCTGGATCGTTTGCTGCCCAATCAACTGCAACTCGTGGATCGACGAGGGATCGCCGCGCTATTTCAGGTGAGGAAGTAAGTCCCCAAGAGAAAATTGTCTCGCAAACCTTCCCAACTGTACGCGCCAACTGCCTGCCGTCGTACCGGCGCCCTCAGGGCAATTCGTTATACGCCGCCCTTGCCGTGAGCGGCGGGCTTTTCCGCCGGAGGCGCCATGGGCGCAGCAGAGCCATCGAACCCGCGCCGGATCCATCGCGCCGCGGCACCCAAGCGAGATTTCGGCGGCCGATCATCCCATCCGGGACGTGGCTCGACATCTTTTTCGCGGAGGTAATCCAGCGCGAACGAAATACTTGCGAAAATTAACAGTAGATTGACGATGGAATCCGCGCCCAAATGAAACGCGTGATCGAAGATCCAGGTCAGCAAGAGTATCATTCCGATGATAACGAGCATTGGAGCGTCCAATCACTCCCCATGGCCTCACCTGAAGAACATCGCCGCGCTCGCCATTCCAATCGGGCGCGACATCATCAAGACTTGGCCACGCTATGGGAGAAATTCTCCGTCGAGCCGGGAACATCTCTAGCTCTTTGGGTCTATTTTCGGCTCACACGGGTGAGCCAACCATAGATAAGAGGTACTGATCTTACTGGAGCGCCGTCACGGAGTACGAATAGTACCGCTCCGCTAAGGCATCGTAGTACTTGTGACCCAGAACCTCAGCGTGGCGTATCGCCTAGCCGGTCTCCGCTTTCACAGAATACCATTCATGGATACCGGCATCGTATCAGGTGGAAGCCTGAGGCCGGCGTAAAAAGGCCACTACCAATTTGATCTCGTCGTAGGTGATCTCCTCGGTCAAGTACTCCTTTATCGGCTTGAAGCGTTCCGTGCCGAAGAGCGCACACGCTGCTTCAATCTTTTCCTGGTGGTCTCCATGAATCCATCCGGGTTCGAATTCCACCTCGCCACGTTCCACCATGGCGGCGACCATGGACACGACGGTACTAAGTTGGCGCCCACGCCTTTGCGCAATCTCCTCGAGCGTGTGCCCTTCCTCCATCAGTTTTAGTGTTTCTCCACCGGGGTCGGAGGTCTTGCTGGCAGCCTCCGTAGCCCTGGCACCGTTGCGAAATCGAGCCAGCGCGTCGAGGATGCCCCGACCATACAACTCGGTCTTGCGTTCGCCAAAGCCTGGAACCCGTCTCAATTCAGACAACGAACCGGGCCTGACGCGACACAATTCCGCTAGAGAAGTGTCGTGCATGATGATGAATGCGGCGATGCCTTGCTCCCTTGCCGTGGTTCGCCGCCACTCGCGGAGGTATTCCCGCAGTTCATCGTTAACATCCCCTACCTTACTCGCCGACGGCATCGCCGTGAGTCGTAACTCGCCGCCGCCGATAGCGGGAGATGCGGCACTCAATTCTTGTCTATTTGGGGCAGCTCCGGCGTGCGCCGCCGCTGCCTTGCGCCTGGCTTTAGGGGCCTCCACCGGCTCGGCAAGCCATGGGAGC
>Ga0137401_10000865_pt1 | contig 12580 bp, 3 predicted proteins | sample CZOMad1_1_16fung_FD_108286 | JGI IMG/M metagenome (GOLD analysis project Ga0137401, IMG submission 108286) | Vadose zone soil fungal communities from Angelo Coast Range Reserve, California, USA - CZOMad1_1_16fungal (Illumina Assembly) | ecosystem: Environmental > Terrestrial > Soil > Vadose zone...
CATTCCAACCACGTTGTTACTGAAGGCCACGAAGGGCATATGGATGGATTCGATCCTGCGGAGCAGATTCGGATAAATCGTCCCGGCCAGAATGAGTCCGTCAATCAAGCCATGCTCCTGAAGAACGGGAGGCAGGTCGATCCTATCGGGAGGCGTTCTCGGGGAATAATGCAGCGCGGCAAACAGCACGTGCTGTTTCAGACCGCTGGCACAAGATTCGACTCCTTGCAGGATGCGAGCATGAAAGGGGTGGAGAAAATCGCGGTTGCTCAGGAGAAAGCAAACCATTTCCGCGCGTCGCTTGAGAATCCGGCGGGCCTGCGCGTTGGGGCGGAATCCCAAACGTCGGATGGCCTTAAGTACTCGCTCACGCGTTTCCCTGCTCACCTGCGAACTGGAATTTAGCACGCGGGAAATCGTTCCTATGCCGACAGAGGCGGCCCTCGCCACCTCACGAATCGTCGTTTTCCGTGGAACTGCTTCCATAACAACGTGCCTTTTTGTCGCTTCGGCATCTGGCTCTCTTCGGTCTGGCCCTCTGCCGGGAACCAAGTCTAGCACACCAATAGGACGATGGGATTCTGAATAGGGCAGTGGAACTGGGAGCCAGGGGCGAAGTTGGAAAATTGATGCAACCCATCGGTTCCATGAAATTCGGGCTTGACAGGGGGTTTTCGCCCGGTTAGGGTGTGGAACCAGTTCCAGGGTGTGGTTGGTTCCCTCTGTCTTTAATCTGGAGTTTCTTCGAATCGAATGGGGTGTGATGCCATGAAAAAACTGTTTGGCTCGGCTTTTCTTGGGATGCGCGGATGGAATGAGTCTCATGCGATGAACACAGAAAAATTTGCGGTGCCTGCCACAACGGGGCTGGTCAAATGGTGGTACCTGAGCATGACCCTACTGCTCGGGACATTGCTCGTAGCGTTGGCCGCGCCCGTCATGGGGCAGGCGGTCAACGCAACGCTTCTCGGGACGGTAACGGACACCAGCGGCGGCGTTGTAGCGGGTGCGAAAATTACGATTACTGAACTGAAGACTGGTGTCGTTCACTCGGTCACGACCAACGACAGCGGTAATTATGAACAGTCCAACCTCGCTCCTGGCCAATATCAAGTCGCGGCCGAAAAAGAGGGATTCAAGAAAGCGGTGCACTCAAGCGTGGACGTTCTTGTGAACACCGCTACGCGTATAAACCTTGCCCTGAACCCCGGTACGGCAATGGAAACAGTAGTAGTCAGTGGCGAACTCCCCATTCTGCAAACAGATCGCGCAGACATTGGGCGAAAGATTGAGGAGAGGCAAGCCGAAGAGCTTCCTTTGCCATTCAATCGAAACTTTCAGGGACTGCTTAATCTGGTGCCGGGCACGACACGGGCACACCGCGAGCATTCCTCATTCTTCAACGCGCAAGACAGTCTCCGGACCGAGGTGAATGGGCAATCGGGTCTGGCAAACAATCTGCAATTTGAAGGCTTGAACGACAACGAACGGACTGGCCTGCTTTCAATATACATACCACCAATTGAAGCGATTCAGACCATCGATGTTACCACCAGCAATTACGATGCTGAAATGGGACGAGCTAACGGGGCTGTAACAAATGTCATCCTCAAATCAGGTGCGAACGAGTTTCACGGCGCCGCTTACGAAATCAACCGCATCAGCGCGCTGGCGGCCAAGTCTTTCTTTCAGACCGCCGTACGGAAAGCGCCGGCCACGTACAACTACTATGGGGCCAACATCGGCGGGCCCATTGTCAAAAACAAGACGTTCTTCTTCGGCGATTTCCTCCGTATCAATGATCATCAGGGCCAGTTCTTTAATGGCGCCGTACCCCCCGAGGATTTTCGCAACGGGGATTTCAGCCACGCGACAAATGCGAGCGGCACATTGATTCCCATCTACGACCCGGCGACGGGCAATCCGAACGGAACCGGTCGAACGCAATTTGCCTTCGGCGGCGTGCCGAATGTTATCGATCCTAACCGCATCAGCCCCATCGCTACAGCCATCCTCGCAAAGATTCCGCTCCCGAATGTCGCCACAGCGGCCTGTCCGCTCAATTCCAACGGTCCCGGCTGCCTTATTGCGGCAAACAATTTCCAGGGGACGACGAAATTCATCAAGGATACGACCTCCTTTGACGTGAAGATCGACCACAACATAAGCCAGAACAACCGTCTTTCAGGACGCTTCAGCTTTTCGAACCAGAGCCTTAGCCAGGCGCCGATCTTTGGCGTGGTGGGAGGGCCTTCCAATGGCGCTTTTTCTGGGTCTGGCAAGCAGCGTTATTGGGACGCGGCGGTCAACTACTATCATGTCTTTTCAACGACTTTCCTCACGGAGTTCCGTGCTGGTGTCGACCATTATCGAAACGTGGCCAACAACACCGACCGTGGCAAATCCGTGACTGACGAAATCGGCGTTGACATTCCTGGAGCAAACCTCGGGACCTCCAACACCAGCGGAATGCCCTGCATCAACCTTCCCAACATTGTGCCCAACTCCGCTTCCGACTGTTTGGCCGGTTATTCAGCAAGCTTGCCCTGGATCCGTGGGGAAACGAATTTGAACGTTGCCAATAACTGGACAAAGACCCTGGGAAATCACACTTTCAAATGGGGGGTGGATTACCACCGCCTCCGGGACGATCTGGCGCAATGGCAGGACCAGAATCCGCGGGGTGTTTTGCGTTTCACCAATAATGTCACTAGCCTAAATCCCCCGACCACTACCCCAGCTACACCTCAGCCCGTAACGAATAGCCAAGTAAATGCCGTTGCGAGCTTATTGCTCGACATGCCCAATTCCGTGGGCCGGGACGTGCCCATAAATGCTAAGGCTTTTCGTGGGAACGAGCTGTTCATGTATGCAGCGGATAGATGGCAAGTCTTCCGGAAGTTGACCTTGGACCTGGGTCTCCGCTGGGAGTTCTATCCGCCCTTCACGCCGAGCGGGCCAGGACGCTTTTCCAATTACGATCCAACCGCGAACAACCTTGTGATAGCTGGAATCGGCAACAACTCATCAGACTTGGGGAGAAAAACTCACTACAAAGACTTCGCTCCCAGGATTGGCATTGCCTACCGCCTGACGGAGACTACTGTCGTTCGCGGGGGATTTGCCATAAGCTACTTCCCATACCCCGACAACGATTACGCATTTGACTTTCCCGTGTTACAAAACAACGCGTTTCCTTCGTTGAATGGGTCTAGTTTCACCCAGTCAGTCGACGCATCTAACAATCCCATTTCTATGGCGAGCGGATTCCCCGCGCCCTTAGTCGCGAATATTCCTTCGAACGGCCTTATTCCAGTCGTGGGTAAAGTCGGCACCACTAGCCTTCTGACTCAAAACTACACGGTCGTGAACCTGAATTTCCGGGAACCATACACGGAGTCCTGGAATTTAGCCATCCAGCGCGCTTTGCCTGCGAAATTTGTCCTGGAAGCGGCTTATGTCGGCAATCATGGCGTAGATTTGCCGACCGTCTTTAATCTGAATGCCGCTACCTTGCCGAGTGCCACGGCAACCAACGCCAACCGGCCTCTCTTTGCACGCTTGTCGCCCTCTGGCGTGCCGTACGGGCTCACGGGTAACGTCGCTCTCAAGTTCCTGGGAACAAGCTCGAACTACAATGCGCTTCAGGTAAAGCTGGACCGCAGGTTCACAGGCGGCTTCCTGATGACCACGGCCTATACCTTCAGTAAGGCGCTTGGTTACGTCAATGAAGGGTCCAATACCATCAACAGTACGGTTGGCGGACTCCAGAATTACATTGGCAGCATCCGCAGCAACTATGCTCCGCTGGCCTTTGACCGGCGGCATACGATTGTGCATAGCGTGATTTACGAGCTTCCATTTGGAAAGGGGAAACCCCTCCTGAAGTCAGGCGTGGGAAGCATTCTTCTCGGCGGTTGGCAGGTCAGCACGGTCCTTACAGTGATGACGGGGCTGCCCTTGAACATCACAGGCGGTTCAGTTTTGAACGCGCCGGGGGATACGCAAGTGCCAGACCTGGTCGGCTCCTTCAAGATACTGCACTGCGTCGGTTCTAGCCACCCATGGTTCGACGTGACCCCTGACAATCCCATCAACCCCCAATGCAGAGGGCCATTTTGCCAAACTGCAATCGGCGTTTTGGGCAACATGCCCCGCAGGGCGTTCAGCGGACCGGGCTTCTTCAATCTGGACGCCTCGGTATTCCGCCGCTTTCCGATTAGAGAACGCATGAGCATGGAGCTTCGCGCCGAAGCCTTCAGTGTGACGAATACTCCCCAGTTCGATAAACCGAACCAGGGCTTTAGCACAAGTACAGCAAGCAATTTCGGCTACGTGACCAACACCATTGGCGGCAACCGGTCCGTGCAATTGGGAGCCAAGCTGACCTTTTAATTGAGCGTGCGGCAGAGGATCTGAGCTCCCTTTCAAGTAGGATTTGCAGTCCCTGCGCAAAGGGATAGATTCACCCACGAGGGGCGTGGGAAGTGATTCGTGAAAATCACGAAATGGGCAAGAATGTCAAGCATACAAACCCGAGTGCCACGTCGTGAATTTCTTCTAGGCATGGGCGCACTAGCAGCCACGACGGTGGCTACTTCATTTCCGCTGAAATCGCCATTCCGGATTGCGGTCATCAACGACGAGATCACTCAGGACTTTGGCCGCGCGTGCGAAGTAGCTTCGAAAGAATTTGGCATGGAATGGATCGAGCTCCGGGGAATGTGGAACAAGAACCTCTTGAAACTTGATGCCCGGGAAATCGACGAGGCTCGCCGCATCTTGGAAAAATACCAGTTGCGCGTGACCGATATCGCCAGCCCGCTATTCAAGGTCGACTGGCCCGGGGCGCCCCCATCGAAGTTCAGGCCGAAGCGCGATCAATTCAACGCCGACTTTACGTTCGAGCAGCAGGACGAAGTGCTCGAGCGCAGCATCGAGCTGGCCAAGACTTTCAATACCGACCGCGTCCGCTTTTTCGATTTCTGGCGCCTCGAGGATCAGGCACCTTATCGCGCGCCCATGAATGAAAAATTGCGCGACGCTGCAGAAAAAGCAGCGAAGAAAAATGTGATTCTCGTTCTCGAAAATGAACCTGCGTGCAATACCGCGACGGCCGCTGAAGCAGCCAAAGTTCTTGGCGCGATCTCGACTCCCAATCTGATGCTTAACTGGGATCCAGGAAACGCGGCAGAGCGGGGTGAGAAGCCCTACCCGGATGGATACGATCTCCTGCCGAAGGATCGCATTGGCCACTGCCATTGTAAGGATGTGGCAAAGAAGTCAGACGGCAGCGGTTACCAATGGGCGGCCATGGGCCGCGGCATCATCGATTGGGTCGGGCAATTCAAGGCGCTGAAGCGCGACGGCTATCATTTCGCCGTGAGCCTGGAGACTCACTGGCGCGGCGCTAGCACCCCGGAAGAATCCACGCGACAGAGTTGGGCCGGCATGAAAAAAGCTCTGCAAGTGGCCGGAGCCATTTAAGATGAGAAGACAGAGGATGGGGAAGTGCAATAATTTAAGAATCTTCTGATTCCAGAAGTGTATTTGCAGAAGCGGCCCGTGGCGATACTCAACGAAGACAGGCTTTTCCCATCCGACCCAAACACCCGCTCCGTCGCCAGGCGGCTCTACGCCAGCGTACGTGACCTGCCAATCGTCAGCCCGCACGGCCACCCTGATCCTCGTTGGTTCGCCGAGGACGAACCCTTCGCTAATCCGGCACAATTGTTCGTCGCCCCAGACCATTACATCTTTCGCATGCTTTACAGCCAGGGTATCCCGCCTGAGCAACTCGGCGTTGGGTCAACTTCACTTGAGGATCCCAGACGTGTCTGGCGTATATTCGCGCAGAATTACCATCTCTTCCGCGGGACGCCGACGAGACTCTGGCTGGATTTGGCTTTCCAGGAGCTCTTTGAATTGGAGGCCCGGCTCAATCCTGAAAACGCGGACGAATATTACGACGCCATCGTGAAAAAACTGCAAACCCCGGAATTTCGTCCTCGAGCTCTGTTCGAACGATTTCGAATTGAAGTATTGGCGACCACGGATTCTCCGCTCGATTCGCTTGCTCATCATAAAGCCATCCGCGCATCGCGCTTCAAGGGACGAATCATTCCAACTTTTCGCCCTGATCCGGTAGTCGATCCCGATTTCCCAAACTTTCTGGAAAATCTTGCTTGTTTGGGGCAGATGACGCGCGCAGACACCGCCAACTGGCAAGGCTATCTTTTCGCATTGCGGCAGAGGCGGCTGGAGTTCAAGGCCCTCGGTTGCACGGCGACTGACCACGGCCACCCCACCGCGGCGACCGCCGACCTGCCCCCGGATTCGTCAGCCCGGCTCTATCAAAAAATAGCTTCGGGCGCTGGCGACGCGGGCGAGCGCGAATTGTTTCGCGCTCAAATGCTAACCGAAATGGCGGCCATGAGCCTCGATGACGGTTTGGTCATGCAAATTCACCCAGGCAGTTTCCGGAACCACAATGTGCAGGTATTCCAGCGCTTCGGGCGTGATGCCGGAGCGGACATTCCTATGCCCACCAACTATGTGCAAGCACTAAGGCCTTTGCTAAACCGCTTCGGTAATGACACTGGCTTCACGCTCATTGTATTCACCCTGGATGAATCGACTTACAGCCGGGAGCTGGCTCCCCTGGCGGGACACTATCCTTGCCTTCGGTTAGGACCGGCGTGGTGGTTCCATGACAGTCCTGAAGGGCTGATGCGCTTTCGCGAATACACCACAGAGACAGCTGGCTTTTACAACACCGTCGGCTTCAATGACGACACGCGTGCGTTTCTTTCGATTCCCGCGAGACACGATGTGGCTCGCCGCGTCGATTGCTCCTTTTTGGCGCGGCTGGTCGCTGAGCATCGCATCGATGAGGATGAAGCATGCGAGATCGCTTCAGAACTTGCCAATGGGCTGGCGCGGAAGGCTTACAAGCTGTAGGACCAGAAACCCTTGGCGCGCATATTGTCTTCAAGCGGTGATACGGGAATACTTTTGTCTCGTGACCCGTGGTCACTTGGCATCTTCTGAGGCACAGCCACGCGACGATGCTTGATGGCGTAGGTACTCCAATAGGAACCATGCAGGCACTGTTGGGGCATTCCGCACCGGAGATCACGCGCGAGATCTACTTGCATGCGATACCCGAAGAACAACGTCGCGCAGTTGAAAGCGTGGAGAAGCTTGTATTTGGACCCAAGTTGGACCCAAGTTCGGCCTCCAACGCTGAAGTTTCAGCGACAGTTCATTGATAATAAAGAAGTAAGTGGTCGGGGCGCCGAGATTTGAACTCGGGACCTCCTGCGCCCAAGGCAGGCGCGCTACCAGGCTGCGCTACGCCCCGACATGCGCTGCTTTATTCATTCTAAAGCACTTTCCAACTTTACTCCTAGTCCGTGACAACATTTTCAGCTCGGCTGCGCCAAAACTGTGCCAAATACTTCTACGGAATCGTGGCTGGGCCCGAATCCAGCCGGCATCCCATTGGCTCGGCGGTTCATCTTCGCCAAGCCCTCTCGTTTCATCAGCAATTTCATCTGCAAGGCGTATATGATCTGCTCTTGGCTGTGTCGTTTCCCTGATGTGCCCTTCTCCTTCGCTTCCGCCCCAGAGAACCACATCCGTCTCGCCGTTCTCAACTTTACAACTGTCTCGTTTTTTGCGTTTTGGGTCATGAGAGTGTATCTGAATAATATCTGTTTTGCATTCGGTTCCAGCCCATCTCCAGCAAGTCGCCGATTTGGACGAGGCTCCGGCCAACCGTATCGGCGACTAACTCCTGTCTTTGCTATCTGTTTGCGTTGATACACTTACGTCCTCTGTCCGGTCGCTTCGACGTTTTGTCATGCCCCACTCTCCGCTGGGCGATGGCACCCAAGGTGCCTTTAGAACTTCACTTGTCCCCCTGAAATATCCCCTCTCTTGAGTTCGGAGGAGGGGCAGGCCATTCATTGACTCCGTTTAGACGGCAGTCACAGGACTGTCATGACCAATACAGCGGGAGTGGGTCTCCGGTGAGCCCCATCCACTCTCGTCGCCCATCGAGGTCCAGCCATGAGTAAAAACACTAAGGGTGTATTCGCGCTCGTTTTGCTGTTCAGCGCGCTCCTCACACTGAGGGGTTCTGTTCTGACCGTTCTCAGTGGCACGTGGCAGTCGACAGGAAATTTGGCTGTGGCGCGATCGGGCGCCTCCGCCGCTTTGCTGAAGAATGGCGGCGTCTTGATAACTGGCGGCGACCCTGGAAACGGACCGGTTGCCAGCGCCGACTTGTTCAACTCCGACGGGTCGGTTTCCCCTCTTGCTGCGCCGATGAACAACCCGCGCAGCAACCATATTTCGGCCACCTTGCAGGACGGCCAAGTCTTAGTGGCAGGTGGCGCGGTATCAGGCGGTGGCGCGACCAACTCTGCCGAGATTTTCGATCCCGTCTCCGGCACATGGACCAGCATTGCCGGCGGCATGGTGGAAGCGCGCTCGGGAGCGGCCGCAGCGCTTCTTCAAGATGGTCGCGTGCTGATTGCTGGCGGCGAAAATTCCGGCGCGGCCAGCGCGACGCTGGAAATTTTCGACCCCGTCGCGGGAACATTCAGTGCAGCCGGCGTCATGTCATCCCCGCGCACAAAGCATGCTATGACGGTGCTCGCCGATGGCCGCGTGATAATCATTGGCGGCTCCAACGGGGCCGCGCCAGTTGCTTCCACCGACATTCTTAATCCCGTTGCGGGAAGCGTCTCTGCTGGGCCGAGCCTCGCAACGCCGCGCTCCGGCCACTCGGCCACAACGCTTCTCGACGGCCGCGTTCTGGTCGCCGGCGGAAACAACATAGTTACTAACGCAGACAGTAGCACCACCACCGTGGATCTGGCTTCCGCGGAAATTTTTGATCCCACGGCTGGAACGTTCACTACGAGTGCATCCGCGCTGGCCACGGCGCGCGCCGGCCATCTCGCCTTCCTGCTTCCTTATAACAATAATGTCTTGATCGCCGGTGGAACCTCGAACGGTGTATCCATTTCTTCCGCGGAGCTGTTCACGCCCTGGCAAGGAACTTTTTCTGCAACCGGCTCTCTGGCCACGGCCCGCAGCAACGCCGCCGGCAGTCCCATGCAGCAAGACGGATTGCTCCTGGTTGCGGGCGGCAAAGACGCCGCCGCGCCGCCAAACTCTCTCGCAAGCACCGAATTGTACCGGTTTGCGACGGTCAAGACGGATGCTGCGGATTATCCGCCGGGCACTACAGTAAACATCTCAGGCTCCGGCTGGCAGCCCAACGAAACTGTCACATTGACTTTAGTAGAATCACCGCTCATTGATACACACGGGCCTTTTACTGCCGTCGCTGACGCCAACGGAAACATTGTCAACAACGATTTCAGGACGAACTTTGAGGACGTTGGTATCCGGTTTTATTTGACCGCTGTCGGCTCCGTCTCCCAGGCGCAAACCACGTTCACGGACAAGATCACCCCAACGGTCACAATCACCTCGTTATCTTCGAGCTCCATCCAGACAGGTACGTTAGTGACTGTGAATGTCTCGGTAACTACACTTGGCAGCGCGACGAGCGGCCAAAACCAAACCCCGTTCCACCCGCACAGCGACATATCCGTCGCGGGCACAGCAGGCGTCGGTAGCTGCACCATTCTCAACTCTTCGATGCTATGGACAAGCACGGGGAGCGGGGCGAGTACGAATTGGACGGGAACGGGGAATTGCCCCGTAAGTACCAGCGCTGCAACTCAGATGTCAACCACAATCACGGCGAGTATAGCTAATGAAAATGGTGACTACGCCGCCAGCGTTTCGAGCCCCCCCACAGCACTCAGCGTCAACCCCAAGATTGGTTTTGCCAACGGCGCATTGACAGTTTCCGCTGCCTCATGCTCGCCCGTACTACAGCCCCAGACGCAGAATGCCAACGGTGGTGCGTTGACCGTTTCGAGCGCCCAGACGGTGACGGTGAGCACCAATTCGTCAGGCGGGACGTTCTACAGCGACAGTGGCTGCACAAGTGCGATTTCCGGCGGTCAAACGGTTTCTGTCACGATTCCCAACGGCGCGAGCCAGCCCAGCCCTCAGAGCCCGTATTACAAAGACACCATAACCGGCACTCCCACCATTCACCTGTCCACCACCATCAACGGCTTCACTACGACGGCGGACCAGCAGGAAACCATCAATCCCGGCACTACAATCACGATCAATTCGACCCAGCAAGGCGCGGTGTTGGCAGGAGCCAATACGACCGTGAGCGCTACGGTCACGACCATCAGCAGCAACGGCCAGGTCCCGAACGGCACCGTAACGGTCAGCGGCACAACCAACATTAGCGGCACCTGCAACTTTGCGCCCTCGTGGACCGGGAGCGGCCCCTATACAGGCTCCGGGAGTTGCAGTTTCTCGACGGCGAATGCCAGCGCGCAAAGCAGTTCCCTCACCGCGACTTACGGCGGCGACACGCATTCGTATGGCGGCAGTACTTCTGCGGCCGCGACGCTCTACATCAATCCTAGGATTACGTTCAACTCCAACTCGTTTAACAAGACCGCCGGCCAGTGCTCGAACGCGATCATGGTGCAGTTCCTGAACGGCGCTAACAATTCGCCCGCCAACATATCGACCGCTACGCCGGTCACTCTGAGCACGAATTCATCAGGCGGGGCGTTCTTCAGCGACAACGGTTGTACGACGCCGTTGGCCGGCAACCAAGTAACAATCCCGGTCAACCAGTCTCTCAGCCCGAATTTCTGGTACAAGGATACAGTGGCTGGCAGCCCGACGCTGACCGCGTCCGCTCAGTCGCCAGCCCCAACGAATTCAACGTTCGGAGCGATTGCGAGCAGCACAACGCAACAAGAATCAATCACCGACGCAGGCGCATCGAAACTGGTTTTTTTCGCCCAGCCTTCGAACACTGCGGTGAACGCGACCATCACTCCGGCGGTAGTCGTGCAGGTGCAAGACATTTTCGGGAACCTGGTAATCAACGGCACCGCTAGTAACAATTCCACGTTGGCCTTGTCGATTACAAGCGGAACGGGAACGTCTGGCGCAACGCTGGGTGGGACCACGGCGGCAACGCCGAGCGGCGGTACAGCCACCTTTAGCAACCTCTCGATCAACAAAGCGGGCACCGGCTATACGCTGACAGCGACCTGCACGGCAAACTGTGGTGGGGGCGGACTGGCCACCGCTACCAGCAGCTCGTTCAACATTTACGGGCCGGCAGCCTCAATAACAGCGACTGCGGGTACACCTCAGAGCGCCACGGTAAACACGGCCTTTGCGACCGCACTGCAAGCGACGGTGAAGGACGTCGGCAATGTCCCGGTGCCCGGGGCGACGGTCACGTTCGCCGCGCCCGGCAGCGGGGCCAACGGCACGTTCGCGGGCGGGGTGAACACTGCGGTGACTAATAGCTCGGGCCAAGCCACGGCCTCGACGTTTACGGCCAACGCGACAGCCGGCTCCTATGCGGTGACCGCGTCTGTAGGGGGCGTCGCGAGCCCGGCCAACTTCTCGCTGACCAACACGGCAGGCGCGCCGTCGGCCGGCAACTCAACCATCACCGGGGCGGGCCCGGTGGTGGCGGACGGCACCGCGACCTCAACCATCACCATCACCCTGAAGGACGCGAACAGTAACCCCGTTTCGGGGGTGACACCGACCTTCTCGGCTAGCGGCTCGAACAATACCTACAGCGCTTGCTCCGCCACCAACAGCTCCGGCGTCTCGACCTGCACGCTGAAGTCAACCACGGCGGAGGTGAAGACGCTGTCCATTTTGACGCCGGTACAGGTCACCGGCGGCACCGTGACGTTCACCAGCCCGGCGACCACAACGGCAGTGTCCTCCTCTTCGGCTAACAACACCTCAACTTATAGCGACCCGGTCACCTTCACGGCCACAGTGTCGAGCGGCAGCGGAACACCCACGGGGAGCGTGAGCTTCTACGACGCGACTAGTGGCGCGACGTGCGCAGCCTTGGGCACTAGCACCCAGATCGGTGCGGCCCAGACGCTGAGCGCCAGCGGGACGGCCCTGGTAACCACTTCTTCTCTGTCGGCTGCAGCGCACACCATCCTCGCGTGCTACGGTGGCGGCGGGATTTTCACCGCTAGCAACGGCAGCGTCGCGCAGACCGTAAACAAGGCGACGCCCACAGTGGCGGTGAGCTTTGCGGCCAGCCCGATCCCTTATGACGGCAATCCGCACGCGGCGACAGCGACAGTCAACGGCGTGAGCGGCGATCTAGCGGTACCGGCCAACGGCGCGGTGACCATCAGCTACAAGAAGGGTGGCGTGGCTTTCGCGGGCACGCCCACGGACGCGGACAGCTACACGGCCTCGGCGCACTTCACCTCGTCGAACAGCAACTACAACGACGCCAGCTCGACGGTGGACGCCTCGCTGGTCATCAACAAGGCGACGCCTACGGTGGCGGTGAGCTTTGCGGCCAGCCCGATCCCTTATGACGGGAATTCGCACGCGGCGACAGCGACAGTCACCGGCGTGAGCGGCGCTCTAGCGGTACCGGCCAACGGCGCAGTGACCATCA
>Ga0137401_10000867_pt1 | contig 12568 bp, 11 predicted proteins | sample CZOMad1_1_16fung_FD_108286 | JGI IMG/M metagenome (GOLD analysis project Ga0137401, IMG submission 108286) | Vadose zone soil fungal communities from Angelo Coast Range Reserve, California, USA - CZOMad1_1_16fungal (Illumina Assembly) | ecosystem: Environmental > Terrestrial > Soil > Vadose...
ATTTCTTCCGCGGCCTCTGACTCCGCGCCGCAAATATCCGAACTGAGTTCAACGCGCCGCTTCAAATCGCCAGAGCGAGGATCTTGTCCAATAGCCCGGCCACGCACAACCAGAACGCGTTCCGACAAGCCAGCAAGTGCAGGAAAATAGCTCTCTATCCCCTCGATTACGAGCGCCCCGGACATTCCGTCGAGCGCCTGTTGGTAACTCTCGCCGTGAGGATGCGTGTGATACCAATACAGTCCAGGCGGATGGTCTTTCGGGATCTGGACGTTGTAGTGGAGTGCGCGTCCAGGCATGGCCATCATTCGCAAGACGTCGTCCTGAGGAGCGTCGGGAGAAACCGTCAGACCGTGAAAATGCAAATTCGTCATGTCCATGCATGGACCGATCAAACACTTTTCGTGTGGCTTCCTCGGAAGATCATTGATGTAGGCGATCTTCAGTCGATCTCCCGGTGAAACTCGCAAGGTCGGAGCGTTTGGCTGGCCATCAAAGTAGAAGGAGTCCTTTCCATCCTTTGTGATCCCGGCGTGCAGCGTGAAGGAGAGTGTGTGGTGTTTCGCGCGAAGTTCCGGAGGGTTCGGAAATTGGCCTGACGGACTACCCGCGAGTTCAAGCGAGGAGAAAGCCGCGGCCGCCGCGATGGCGATGGCAGCGGCACTGATTCGTCGAACGAGTGCAAGGCGAGACATTGAAATCTTCCAAGCCATCCTGTCGCTCATTCCACCTTGTGCCAGGTAGAATCCGGGTCGTAGGCAGTCATCGCTTGCGCAAGCTTTGTGGTGTCGGGGCCTAGGTCCTTTTCGTAAATTGTTCCAGATTTATCGACGATAAAGGTCATCACGCCCGAGGAGCGATACCCCACAGGGTAGGCGACGAAGGCGAATCCTGCGCTCAACTTCCCGTCGACGATGTAGTTCTTGGCTTGTCCCGGAGCATGTGGTCCCTGGCTAGTTAGGATCCGGAACATATACCCATTGAAAGGGACATGCTCGCCAACTTGGTCCGTCGGAAGATTCTGGCGCGCGTAGGCGATGAGAGGATCGATGGGGCTATCGAACTCATCGCTCGCGCCGTGCCAGTACAGACCATTGTGTTGGCCGTCATCGCTGACCAGTTTCTGGGCGAACTGTTTCGGCACGTTGGCTGGCGGGCGTGCAAAATATTGGTTTTGCGCTTCGACCAATTCGCGGCAGGCATCCATCGAGGCTAGTTCATTTTTGCCAATGCGCCGGAATACGATTTCGTCTTTACCCGCGGCCGTGTCGAAATACCACGAACCGTTCTTCTTCACCAAGGGAATCGGAAACGGCCAGTTTTCGGCGCCCACAATCAGAGTTGCGGTTCCGTTCGCCTCTGTGACAAGGCGATGCATCTCCTGATATTTCACGACGAAGCTGGCGCGAGTATCCGAATCTTCGACCGGGTCGCCGGAGGAGATTACATCCTTCCCGGCTGGTCCGAGGATATTCAAGGGAGCTTGCTCGTCCTGCGCCTGCATTGCGTCGAGAAGAGCGCGACCGGCATCTTCAGCGGAGGCAAACGTACGCTGCCCCGATTGCTGGGCAAACGTTGGTGCAGACGAACAACCCAGGGAAAGTGCAAACATTACGGAAACTACCAATCGAACTAAGTTCTTGCATTCCATTTGAATCACAAACGAAATCTTGTGCAGCATGATGTTCTTCTCCATTTTAGATTTCTCGATCCGATCTACCGCAGGCGCATTTGATCAGTGATGTCGTCCACCGCCACCACCATGGAAACCACCCCCACGGGATCCACCGCCGAAGCTGGACTGTCCCCGGGAGGAAAACCCTCTAACGTTTCCGCCGTGATCAAACCCACTGAACGCGCCGGAGCGTGTTTCTGGTTGAAAGTGTGGAGCCGAGGACCCATGGAACGCCGAACCTCCGCCGCCAAGTCTGTTTCCGTTAAACGCGTTGCCATGGCTGATGTTGCCGCGATTGAAATTAGTGTGGTTGAAGCTGCTGCGATTGATGATCGTTCGGCTGTGAGAGACGTAGGTGTTGTGGTTGTAGATCACTGACCGACCGTGCCAGTCGTAGCCCCAGTGATGCCAGCCCCATCCAAATCCTCCGAAGAAGCTCACTCCAAATCCAATACCGAAGGAAATTGCAGGGCCGTCAAAAAAGATCCCGGGCACCGGATACCAGCCGGGATATGCAAGGATCGGGTCGCCGTACACGAGCCACGGATCGTAGGCGGGCAGGTAGACAACGTCAGGATTGCCCGGTTCGATGACGATGGTATTGCCTTGAGTCGTTACTTTCTGTTGTTCATTGCTATTTAGGTGGCCTGCCTTGCGCGCTTGCTGACGCATCACCTGGACGGCGTCCGTCACATCCTGCTGCTGGTTGGCGTAGGCATCGCCAAGCGATGAAGTCCAAGAGAGGTTCTTATCCATGTTTTCAAGGACCGATGGAAATTGTGCAAGGGCCTTCACGCTGGGATCCCAGGACTGTTTGTCGACTTCGTTTGCCAACCCTTCACCCTGCAGGTTGGGATGACTCTGCATCCAGCGGTCCGCTTCAACAATCTCGGTCGGATAAGTAGAAGCAGCTAGAATTTGTGCGACGAGTGCGTCCGGGTACAAGGCGATCGGTGCGACAAGTTGCTGCAGCTCTTGAGGAGACTGCTGTACGGGCGGCGGTGGCTGCTGTTCGCTCGATTGGTCCGTGGGACCGAGAGATTTGGCTTGCGCAGTGAATCGCAAAAACGAAAAGCAAAGAAGTAAAGTTAAAATCTGCTTGGACAATTTCATAGCAAACTCTCCGGTACAAAATTGAAATCATTCTCTTGATGTCAAACCAATCTTCAAAAATCTCATGGGTTCTGATCAAACAGCACCAGCTAGCCTCACTGGCCTCTCGGGGTGCCCGGTGGAATGTCATTGCGGCGGGCCAAGTCTTCCATGCGTCGAGCTCCGATTGTGTTTCGCTTATGCGCTGCTGAAGGATGCCAAGGGCCGCGTCGGGAGTGATGCCGATGTCGCCATCCTCGAGATTTATGCCGCCCGTCATAGTCTTGAGGCTCTTTGCATCTTCGATCGCTTCACGGTAGAGCTGAAGGTCAGATTCGTTGCTTCGAGCTGCGTCCGCAACTTTGCTGCTTGTTCGGCATACCATGCGGGATCTTGCGTACTCGCGTAAGCCGGAGGCAGCGCAGCGGCGGTTGTGTCTTCTGCGGTGCCTGATTGACCCACGATCGAGATGAGGCCCAGAGGTCTGAGTTTCTCAAGCTCGTCGTTCGTCCATAGAACTACGGCTTGTTCGGTCTTCTCCGCGCGCGGCTTGTTTGCCGCGCGCAGGGGAATGGCCAGGGTGCTGAGGATCATTGAGATAGTGAGTGAAAACGTCAGGCAACAGTTCATCTCGCCCTCTTAGTGTTTCGTCGACGGGGTGGAAGGAAAATGCTGGAACATTTTGTTCACGCCTTTGTCGAGGTGCTTGGTGTTCTTGTCCGCCTTGTCGGACAGCGTATCGCTCGACGAGCCTCGCCAGATCAATTTCTCCGTTTTTGCATCGAAGAGATCTACGACTAAGGTGCCCACTTTGTAGGTTTCGACGGTCGTGGTTGCGTCGCCAAATCCACCGAATCCTCCCCAACGGCGACCTCCTCCGAATCCGTTATAAAACGTGTCCAAAGTTTGTTGATTCTGAGCCGTCTCAATGGCAAAGACCTCGACGTCGCCTTCCGAAGGAACTTCCGTCAAGCCTTTTGCCGCCAGAGCGCTGTTCACCGCGCTCTTAATTCGATCGACGAAGAGCGGGTCTTTTGTCTGGATCTTTTTCCAAGAATAGGTCTTGTATTGGCCAAAGTTTGCACTGTGGTCGTAGTCGGTCTTAACCTGTTGCGCTAATGAAGCGGCCGCCAAAACCAGTGTTAGTCCGACGGATGCTGCGATTTGTGAAAAGAATTTCATACTTTCTCCTTTTTAGAGATTCCGAAACAAGACGCCTTGCGCTAGGGAACGACGCGCACGCGGTTCAGCCGTGGACACCCAGAAACGGTCCGCTGGTTTCGGGATTTTTCTTCGTTTCTGTCGCCACGAAAAATTTCAGTGCATCAAGCGACGCAAGTGGAAGGTGCAAAACAATTGCCAAACAAATCGTTGCGTAAGTGACTGAAAGTAAAGGCCAACACAGACAAAAGCGCGGTGCGCAATGCCAGCCTGCTGGACGCGACTCCGCATGCTGACACGCCAGTAAGATTATTTACTTGATTGCGTATCGGACAGCTTCGGATTCAGATCAACTGGAGATGAGGTCGCTGGGGAATCTGCTGACAACGGATTGGACTGACTCAATCGAGCGGAGGTTCGATCCCCGCATGGTTGCGCTGCTACGAGGGAAGTGGATCCTTATGGGTACGTGAAATGCCAAGCTTTTGCATCCGGAAGTAAAGGGTGGACCTTTTGATTCCCAAACGAGCGGCCGCACCGTTGGGGCCGGAGACAACCCAACGCGTCTGCTCGAGAGTCTTGCGAATGTGGTCTCGCTCCGCGTCCTCCATGGTAATTGGCCCAATGGCTTGCACTTCGGCGGCCTTCCTCAAGCTTGCGAGAGGGGCTTCCAAGACGTTGCCCGAAGTGAGGATTACGCTGCGCTCGATAAAATGCTGCAGCTCGCGAATATTTCCCGGCCACGCGTATGACGTCAGTTCAGAAATCGTTTCAGGGGAAATTTGGTCGATTGGCCTGCCAATTCGGCGGGCATAAATCTCAACAAAATGTTCGACAAGAGCCGGAATGTCTTCACGACGCGCCCGCAGCGGCGGCAGAGGGACTGGAAATACATTCAGACGATAGTACAGATCGCTGCGAAATTCGTTTCGCTTCACCATCTCAACTAGATTTCGGTGGGTCGCGGCTACCAAGCGAACGTCTACTTGGTGAGTCCGGCCGCTGCCCAATCGCTCGAATTCCTGCTCCTGCAGGACGCGCAGCAGTTTGGGCTGCAGAGCCAGCGGAATGTCTCCCACCTCGTCGAGGAACAGCGTTCCTTTGTCGGCCAGCTCAAAACGGCCAATTTTTTGCGCAATAGCGCCCGTGAAAGCGCCTTTCTCGTGGCCAAACAGTTCGCTTTCCAGCAGATCGAACGGAATGGCGGCGCAATTTAGCTTTATGAACGGGCGCCCGCATCGCGAGCTGAGATTGTGAATCGCGCGCGCGATCAGTTCCTTGCCGGTGCCTGTTTCTCCCTGGACAAGAACGGTGGAATCCGTAGGGGCGACGCGCTCGACCTGCTCGAGTACCGATTCCAGGGCAGGACTGCTACCTATGATCTGCTCGAATTTGCGGGGATTAGCATCCTGGCCGGCGGATCCGAATCTTGCAACAGCTGCCACAGAGGATCTCCTTGTGCAATCCGATGCCAACTTCGACTCGCGCCCTAGCTTTCCAGAGCAGCCCGGACACTTTCGAGCAATGCTTCGTCATCGAACGGTTTTGCCATGAACTCTACAGCGCCTGCTCGCAACGCTTGCATTCGCATTTTTTCGTCGCCATGCGCTGTGATAAAGATGATCGGAATCCTGCACCGTTCTGCGTTCAGATGCGCTTGCAGTTCGAGACCGGACATTCCTGGCATACGGATATCGGTGATCAAACACCTAGCCTGGCGTTGTTGGCCGGATTTCAGGAACTCCTCGGCTGACGCAAACGCTTGCGCCGGTAAGCCAACCGCCTTCAGCAGACCCTGTAGCGCGCTGCGCATTAGATCATCATCATCAACAATCGCAACCATGTTGGTCTTCTCCAGATCGGCCATAGCTGGAATCTAGCAACGTCGGCAAAGGGGCGCAATTATACTTTTGTATGAGAGCCCGCAGGTCGCCCTGTCAGACAGCAAAAACAATCTTGGAGGTAGAAAAATCGGCGGATAACGGGGGAAGACTGCGAACTAACAACCTGTGTTGCGTTGCACTTGCGCGATGGTGTTAGGCTTGTTTTTTTCCGGGCGAAAGCTCCAGTTTAGACGCCATTCGAACCAATTCTGCCAGGGACTCCGCTCGCATTTTCCTCATTGCGTGGCCGCGGTGAATCTTCACAGTGATCTCACTTATGCCGAGGTCAAAAGCTATCTGCTTATTGAGCATGCCCGAAACCACTAGACCCATAACCTCGCGCTCGCGCGGGCTCAGGGCCTCGTAGCATTTGCGAAGCCCGGCAAAGTTATTTTGCTGACGGCGCCTTAGGCGGTCGCGATCCAAAGCCTGTTGGATGGCATTTAGCAAGTCCTGGTCTTCGAAAGGCTTGGTCAGAAACTCAACGGCACCCGATTTCATGGCCTTCACCGTCATCCGGATGTCTCCGTGACCAGTGACAAAGATAATGGGGATTTGGATTCCCGCATCAGCCAACTGACGCTGAAAGTCCAGACCGTTGACACCAGGAAGGTTCACATCCAGAACAAGGCAACTCGGCCCTTCGGGTCCCTTGTTGCACAGGAATTCTTCGGCCGTCCCGAAGGATTCGGACCGCAAACTTGCCGACTTCAGCAATCCTTGGATGGAGGCACGCATAGACGGATCGTCATCAACGACGAATACCGTGGAAATTTCTGGCGGGTTCATTCCTTGGCCTCTGCCTCGGTGGGTAGAGTGAAAGAAAAACTTGCCCCGCGAAGAGCATTGTTCGCTGCCCACAAGCGGCCGCCATGCGACTCGACGATGGATCGGCTGATAGACAGTCCCATACCGGTGCCGTGAGGCTTGGTGGTAAAGAACGCACTGAAGAGTTGGTCTGTCTGCTGAGGGGGAAGTCCCATGCCGGTATCGCTTACGCACACCAGAACGTGGTCGTTTTCCGCTCGCTGCGATTTGATCGCGAGCTCCCGCCCTCCATCTGCATCCTTCATCGCATCGATTGAATTGAGCATGAGGTTCATCAGCACCTGCTGCAATTGCACGCGGTCGCCTGTGACCCGGGGATTGTCTGCCTCCAGTTCGGTCTGCACCAAAATGGAGTATCGCATCGCTTCGGCGCGCAAAAGGACGACCATCTCCTGTATGACTTCGTTTAAATCCACCAGCTCGCGTTCCGAAGTGCCCTTCTTGAAGAGAAGACGGATTCGCTTGATGATTTCTGCCGCGCGCGTTCCGTCATTCACGATTCTCATGGCGGCGGCGCGTGCCTCCTCCAAGTTTGGTTCATCGCGCGTAAGCCATCGCAAGCAGGTTTTTGCATTTGTGACAGCGGCCGCAATCGGTTGATTCACTTCGTGCGCCACGGAGGCTGTCAGCTCTCCCATGGTAGTCACCCGGTTGATGCGTGCGAGGTCCGCCTGTGTCTGGCGCAGCGCTTCTTCAGCCCGCTTGCGCTCGGTCACGTCCATGATCGTGCCGATATATTCAACGACGTTGCCAGAGTTGTCGAGGACCGGGTGAGCCACACTATGGACGTATTTCACTGATCCGTCGGGAAGAACAATCCGATATTCCAACTCTCGAACTTCGGTTTCATTTTGCGCTCTGTTCGCAAATTTCTCAACGAAGGGCCGGTCCTCAGGATGGACGCTCACACTAAAAATAGGATGAGCGCACACATCGCTAAGGATTTCCTTGGCGAGTTGTTCTTCGCTTGGATCGCGTCCAAAAATTCGAACTAACTGCGGAGAGGCTGATACGCTCCCCGCAGCAACATTAAATACCCAACTGCCTATACGACCCAGACTCTGAGCTTCCTGCAGGTGAGCCTCACTTTGTCGTAGCTTCTCTTCCACCTCTTTCCGGTCATGGATATCCGTATCGCTGCCGTACCACCCGACGATGTGCCCCGAGCGGTCAACTAACGGACAGACACGGCTGAGGAACCAACGGTACGCTCCATCGGACCTTCTGAGGCGTGACTCGATCTCGCGGGGTTTACCCTCCGATATGAGCGTGCGCCACTTGGTCAGCACTCGTTCAATATCATCGGGATGCACCATGCCCTTCCAGCCCGAGCCAACAGCCTGCTCGAGCGTCATTCCCGTGTAATCCACCCAGCGGCGGTTCACAAAATCGACGACGCCCTCCGAATTCTCCGTCCAGAGTTGAGCTGGCACCGTGTTGATGATCAGCCGAGTCCGGTCTTCCGCCTCCCGAGCGGACGTTATGTCCATCAGCGCTCCCGCAAATTCGACTTCGCCTGACTCGTCCTTTGCCGCGTGAGCTACGACTCTTGCCCATTTGATAGAACCGTCCTGCATCAACAGTCGATGTTCAAAATCAAAATCCTTCTGTTCCTGCGAGACGCGCTCTATGGTCTGTTTCGCAAAGGCGTTATCCTCCGGATGAGTCCTTTGCAGAACGACCTCCAACGTGGGTTTTGTCTTTGGGTCGCATCCGAAGATTCGAAACGTTTCGTCGGACCAGCGGATTTCTCCGCTCCGAACACTCCATCCAAAGCTCCCGGTATGGGTCAGTCTTTGCGCCTCAGCTAAATCGGCCTCGCTGCGCCGCAATCGATTCTCGGCATGCATCCGTTCGTGACTCTCCGCTTGGAGCGCCTCATTGGACTTCTGGAGCTCTTGAACAGTTCCTTTCAGATCGTCGCGCGCGCGTAGGAGTGATTCCGTGGCACTCCTTTGCGCCACGCTCAGCGACCCGACAAATAGTGCTGACACCGTGAAGACGAAAAGGCGCGGTATTTCGTCAGGCTTTGCACCCAACGAATGGATTGGAGGCAAGAAGAAATAATAGAAAGTAACAGCGGAAAGGGCCGTCGCGAGCAAGCCCGGCCAAATTCCACCGAACCATGCGCTCAATATGACAGCGCAAAGAAAAAGTGATACGGGAGCATCCTGCAAATGAAGCGCCGGCCATCGTGAAATTGTCAGAGCCGCTGCAACCGACAAAACCGCAATCGTATAGCTCCAAATCGCAGGCGGCTTGGGCCACAGAAGAGGATTTAACCTCGGCATACTTCAGCTCCTGCAAAGCAGGGTGTTGCTCTCTGCAGTCGAAATCTTAGCACCAGACAGTGTCCAACTCTGTCCAGGTCGGTGATGTGGGCCATGTCAGCCTTCAGCAGCCCCCCACCGCGTCCGGCCCGCTGGACGGAATGTCAACACTCCGACAGGTTAGCGAATGGACTGACGCGGCCGAGGCGGGCCGGATTGCGCTTATCTCCTATTCCGCGAGCCACATCCAAGCTGCATTCGTTAGGCACAGTCTCTGGCTCTCCGATTGCTTTCCCTTAGTGCAGCTAACGTTTTCCCCGGTGCATCGACTTTAAGACGCGCAATCGCCAGCACGACGACACCGGAGCAAAAGACGGGGACACGGAAAGGAATACAACGATGAAACCTCTATCCATTCTCGGCTGGTATCGCATTCTGCGCATCCAGCGTCACTGGACGATATCCCAGTCCATTCGGTACGCGGTGTGGCTAGCGCGATAGTTAGTTTCTCTGACTTCTGTACCGCAGCGGCGGTGGAGGATTGTATTCATGACGACGTCTCGTACAAGCAGTGCGAACAAGCATTCCGACGAAGGGTTAGTAGCTGCGACGAAGCGCGGAGACGCGCCGGCGTTCGGGGAATTGGTTATTCGTCACCGGCAGAAAGTTGTCTCCGTGGCGCAACGCATAACGAATAACCGGGAGGATGCCGAAGATGTGGCGCAGGAGAGTTTTCACAAAGCTTTCCTTCATCTCGACGCTTTTCAAGAGGAGTCGCGGTTCTCTACATGGCTTACGCGCATCGCCATGAATGAAGCGTTCATGCTGCTCCGCCGCAGGCGGGGAATTGTCGAAGTGTTGCCGGAGAACCCTGACGATGGCATGCGGTCCCATTGGGAGGCGTTCGTTGACCGCAGTCCAAATCCTGAAGAGTCCTACCTGCAACGCGAGCGCACAGAATTCTTGGCCGAAGCAATCAATCGTTTGGGGTCAAAAGTTCGAACAACGATGCTGCTTCGTGGCATGGAAAGAACGATCCGTGAAGGAAACGGCAAGGATTCTAGGCACGTCAATCGCCGCCGTAAAAGCCCGGGTTTTTCAAGGGCGGCGGAAGCTGCGCCGAACCGTGAATGCTGGGTTTTTTCCTGGAGTCCACGAGTATGGACGAGCGGAGGCACACCGACGGTGAGATTCGAATCGCATGTTCTTGAAGCGGCTGGGCAGGTGCGGCTTTTCCGAAGTTTGGTTGACACGAACGCCTCGGGAGCAGTGCGCTCCGACTCATTCACTTAAGCGGCAGAGCAAAGATTCACGTGAGCGAATCAGTTTACGGAATGTTTGAAACAACAAAGTCCTGCCCGCAGTTGAGATCGTGTTCACATCCCCGTAAGTTGTCATTGCCATTCAGTTTAGGATCTCCAGGAATCTTCGGCCCAATTCGCTCACCGCGATCCCACCAGTTGCGGAACACGCGAAAGCTCTTCGAATTCCTCTTTCGTTAAGCGAAGGGAAGCCGCCGCGGCGTTTTGCTCAAGGTGCTCGATCGAGGAAGTCCCTGGAATGGGTAGCATGATAGGGGATCGCTGCAAGAGCCAAGCGAGCGCGACCTGTGTGGGGCTGGCACGGTGAGCCTGCGCGATGCGGCCGAGCACTTCTCCAGCAACTTTGCCCGCTCCCAATGGAAACCAGGGAACGAATGCAATTCCATTGCGCTCACAATAATTCACGACATAGTCCCATTCCCGGTCGGCAAAGCTATAGCGGTTCTGCACAGACACGATGGGGACAATCTTGCACGCTCGTTCGATGTGCTCTTGTGTGACGTTGGACAACGCGACCAGGCGAATCTTGCCTTCGTTTCGAAGCTGAGCCAGCGTTTCCACCGATGATTCAAACGAAACAACAGGATCTGGAATATGCAGTTGATAAACGTCGATCCGGTCCAGGCGCAGTCTTTTGAGGCTCCCCTCGACCGCCTTGCGAAGATGTGACGGAGTGGCGTCATGGGTCCACTGATTCGGGCCTGGGCGGTTCCAGCCACCCTTCGTCGCAATCACAAGACCCGTCGGGTAAGGGAACAGCGCCTCTGCGATCAGTTCCTCGCTAACGTGTGGACCGTAGGAATCCGCGGTATCAATGAAATCGACATCAAGCTCGACGGCCCGGCGAAGTACCGTTAGTGCCGCTTGGCGATCTTTTGGCGGCCCCCAGATGCCTTCGCCGGTAAGACGCATGGCCCCGAAACCGAGACGATGCACGGAGATTTCCTCGCCTAGTGAAACATCTCCGGCCAGACTTGCAGAAAGCTCTTTCCTATTCATGATTGACATCCCAAATTCTTGCTTTAGGTTTATCCAACGCTGACCGCCACGGGCTCGGCAGTTTCGCGGGCCGGCGGAGCCATGAATTCTGGCCCGACTGGGTTGCGAATATTTTCGCGAAGAATGGCGTCGATAGCGGCGAAGTCACTTTTTCCCAGAGACCAGCCGATCACCTCCCTGATAGGAGCGAGTTGTTCCGGACGGCGCGCACCCCATAGAGCGACTCCAACACCTGGTTGGTCGAGTAGCCAGCGCACCGCTAAATGAATTACACGCTTGCCATAGTTTTCGCGAGCGAACGTATCGAGCATGCTGACTGCATTAAGGTATTCGGCAAAATGCGGGGTCTGAAACTTCGGATCTGTGGTCCTTCGCATGTCGTCTTTGGCAAACTGACGATCGGTGCGCATGGCTCCGCTCAACAATCCGCGGCAGAGGGCGCCGTAGGTGAGCGAGGTGAGGCCGTGGCCAAGAGCGAACGGTAAAACGTCGCGTTCTATCTCCCGTTCGAAGAGATTGTAAGGGGGCTGGATGGTGTGAAGCGGCGCGACGGCTCTGAAACGTGCCATTTCTTCGGGCGAATAATTGCTAACGCCGATGGCGCGAATCTTGCCTTGCTCGTAGAGTTCGCGAAGAGTGGCCGCTGTCTCCTCGATGGGGACGAGAGGGTCAGGCCAGTGTACCTGGTAGATATCGACGTAGTCCGTTTGGAGACGACGAAGGGAATCCTCAAGCTCCTGGAGAATGTGTTGGCGCGTGGAGTTGCGTTCGATCTTGCCATTCGTCCAATCGAGTCCGACTTTGGTGGCAAGGATAATGCTCTCTCTTCGACCACGCTGACGCAGGGCTTCACCCACGATTTCTTCGGAACGGCCAAAGCCGTAAACGGGCGCTGTGTCGACCAGGTTAATGCCTTGCTCTACTGCGGCATGAATGGTGCGGATGGATTCTCTTTCGTCGGTCCCGCCCCACATCCAGCCGCCCATGGCCCAGGTGCCGAGCGCGATTCGCGAACTAATAAGATTAGTACCAGCGATGTTCATGTATTCCAGCATGCTTATCCTTCTCTTTTCCTTGATCGGAGATCGCCATATTTCTGGCCAGCCAGCGTGCGTTAGGGACAGTGCTTTCTCACTCCTGTTTAGCAATACAAAGTTCGGACCAACTCTGCCGCCAATTCGACGCCGGATTACGTCCGGCCATTGCCGTTGGAATCCAGATGCGCGCGCTTTTCCATTTGCAGAATCACCGCCGAAAAGTCTTGTTCTGCTCCTTCGTCCGATTGCCTCGCATTGATCTCAAATGCAGCGCCCGCTGCGGGCATTCGCGCTCCAACGG
>Ga0137401_10000869_pt1 | contig 12554 bp, 8 predicted proteins | sample CZOMad1_1_16fung_FD_108286 | JGI IMG/M metagenome (GOLD analysis project Ga0137401, IMG submission 108286) | Vadose zone soil fungal communities from Angelo Coast Range Reserve, California, USA - CZOMad1_1_16fungal (Illumina Assembly) | ecosystem: Environmental > Terrestrial > Soil > Vadose zone...
GCGGCTGCGGGCGGGGTTGTATTTCTCCTCGACGTCGACAATACGCTGCTGGATAATGACCGGTTCGGCGCGGATTGGGGGAACCGCTTGGAGCAGGCGTTCGGCGCGGCGGAACGCGCCCGCTACTGGCAGATATTCTCGGACCGGCGCGAGCAGCTGGGCCTCGCGGACTACCTGGGCGCCTTGCAACTGTTCCGTACCGGCCTGGACGACGACCCGCAATTGCTCGGAATGTCGCAGTACCTGCTGGAATACCCGTTTGCGTCGCTGGTGTTCCCCGGTGCACTGGCCGCCGTCGCGCACTTGGCGTCGCTGGGAACGCCAGTGGTGCTGTCGGACGGCGATGTCGTATTCCAGCCGCGCAAGATCCAGCGCTCCGGGATCTGGGATGCCGTTTCCGGCCGCGTCCTCATCTACCTGCACAAGGAGCGGGTGCTCGACCACGTGCAGCGGCGCTACCCGGCGGCGCACTACGTCATGGTGGACGACAAGCCCAACTTGTTGACCGCAATGAAATCCGTCCTCGGGGCGAAGCTCACGACGGTGTTCGTGCGCCAGGGGCACTATGCGCTGGCGGCACAGTCTAACGCCGGACTGCCCGCTCCCGATCGGGTGATCGAGCGGATCGGCGACCTGCAGAATCTCGGCATTTCGGCCTTTCAATTGAAATCTTGACTCGCGAGGACCTCCCATGAAACCCACTCAAGCCCTTCACGATTTGGGGCAAAGCCTTTGGCTCGACAACATCACGCGCGATCTTCTGGACAAGGGAACGCTGCGTCGCTATGTGGACGAATTGTCGGTGACCGGCTTGACCTCGAATCCGACGATTTTCGACGAAGCCATCGGCGGCTCCGCCTACGACGAAGAAATCCGGCGGAAGTCAAAAGCGGGACTGGCCGGCGAAGCGCTCTTCGTGGAACTGGCCCTCGAGGACTTGCGCCGGGCCGCCGACCTGTTTCGTCCGATCTACGATCGGACCGACGGCACGGACGGCTGGGTGTCGATGGAAGTCTCCCCGCTGCTCGCCGGCGACACGAAGGCAACCATCGACGCTGCGTTGAACATCCATAGGCTGGCCGGCCGGCCGAATCTCTACGTCAAGATTCCCGGCACCACCGAGGGGGTGCCCGCCATCGAGGCCGCGATTTTTGCGGGAGTACCGGTCAACGTCACCCTGCTGTTTTCGCGCGAACAGTACCTCGCGGTCGCCGGCGCCTACATGCGGGGACTGGAGCGGCGGATCGCGGCAGGCCTCAACCCGCGGATCAGTTCCGTGGCCTCGCTGTTCGTCAGCCGCTGGGACCGCGCCGTGATCGACAAAGTGCCCGCGGAACTACGCAACCGGCTGGGAATCGCCATCGGCATGCGGACCTATCGTGCTCATTGCGAATTGCTGGAGACCAAGCGCTGGCGCGATCTGGCCGCGGCCGGAGCGCGGAAACAGCGCATGCTCTGGGCCAGCACCGGCGTCAAGGATCCGAATGCGCCGGCGGATCTCTATGTGAGCGCATTCGCGGCCCCCGAGACCATCGACACCATGCCGGAAAAGACCCTCCTGGCGTTCGCGGAGCGCGGCACCGTCAAATCGCCGATGCCCAAGGACGGCGGCGATGCCGAGGAAGTGCTGAAGCGGTTTGCGGCGGCGGGAGTCGACATCGACAAGCTCGCGGCGACCTTGCAGGTCGAAGGCGCACAGTCCTTCGTGAAATCCTGGGCTGAACTGCTGCAGCGCATTTCCGAGAAAGGCGCTGCGCTGGCGACATCGTGAGCTCTCGGATCGACCCGCTGGCGGGGCAACCGGCGCCGGCCGATCGGTTGGTCGATGTCCCGCGTCTCGTCACGGCGTACTTCACCGAGCGACCGGACCCCGGCGAACCCGCGCAGCGCGTGGCGTTTGGAACCTCCGGGCATCGGGGTTCATCGCTCGACCTCTCATTCAACGAAACGCACGTGCTCGCCATCACACAGGCCATCTGTCATTACCGCGGCCAGAAGAACATCAGCGGGCCGCTCTACATCGGATTCGACACCCACGCGCTGTCCGCTCCGGCGTTCGCCTCCGCATTGGAGGTGCTCTGCGGCAACGGCGTCGAAGTCATGACGGCGGCGCACGACGAATACACGCCGACGCCCGCCGTCTCGCACGCCATTCTCAACTACAACCGCGGGCGCACTGCCGGCCTCGCGGATGGAATCGTCATCACTCCCTCGCACAATCCGCCTGACAGCGGCGGATTCAAGTACAACCCGCCGGACGGAGGACCGGCCGACACCCAGGTGACCTCTTGGATCGAGAACCGGGCAAACGAATTGATGAGCGCCTCCACGAGCCACGTCGCTCGAATCGATTTTTCGAGGGCGCGCCGCGCCGCGACCACCCACGCGCATGACTACCTCGAAGCCTATGTGAGCGATCTTGAAAACGTGATCGACATGGAGGTCATTCGCGGTTCGAAAGTTCGATTGGGGGTCGATCCGCTGGGCGGCGCCGGGGTACATTACTGGGCGCGCATCGCTGACCGGTACAAGCTGGATCTGCGCGTCGTCAACGACGCGGTCGATCCGACTTTCCGATTCATGACGCTCGATTGGGACGGGAAAATCCGCATGGACCCCTCGTCCCCACATGCCATGCGCCGCCTCATCGCTCTCAAGGATCGCTACGACGTGGCCTTCGCCTGCGACACGGATCACGACCGTCACGGCATCGTGACGGCGAGCGCAGGCCTCATGCCGCCGAATCACTATCTATCCGTTGCCGTCGATTATCTGTTTCGGGAACGCAAGGGGTGGCGTGCCGACGCAGCCGTGGGCAAAACCGTGGTGAGCAGCGCCATGATCGATCGCGTGGCCGCACGATTGGGCAGGCGGCTCTACGAAGTTCCGGTGGGATTCAAGTGGTACGTGGCCGGATTGCTCGACGGCAGCCTGGGGTTCGGCGGCGAGGAGAGCGCCGGCGCGTCGTTCAACCGGTTCGACGGCCGCGCGTGGAGCACCGACAAGGACGGCATCGCGGCAGCGCTGTTATCGGCCGAGATCACGGCTCGCAGCGGCCGCGACCCGGGCCAGGCTTACCGGGAACTCGCGCGCGACCTCGGCGACCCCGTGGCGAATCGAGTGGATGCGCCGGCGACGCCCGCTCAGAAGAAAACGTTGAGCAAGCTCGACAGCGCGCGAATACGCACGACGGAAATCGCGGGCGACAAGATCGAACGGGTGCTCACGCGGGCACCCGGCAACGACGCACCCATCGGCGGCGTCAAAGTCATATCCAAGAGCGGTTGGTTCGCCGCGCGCCCATCGGGCACCGAGAACATCTACAAGATCTACGCCGAGAGTTTTCGGGACGAAGCGCATCTGCAACGCCTGTTGGCGGACGCCCAATCCGTCGTGGATGCCGCGCTCGCGGAATCTTGAGCGTCAGCGGCCCCGCCATTCAACCGCCTCCGACCGACACCGCCAAGCGGCTTCTGCCCTGGCTGGTTGCAATCGGCTTTTTCATGGAATCGCTGGATACGACGATCCTCAACACGGCGGTGCCGACGATCGCGCACGCGCTGAAGGTTCCTCCGCTCAGCATGAAGGCGGTGCTCGCCAGCTGCCGCTGATCTTGAGAAGGTTCGGCTACCGCAGGGTCTTGATTTTCAACACACTGATGCTCGGAGCAATGCTCATTTTGTTCTCAGGCATCGACGTCGGCTGGCCCGGCTGGACCATCGCGCTGACCGCATTCACATTCGGTTTTTTCACGTCGACCCAGTACACCAGCATGAACACGCTGGCCTATGCCGACGTGAACAATGAGCAGGCCGCCGGCGCCAGCACCATTGCGAGCACCGTTCAGCAATTGGCCCTGAGCTTTGGCGTCGCGGCCGCATCGCTGGCCGCCGCGCTGTTCATTCCCAATCAGCCCGGAACCGCCGCGCCCGACATGATCCATGGCATTCATCTGGCGCTGCGCGTGCTCGGCGCGTTGACCATCGTTGCGACCCTCGTATTCCGCGAGCTCCGCTTGAACGACGGCGACACCGTGAGCAGTCACAAGGCGGAAATACCCTCCGGCTGATCCCCGCGCTACTCCTTCTTGATCTCGTGTCCGCCGAACTGATTGCGCATGGCCGACAGGAGCTTGTCGACGAACGAATCTGAATCCCGGGAGCGGAAGCGTTCCAGCAACGACGCCGTGATGACCATGGCGGGCACACCCAATTCGATGGCTTCCGACACCGTCCATCGGCCCTCGCCGGAGTCAACCACGTACGGCGCAATGCCTTGCAGCGTGGGATTCTTGTCCAAGGCATCGGCGGTCAAATCCAACAGCCAGGAGCGCACCACGCTGCCGTATCTCCAGATTTCGGCGATTTGATGCAGATCGAGCTCGAACTCGCGCTTGTGCTGCAGGATGGAAAACCCTTCGGCGTAAGCCTGCATCAGTCCGTATTCGATGCCGTTGTGAATCATCTTGGTGTAGTGGCCGGAGCCCACCGCACCGACATGCCCCCACCCCTGGTCAGGCGAGGGGGCGAGCGTTTCGAACAGTGGCCGGAGACGCTCGACCACGGTCTTCTCGCCGCCGATCATCAGGCTGTAGCCCTCCTTGAGGCCCCACACGCCGCCGCTGGTGCCCGAGTCGACGTAGTTGATCCCCAGCGGCTTGAGCGCTGCGGCGCGCCGTTGCGTATCCCGATAGTTCGAATTGCCGCCGTCGATGATGGTGTCGCCGGCCGCGAGCAGAGGCGTCAACGCGGTGATGGTGCCGTCGGTGATCGCGCCGGCCGGAACCATCAACCAAATCACCCGCGGCGCGGCGAGTTTTGCGACCAACGTCTCGAGCGAGACCGCCGACCGTGCGCCTTTCTCTTCCAGCAGCTTGCGGGCAGCCTCCGCGGGATCGTAGCCCACGACCTCGTGCCCCCCGCCCATCAGTCGCTGCGCCATGTTGGCGCCCATGCGGCCCAAACCAATCATCGCGATTTGCATAAATTACAACCCTCGTCGTGCACACGAATTGAGAAGGAGGAATTGAAAAGGAGTATATCCGGACCGTGTTACAAAGAGCGCGAGATCACCTCTTTCATGATTTCGTTGGTGCCGCCGTAGATGCGCTGCACCCGCGCATCCGCGAACATCCGGCACACCAAGTATTCATTCATGTAACCGTAGCCGCCGTGCAGCTGAACGCACTCGTCGAGCACTTCCTGCTGCGTGTCGGTGACCCAATACTTCGCCATGGATGCCGTGACGGTGTCCAGCGTGCCGGCCACGACCTTGGATATGCAGTCATCGACGAACACCCGCGCGATGCGTGCTTTCGTCGAGATTTCGGCAAGCTTGAACTTCGTGTTCTGAAACTCCGCGATCGGTTTGCCGAACGCCTTGCGCTCCTTGGCATAGGCGATGGTCGTGGCCACCGCGCCTTCCATGGCGGCGACGGCGGCGACGGCGATCAAAACCCGCTCGTAGGGCAGATCCGCCATCAGCTGGTAGAACCCCTGACCCTCGCTGCCGCCAAGCAGATTGCCGGCCGGCACGCGCACGTTGTCGAAGAACAACTCGGCGGTGTCCTGGGACTTCATGCCCATCTTGTCGAGGATGCGGCCGACGCGGTAGCCGTTCTGATCCTTGGTCTCCACCATCAGGATGGACGTCCCTTTGGCGCCGTCGCCCGGACGCGTCTTCACCACCAATGCGATCAATCCCGCCAGGTAGCCGTTGGTAATGAAGATTTTCGAACCGTTGACGACATAGTGGTCGCCGTCGCGCACGGCGCGGGTCTTCAAACCCTGCAGATCGGAGCCGGCCGACGGTTCGGTCATGCCGATGGCGCCGATGAGTTCGCCGCTGGCCATTCGCGGAAGAAAGCGCTTTTTCTGATCTTCGGTGCCGTGATTGACCAGATAATGCGCACAGATGCTGTGGACGCCCTGGCCGAAGCCGGAGAGGCCGCGCCGTCCGAGTTCCTCGTACAGAACCGCCTCATGGCGGAAGTCGCCGCCCACGCCGCCGTGCTCGGCGGCCACGTCGGTGCACAACAGGCAGACGGCCCCGGCCTTGCGCCAGATATCCGGACCGACATTCTGCTCGTCGCGCCAGCGCGCTTCGTTGGGCAGCATTTCTGCCTCGATGAAACGCGCTGCTGCGTCGCGGAACATGGCAAGGTCGTCGTCCATCCATGGAGAGACGTAGGGGGTCGCAGCGGGGTCGGGGGTTGTCGCCGCGGGGGCTGTCATCAAGCCTCCGTCTTGACCGGTGCTGCCTCCGCCGGCGCTTCAGGCACCGCTGGCGCATCTTGTACGTCGGGCGTGTTCGTCCGGCGCTGTTGTTTCGCATCCTGGCGCGCTTTTCTCGCAGCTTCCTTCTGCTTCTTCGCATGACGGTAATTCGGCTTAGCCAACTCTCATCTCCTTGAATCCTTGTTCGTGTGACGATCTTACTCTGCCTGTACTGAAACGCGTACCGATAAGCGATGACGGCCGCCGCCGACGATCACGCCGCGCAGCGGGGAGACGTCGCCGAAGTCCCGTCCCCAGGCGATGATGATGTGATCGGAACTCACGCGGACATCGTTGGTCGGGTCAAGGTCGACCCAGCCGAAGGGTGGACAAAACACGGACACCCAGGCGTGCGAAGCGTCCGCGCCGACATAGGCTGCGTCGGCGCCGGGCGGAGGCTGTGTGCGGAGGTAACCGCTGACGTATCGTGCCGCCAGCCCCCGCGAACGCAAACACCCGATCATGATGTGGGCGAAATCCTGGCACACACCCTGGCGGGCCTCGAACGCCTCGATCGCGGACGTACGGATGGTGGTGCTCCCGGGCGCGTACTTGAATTCCCGGTGGATTTTGTGCATCAAAGCGTCCGCCGCGGCGAGCAGGGGGCGCTTGGGCAGAAAGCAATCCGCGGCATAGTCGGTGAACGTCTGCTTGATCCGGATGTAGCTCGACTCCATGCGATACTTGCATGCTTCCAGCAGGTCGCTCAGCATCGGCCTGCCGGAGAAGGTGAGCGAACCGCTCACCGCCTCCCACTCTTCGCTCTCATCGGGTTCGGTCGCGGGCGCCGTTCGCACCTCGACGCCCGTCTCGGCCAGCACCTCGAGCCTATCATGCGGCAGGTCGTATTCCAGGCGGGTCACGTGATTGCCAAAGGCGTCGATGTCATCGCAGCGGATGGTTGGCTGCGGCATCAAGGTGATGGTGCACGCATGGCAGGTCTGGCGCAGCGCATTGCGGGGGGACAGATGCAGCAATTGATGCGAATGAGCGACATCGCCGCCGTAGCTGTACACGGTTTCGTGGCGCACTCGATAGCTGACGGCGTCGCTCATGCGGCCACGGTGCGCGTTTCGATGTCGATGAGCGAAAAATGCTTCAGCGACAGCCGGTCGGAAAGCCGGCCGGCGGCGGTCGCCAACGTGTCCATTTGCTGTGCAAGCGTCTCGCGCGCCCGCACCGCGCGCGCGCTGTCGCCGTCGACGGCGGCGAGTTCCAATTGTTCGACGCCTGCCACCGCTTCGTCGATGCTGTCATCCGGATTGCCTCCCAGGGATGCCGCGATCCGCACCAATGAATACTGCATATGGTTCCACTGATACGCGAGGGCGCGTGGATTCGTCTTGTCGAACACCAGCAGGTCGATGGTGGAACCCAGAAGCGGCGCTGCCAGATAGCGCGTGCGATAGGTGATGGTGCTGTCGCCGATGTCGAGCAGCCATTCCAGTTCGCTCTGCGTGGGCGTGGCGCCCGACTTCAGGCTTTGCCCCAAGAGTTCCGCCAGGAACTGCATCCGCTCCAAGCGTCTTCCCAGCATCATGAGCCGCCATCCGTCGTCCTGCGTCATGTCGTCCAAAGCGAACCCCGCAAGCGCGGCAAGCGACAACAGCAACGCGTCCAGCGTCTCGCGTGGATCTCTCTTGCGCTCGGCGGCTTCTTGAAATTGACGCTGCAGGACACTGATGGCGCGCCAATTCTCGGCCGACAGCCGGCTGCGCGTCTGTGCCGCGCACCATTGCAAACGCTGCAGATCGGCGCGCACTCCCAGAGGGTTTGCCTCGTCGAACACCGGTAATCCTGCATCGCCGTCCTTGGGCATGGCGATGAAGTGCCGGCACGTTTCGATCGCCTGCGGCCACAGGGCCAGGTTGGTGCGTACGCCCAGCGTTGCCCGCAGCAGCCGCGCCTTGTCTTCGCAGCGTTCGCTGTAGCGTCCCAGCCAGAACAGATTTTCCGCCAGACGCGACGGCAGTTCGTCGTGACGCGCGAGCGTCCGCGGCGCAAGTACCCCGGCTCCGGTGTCGTCCGTGGACTTCCGGTCCGCCGCCAATACCCACACATCCTTGGATCCGCCGCCGCGCTGCATCGAAACGATGTCGGCCGCATCGGATGCGATTCGAGCGAGCCCCCCCGGCATCACCCGATAACCGGTGGGCGTGGAGATGGCGTAGACCCTGATCCCCAGCGCGCGTGCCGCGAATCCGTGCACGCCGCCGGCACGCCACACGGGAGCCTGGGAGAAGGCCAGGCGCTCCTGTGCGACGTAGGCGTGCGGCCTCGCAACCAGACGCGCCGCCAAGGCCGCTCGCGCCTGTGGATCCAGATCACGGCCGAAAACCGCCTCGAATTTCTGATTGGGATAGGCGGGTTTGACCACCAAGCGTTCGATGTTCTCCACGACATAGTCGAGCGCCGGCTGTTCGCCGCACCACCATGTCGCCACCGACGGCAGGCGCAGCTTCTCCCCCAGCAGGCGCTCGGCGGCGACGGGTATGAATCCCATCCACGCCGCCGACTCGAGTACGCCGCTGCCCAGAGGGTTCGCAATGACCACCCTGCCGGCGCGCACCACGGCGATGAGTCCCGGCACGCCGAGCGCCGAATCCGCGCGCAATTCGACCGGATCGCAAAAGTCGTCGTCGAGTCTGCGAAAAATCGCGTGCACCCGGCGCAATCCGCCGAGGGTCTTGAGGTACACCGTATCCCCGCGCACGGTCAGATCATTGCCTTCCACCAACGGCAGCCCCAGCTGCCGCGCCAGGTAGGCATGCTCGAAATAGGTTTCATTGAACGAGCCCGGCGTCAACACCACGGCCAGCGGTGCCTCGCCGTCGGGCTTGAGCCGCAGCAGGTTCTCGCGCAACGCACCGAAAAAACCTCCGAGCGAACGCACGCCCAGATCGCGGAGCAGGTCGGGAAACACGCGCGACACGATCTGACGATTCTCCAAGGCATAGCCGGGACCGGAGGGAGTCTGGGTTCGATCGGCCAGCGCCCACCACCGGCCGTCCGCGGACCGCGAGATATCGACCGCGTATATGTGCAGTCGGTTGCCGTCCGTTTCAGGGATGCCGTGGCATGGCCAGAGGAAATTGGGATGCCCGAACGGAAGCTCCGCCGGAATGGTGCCGTCCACCAGAAGGCGCTGCGCTCCGTACAGATCCGCGAGCAATGCGTCGAAAAGCCGCGCACGCTGCACCACGCCCAGCTCGATCTCGCGCCACTCGGCCGCCGTCAACAGGAGCGGCAACGGATCGAGCACCCAAGGACGATCACGCCCCTGGCTGTCGGCGTACACGTTGTAGGTGACGCCGTTTTCGATGATCAGGCGGCGCGTCAACTCGACCCCGCGCCGCACTCCTTCCGCACCGTCGCTGACCAGCCGATCGATCAGCGGCTGCCAATGCGCGCGCACCGCGCCCGAACCGTCGAGCAACTCGTCGTAGCGACGGGAATCGCTCAGATAAGTTTCAACGCGCGCTTCAGCCATCGCTCACTTTTCGTAAATCAAGCGTAAACGGAAACTCCGCTTCAATCACAGCCGGGGCAGGCACCACGGTTCCGGGCGTGTGACCCATGCGGGAAAAGCGCGCCAGGCGCCTGCTTTCGGCCTCGAACGAATTGACCGGGAACTTCTCGTGGGCGCGGCCGCCGGGGTGAACCACGTGGTACTGGCATCCGCCCATCGAGCGGTTCATCCAGCTGTCTAACAGGTCGAATGTCAACGGCGAGTGCACGCCGATCGTGGGATGCAATGCCGATGCCGGTTGCCACGCGCGGTAGCGAACAGCCCCCACGAATTCCCCGACCTGGCCGGTCGGCCTGAGCGGCACGGCATGGCCGTTGCACGTCACGACAAATCGATTCGGCGCCAGGCCGGAGACTTTCACTTGCAGCCTCTCGACGGAGGCATCGACGTATCGCACGGACCCACCGGGCGCAGCTTCCTCGCCCATGACATGCCACGGCTCCAAGGCCTGCCGTAATTCGAGATGCATGCCGCGAGTCGCGAAATCCCCATATTTCGGAAACCTGAATTCGAAGTGCGGAGCAAACCACTCGGGCTGCAGCGCATAGCCGTCGCTGCGCATATCGGCCATGACATCGGCCAGATCCTGCTGCACGAAGTACGGCATCAAGAAGCGATCGTGCAGTTCGGTGCCCCAGCGGGTCAGCGCCCTAGGCGCATACGGCTTGCGCCAGAATCTCGCCACCATCGCACGCAGGAGAAGTTGCTGGGTCAGGCTCATACGCGAGTGCGGCGGCATTTCGAAGGCGCGCATTTCCAATAATCCCAGCCTGCCGGTCGGCCCGTCGGGCGAGTACATCTTGTCGATGCAGAACTCGGCGCGGTGCGTGTTGCCGGTGACGTCGATCAACAAATTGCGCAGCAGGCGATCCACCAGCCAGGGCGGCACGCTCTCGCCCGTCTTGGGAAATCGGCCAAACGCCAATTCCAGCTCGTACAGCGAGTCGTTGCGCGCCTCGTCCACGCGCGGCGCCTGGGACGTGGGCCCCAGGAACAGACCCGAAAAGAGATACGACAGCGCGGGATGGTCGTGCCAGTAGGAGATCAAGCTCCGCAGCAAGTCCGGACGCCGCAAGAACGGCGAATCCTGGGGAGTGGCCCCGCCGAGGACCACGTGATTGCCCCCGCCCGTACCCGTATGCCGCCCGTCCAGCATGAATTTTTCGGTGCTCAAGCGCAATTCGCGCGCCGCTTCGTACAGGAATGTGGTGCGGTCGACCATCTCATCCCAGGTTGCCGACGGCTGCACATTCACTTCGATGACGCCCGGATCCGGCGTCACTTTGAAGTTTCCAATTCGCGGGTCGGCGGGCGGTTCGTAGCCCTCGAGGACGATGGGCTGGTCGAGCGCCTCCGCCGCCGCTTCGACCGCGGCGATCAATTCCAGGTAGTGATCGAGTTCGCGCGCCGGCGGCATGAAGACGTACAGCACACCGTTGCGCGGCTCCGCGCACATGGATGTGCGCGTGAGAGCCGCGGCGGATTCCTTGGGTTGCGGCGGCGCATCCGCCACCACCGGCGCGCGCGACACGTCGCGCACGCGGAATTGACGACGGATTTCGGTATGCGGCAACAGCGCCGAAAAGCTTCGCGAGGGATCCGGCGGGTGGATGAAGGGATAGTCGTTGGTGGCCGTCCACGCCTGCGAATCCAGCGGCAAGCGGTACCCGATGGGCGAATCGCCGGGGATGAGATAACAGCGCTCGCTGCGCAGGAACCACGGCCCCGTCTGCCAGCGGCTGCCGTCGGCGGTACGCGCGACGGGCAACACGTGGCCGACAACCGTATCGAGACCCTGTTCGAAGACCTTGGCGAGACGCTCGCGTTCCATGGGATCCTTGAGTTCGGACTCGAATGGATCGACATTGACGGGCAAGCGGCGCTCCTTCCACAGGTAATAGAACGCATCCTCGAAAGCCGGAAATATGTGTTTGGGATCCAACCCCAGTTGGGCGGCAACCTGCGCGAGAAAACGCTGCGCAGCCGCTTCGTCGACGCCGTAATTCCTGCTCTCATCGGCGATCAACGCCGGATTCACCCAGATCGGCTCACGGTCCTTGCGCCAATAGCAATTCAACGACCAGCGGGGCAGCTGCTCACCGGGGTACCACTTACCCTGGCCGAAGTGCGCCAAGCCGGCCGGCGCGTAGCGCTCCTTCATGCGCCTGTACAAAGCGGCCGCGAGCTGCCGTTTCGTGGGGCCCAGCGCGGCCGTGTTCCACTCCGCGCCATCCGGATCGTCGACCGACACGAACGTCGGCTCGCCGCCCATGGTCAGGCGCACATCCGACGCCAGGAGGTCGGCGTCAACCGCATGACCCAATCCTTCGATCGCCGCCCACTGGGCGTCGCTGTAGGGCTTGGTGACGCGCGGCGCCTCCCAGACACGCTGCACGCTCATGCGATGCTCGAATACGGTCTCGCATTCATCGACCGCGCCGCTGATGGGAGATGCGGCCGAAGGCTCGGGCGTGCATGCCAGCGGAAGGTGGCCTTCTCCCGCCAACAGCCCGGAGGTCGGATCCAATCCGATCCATCCCGCGCCAGGCAGGTACACCTCGCACCACGCGTGCAGATCCGTGAAATCCTGCGCAGCACCCACGGGGCCGTCGAGCGCCTTCACGTCGGGAACGAGCTGAATGAGGTAACCGGAGACGCCGCGCGCCGCCATTCCCAGATGGCGAAACAACTGCACCAACAGCGCGGCGGAGTCGCGGCACGAGCCCGAGCGCTTTGCCAGCGTTTCCTCC
>Ga0137401_10000871_pt1 | contig 12545 bp, 9 predicted proteins | sample CZOMad1_1_16fung_FD_108286 | JGI IMG/M metagenome (GOLD analysis project Ga0137401, IMG submission 108286) | Vadose zone soil fungal communities from Angelo Coast Range Reserve, California, USA - CZOMad1_1_16fungal (Illumina Assembly) | ecosystem: Environmental > Terrestrial > Soil > Vadose zone...
CAGACGCCGGGCCGTTAGCGTCCTCTTCATCCACCGCGACGCGGACGTAGCAGACGCCTGTCTGGAAGAGCTCAAGAAAGCGAAGTTCAGCGTAAGGGCCGATTTTGTTTTGACCATAGCGCAATGTGCGCATCAGCTCCGCTCCCAATCTTACGATGTGGTCGTCGCCGAGTATCCCAGCCCGAGTTGCAAAGGACCGCAGGCTTTGCAACTCCTTCGTCAAACGGTGCAGGAGATTCCCCTGCTCTTCTTGACCACCGCCATGGCAAGTGAATCCATCGCGCAGCTAAATGCCGATGGTGTCTTTGATTGCGTTGATCGCCAGCATCTCGCTCAATTGCCCCTGGTGGTTCGCCGAGTTTTGAATGAAAGAAAACTGCGCACCGAGCTGGAAGAAGCCGGGAAAGCCTTGCGCCATTCCCAATCGCTGTATCGAGCGCTGGTGGAGAACCCCGCGTACGGAATATGCCGGTGCGATGCGGAAGGAAAGTTTCTCGACGTCAACCAGGCGCTCTTGACGATGCTTGGTTATGAAACCAAGGCAGAACTGTTGGCGGCGAACCACACGTTCAAAATCGCCCTCGATCTTGGTCACGGAGCGCCGTTGGCAGGATGCTCCCAAGAGTCAGTGAGAATCGAGCCAGTCGAAGTTGAGTGGAAGCGGAAAAACGACACGACACTGAAAGCCAGGCTAAGCGGTCGCGGCGTTTATAACGAGAATGGGGATTTCGCCAGCTATGAGATCATTGTTGTTGACGTCACCGAACAGCGTGCGCTTGAGGATCAGTTGCGTCGCCAGGCATTCAGCGATTCGTTGACTGGCTTGGCCAACCACCGCCGTCTCTTCGATGTGCTGCAGGCGGAGATCTGCCGGACAGACCGAACCGAGCGGGAGTTCTCTCTATTGTTGCTGGACCTCGATGGACTGAAAGAGATCAACGATCGATTTGGGCATCTCGTGGGAAACCGCGCACTGTGCCGGCTGGCGCAGATCCTGATTGACTGCTGCCGGTCCGTAGACACTGCCGCGCGGCAGGGCGGGGACGAGTTCGCTCTGGTTCTGCCGGAAACAGGCGCAGACGCCGCTACACTGGTGGCATGGCGAATTTGCGATCTTCTTGCGAAAGATGGCGAGGAACCAGCGCTGTCCGTGAGCGTAGGCGTTGCCAGTTATCCGAAGGATGCCGAAACCACCGCAACGCTGCTCTACGCAGCCGACAGGGCTCTCTATGCCATGAAACAAAAGCGCTCAAAAGCTGCTCGTGCGGGGCACGTCGCATAATCCCTCTACCGGTATTCAAACGCCGAGTTTTCAGCTCTGCCATTGTGTGCATGGCGGCTTGCGTCAATCGTGCAGCACTACACTCAACAGAGAAGTGTTGATCTGCAGACCGCCGTTGTATTTGATAAAACCCAGCTTTCTGAACTTGTTCATAAAAAAATTCACCCGCGACCGCGTTGTGCCGACCATTTCCGCCAGCATTTCTTGCGATACTTTGGGAAGTAATCCGTGTGGCTTGTCTTCCTTGCCGTAACGGGCAAGCAATAGCAGAGTGCGCGCGAGCCGTTTCTCGCTTGAGTTGAACAGCTGATCGATCAAGTCCTCCTCGATTCGAATGTTCCGTGCCAGCATGAAACTGATGAAGCGGTCAGAGAGGGCATGCTGCTGATGAAGCACCTTGAACATTTCACCCTTCTCGATGATGAGCACAGTGCTGGGCGTAATCGCCTTAGCCGATCCCATGCGAACGGACTGACCTGCCAGGCAGCCTTCACCAAAGAAATCTCCTGGTCCCAGAATGGCGACAACCGCCTCTTTGCCTGCTTCATTAACGACGGAGAGCTGTACCCCGCCTTCTTGTAAGTGCATTACGCTCTTGGCGGCGTCCCCTTGAGAGTAGACGATCTCCCCCCTCTTGAACTCCTTGATTTTTCTCGCCACCCCGGCCGAATCGAGAAAAGCCTGGGCGCTGAAGGAGACCTTTTTGCCGGATCTGAGCTTGGATTTCTCGTTAATGGAAACCGTAATTCCTTTCATAACAATCCGCCATCAAAATATAACCTAGCAAAAAGCCGCAAACCGATGCAAGACTTTCTTGACGACATGGTGTATCGCGAAGAGCACAGTCAAGCCTTGGCCCGCGAAGCTGCAAGCGAACGTTCCCAAGCATTGACGCCCTCCTTTACAGATCAGGTGCGGGATACGAAACCCGTGCCCGCCGCATCCAATCTTCAAGTACAGTAGAGACTGAAGAGAGTAAGGAGCCCAGAAAGAATGAGTGAAGTCATTTCGTTGGCGACAGAAAGCAAACGTAAGCGGCTAGGATCGTGTTCGCTGGTGATATGTGCGTGCGCCACGCTGGCCTTGCCCATGGCTGCGCAGCGTCAAGGTCCACTGCCTCCGCCTCCCGGCACTGCGATGCCTTCCAGCGCGCCCGCGGTTCCCGTGCAGCAAATCATCCAGAAATTCACCGAGCACGAGGATGAGTTCCGCAAGGAACGCGAGAATTACACCTACACGCAATTCGTTATTATGCAGACGATCGATGACGACGGCCAGCCGGACGGAGAGTACCGTCTGACCAGTGACATTCTCTTTACGCCGTCTGGCAAGCGCTACCAAAAAGATGTCTTTGCTCCCGTTTCGACTCTCAGCCGCATTCAAATGTCCCAGCAGGATTTTGACGATATTGAAAAAGTGTGGCCGCTGGTGATGACGCCGGACGAATTGCCCAAGTATGACGTCAAGTATGTAGGCCGGGAGCAGGTCGACGAAGTAAGCACCTACGTTTTTGACATCACGCCCCTAAAAATGGAAAAAGGACAGCGTTACTTCCAAGGTCGCGTCTGGGTGGATGACAAAGATCTGCAGATTGTTAAGACCAGAGGCAAAGCCACCGGTTTGCTGAAGAAGAAGGAAGACCAGGCCTTCCCGACTTTCGAGACCTTTCGGGAAAATATCGAGGGCCACTTCTGGTTCCCGACTTACACCCGAGCCGACGACGTGTTGCACTTCAAGACTGGTCCTGATGTGCGCATTCGCGTCTCTGTTAAATATACGAACTATAAGCGGTTCGGTTCCACCATCAAGATTGGAAAGCCGACGCAGGTGGACCCGGAGAAGCCGTAAAGCTAGCCACCCACGCGCGGGGCTTAGCGCCTGCTGAGCCAGACGAGCGTAACCCCAACACAAACGATGAAAACACCGAGCCAGCGCTGCGGGCTAATGCGTTCGTGTAGGAACAACATTGCGCCAAAGGCTCCGGCGGCGTAGCTCAAGGCCGTCACGGGAACGACGAAACTCACGTTTTCAATCGAAAGCATCGCCAAGAGCGAAAAGAAAGCCAGTGTCATCATCGCGATGCCAATCCACATCCAGCCTACGCCCATCGCGCGCAAAACAAAACGAACGAGCGCCGCCGGCCGGAAGTCGTGTACTTCGCCAACCACTTTCATGGCGCGGGAAACGCAGAGCTCACCGCCGGTTCCCGCAGTAACAATCAGGAAAAGGAATAGAAACTCGCGCACGTTTACGCCTTCTCTGTGGTTCGCGGATGTGTATGCCCGACAACAAAGACGCCAACGCAAATAACAAATATGCCGATCCAGCGGAGGAGAGGCACGGCTTCACCCAGCAGGAAATAACCCAGCAGGGCGACCACCGCGTAGGAAAACGACGAGGCCGGCTGCACGTAGCTGTAATCCGCCCAAGTGAGAACCAACATGTAGGCGACAAAAAACGTGAGCAAGCAGGCGATCCCCAGCCAGATGTAGCCCGATGTGATGATGCTGGCCAAAATATGAAAAATATCTCCCGGTGCCCAATTTTTGGCGGAGCCAACTCCTTTCATTCCTTTACTGAGCAGGACGTTTCCCAGGGGAGCAAATAAAACGATGAACAAAATGAGGGCGTAGGTTTTCAGGTGCAAGCCTGGAGAATCTTTCATATGTTTTCTGTTTCGTCTTTCGGCCGCCTGACGAACGCTCGTGCCCCGCTGCCAAATCCTTACGCACGAGGTTCGCAATGGGATGCTACCGGTACCTCAGGAGGTGAGCCATCCGGAAACACTCTCAACGACCCGTAAATCACTCGAAAATTATCTTACAGGATGTTTTGCCGGGAACCAAAGGCCCAGCAGCGTAATAGCTCATTTTTTGCTATGCTTTTTCCATAGTACCGGCCATTCAAGTCACGTCTCATCAGCGAAGGAGCAGGCGTGACACAATCCTAGTGTACGAGGTTCGATGATTTCGAAAGCTGCCGATTATCTTTTTCTCGCCTTAGCTGCCGCGCCTTTCGTCTACTACTTGCTCGTCCTGTACAGCTCCCGGCTTTTTTTTAGCCGCTCGCGACAAGCCGCGTCGCCAAACGTGGATTTCACTCCGCCGGTGAGTAACCTGAAGCCGCTCCGCGGCTTGGATCCGGAAGCCTATGAAAATTTTGCGAGCTTTTGCCGGCAGGACTATCCGGACTACGAGCTGATTTTCTGCGTCTGCGATGAAAATGACCCTTCGGTTCCCGTTCTTCGAAAGCTGATGCGCGACTTTCCCGAGCGCACGATTCGAATCCTCTATGGCTCCGGACGCAACGCCATCAACGACAAAGTGGCTAAGCTGGTCAGGATGGTAGAGGAAGCTCGCAACGAAGTTCTGGTCATCAACGACAGCGACGTTCGCGTCGAGCCAAACTATCTGCGCACCATCGTGGCGCCGCTTCGCGATCCGAAAGTCGGCGGAGTCACGTGCTTATACGTTTCCACTCAGGACAAAACCTTCACGCAGCATCTTCAGTCCATCGGCATGTATTCCGATTTCTACCCCGGAGTTCTCGTTGCCCGGCAGTTGGATGGAATAAAGTTCACCCTGGGACCAACCATAGTCACAACCCGCGCGCACCTTGCCGCATTCGGCGGATACGAGACCATTGAAAACAAACCCGCCGATGATCTTCTAGTGGGACGTTTGATCGCTCAGCAAGGCTTGCACGTCGAGCTGCTTCCCTATGCTGTTCAGACCGTGCCGGACTATGACTCGCCACGCGCACTTTTCACCAAGCGGCTCCGCTGGATGACCGTGATGCGGCACATGCGTCCTTGGGGGCATGTGGGACTTGCTTTCACGCAGGGCTTGCCATGGTGTCTGGCCATTGCTCTGACTCATTCCTCTGCAATTGGCCTCGCCTACGTCGCCGCCTATCTGGGTTTTCGCGTGGCGACGACGTGGCTAATCGGCTCCTGGGGATTGCGCCAAAGAGGACTCTGGAAGTGGATGCCGCTCGTCGTCGTTTGGGACGCGACGGCCTTTGTGATTTGGCTTCTGACGTTCGGACGCAGCAGCATCCGCTGGCGAAATGTTGATTACCAGATTCGAGGCGGGATGCTCGTGCCTGTGGTTCCGAACGCTGCGCAGAATTCTTCGCAATAAGAGTCCAGGTTCTGGACCTAGTCGCCGCCGTAAGGCATGCGTCTGCCATCAAGCAGGCTAGGCTTCCGGCAAGGGCCCGCTTGGGCTCTCTCCTTTGGTAAAGGACGGGCGCGACACGATTGCGTACGCCCCCAGGATGACAATTTCAGGGTCGATCGGATGCCGATAGGCTAGATCCGGATGAGTAAGATAGAAGATGATCGGAAAAGTCCCCAGAATGAGCGCATAGAAAATGGCCATATCCCGCCTCTCGCGAAATGCTTTCCGCAGTCCGGCCAACGCGAGCAAGGTGAATAATGTGCAGAAAAAAATGTTAGCGGGATCGAACGGCTCCTCGCGAAGATATTCGCGTTGAAAACTCCAGAACCCTGTCCACATGAAAACGACCCGGCGAACGCAACGCCACACGTAAATCCCCGGATGAGTTTCAATGAAGCTGAGTGCTTGGGACCGCTTCTCCTGCAGGTAAGCTAGCTCTCCAACCCGCTGCATTTCCCCCAACTCTGCGGCCCTTCCTGGCGGGATAACGGATCCATTCCACCAGTGCTGGCCATTGCCGACGTTCCCGATGCACACCTCCATCCAGAAATTGTCTTTCAGGAATACGGGTTTATGAAATGTTTGATAGTTGCGGACCAGCCAGGGGGCGATCGTTGCAAGCAGGGACAACACGACAATGCCCATGGGAACCAGCCAGCTCCTCGCCCGTTGCCGAAGCCGGTAGCAAACCCACCCAACCATAAACGGCAGCACCCCTAGAACTACCGGAGTGGTCAAGGTAGTTAGCCCTGCAAGAACCCCAAAAGCCGCCCACGCCCAAAGGCTCGTCGTGTTTTCCAATTGCGGCACAAACAGCACTAGCAGCGTAAGAAGAAGGGCAAAGAAGCAGTGATACCACATCGAGTCGGCTGAGTTATAGATTGCGTAAGGAAAGAATGCCCAAGTCCACGCGGCCCACTTCGCTTCTCGAAGTCCAAACGTTTTCTTGGCCACAAAAAAGATTGGCAGACAGGTAAGCGCTGAAAAGAGGCTGTTGAGGGTCAGCATCGCAAGCGCCGCGGCTTTGGTCTTGATCCCTAGGATGGCGAAAATAGAAGCGAGAAGATAGGGAAAGACAGGCGTGAGTAAGGCCGTCGGTCCAGTTTCTACCCAGTAAGGATTTGCAAACCCATGCCCTGTGGCAATGGATCGCGCGACCATTCCTACTTCATAACCAAATTCCCAGTAGTCCCGTCCGGGCTCCAGGAAGCCTTGATACACGAAGGCAACGACCGTAAGGCGAACCACCAGGGCCGCCAAAACGGCCAAAAGCAAAGAACGCCCATAGCGAAGGCCGGGTGTTTCTTTGGCGCTATCGCTTATCACTATTGTTTGTTCTTCAGGAATCCGTAAGTCATTTCGAAATTGTCCGCCGGAGCCCTAAGCCTTCTCGGCTTTGGCGCCGCGGGACATGGCATGCTCCACGCGCAGCTCCGAAGCGGAGGACTTTGCCGGCATGCTCATCTGCATGCGGCGATCGTTCTTCGGCTCGCGCCAGTTGACCTGCGGCAGCATGAGCGAAGCGTCCACGCGATCGCGGTACTTCATGGCGATGTTCATCAGCGAATCAAGCAGTGAATTCGAAAGATGGTGTGGTTGCAAGCCGAGGTCGATGAGCTTCGAGTGCTTTGCGTTGTAATAATGCTGCTCGGCCTCCACGCGAGGATCGGGAATGTGATCGATCTCCACAGTCACGCCAAGCTTCTTCGCGGCGGACTCCACCATTTGGGCCAAATCTAAGACGGAGAATTGCTCGGTGAACTGGTTGTACACGCGGCACTCGCCCTTGGCTGCGGGGTTATGACACGCAATCTCGATACACCGGACCGTGTCGCGGATGTCCAGGAAACCGCGCGTCTGACCACCCTTGCCGTACACAGTGAGGGGCTGGCCGATGGCTGCCTGTACACAGAAACGATTGAGGACCGTGCCGAACACGTCGTCGTAGTCGAACCGATTGATGAGCGCTTCATCTAGCGCAGTTTCATCCGTCATTGTTCCGTAGACCACGCCCTGATTCAGATCCGTGGCGCGAATCCCCCAGATCTTACAGGCGAACATCATATTGTGGCTGTCGTGCACCTTCGAGAGGTGATAAAAAGATCCGGGCTGCTTCGGGAAGGGAACTACGTCCTTGCGCCCGTTGTGTTCGATGGCGATATAGCCTTCTTCGATGTCGATGTTGGGCGTGCCGTATTCCCCCATAGTCCCTAACTTGATGAGGTGGCAATTTGGCAGGAATTCGCGGATGGCGAAAAGCACGTTCAATGTTCCAACGACGTTATTGACCTGCGTGAAGACGGCGTGCTTGCGGTCAATCATCGAATAGGGAGCGGAGCGCTGCTCCGCGAAATGCACCACCGCTTCTGGCTCGTAGGATTTGAATGCCGAAGCGAGAAAGTCGTAGTCGGCCACGTCGCCAACAAACTGCTCGATAGTCCTGCCTGTCAGGTTTTGCCACACCCTCACGCGGTCCGTGAGCGGACGAATCGGAGTCAGCGTTTGCGCCCCAAGCTCGTGGTCCCAAAGGCGCCGCAAAAAATTGTCAACAATGGCGACCGAGTGGCCCCTCTGCGACAGATAGAGAGCTGTCGCCCAACCGCAATAGCCGTCCCCACCGAGCACGGCAATCTTCATGTACCCTCCTTCAGGCAGATTCCTTTCAAATTTCTACGGCAGTCCGAACTGCGGGTGACTCTCCTTAGATGCACAGCCGGACAAACAGGGGTACCGAGCAAATAGTGCTTTGGACTGGACTTTCTTTTCTTACCTGTATACCAGTGGCTTTGCAAGCGTGTTTTTGACGCCTGCTGACAAATGCGGTATCTCGTCTGCCGGCCCCGTACGCTCCAACGGATGATTCGTAAGAAGGAGCTTGCCGCCGCTCGCGATGACGATACTGAAGTGATCCTTGCCAACTAATTCTTCCAAATGTCCAAGGTCGGCTTGGTACGCTACAAGATAATAGCGCTGCGGCTCATGCCAAAGGCTCTTAAATCGCGCATCGTCGATGAAAACGTCCCGAGCGCCGGGAGCATAGGATCCATATTCAAGGTTGAAATAGCGTCCGTTCAATGTCAAGGCTTCGCGGTTGACATAGAACGTGACAGAAGAAAAAGTCCAGTAGTTGTGTTCCGTGACCAATTTACCATCTGGGACCTTAAGAAGCGCCTCGGCTATTGGCCGCGACGTCAGGAAGGGGTCGAATACCACCAGGGCCAGCCGAGCGGCGTGGTAAAACAAAACCATCATCAGCGCCGCTGCCAGGAATGCGCGCAGATCCATCCATTTGTAAGCCGCCAGAGCGCCACCGAACAAAGCGATCGCTGCGACCGCCAGCGGAAAGCGCAGATAAGCAAAGGAGTCGAAGGTAAGGTCCAGCATGTGGCCCAGAGAGAGGCTATAGACGCCAGGATGGTGGCCAAGCGCGGAAGAGATGTCACCCGGAGTGGGGACGTTGTGTACCAGGAAAAAAATGGTGATGCACGCGAGCGCTGCGCAGCCGGTAACAACAGACAGCGCGCGAGTGCCGCGACGGATCCAATCACCGCCCTCGGCCATGGCCGACCCGAGCAGCAAAGCCATCGCCGGATAGCAGGGCATCGAGTAATATTCCTGCGTCGTCGAGAACGTGAAAAACACCAGGATAAATCCGATCCAGCAAATCGCCAGCAGACGTGCGCGGCCCGCACGGTCGATGGGTTTGAAAGAAAGCTTTGCGACCGCTGGGAAATAGACGCTCCAAGGGAAAAGCCACAAAAAGTGAAAGAGCCAAAACCACAGCCGAGGCACGGTATTGTAATCACGGGGATAGCGCAGATTGAGGAAGCGGAGAACCTGCTCGTTGATGAAATAGAACCACAGGAAGCCGTGGTACTCCCCTGGGCCGCCATGCAGAGAAAAAGAAAAGTAAGGGGGATTTCGAATGGTAGCCAGGATGTGCCACGGCGCGGCAATCGCCAGCGCGATGAAGAATCCGCTGATGGGACGTAGCCGCTGCCAGGTCCGCAAGGTGAACAACTGTTTCGTGAAGAAAAGATAGATTAGCGCGGCTGCGACCGGGAAAACCACGCTGACCAGGCTCTTCAACAGCAGACCTGTTCCCAGGCTCGCGGCGAGCACGAAGGCCCATAATCGCGGGTGCGGTTCCTCTTCGTCGAGAGCGCGGAGAAATGCCCACATCGCCAGGGCGATCGTGAACGTCAGCATGACGTCTGGAATAAGGATTCGCGTGAAAAGAAAAATTCCGACGCAACTGCCCATGCAGAGGCCGGCGCACAGGCCGGCGCGTTTGCCGATAGCCCAGACGCCAAAAGCCGCTGTAAGCCAGGCGAGCACCAGGATGGAAAGTACGATGGGAATCCGCGCGGCCCAGTCGTGGACGCCAAAGGTCTTGTAACTAATCGCGATGGTCCAATAAACAAGCGGCGCCTTTTCGAGATATGGGATTCCGTCGAGGCGAGCCGTGACCCAATCGCCGGAAGTCAGCATGTTCCGCGCGATTTGCGCCTGAATCGCATCGACGTCGTCCATCAGGGAAGGTGGAGATTTGCAGAAGCCCAGGTAGATGGCTCCCGCGAAGACCAAAACGGTCAGGTGTACGCGCCAACTTTTGCTTGTAAGATAGCGCTCGGCGTCGCTGACGACGCTGCCTGAATTCGCCATTTTTTCATCCACAGGAACAGCACCAGCAAGCCCCAAAGGTGATAACCAAGATTGGCCTTTCTCTCCAGATGCAGCTGGAGAAAAGTTTCAATTACATCGGAACGAAAAACATCGCTGTACTCCGCCGCGCCATATGCCAGGGCATCGGCCAGCAAAGAGCGGAGCGGCCCTCGAAGCCATTCATGCGCGGGAATATCGAAGCCGATTTTCTTGCGCCCGAGGATTGCCGGCGGCAGCTTGTCTTTCATCAATTCCTTGAGAATGACTTTCTGCTGCGTACCGCGAATTTTTAGTGAGGCGGGCAATTTGGCCGCAAATTCAACGATGCGGTGATCGAGGAATGGCGGCCGCACTTCGACCGAATGCGCCATGCTCATGCGGTCGCTCTTTGTCAGAATGTCATCCGCGAGAAAGTACTTCTGATCAAACCAGAGATACGGCGCCAGGTCGTCAGGCGCTGATGGCAACCCATTCAGTTCCGCCAGCAATTGGTTGAGCGAATTTGGCAGCTTCTCTTTGAGGAGTGAGGCTTTCTCCGTATCGGAGAAGGTTCCGTTCCAATAGACGTGCGCGCGCGCCGAAGGCATTAGCGCGCCTTCCAGAAAACGTTTCAGTTTGTACTCAAAGCTGATTTTTTCGTCCGAAACCGGCAAATGCCCAAAAGCTGCAAGAGCGAACCGCGGAATTGCTCGCGGAAGAAGGCGAGCACGATCGGCGAGACGATTCGCGCGGTATGTCAGGTAGCCACCGAAAAGTTCGTCGGCGCCCTCGCCACTAAGCGCCACGGTCGTCTTCGTCTTGCAAAGTTTGGAAAGGAACCACACCGGAAGCGCACCGGCGTCGGCGCTTGGTTCGTCGGAGAAGTAGGCGAACTCCTCGATCGCACCCTGCAGATCCTGTTCCGGCGAGAGGTCCAATTCCTGATGATCCGTTCCGTATTGCTTGGCCGCACGATGGATATACTCGGTTTCATCGAAGCTGCGTCCCCGAAAGGAAATCGAGAAGGTTTTCAATTGTGAGCTGGAAGCTCTCGCGGCATAGTGGAGAATTGTCGACGAATCGATGCCTCCGCTGAGCCATACGCCAAGCGGAACGTCCGATATCAAGTGTTCGCGAACGGCGTCCTGGAGGAGCGCGTCGAGTTCTTCCTTGGCGGATTCGAGCGTGAAACTTTGGGAGACGCCAAAAGGTATTTGCCAGTACGACCCCGTGGAAACCTCGCCGTCGCCCCATTCCAGCCATTCACCGGGCGGAAGCTTCTCGATGCCTTCCACCAGCGTCCAGGGGCAGGGGATGTAGTTTAGTGCGAGATAACAATCAAGACCATGCAGGCTGAGCCGGCGTTCCATCTCCGGATGGACAAACAGCGCCTTGAGTTCGGAGCCGAAGAAAAGGTCATTTGCCACACGCGCGATATAGAGTGGCTTGATGCCCATGCGGTCGCGCGCAAGAACGATGCGCTTCTCGGATTTTCTCCATAGCGCAACCGCAAACATGCCCCGCAAGCGGGAAAAACAATCTTTGTCCCACTGAATAAATGAGCGAAGAACGGTTTCCGTGTCGGAGTGGGACTCAAATCGGTGTCCCAGTTTTTCCAACTTGGCGCGCAGCTCGAGGTGATTGTAGATCTCCCCGTTGAAGGCGATTCCGAAATCGCCATCCTCGGAGAGGATCGGCTGGTTTCCGGAGTCCAAATCGATAATTTTCAGACGGGCCGCACCCATCGAAAAAAGATTCGATTGAAAAACGCCTTGTTGGTCCGGCCCTCTGTGAATCAGCGTGGCGGTTGCCTGGCGTATCCGCTCCGGCGGCGCGCTCCAGTTTTTAGTTGTGAATCCTGCGATTCCGCACAATTCCGGACACCTCTCGCTCGTTGCCGAGCAAAACTCGAATTAGCCGCCTCTTCCGATCGAACACTTAGAATAACATCTTCTTTGCTTTCGTTCAGGTCACCAATTTGCCCTCGCATCACTCAATGACCAGCGGGAAGAGATAGTAACAAGGCGCGCGCACCGTTCCAAAGGATCTGGACGCCGATGCAAACGAGAAGAAAGGAAGAAAGCCGCAGGATGATGCTCATGCCGCTTTCGCCAATGAAGGCGGCGAGGCGGTCCGAGAATCCGTAGCAAAGATAGATACTTACGGCTACCAGCGCGGAACCAATCACCGCCGCGAGAATCGCGAGGAGATTCGGGCCGAGGTGGTGCGGTTCGTTGGCGCCAAGCGTGATGGCCATGGAGATGGAGCCCGGTCCAACAGTAAGCGGGAGAGTGAGAGGATAGAAGGCGCTGCGAAAAACATCGTTGGGATTCACTTTTTCCTGGACGTCCGGGCCGCGGTCCATTTCCTCTTTGCTTTTCAGCATGGTCCAGCCATTGGAAATGACGATCAGGCCGCCGCCGACCTGCACGACGGGA
>Ga0137401_10000874_pt1 | contig 12539 bp, 7 predicted proteins | sample CZOMad1_1_16fung_FD_108286 | JGI IMG/M metagenome (GOLD analysis project Ga0137401, IMG submission 108286) | Vadose zone soil fungal communities from Angelo Coast Range Reserve, California, USA - CZOMad1_1_16fungal (Illumina Assembly) | ecosystem: Environmental > Terrestrial > Soil > Vadose zone...
CACATCGTAGTATTCGACGCTGTACTGATCTTTGGTGATCGGCCCGCCGGAATCTTGCTGCTTGGATTTGTCGTTGCGTGTCAGGTCCGGACTGATTTCCTTCCAGCTATGCCCGGCATCCGTAGAACGAAACACGAACTGCGATGCGTGATAAATGACGTCCGGATTGTGCGGAGAGATGACGATCGGCATGGTCCACGTATATCGATATTTCTGCGTGACTGCCGGGTGCCCGCTGATGTCCTCCGGCCATTGCTGAATGCTCTGCACCTGCCCGGTGCGGCGATCGAAGCGCGTCAAGAAGGGGCCTTCGTCGTCGGCGTACACGATGTTCGAGTCCCGCGGGTCCGGCACAATGTATCCGCTTTCACCGCCGCCGACCGCAGTCCAATCGCCGCGATCGATATAGCCGTGGTCGGTGCGCGTGGAGATACCCACCGAGGAGTTGTCCTGTTGCGAGCCGTAAACGCGGTAAAGGAAATCGTTGTCGGCGGCCACATGATAAAACTGCGCCGTTGGCTGATTGCCCTGCGTAGTCCAATTCTTGCCGCCGTCCACGCTAATGGTGGCGCCCCCGTCATTTCCGTTGATCATCCGCGAAGGATCGTTGGGATCGATCCACAGCGCGTGGTGGTCGCCATGCGGAGCCGGGATACGATCGAACGACTTACCACCGTCGGTCGAGCGGTAAAGTCCCGTGTTAGCGATGTAAATCGTATTCACGCTCTTCGCGTCGGCCCAGACATGTGTGAAATACCAAGCGCGCTGCCGGAAGCGATGGTCCGGATTAACCAGCGCCCAGTGCTCGCCGCCGTCCTCCGAGCGATACAGTCCGCCGGCTTTGGCTTCGATGAGCGCGTACACCACATTCGAATCCGCGCCGGAAACCGCGACGCCGATCCGTCCCAGCGGGCCTTCGGGCATACCACTGCCCTCGACGCGCTTCCAAGTGCTGCCGTCATCCGAGGAGCGATAGAGGCCGTCCTTCGCGCCGCCGCTGTTCAGCGTCCACGGCGTGCGCCAGCCTTCCCACATCGACGCAAACAGCACGTGTGGATTTTTCGGGTCGAAGACGATCTCGCTAGCGCCGGTGCGGTCGTCGAGGTACAGCACTTTCTCCCAGGTCTTGCCGCCGTCGCGCGTGCGAAACACGCCGCGCTCGCTGTTGGGGCCGTAAGTATGACCGAGGGCCGCAACGTAAACCATGTCCGGATTCGTGGGATGTACAATGACCGCGCCGATATGCCGCGTGTCGCGCAACCCAACGTTCGTCCAGGTCTTGCCGGCGTCGGTGGACTTGTACACGCCGTCTCCATAGGAGATGTTGCCGCGAATGCACGCTTCGCCACTGCCGGCGTAAAGCACATTGGGCTCGGAATCAGAAACGGCCAGCGCGCCGATCGAAGAAACGCTCTGCTTTTCGAACAGCGGATCCCAGGTGTTGCCACCGTCTGACGTTTTCCAAACTCCGCCAGCGACCGCGCCGAAATAATACGTGTTTGGCTGCGAGAGCACGCCCTCAACGGCAATCACGCGCCCTCCCCGGAACGGCCCGATAAGCCGCCACTTCATCCCCTCATACGTTTTTGGATCAACCTGCTGGGCGTTGATTTGCGCGCCGGCAAGAATAAGCGCAACAGCGAACAATAAAATCGAGCATTGGCGAGCTCTATGCACTCCGACCTCCGAAACGTTGCATGGTATCACTTGCGCGACGCGTCGTGAAATGGGGAACAGCCATTTTTTGGCTGTCCTGTTCAGCTTCTTTGTACTTTTCCAGCGCTGCAGCATGCCCCCCGCCCGACGTGCTCTTCGCGCATCCTCCCAGAGCAACAATCGCTTGCCACCATGACAAGATCTGGCTAAGAGTACTCCGTGAAATCGTGATGAGGTGCACCGATGCCCCGAAACACTGCCGTTGTGCTGGCGGGAATTGCACTGTGTTGTCCAATCGCCTTCGCGCAAAACCAAACTTCGCCGTTACCCGACCACCGGATGTTCCAAAGAACGCTGATATTCGTATCAGCCTAACTGACAAGACGCCGGCAGGTCAGGACGCGGTGTGGAAGGACGCGGACGGGTCGGTCCACGAATTCTTCCAATTCAACGATCGGGGGCGAGGGCCGAAGATCCACACAATGTACCGCTTGAATGCGGCAGGGATTGTCATTGCTGAGGAGTCGAACGGCGTGGACTACATGAAGAATCCGGTCGTAGAGAATTTTGCCCTTCGCGACGGACAGGCGATCTGGAAGAACCAAGCGGAAGACGAGAAAGCGGCGAACGCCGGCGACAAGTTCTACGTTGACCTGAACGGCGGGCCGGAGTCTGGGGCGCTGCTGGCGCGAGCGCTGCTTGGAAAGGGTGGAAAACTCGCGCTGCTTCCGAGCGGCAAAGCAAACATCCGAAAACTGCAAACGCTGGCGACTCTTGGAAACGCCACTAAAGTCAATGCCACACTGTACGAGATTACCGGATTGTCGTTTACGCCTGTCTACCTCTGGCTTGACGAGGCGCAACGCTTCTTCGCGACTACCAACCCGTGGGGCGCGATCGTTCGGCAAGGATTTGAGGAATCCACAAAAACTTTGTGGGACACGCAACAAGCGGTCGAGAGACAGCGGTGGTCGGAATTGGCGAAACAGTTTACGCACAAACCGGAGGGAGGCCTGATCCTGAAAAACGTGAGCGTGTTCGATTCTCTTACCGGGAAAGTGCTGGCAGCTCAGCGCGTGACCATCCGGGGCGAACGCATCGCGTCCGTTGAAGAGGAACGCGGGCAGGTGGCCTCGGCGAAAGCGCAAGTGCTTGATTGCGCCGGGAAAATGGCGTTACCCGGTTTGTGGGATATGCATCAGCACCTGTGGCCGGTTAGCGCCTTCATGGATGTCGCAGCGGGAATAACTACGATACGAGACTTGGGCAACCCCGTTGAACAATTGACGGCGCTGCGGAAAGACATCGCGGAAGGAAGGCAAATTGGGCCAAGAGTGATTGCAGCAGGATTTATTGATGGCCGCGGCCCCTATCAAGGGCCGATCGGCGTTTTTGCGGACACCCCGGAAGAGGCGCTCGAAAGGGTGAAGCATTACGCGGAACTGGGTTACGTACAAATCAAAATTTACAGCTCGATGAAACCGGAGTTGGTGCCGATAATCGCCGCGGAAGCGCACAAGCGCGGACTGAGAGTAAGCGGCCACGTTCCGGCACAGATGATTGCGGAACAGTTTGTGAACGACGGGGCGGACGAGATTCAGCACATTAACTTCGTCATGCTAAATTTCATGCCCGACGTGACCGAGACGCGCACGCCGGACCGCTTCATCATGCCCGGGCGCCGCAGCGCCGCGCTGGACCTGAACTCGGACAAGGTGAACCGCTTCGTGGATTTTCTTAAGCAGCACAAGACGGTGGTCGATCCAACGATGGCAACCTTTGAGGCGACGTACACAGATCGGCCGGGCAAGGTCGGCCCGATGGAAGCCGCGATGTTCGAACGTATGCCGGTGCAAATTCGACGCGGGATCAAGACGGCGTCCCAAGCGCTACCGGCCGGAGACGCGGAAACAGACCAGCTGTACCGGGACTCTTGGGCGAATATGGTGCGCATGCTGAAGAAGATGTACGACGGCGGAGTCCAAGTCGTCGCGGGAACGGACCAAGGAAACGGGTACGCGCTCGATCGCGAACTAGAAATCTACAACCAGGCAGGAATTCCCGCGTCGAAAATTCTGCAAATGGCAACGATGGAGGCCGCGACGGTGATGAAGCGCGAAAAGGAGCTCGGATCCATTACTCCGGGAAAGTATGCTGACATAGTCCTCGTGAACGGAGATCCCCTGCGCCATATTCAGGATATTCGTAAGGTCGAGACGGTCATCCAGAGCGGCAACCTGCTGCGACCGGCAGAACTCTATCAGGCGATAGGGATACGACCTCACTGACCACCCCACAAGATATCACCTAGAGTATGCTCTGCCACTTGTGCGGCAGCCGCAGGGCTGTTGTGCCAGATATGCTCGCGCAAGACTCAGCGCAAAAACCACAGCAAGACTGGCCGGACTTACGGGCGCGACCCGCAAACGCACTCCTCTTCCCAGGTAGGTATTGTGGGGGACCACCTTCCCCTTTCGCCGGCCACGCCACGCCCGGTAACCTATGCAATCCTCGGCCGCCAGTATGTCGTCATCGGAGCAGGAGACGGCCAGAACCCAAAATCAGGTAAGATCTCCGCATGATCGATGTGCATCGCCTTGCGCTGTTTCTCGCTGCCGCACTGGTTCTGGCGGTCACGCCGGGTCCCGGCATTTTCTACGTGCTGGCGCGCACCCTAGGAGGCGGGCGTCCGGAAGGCATTCATTCCTCGCTCGGGACCTTCCTCGGCGGACTTTTTCACGTCTTGGCCGCCGCCCTCGGCGTATCCGCGATTCTCGTCGCTTCCGCTGTGGCCTTTCACGCCGTGAAATACGTCGGCGCCGCATATCTTGTATGGCTCGGCGTCCGGATGATTTGCACTCGCAACGCCGAGGTGACGTTTACCGCCGCGCCATCCCAAGACGCATTCCGCCAGGGCATTTTCACGGAAGCGCTGAATCCCAAGACCGCGCTCTTCTTTCTTTCCTTCATCCCGCAATTCATCGCGCCAGAACGCGGACACGTGTTCGTCCAATTCGTAATCCTCGGTGGCCTTTCGGTGATCTTGAACACCACAGCCGACTTGCTGGTCGTCTTCCTCGCCGCGCCGCTTGAGCGCAAACTCAAATCCAGCCCGCGCTTCCGCAGCCGCCAGCGCATAGCCTCCGGCACGGGTTTGATCGGCCTCGGCACATATGTCGCCCTCAAGCCTTCGTAGCGGCGGGTTCACCAGGCCATCGGTCCTCTTGTAGTGAAGTGAAATAGGAAGAGCGTCCGGAGCGCCATCGCGTCGGCGACTCCGTTCAGTGAATCAAAGCCCCGTAGACGAGTTCGCGCAGCGCGCGCCGGTAATATCCTGCTTGTGGAAACGGCATCTGCACCATCATCACTGCGTACATCTTTTCCTGCGGATCGATCCAGAAGTACGTCCCGTAGGCGCCCGCCCAAGAGTAATCGCCGACGGAACCCGAAACAGGGCTATGGCCCGCATCTGTTCGCACCGCAAAACCGAGCCCGAAACTGTGCCCCATCTCTGGAGTCGGAGCCAGGTCCTCATATCCCAAGCGGGGAATGGCCGGTGGAACCTGATCCGAAGTCATCACGGCAATTGTTTTCGGCGCCAGCAGCCAAACGCCGTTCAGCTGTCCTCGGTTCAGGAGCATCTGACAGAACCGCGCATAATCTGACGCCGTCGAGAGCAGGCCGCCACCCCCGGAGAACCACTTCTGTTTCTCCTTGGTGAGATCCTCAGCGCCGCTCGCGCCAGGCCGCTTCCCAGTAGCTCGATCGATTTGTGGTTCGGCAAGGCGTGAAGCTTGCGTCTCATTCAAGTAGAAGGCGGTGTCATTCATACGCAAAGGACCGGTGATGCGCTCTTCAAGAAAACGGTCGAACGCCATTCCAGAAGCCACTTCAACGATGCGCCCCAAGACGTCGGTCGACATCCCATACTCCCAGACGCTCCCGGGCTGATGAGCCAGCGGGAGGGTTGATAGCTTGGTCATGAACTCCGCCAACGTCTGATGGGCGTCAAACAGATTGGCTTTGTTATATGCCTGATGCACAAGTGAGTTGCCGAACGGACCATAGACCAGTCCCGACGTATGTCGCAGCAAATCCTGCACGGTCATCGCACGCCGGGTATCTTCGAAGGAAAGCGTTGGCTTGCCGCTGCTGGAATCCATTTTTTCGACGCCTACCTTGACATCCTTAAGCTCCGGCAAATATTGCCACACCGGCGCCAGCAGGTCGATTTTGCCTTCCTCCGCCAGCATCATAACCGCCACACTGGTGGCCGGTTTGGTCATCGAAGCAATCCGAAAGATCGCGTCGGCCTTCATTGCCAGGCGCTTCTCGCGGTCCTGATAGCCCACCGTCTGGAGATAGACCAACTTCCCGTCGCGAGCCACCAGCAAGACTGCTCCGGGAATCGCACCCTTCTCCACTTCCGCTTGGAAGAGCTTGGTAATCCGTGCCAGCCGTTCTGTTGAAAAGCCTCCGTCCTCCGGGCGGCTCACTTTGCCCAGGTCCTGACCTACAACCCTAAGCGCGCAGCAGGCGAAAATCCAGATGGTGAGCAGAACTCTCTCCCACTTCATTTTGTATCTCCCGTCCTAGCGGTCGGCGAACTTTAGTGACGCGTTCATTTCAGATGCAGCGAGAAAGTTCCCTGATGGTGCGGGGCAGGCCACGAGCATACACCAACCCTTCGCGACCGGACCCCTACTGGCAACGCAGAGTTCACGCTGCCGCCGCGGTTGTCTGAGAACTTGGGAATATCCGGCACGCCCTGTTGTGAAATTCTGTCCGCGTGCCACACAGTTCCACGCAGTCAATGTCCCGCAACCGGACACTTTCAGTCCCTCCGATCACACTTTATCCCCCGCTTTCAATGACTTACGATGGTAAACAGCTTGCACTCTTCAGGGGCAGCCATGAACACTCTACTGCGCGATCTTCGTTACGCCATGCGGACCCTGGCTCGAAATCCCGGCTTCGCGGCCGTAGCCGTTCTGACCATCGGGATTGGAATTGGCGCGAGCACCACCATCTTCGGCTGGATGCGCTCCCTGCTGCTCAATCCCCTGCCCGGCGCTAGGCAAGCCGAGCGCATCGTCGCCATTGAGAACACCGCGCCCGACGGCGAGCCGCTTACCACTTCTTATCTCGACTTCCGCGATTTCCGCGACCATCTCAAGCTCGTGAATCTGGTGACCGCGCGCACCGCAAATGTATTCTCCGTGGGCGATGCCCCGCGCACTACGCAAGCCTTTGGCGAAATGGTGTCGGGCAACTTTTTCGACATGCTCGGCGTGCAACCCGAAGCCGGCCGTTTTTTCTCCGGCACGGAACACGACGATGCGCAAAACGTCCATGCGGTGGTGGTCATCAGCCATACGTATTGGAAGACGCATTACCGGTCTGAGCGTTCAGCCGTCGGGACCGTCCTGCGCATCAATCGCACACCGTTCAACGTCATCGGTGTCGCCCCTGAGGGTTTCCATGGAGACCGCTCCGGCCTCGACTACGAAATCTGGCTGCCCCTCACGATGTACGGGCAAGTGACCCACACCGGCACTTGGATGTTGCGCGACCGCAACACGCGCAACTTCATGATGATGGCGCGGCTGGCGCCTGGCGTCACCATAGAGCAGGCGCGCGGCGAAGTACAAGCGCTGGCCAACCGAATGGCCGCAGCTGACGCGGACTCCAATCAAGGGATTGGCGCCACCGTGCTGCCCGTTTGGCAATCACACTTCGGCCCGCAATCCATACTCCTCACGCCGATTACCATCCTCATGGGCGCCAGCGGCGTGGTGCTGCTGATTGTTTGCGCGAACCTGGCAAATCTGCTGCTGGCTCGCGCTTCCGGACGCCGGAAAGAGTTCAGTATCCGCCTGGCCCTGGGCGCGCGCCCGGCGCGGCTGACCCGGCAGCTTCTCACCGAAACACTATTGATGGCTCTGGCCGGCTCGGTGTGCGGCTTACTGCTTGCTAACGTGCTCGGCGGTGCGCTGCGCTGGCTTCTTCCCGGTGTCGCAGGTCCGACGATATTGCAGCCGCCGCTCGACGCCCAAGTTCTCGGCTTCACAACCGCGCTGGCATTTGTGGTCGCCATTCTTGCGGGACTGGCCCCCGCTCTGCATGCCGCGGGTTCCAACATCAACGAGACCCTCAAGGACGGCGGCCGCGGCGGGACTTCCGGCGTTCCATCGCACCGTTTGCGCGGGCTGCTGGTGGTCTCTGAAGTGGCTCTCGCGGTGATTGCCCTGGTCGGCGCGGGACTGTTTCTGAAGAGTTTCCAGACCGCGCGGGCCATGGATCCCGGCTTTAAGCCTGAAGGTGTCGCGCTCGCGCATTTCGATTTCTCGACGGCCGGCTACGATGCGCGGGAGATCGACGGTTTCTGCCGGCGCCTCCGCGAGCGGCTGGAGCAGCAGCCGGGTGTGACCGCAGTCAGTTACGATGATTCTGTTCCGTTGGGATTTTACGGAGGAAACTGGGAAACCCTCGAGGTGGAGGGCTACGTCCCGGGCCGCAACGAGAACATGAAGATCTATCGCGACCTGATTTCGCCTGGCTATTTCGAATCCATGAAGATTCCCCTGCTGGACGGCCGTGATTTTGATCTGCGGGATGACGCCACGTCGACCAAGGTGATGATTGTTAACCAGGAATTTGTGCGGCGCTTTGTGGCCAATCGCGGCGTGCTCGGACGCAAAGTGCACGGATGGGGCGAATGGTTCACCATCATCGGCGTCGCTAAAGACAGCAAATATCATCGGGTTACCGAGAGCGCCCAGCCGTACTTCTACGTTCCGATCCGGCAGATTTACCGGCCGGAGTATGGTCTGACGTTCCATGTGCGCACCTTCGGTTCCGTGAATGAAGCGATTTCCGCGCTGCGCCGCGAGTCTGCCGCCATCGATCCGGCGCTGACGATTTTCGACGCCGAGCCCATGGCGGAATATGTTGCTGCGTCACTTTTCGGCGCGAAAATCGCGGCGAGTCTTTTGAGCGTGCTGAGCGCGCTCGGTCTGCTCCTCGCAGCCATCGGTCTGTACAGCGTGATGGCTTATTCGGTTGCGCAACGCACCAGCGAGATCGGCATTCGCGTGACGCTGGGCGCCCAACCGCGGGACGTCATGCGCGAGGTAATCCGGCAGGGCTTGGCATTTGCGGGCGTGGGCCTGCTCGTAGGAACGCTGGCGGCCGCATCGCTAGCGCGCCTGGCCGCCGCGATGCTGGTCGGCATAAGCCCGGCCGAACCGTTGGTATATGCCGCAGCGGCCGTGTTCACCCTGCTCATTACCCTGGCCTCCGCGGCGGTCCCCGCCTGGCGCGCGCTGCGCGTCGACCCGGCCGTAGCCCTCCGCTGGCAATAACGGCTGGCTTTCGCCTTGTATTTCCACGTTGGCTTGCGTTCCCTGCATTGTAGTGGCGCAGCATGCTGCGCCCGTCTTTCCTAGCACCCGCTTCCTCTTTCCTCTGGTCCTAGAATTTACCGCACGTCACAGGCCTGGCCCTCACCGATGCGCTCCGCTTCACCTCTTGACCATGGCGGAAGTGAGAGATAGCCTCTTGCGCGAAGAATCCTCGCTTCGAAATTCATGACACGGAGGTTACGTATGGTTGCCCTCTCTGCCCTTTGGCTCCCGATTCTCCTGTCCGCGGTCATCGTTTTTATCGCCAGCTCCATCATGCATACGCTCCTGACGTATCACCGCAGCGACTGCCATCAACTCCCCGAAGAAGATAAACTCCTAGGCGCCTTGCGCGCCGCCGGTTTGCAGCGCGGCCTGTACATGTTCCCGTATAGCCGCAATCCCAACGAAATGAAGTCGCCCGCCATGGCCGAGAAATATAAGCAAGGGCCGGTCGGGATGATGACGGTTTTTCCGAGCGGTCTGCCGGTCATGCCCAAGTTCCTCGGGATGTGGTTTGCCTTTTGCTTGGTCATCAGTATCTTCGTTGCTTATCTCACCGGTCACACGGTCGCGCCCGGCGCCCCATATCTCGGCATTTTCCGCGCGGCCGGCACCGCAGGGTTCCTTGCCTACGGCCTCGGACAACTCAGCAACGGCATCTGGAAGGGCCAGCCCTGGGGAATGACCCTGAAGGAGGTCTTCGACGGCCTAATCTACGCCCTGCTGACCGGCGCCACCTTCGCCTATCTCTGGCCGCGCTAGCCTCATCGACAAACGCGGCCGGCCCTGTGGGACATCGGGTGCGCCCTCTGGGCGCGTCCCGAAGGCTTCGGACGCTATCGAGCGGCGCCCGAGCGTGGGGGTCGCCTTGGTTTTTTACCAGCAGCGGGCCGATGCCGGTTCCGAGGATTATTTTCTCGAGGCGGCGGAGGCGCGAACCGGGATGACCATTGGCGGAACGATGGTGCGGCCAACCCTTGGCACACCTGAGCTCGGTAGCGTCGAAGGTGCAAGCTCACGCCGGATAGTGATCGACGTAATCTCTAGTGCCCAAAAAAAAAGGGCGACGAGATGACTCATCGCCCGTGATTAGATTGCGCAGCGTGGAGCGGCTAATGAGGCCGATTACGCGACGCTAGACCGCTTCCAGTATTTGCGGGTGAGGCCGAGGACTCCGGCACCGAGAAACATAAGGCTTGCCGGTTCCGGCGTCTGACCCGCTGGACCACCGAATGTTCCGATCGGACGCCACTGGAACGATTCGTTACTACCGTCGCATGCGAAATCGTAGCCGCTAGTGTTCAGCACCTGTCCGGAGTCGTTGAAAGTTGCGGCTACAGTGTCCACGGTGACTTTGACCGTTGGAATAACTCCATTGTTGCCAGGGCATCCCGCGCTCGAGAAGTCGCTGGTATCGAAGTTGAAGAACCCCGTTTGAGTAACGATCAGCATTTGCCCGGCAAGCAGCGTGTTGCTGCCCCACAAATCGAAAAGGTTCCCTCCCACGTTGACGGTGATGTCGTTGACCGTTATGGTTCCTCCGCTGGTGTTGGTTATCATAATCGCGCCGGCGTCAGGAGCACCAGCTGACGGGGGCGTGCCTACGAATACGACGTTAGGATCACCGAACCACGGGTTGGGGAAGAACCCCGCTCCGCGCAACCCGTCCGCATATCCGACGCTGACGCTGTATTGGTCAGCGAAAGCCGGCAGTGCAATGAGGCCCAAAAGCGCAAAACAAGCAATAAGGCGTAGTTTCATCGAGGATCTCCTTTTGTAGTTCAGGCTGCACGTAAATGGCCGGACTCGCGTGTGGTTCAGGACACTGAAGACAAATGACTTAGCCATCGCAAATATCTAACATTTGCAAAAAAGATGTAACAGTTTGCGCAGTAAGGGCAGTTCTCAGGCTCCGTCTTTGAACTGTTAGTGCGCCGCTATGAGGGCAAGGCAGAGAGAACCGCGCCGGGCAACGATGTCTGTCGGGACAATATACCGTGTCGTGCTACTACATACTGTGTCGTGCTACTACGGTTTGAGGGGTTGAAGGGTGGCGTTGACCAAGTAGGGATCATCGAAGGCGGTCGAGTCGCCAGGATTTTTGCCGGCTACTGGCAGGAGACGGGCGGAGAGTGGTTTGTGCCACTTGACCGCGAGGCTGGCCATGTCGCCGATGATGAGCTCGAGTTGCTGCTCGCTGATGTCGCCGGGGAGCGGGACGGTGTCGAGGCCGGTGCCGCAGACGGCGCTGTAACTGAGTAGCGCGTCGATCGAGATGCGCCCTTCGCTCCAGCGCTCGGCCAGGCGGGAATCTTCAAGGATGGGGAGCATCAAGCCTGAGTAGCCGGTCTGCTTGACTTGGATGTCGCGGATGGCGGCGGTGACCGTAGCGGCGGCGGTCAGTGTGCCGCTGGAGCCGACGGGCTGGGTGGTTAAGTTCTCAAGCGCGGCGCCGATGGAGACATTTTTCAGGGGGGCTGGCGAGAGATCGATGCCCATGTAGGTCCAGCCGGTGTCCTGGTCGATGCGCGCGGCTTGCGTCTGCACCGCGAAGGCTTCATTGCCGAGACGATCGGTAAGGCGCTGTTTGGCGGTAGCCAGATCCGGAGCGCCCTGAAAGGCGGCGGCGACCGTGTTGGCGGATTCAAGGGCGATGGCGAACTGGTGGCCGAAGCCGGTGTGGTAGGAACTGGGAAAAAAGGGCGTGAGCGGCGGCACCATGGCGATGGCGGAGAATTTGAAATTGGCCTGGCTGTGCTCGGTGTCTTCGAGTTTTTTCATGACCCGGGCGGCGGCACCGACAGCGGGCCAGCGCACGCCGTCTTCTCCGGCGACAACCAAGCTGGCGTTTATGTTTAGGGTGTTCTTCAGAATGTCGGCGAGAAGATCGGCTTGCGCGAGTGGGTCGCCGGCGTTGAGCAGAGCCGGACCGATGGAGGCCGCGAATTTTTCCTTGGCGGCTAACGCGTCGTAATCCTTGAAGAAAGCCACGGCTTGTTCGGGAGTCAAACCTTTGGTGTATTCGGAGAAGGGCTGCGTGGAGATGCGAATGGTTTCGACTTCGAAGTCGCGGGACTCGAAGACGGTGCGGGCGTACTTCAACATTTTCATGGCCTCGGCGACTTGTTGCTGATATTGCGCACGATCGAGATTGATGAACGCGGTGATGGCGCGGATTTTGGGCTTGGCGGGATCGGACGGCGCTTTGCGCTGGGCGTTAGCGGGCGAGGTACAGGTTAGGACCGCACCGAGAACAGCGGAAAAGCGGATGGTGTCAAGACGCATAGTTCGCTCCAAGACTGGGACGGGCTAAACCCGCCCCTAAAACAGCCGAGTTAAACGAAGGCAGAGATGCCGGTGATGCGCTCGCCGATTACGAGCTTGTGGATGTCGTTGGTGCCTTCGTAGGTGAAGACGCTTTCGAGGTTGTTCATGTGGCGCATGATGCAGTAATCGTCGACGATGCCGTTGGCGCCG
>Ga0137401_10000875_pt1 | contig 12535 bp, 13 predicted proteins | sample CZOMad1_1_16fung_FD_108286 | JGI IMG/M metagenome (GOLD analysis project Ga0137401, IMG submission 108286) | Vadose zone soil fungal communities from Angelo Coast Range Reserve, California, USA - CZOMad1_1_16fungal (Illumina Assembly) | ecosystem: Environmental > Terrestrial > Soil > Vadose...
CAGCTGCGTTAAGAGTCGCGTCCAAAAGAATCAAGAAACATTATTCTACACTGTTGTCTCTCTTGAATCTTTAGACGCGACCCCTTCCGCTCGTCACTGAATCTACTAGTGATTCTGCTTTCCCCTTTTTCTGCGCGTCAACGGGTTCAGCAATCGGGGTCATGTCTTAACAAACAACATGGCTCAGTGGACGGCGACATTTATTCTGGATTGCAAATAGAGCATCAATAGTCCCAATCCGCTTAACACCGCGCACACCAAAAACATGGATCGGTACCCGAATAGTTGCGCCCATCCGCCAGCGGCAAGCCCGGCAAACAGAAAGCCCGCGTTGGCGGTGTTCGAGAATAAGGTCGCTGCTGAGCCAACTCTGTCCGGCATCAGCACTTGAATGTAGCTAATCCCATGATAGCCAACGAATCCGATACCGATGGCGCGTAGCGCCTGCGCCAACAAAAGTATGGCGACGGAAGGCGCCCAAGTAATCACTAAGAAATACAGCACAAACGCCACGAACCCAGCCGAAAGCCAGCGGCGGGTTCCCGAAATCGACGGACGAAGAACAAACGTGAGCATCACCAGGACCTCCAGGAAGGCACACACGCTGAAGATCAGACCAATATCTGCGTTCGTTCCGCCCAATTTTTGGGTCGCAACGATTGGAAGTGCGATCGATCCCATAAACATTGCCATGTGAAAAAAGGTGAGACTCGACGCAGCGAGCCCGGTCTCGCGGATCGTTGGATGTGCTGGCGTCTGATTGGCATCCGCTGTCATCGTTCGCCGCGCCGCCCGCACCCGAGCGAACCCGATGACGGCGCTCGCCAGGACTGCAGATATCGCGGTGGTCAGGAACACACCTCGGAACTCGAAAAATGTGATCACCAGCGCACCCAACGCAGGTCCTACCGCCCACGCGACAGACCAGGTCGCACGCATCATCGCGGTCCCCCGCTCGGCGGCCGGTTCACTAATCTGATCGAGATGCCCCTTGGCCAGGGCAAACAGTTGCGGAAAAGCAGCGGCGCCGGTTCCGAGCGGCAGGGCAGCGATCAGGAGAAGCAGGAGATATTGGGTGGTGACGGTAAGCAGAGCATATCCAACAACCGTCATGAGGAGCGCGAGCAAAAGGGGCGCGAGACTCGGCGTGCGGTCGAGCCAAAATCCAAAGGCCGTGCTGATGATGATACCACTGAGCGCGAGCACGGTGAGGAAGATGCCGAGCGCGAGCGGACTAAGGTGAGCTTGGTTGACCGCGAAAAGAGTCAGATAGGAGCCCGCGACTGCATCGCCAAGTCCAATGAACAGAATGGCGCTAGCGATGGGCAGAAAAAATGGTGCCACCGCTAGCTCTGCGAGCCGTCGAAATTGCATGAGCTCTCCTAGTCGTCGTCGTAAGCTGTTATTCGCGCGTAGCAAAATCCAGGGCGGGTCGGGTTAAGACTACACACGCGAGGGTCTTGCCGCACAACGAAATCCGACGCGAATGGTAATCGCGGTGCGGTCGCTCCCCCCGATATCTGCGAAGAACCCAAAACCGAAGCGGACAAATTGCGCGATCAGAATGCTCTTTAGCAGAGCATAGCGACCTGCGGTCTCGGAGAGATACGCCCTGCCAACTACGTACTTCCAATCAACCATGCGCTCGATAATCGGGGCCTGGGAATTGATAGGTTGACGCCCGAATTTTCGGCGGTTTTTTTACCGGACCGATCCGGACAGACCAGAAGTATTTAGCCGACGGCGACGCTTTCTTTGGCAACGACGCCCGAAAACTCGCTTCCTTAATATCATTTTGTTTCTGCTTAAGTTTGTTTGATCCTTGGTTCAGGACCGCGGCAAAAAGCAACGTGATCGCATCTTTGTCCCGTCGATCGAGCACCCCCAACAGAGAACCAATTTGTACGCGCAGCGCGGTTTCCTCATAAACTTCTCGTTTCAGCGCTTTCACGAGGGATTCGCCTCGCTTCACCTTACCGCCTGGTAGCGTCCAAAGCTTCAATCCGGTAGATTGACGCACTAACAAGATGTTTTGGTCCGAGTCTTCGATCCAAGCCATGACTGATACTTCCTTGGTCGGCCGAAGCCTGGGCGTTCTCATCGAGGCTTTGGGCATACAGTCGACAAAACGATCCGCCAAATGGCGTAAATGAAAGGATAAATCGAGAGGATCGCCGTCGCACCGAAGAGTTCGGGGGTCAGGCGAGATTTCATCTCACATCATGCTACTACTTAAGGACAAGCACGTGAATAACAACTTCAACAACCAGGGGACGCGGTTAAAAAATCCAAAACTGAAGCCGCAGACTTGACAGTCTGCTGGGCAGACCCCAGGCGGAAGCAAACCTATGCGATGTATCCATAACGCGAGATTGATTTTGCCCGATCGAATCGCCGATCGAGCTTGGCTGCAGATCGCCGACGAAGTGATACAAGTCGTCGGCGAGGGCGCGTCACCAGATGTGCATGATCGAGTCGACGCGAATGGTTGTTACCTTGCTCCCGGGTTCATCGACCTTCACGTTCACGGAGGTGGAGGTTCAGATTTTCTCGATGCCACCGCAGAGGCGTTTCTAACCGCGGCTGACTTCCATCTCTTCGGTGGAACCACGGCGATTTGTCCAACGGCAGCCACGACGACTTACGATCATTTCGATTCTTTTCTCAGCGCCTGGGAGACTGCCAAGGAGAGCTGCAAAGCTCGCTTGTTGCCGGTTCATCTGGAGGGACCGCATCTCGCGCGGGCGAAAGCCGGTGCTCAAAACCCGAAATTGATGGGTCCGCCTGGAGACAAGGAGCGCGATTGGATTCTGCGACGAGCCCGAAGCATTTCCCAAATGACAATCGCTCCCGAGTTGCCGGGCGCTTTAGAGCTGATCGAGGCTGCGACGAAAGCCGGGGTGACGATGAGTGCCGGCCATACCGAAGCCACCGATGAAGACATGCAAGCTGCGGTTGAAGCGGGCCTCAGTAAGGTCACCCACCTGTTCAACGCGATGTCGAGCGCTTCGAAACGAAAGCTGTTTCGGCAGGCCGGTACGCTGGAGTACGCCTTGGCAAACGCCAACATCTTCTGTGAGCTGGTCGCCGACGGATTTCACGTATCACCAACGCTACTCAAACTCGCGTACCGAGCGAAAGGTGCTGACCGAATCGCCCTGGTTTCGGACTCTTTGGCCGGCGCCGGCTTGCCCGAAGGAACAAGGTTCCGACTTGGGGACGTGGCATGCAAGGTTGGTCCCGGATACGCTCTCCTGGAAGACGAATCGGCGTTGGCGGGTAGTTTGGCTCGGATGATCGACCTGGTCCGAACTATGACTCAGCAAACCGAGGTGCCGTTGTACGATGCCGTCCGCATGGCGTCTCTCACTCCCGCAACGATTCTAAGCATCGATGACCACTTTGGATCTATTCAACCGGGCAAAACCGCTGATTTGGTGCTCTTCGACGACCGATTCGCGGTCCAGCGTGTTTGGGTTGCCGGAAAACTTGTTTTCGATCAAATGGTCGACAAAGAGGCCGCGAAGACGGAGTTTTGAACAGGAGATCACGAAGATCTCAAAGGAGGTACTACTTGATCCGGAATAGCATCAAACGGCCGTATTTTTCGCTAGTGCGAGGCTTTGGTAAAAACGGGTGCCTCTTTGAGATCTTTGCGAGCTCCTTATTTAAGAATCTTATGGCTTCAGCGAGCAAGAGTCTGTCTTCTCTGGTTGCGTTGAAGCCTGCTTCTGGAATCCATTAGCCCCGGATGAATCGCTCAATTCATTTAGTGCTGTGTCTCGCCGTTTGTGCGGCAATCTCGGACTCTGTTTCGGCCACCAGTCTTCCAACCGGACCGGTCCAGGTCGATCCCTCCATTCCCTACCCGGAAAAAATGACTTTTGTCGGCTTGTCCCAATCTGTGCTGCTCGGAGCTTCGATGGGGACTTCCGGTATGGTCAAGGAGTACGTTCGCAACGCGGCGGGCCAGCGGCGAAATTTGACGCCAGTCCCGGTCTTTGTTCGCGAGGAGTTCTCGGAAGCAATTCGAGGCAGTGGATTTACTCCGGAAGACGGTCCCAGTGACAGTCGATTTCGCCTTGCCGTACGCAAGTACGGATTTGGCGAGGCATCAATGTTATCGCGGCAAGTGCGTCCTTTGATGACGCTTTACGCCGAATTAGTTTCACCCGAAGGCAAGATCCTATGGTCACACGAGGCGGTGGCAAAGAGCGATGACCAAGCCCTGCCGGCGATCTTACCGGAAGAACTTCGTAACAATTCGGAGGAGCAAGAACAACTTCTCCGCGCCGCAGCACATCGTGCTTCGGAGAAACTCATGGAGAATTATAACAAAAAAAGACTGCAATAGACGAGATCCCTCTCACTCATGATTGCAAGCGCTTCAGCGGAGGATTCAACGGCGTTGGAGTCGCTGGCAGGTACGATTGGAACCAGCGTTCATCGACTTTTCCGGCCAGCCTTAGGTTGGTCGTCCGGCAAGGTTTGGAGGACGAAGCCCCTTCGTCAGGTCGAGGATGCAAAGGCGTGTGCCAAACGGATCCCTGATTACCGCACATTTCCCAATGGTAATGTCGAAAGGCCGAACAAGTACGTCGCATCCTTCTGCTGCATAATGAGCTACGGCAGCAACGACATCATCGACTAAGTAATGAACTTCAACTGATGAAAGAATATTCGGGTCGGAGTGGAGCACAATTTCAGCATCGGTCTCCGGAAAGACGAGGCCAACCGAATCATCTCCGCTCCACCGCGGATGAAGACCAAAAACCTTGGCATAGTATGTAGCGGCGGCTCGGACATCCCTCACACGGATCATGATGCAGTCAATTTTTCGTAACATTTTTCGCTCGTTCTAACTAGTCTTCATCATGAAGGGTGATCGAGTCTTACCGGTTCCTTCTTTTTTGCCGATTCGTAAGCCGCCAACGCTACTCGCAGAGCCTGGTAGCCATCGTTCCAAGTCACACGCGGCTCGCGATTCTCCTGGATACTAGCCACGAACTCTTCAATCATCGCCTGGTTGGGATCTGGACCGAAGCCGATCCAGCTCGGGTTACGGAGTCCGTTATTTGAATAGAGCGTCAGGTACTGGGCGAAACTATCCATTACCGCGGTACCCTGCTCCCCAATCACTTCCATTTTGAGATGTCCCCAACGCGGGTATGAGGTGGGGCGGCTCCAGCTGCAGTCGATGCTGGCTTGCACGCCGTTGGAAAGCATGATGAGCATCAGCCCGGCGGTGTCTACCTTCACCTCATCCGGATAAATATCGATCTCAGCGTAGACCTCGACTACCTCCGCCGCAAAACACCAGCGAAGCAAATCGGCCAGATGGACGGTGTGATCCATTACGGCGCCTCCTCCGGCCAAATTGTTATCGGCAAACCAAGCGCGGTGACCTTTTGGGATTTCGCTGTGATTAATGCCGTTTACGCCAAGCACATTCCCCAGTTCACCTTTCCGAATCATGGCGCGCACCGCCTGAGTCGAAGGCGCAAAGCGCATCGGGAATGCGGTCATAAACCACACGCCGTTTTTCGCGCAGATCGACTCCATCGCCTTGGCATCGGCAAGGTTGGTTTCAATTGGCTTTTCACAAAGGATCGGGACCTTGGCTTCAGCGGCCATCTCCGCCAATTCGCGATGACGAGCGTTCTCGCCACAGATTAATGCTCCATCGAGCCCGGCGGCCAGCAGGTCCCGGTGCTGAGAAAACCAGCGAAGCCCATATTTTTCGGCAAAGGAACGGCCCTCATCGCCATTTTCGTGAGAGAAACCTATTAGCTCCACCCCAGGAATGGCTCGTAGATTGGCTTGATAACCCTCAGCGTGGAGGTGCGCGAAACTCAGAATTCCGATTCGAGTGGGCATACACTGCTAGAGCAACACCGGTTTACCGGTAGACAATGATTCTTCGACCGCCTGGCTGATTCGAAGTGCTTCGAGAGCGTCTTCGACCGTTACCTCGAAGTTCGTTCCTGCCTGAATTGCGTGATAGGCGTGCCGAATCTCAGCGGTATAAGGATCTTCGCCCAGCCCTGATACCGGTAGCCCGACAGAAGCTGTATCGTGCGACGTAGGAGGGAAAAACGTCAGAACGGGCGCAGGTTGATCCGAGTTCCACTCAATCAGGCCACCGGTACCCGAGAGATCAAGTCCGGTTCGAAATACACCTGGCGGATAGGCCCAGCCTCCTTCCACCAAGGCGATAGCTCCACTGCGAAAGCGCAGAATAGCTTGCACGTACTGAGCCGGTCCTACCTCAGATCTACTCCTTCGAGCATAGACGCGGTCGACTTCACCAGCCAGCCAACGACCGTAATCGAAGTCATGAATCATCAGATCTATCACCATGCCGCCCGAAAGAGTTGGGTCGAAGTACCAGTTGTCCAAAGATTTTTGTGGCACGTAGCTCACTCGCTTGAGCCGCAAAACACAGAGATTCCCAATCTGGCCGTTGGCCACCAGTTCTCTTGCTAGACGATACTGAGGGAAGAACCGTACCACCATCCCCACGAAGAACCGGACCCCAGCTTCCTTGCAGGCCAGGATCATAGCTCGGGCGTCCTCCGCCAATAGCGCAACCGGTTTTTCACAAATCACGTGTTTACCCGCTTTAGCCGCTTGCAGCACCATCGGCTTATGCAGTGGAGTCGGAGTGCAGATATCCACTATTTCTACCTCGTTCAACAACTCGGCGTAATCCGCGAAGGTTTGCATTTGGTATCGGCTGGCTAAAGCTTCGGCTTGATCCAAGTGGGCCGACGCACAACCGATCAGCTCGGCATCAGTGCTCCGCCAGGCAGCAGCATGAACCTCACCCATCGTTCCGGTTCCGGCGATTCCAACACGCATAGATTTATTTGACCGCTCCTGCGGTAATACCGCGGATGAGCTGTCGCGAGAAGACGAAATAGAGTAGCACCGGGGGAAGAATCGCTAATGTTAGCGCGGCCAACACCGCATTGTAGTCGTTTACAAACTCTCCCAAAAAAGCCTGGGCGCCCAGTACCAATGTCTTGGTGGACTCGCCCGGAGCCAGGATGAGCGGAAACCATAAGTCGTTCCAAATCGGTAGCATGGAGATCGCCAATACCGAGCCGATCGCGGGCCGCACCAGAGGTAAAGTGAGCCAGTAAATCCGGTATTCGCTGGCACCGTCAATCCGGGCCGCATCTTTGAGATCTTTGGGCAACTGCCGCATGAATGCGGTTAACACGAAGATGGCCAATGGAATACCTTGGGCGGTGTAGATCAGAATCAACGACCAGAGCGTGTTGACCAGGTGCAATTCCACCATCATTCGCAAGATGCCGACTGTACCCAGTCGAATCGGTACCATAATACCAATCGCGAGATAGAGACCAGTCAGGAAATTGAGGCGGAACTTGTACTCAGCCAGCGCAAAGGCCGCCATCGAGCTGACCACAACGATCAGTGCGAGAGAGCTTGCCGTGACCAGGAAACTGTTGAGGAAGAATAGCTCGAAGTGAGCGGTAGAAGAGAGTGTCTGGTAACCGTCCAGGGTAAAGGTTTCCGCATCCGGCAGCGCAAACGGCGCGCTGAAGATAGTGAGCCGGTCTTTGAAAGAATTGAGAATTATCAGTAGCACTGGGAACAGCGCAAAAGCGGAATAGGCCAACAATCCGGCGTGGATAGTGATGATCCGCCAAGTTTGAGAATTCGGTTTTGCCATCTTTAGCCCCTAGTACTGAATTTGCTGTAACCGCCGTTGCCAACCAAACAGGTAGATCAAAACGCCGGTCAGTATGATGAGGAGCATGATCCCGGCGACAGCGGATCCCATGAAAGGATCCGCCGGCTGTAGCTGGTAACCAAAGAAGGTTCGAAAGAAAAATGTTCCCAGGATATCGGAAGCGAAGTTTGGCCCGGCCAGCGCGCCCTGGGTAGCGTAGATCAACTCGAAAGCGTTAAAGTTTCCGACAAACGTTAGCACGGCAACGATCCCAACCGTGGGCAGTATCAATGGAAATTGGATCTTCCAGAAAATTTTCCAAACTCCGGCTCCATCTACTCGGGCCGCCTCCATCAGCTCTTCTGGAATACGGATTAACGCCGCGAGAAACAACATCATCGGAATACCAATATTTTGCCAAACCGAAATCAGTGAGAGGGTAACGAGCGCGCTTGACTCGAGGCCTAACCAAGGATGGTCCAGGGCGCTCAACCCGACTGCCGCCAAGACGCTCCGGGAGATACCCCAAGCTGGGTTCAGAATTAATTTCCAGGCAAAGCCAACGATCACCACCGACAGAATGGTCGGAGTGAAAATAATGCTGCGATAGATCGCCCCTCCTCGAATGCGTGCTCCTAAGAGCGCGGCTAACAATAACCCGACCGGGTTTTGCACCAGCATATGGATCAAAAAGAAAAGCGCGTTATTGCGGAGAGCGTTCCAAAACGGTTTCGACCATTGTTCCTGGCCAAACAAGGTCTGGTAATTCTGAATGCCAACAAAGATCTGATTTGCGGTTGCGCCCTTGTTATTCAGCGATAACCAGAGCGAATCGAAAAGCGGATAAATCATGAAGGCGGTGTAAATGAGCACCGCCGGCGCCAGGAAAACCAGAATGTGGACTCGAACGAAACGACGTCTCCTCATGGGAACCGCAAATGTTTGAACCGCGGGCAACACTACGGCGTAGCCGCAACCAAAGGCGAAGAAATACAACCACTAATGCACGCTAATTGACACGAATAAAGCTTCTTGCGCCATAGCGCGGCGAAGGCGGAGCGAGGGATGGCTCTATTCGCGCTTCGTCTTCGATCTTTTCCCACGCCGATACGCCCTACGCCGATACGCCGATGCCCCAATATCGCCCCTACGCCGACACGCCGATCCGATCGCTCATTACCGAGCTGCCTGTGGTTTATACCAGGAAGCCAAATCTTTCTGGACGAAATCCGCCGCCTGCTGCGGAGTCATCGTACCATTCAAAACTTGAGCACAGGCGTTCCAGAGATCGTTCTCATTGTTCGGATTGCCGTTACGCGACAGGATCTGGTAGGAGCAGCGGAAAGAAGCTGCCCCCTCTTTGCGCCAGTTGGCAAACTCCTGTGCCACCGGATCACTGAGCGTATAACTAACATTGGCCAAAGGAAAGAAGCCAGGCAGCGCATTGGCATACACCTGCGCAAACTCCGCTGAGGCTACCCAAGCAAGGAAGGTTCGTGCGGCTTCCTTGTTTTTGCTGGCGGCGTTGAGCCCGAGCGCGATATCGGGATGGTCATCAATAACCGGTTCGTTCTTGCCTGCAAATGTGTACGGCTTGAAAGCACCGAAATCCAATTTCCGGTTCATTTGATGAAAGACTCCGATATCCCACGATCCAGCCGGGTAAATCGCTCCTTTCCCCTGAGCAAAAAGGTTTTGCGCATCCGGATAGGCCAACGCCTGGTAGCCCGAAGCCAGGTAGGGGCGCCATTTGGCCAACGCCTCAAAAGCGGCCAGAAAGCCGCCTTTGTTATATTGGGCACTACCGTCAATCAGCGCCTTCCGGCCTTTTTCTCCTTCCCATAAGGTAGGACCAATATTCTGATAACCCATGGTTGCTGATTCCCATTGATCCTTGGTACCGATAACCAGCGGGATGTATTTGCCATTGGCTTTCACCTTGTCGAGGACAGCCAGGAATTCTTGCTCGGTCTTCGGGACGCTAAGACCCAGCTCCTTAAAGATCGCTTTGTTGTAAAAGAACCCGTGAATCACCGACGCCATGGGCACAGCAAAAGTGGTCTTACCATCGTCCGTGGACCACGCGGTCCGGGCGATTTGCGTAAAGTTTTCCATTCCTGGTAGATCGTTCAGCGCGACCACTTGTCCGGCTTTGTACAGATCCAACGACTTATCAAAGGGCCGGCAGGCAATCAGGTCCCCAGCGGTACCGCCTTTGAGCTTGGCATCTAAAACGGCGTTGTACTCAGTCGGCGCAGTCGGTGAGAACACGATCGCGATATTCGGATGCTTCTTTGTGAATGCGGGAATGATCGTATCGCGCCAGACCTTGAGATCATCGTTGCGCCAGCTCTCAACAACGAGCTGGACCTTGTCTTCGGCCCGAACCATCCCGACGCCGGCTAGCGCCACTACACCAAGTAAGAATGCTTTTTTCAACATGGGGGTTTTCCCAAGTATAGGAGGCCTTCCTTACAAAACAACGGTCAAATCCGAGCACTCGTTGTGCGCAGAAATTAGCTGATGGGACGAAGTCTCAAGCTATTGCTTGGCGCTCGAAATGAGGGGTGATCGATCTTTCGGCCGAACGAGAATTGTGCGTCTTTTGGACGAGCCAATAACATCGGGCTTGACCTTCTGATAACGCGTGTTACCTATCGCTTAATAACGCGCGTTACTAAAATGTAACCCGGTTACGTTTCAACCCCGATTGTAGGCCGCGAAATCTCCCAGAAATCTTTGCCTATCCTGCTATGTCTGCACGCGTATCGCCAGAACTAGCCCCGCCGAAAATCTCTCCGCACGTCATCTCGCAACGACGATCGTTTTTTCGGTCGTTGCTCCACCGGGAATCTTTTTGCGCCTGGATTTTTATCGCTCCGGCCCTCGTCGGCTTCTCCGTTTTCTATCTGCTGCCAACCGTCCGCGCGATCTACATCAGCTTTACCGATTGGAATCTATTGCGCGCGCCCGTGTTCAATGCTGGCGCCAATTACGTCAAGCTCTGGAATGATCCGAACTTCTGGAACTCGATGAAGATTACCCTTCTGTACGTCCTCTATAATATACCGATCCAAACGGTAATCGGGTTGTTGCTCGCGGTGTTATTGGCTCGAGTTGGGCGCTCGGTGGTTCTTCGCTCGATTATTCTCGCTCCCTACCTCATCGCCAACGTGATCGCAGCAATCATCTGGTTTTGGATGCTCGATCCATTGCTCGGTTTCGGCAATGCCGTATTGCACTGGTTCGGCTTCGGTGGAATTGCCTTTTTCACCGATCGAGAACTCGCTTTGCCGACAATTGCCGCGGTCAACATCTGGCGGCACATGGGATTCGTTGCCTTGCTGTTCTACACCGGTATTCAGACAATCCCGAAAGACATCTATGAAGCAGCTCGAATCGAGGGGGCTGGGCCCTGGAAGAACTTTAGCAGAATTACTCTTCCGCTACTGCGACCGACATTCGTCTTCGTATTAGTCACCAGTATCATCGGGTCGTTTCAAGTCTTCGACACCATTGCCGTTACTACGCTGGGTGGTCCGGGTTTTGCCACCCGCACCATCGTCTGGCACATCTATCAGGAAGGCTTTGTGTCTTTCCGGATGGGATACGCATCAACGATGTCCTGTGCCCTCTTCCTTTGCCTGGCCATAGTCACCGTGGTCCAGATGCGGATCCTGCGCTCCGGCCAATCTGAACTTGGATAAATGAAAAATCCTTCTTCCAGTTCAGGAAGATTCTCAAGGCGCTGGCTGGGCTACGCCGTACTCGCTCTGTTCGCCATTATTTCGCTCGGGCCGATATGGATCGCGGCCAAGACCGCGCTCAGCGACAGCCGCACCCTTTTCAGCGGCGCCAGCTCGCTCCTGCCCCAGGATCCGACTCTCTTTAATTTCGAAAGGGTCATGGGTTTGGTAAATCCGAGCGATCCAAGACTCGAGCAGACCAGCTTCGGTAAGGTCGATTTCTATCGCGCCTTGATGAATAGCGTGATCTTCACCCTCTTGGCCGTGGTTCCGCAGATCGTCTGCAGCGCAATGGCAGCCTACGCTTTTGCCCGACTGCGGTTTCCGGGACGGCGGTTGATCTTCTTTTTGTTTCTGTGCGCCACGATGATTCCCGGCGTCGTCCTATTCATTCCCAATTTTATCCTGATCAAAGATCTTGGCTGGCTGAATACCTTCCAGGGCATGGCGGCGCCTTATGCGCTGATGACGCCATTCGCTGTTTTCTTCCTGCGCCAAATGTTTTTGTCGACTCCGCGAGAGTTGGAGGAGTCCGCCCGCATCGACGGAGCAAACTACTTTTCGATCTTTTTCCGCGTTGTCCTACCGATCCATCGCTCGGCACTGGCGACGCTGACGATTTTGTCCGTGTTGAACGCCTGGAATGAATTCTTTTGGCCATTCCTGGTCGGTCGCGCCGAAAACGTGCGCGTTATGGCGGTTGCGATTAACGCGTTTCGGTCACAGCAAGCCGGCGGGGTACCGGACTGGAGCGGGCTAATGGCTTGCACTGTGCTGGGTATCATACCGATCGCCATCCTCCTTTTGCTCTTCGGCCGCAAGGTCGTCGAAGCCTTCCAATACACCGGTTATCGGTGAACCCCAGAAATGCTCCCCCTGACATGCACAATCTCGCAAAGATCGTTATGGCCAGCAGCATCCTCGCGGGAGTTCCCGCCCATGCTGTCACCGAAATCAACTACTGGCTGTGGGATAACAACCAACGGCCTTCCTACGAAGCCTGCGCCCAGGCGTTCGAAAAACAAAACCCGGACATAAAATCAAAATCACTCAAACTGGATGGTTCGACTACTGGAGCGCGCTAAGC
>Ga0137401_10000881_pt1 | contig 12516 bp, 1 predicted proteins | sample CZOMad1_1_16fung_FD_108286 | JGI IMG/M metagenome (GOLD analysis project Ga0137401, IMG submission 108286) | Vadose zone soil fungal communities from Angelo Coast Range Reserve, California, USA - CZOMad1_1_16fungal (Illumina Assembly) | ecosystem: Environmental > Terrestrial > Soil > Vadose zone...
CGCCGGCGGCCGTTCCGCGGAAGATGGAGTAGTTCGAAATTGCCGAGCCCCCGTTGTCCGCTTCAGACCACGTCAATTTTGCGACGCCGCCATCACGACCGACGGTTAAGTTCGCCACTCCCGGAACAGTAGGTTGTGAAGATGGATCACTTGTGCTGAATAATCGCCTGCCGCCCGACTGACGAGCAATTGCCGCGACCTCCGTATAAGAATTGCCGGTTGCAGTATCGGGCGCCTGCACGCAGCCTGGGCCAGTACATCCGTCAGCGTAACCGATAAGAATCCGTCCGTCTTTGTCCACATCGATGCCGATAAAGTCGAGCAGATTGCGATGAGGCGGCGACCCGCCACCGAGATGAATGCCATTGCGTTGCACCGGATCATTCGGCGTCGCGTCCGTCACCTGCCAGGTTGAACCGCCGTCATCGGTGGTTGCTACATAAAGGTGCCACAATCCGGGGAAAGCTTTGTCGTCCGGAGCTCCCGCTGTAGTTGATCCCAGAAAAGCATACGCAGCCCGCGCATCGTCGCCCGCGACGATTGCCGGAAAGGCCACGGCCTTGATTCCAACCAGCGAGCCAACGTCAAAACTATTCTTCCAGCTCACACCTTTGTTGTCTGAGACCGAAACACCGGCGATGCTGTCACCGCTGCCAAAAGCCGCATAGACACGGCCAATCGGCTGTGGATTTAGCCCACCCGTGTTAACGACATTGCCGCTACCTATCGCCACTGCTGGATCACTGTGCGAGGTATTGCTTCCGGGAATTGATCTAAGCGCCCACGTGACGCCATTGTCTTCGGACACCACCATCGTCGTCAGGTTGTTACAGGCTCGAGCCGGCACATAGACAGTTCCGTCTGGTCCTACCTTCGGGTGACCGTGAATGCCGGCGCAATTTGGAGCGTCGGCGCCATAGATCTGCACGCCGGGACCAAATGTCAGGCCGCCGTTGTCGCTGCGCGCGCAAAAGGCCGCGGCCACGATGTCCTGCGAGCAGTAATAAATTGCATTGGGATAAGCGACGCCCGTCAACGGCGCGTGAAAAGGTCCGGCTCCGATCGACTGGTGGTCTACGCCCGATGGAATACCGCCGCCCTGGCTCGGAGTCCAGTTGTCCCCGTCGTCGTCAGTGAACGAAGTCAGACTGTCCTGACCAGTAAGTTGCGATGCGAATGTTCGAGCCGTTTGCGGTGTCGTCCTGTTCAATCCATGATCGGTAAACAGAATTGGATCGAGACTCTCCTGATTGTTCGGAGCACTCTTATCTTCCCACGTAGATTTTTGTGCGTTCGCCGGACAGCTATCGTCGAAGGTCACGCGAAAAGTCGTTAGATCCGAGATGTACATTACCTTTCCGGTCTTCCAGTCGGCGCCAATTGACGGTTCGCCGGCGTCGAGTCCCTTGCCAGCAGTAATCAAACTTTGTTGTGGATAGTGATTTTGAAAGCGTGGAGAAAGTCCGTTTCCTGAGGGCGCCGGAGTCAGGCCCGGAACTACGGTCGCGGTGCCATTGTAAGTGTCTTGCATCGGAGTCACTACAGCGTAAGCGACGTGAACGGTATAAAGACCGACACCCATGTTGGTAGGATCGAGATAAGCCGTTTCATCGGTTCCAGGTTGGCCGCTATTTGTTCCCGACGCTGCTACCTGACCGCTGAGGTCTCCTTTGTGAATGTAAAGATCGTAGTCATGGGATCCGAGATTCCAGTCAACCTTTACCTGGACAAGCTTGCCGTTCCAATCACTTTGATTGCCCGAGACCGTCAATGCGAAGCTATCGCAATTCTTCCCGGCGCCACTATCGATACACTGGCTTTCGCCGCCGGTGGCCCCGGTTGCCAGAGTTGGGTCACCCGCCCATCCGGTTGTGGCGCCGAGCGTAGGCGCTATGCTCCCGGAAGTGGGAGTCGCCGCGTGACTGCGCATGAATGTTCCGGCTGAGGCCAGAACCGCCAGAGCGATGCACAAAAGGATGAATAAGAGCGTGTGGATGTTGGTGTTGCGCTGATTGCTTCGCATGAATGCCTCCAGATTTCGCACCTAAAAATCTCGGTAAACTGCCGGGGAGAACAGTTAGTACGTCCGTGATGATTGATCGGAGGGGTTGAGAAAAACTTGAGACCAGGGGCGATTCAAGTGGGGGATGTGATTTGTTATGCGAACAAAATCTAATCGCAACATCGCTTGCTCGAATCCGCGGTCGGGGCACACGCTCAAACTTTCGGGAACGACTGACTAAATTATTTTGTAGGGGGCTGATCGCGAACTGAAACTAAGGGGTGAGCCGAATGTACCATCGAAAAAGTTAGGCTGTCAAAACGTGATTGCGGTCGAACAAAAAATCGCCTCTCCGAGAGTCGCAGGCTCGGAGAGGCTTTCAAAGTGGGGCGAGAGAACTCGCGTCAGTCAAAACATAATTGCGCAGGTCAACTCATGGCTTTATGAGCTGTGACGTAATGCTATTAAGCAGTGGGTTGTAAGTCAGACTATAAAGCATCGTGGTGACGGTGCTGGTCGGACTGGTTCCGCCCGACGCTGAACCGCCACTGCCACCTCCGCCTGATGAGTTACTGCTCGATGAACCACCGGCCGAACTGCGATCGACGTTGCCAATCACATTGAAGTTGACGGTGAACACTTCATTGTTCGGATTGTTAAACTTCATCGTGCGTGGGCCTGAGACTTCGTTAGCCGTCAGCGCATTGTCGGCGCCAAGCTTCGTGCTGTAATCCCACGATGCGCCCGCGCCTGTCCTGGCGTTATCGGCGTTAGCCACAGTTACGCGTCCACTCGCCGATGTGATGCTCGCGACTTCAATTCGCAACGGCGCGTACAGCGTCGCCGTCGAAGTGTTCTTGATCGTCATGTCGTACTGACTGATACCAAGTGACGAGCGCGCATTGGCCACCGCCAGACTCACCATCGACGTTACAGATTGTTCGACCGTCGCTGAAACCGTGTAAGCAACAGAGATGACTGCCGAAACAGGTTGCCCGTTGAGTCGTTGACGCACGTAAGCCGTGTGCGCGCCGGCAACCAGGGCTGAACCGCTGAGTTGTAACGACCACGCGTTGGCGTTGACAACGTCACCGAGCATTGCCAGCCGAGGAGCAGTGAAGTTTGGATCATCGATCGAAACTTCGACTACGCCGTCGAACTGTGGCGCCACGTCCCCGATCGTGTAACTCAACGCACCCGAGGCATCGACCTGGATCGGAAGGCTGGTCGGGTTAGCCGTTCCCGATCCGGTCGATGGTGCCAGCGGTCCACGTTCCGTCATCGTATAGCCGGTGACACTCGTGAATACCGTTCCGTTCGCGGGATTGCCGATCAGCGATTTCGGAATCTTCATCGTGATCGTTCCCGGAGCTGTCGCATTAATAGATCCCTGAACCGACAGCGAGTTGACCGCATCAGGGTTGTAAGTAATGTATTTCTTGGAAGTGCTCGAATTGATCGAGCCGAGCGTGCCGGTCAGATATCGAGCGACCCCACCACGCACTTCGGCCCCAACCCAGTACACGTTATTTCCTGAGTGCATCTGGGTCAGATACAGGACGCCGTCCCCTCCGGACAACGCAGGCGCCGACGCCAACGCGGTGGTCGTCAGGTCGGCTACCTGCATTGTTACCGTCAGCGAAGTCGAGTCGTCGCCGAGCGATACCGACTTCAGATCGAGCGCCGGAATATTGCTGCCGATGACTGCCCCGTGATCCGGGAACTTCGCGTCGCTATTATCGTCGCGATCGAAGTTCTTCGGCGTAAGTGTCTGTGTTCCGCTCAAGGTCATCGACGCTGATCTGATCGTGTCTCCTGAAGCCGGCGAAGAGATCGTGACGTTACCGCCCGTGCCGGTAAGCGAACCAACCGAAGCGAACAGACTTGCGCCGCCTAACTGTCGAGCAATCATCACGTACGGCGCAGGCAACTGGTTCGTGCTGTCGTTGTAGGTGATGTAAGCAGCGCCCTTCGAATCGATGTCGATCGACGGGAATTCCGCGAAGCTGCGATCCCCCGGACCGAGCGGATTTACCAATGGAACGGCGGGAAGATCACAATTCAAACCGCGCAGGCAGATTTCGCCTGTGTGAATCGTGTTTTCGTTCACCTTGTTAACTGTGAACGCCGGATTGCCACCCAACGCGTCGAGCGCCTGGGCCATGTGAATGTTCCATCTGGCATTCGCGTCGTTAGCGCCGTCGGAGTGATACCAAATGATATCGACGCGTCCCGGATCTCCCGCGACGATCCACGGCATGACGTTCATGCCCGTCATCGAAGTTGGATTAACTTGCGCTGGCGCGGTCCAGTGATCACCACGATCAGATGATGTAGCCATGCTGATGTTCGACCGATCCGACCAAACTGCGTACAAATTGCCGGCCTTGTCGATTGATAGCACCGGGAAAACATTCGCCACCTTGGCGCTGCCCGGCGTAGGAATCGTCAGATTGTCGACTATATAAGAAGACCCGTCGTTGAGATCGGCGATGCGGAACAGCTTCAGCGCCTGGGGCGTCGTCGTGTTGAAGTAAATCTGATACAAGATGATCGCCTGCTTCTGTATTCCGTTGACTGTGACTGTGCGCTTGGTTTTATCAACCTCGAGCGGACCTGACTGGCCCACCGTGCCGAGTATCTGCGCGTGCCAGGTCTTACCGGCGTCAGTCGTCTTTGAGATATGGAAGTTGCCACTGCCGAGGGCAACGTTAAGATTTCGAACCGTTGAGTAAGCAATGCCGTCGCCAAAGGCTGCAACCCACTGACGGTCGTCAGTCGCGCCTTCCGGATCTTCACCCTGACCGATGCAGGTCAACGGATTATTGCGATCCAGCGGGAACGTGTTGCCGTTGTCTTCGGAAACCGCCGCGGTCGTGCAGGCCGCCGACAGATCGACGTAATACAAACGATTCATATCGTCAAAGTCCATGTGCGTGTCGCCACCACCGGGCCCGGTGACCGCGTCGCGAACGACGGGCGACCCCAGCGGAACGAAAGTGCGGCCATGATCCGTCGATCGCCATAGCAAGCTCACGGTCGTGCTGAAGCCGAATGGCGACGACACGAAGATGTTGTCTTGCTTATCAACACGAATGAATGGCTCGCCTCCAACTGCCGAGAAGTCAGCGAGCGTGTTGTGTCCAAACGTCGCCGCCGGCGGCGCAACTCCCGGTGTTGGTGTAGCCCTCGGAGTAGGCGTCGGCGTGGCCGTTGGTGTCGGAGTCGGGGTTGGCGTAACAGTTGGTGTCGGCGTCGGCGTTGGAGTCGGTGCGCCGCCGTCAACCTCAACGATCCAATGCGCGGTGTTCGAGCTGACTTTGCCGCGCGAGTCTGTGACCACCAACTTGACGTCGTACTCACCGGACTGCGTGAACGTGTGGACGATCACCGGCGCGGTTTGAGTCATATCATCGCCGCCGTCACCGAAGTTGAATGTGTAACTCGCGATCGTATCGATCGAGTCGTCGTCGTGCGAGCCGCTGCCGTCGAATTGCACGGTCAGTGGTTTATCGCCGTGGTTCACGTCGGCAGTCAACACGGCGATCGGCGCAGTGTTGAGCAAGCAAAGATTATCTGCGCGCAGCGTGTAAGCACCGGCGCCTGTGCTGTCGGGAATTGTCTCGTTAGTGCCACCGCTGCCCGGCAGAGCCGAGGGCACGGTCGCGCGAACGCTGCCGAGCATGCCGCTGATCGAATCACCGGGTCCCGGATTGTTGATGATCGATTTCGGCAGCACGAGCGTGATCGTGCCACCAGCACTCGCGTTGCTGGCCGGATCGAGATTACCCAGAGTTGTGAACACGCGCGCCGCCCCTTGCGGAACACTCGTGACGCCCCAGGTGAAAGTTGGAGATGGACCATCAGAGGTAACCATCGAGACGAAGTAGTCTTCTGACGCGCCACCCGCGGCATCGGCCGGCGGTGCCTGTTGCGCGCCGTTCTTCACCACGCCGAAGCGAACTGCCCAGCGCCACCCCGGCGGTAGAGTCGAGAGATCGCCGACCTTGATTACGAACTGAAGTTTGCCGGCTGCCCCGGTAGTATTGTTATCTTTCAATTCGGCAATCTTCACGGACCAGATATCATGCTGCGCCAGTGTGTCAGTCTCATCGCCGACGGGATCGCTGATTGCCAGCACGCCGGGCAAGCTGCACGCGCCGGTAAACTCGATGCGCGGGCCTTCGGTCAGCGAGACGATGTTGCTGAACTGACTTGCACCCGCGCCGTTCACAGCCGTGATCTTGTAGGTGTAAGCGCTCACCGATCGATCGATCGCGCGATCGACAAAATTCGTGTCGTCGCCGGTCGTTTGGCCGACCAGGACTTCATTGCCCGCACTCGTGCCGCGATAGATGTTGTAAACCGTGATCGTCGAACCGCCGTTATCCGGCGCGAGCCAACTCAGGTACGAAGCTTGATCGTCCCGCTGGCCCATCAGCCACGGACGTTGCGGCGTGACCGGTTCAGCTGAATCAAATTGAGCGAGCAGACCCTTGCCGCCTGATTGACGGGCAATGGTCGCCTTTGAGCTGTAAGTATTGGCGCCGCCAGTTTCGCAACCGTCAATGCAGCCATCAGCGTAAGCAAACAAGACCTTGCCCTTTTCATCCATCGTTGCGTCATTAAAGTCGAGCAGGTTGCGACAAGGATTGTTGCCGCCTTCGTTCCAGATGCACGCTTCGCGCTGCACTGGTCCATGTGACGCATTGACGGTGGTCCAGGTCTTGCCGCCGTCGTAGGTGGTTGCGACATAGCCGTACCACGTGCCTTTGAACTTTGCGTCTTCGTGGTTGCCACCCATTGTCGTTCCCAGGAAAGCGACGGCCATGCGATCTGAATCGCCGGCGACTGCCGATGGAAAGACTGCATTCTTGATCCCGAGGCCCGCACCGGCGTCAACCGGCGTGGTCCAATTCACTCCCTGATCTTTGCTGGACGATACGAAGACGTGATTGTCGGTGGAATTGCCGCCCGGCAGTTTACCGACCCAGGCAAAATATACAGTGTTGTCGTTAGCAATGCCGACGGATGGATCGAGTATGCCGGCGACCGGAGGCAGACTGCCGGTGACTTGTCGCACTGTCCAGGTAGTGCCGGCGTCAGTCGAAACGGCAACGCCCTGGCTACCATTGCAACTGTAATGCGGCAGATAGACAGTTCCGTCGGGCGCAACTTTCACGTGTCCGTGCAGGGCGCCGCAACCTGTGCCCGCCGGTGAACTAACCGATGTGTTGACCAGCATCGCGCGACCGAAGTTCAAGCCGCCGTCATCGCTGCGGGAACAGAAAGTAGCAACGCCTGCCTGGCCGCAGTAATAGACCGCATCGCCTTTGTTGAGTGGATTGCTCAACGCTGATAGCGCTGCCGGATATGGACCACCGCCGACGGATTGGTGATCGTAACTACCGTCCGGCGGATTAACCTGGGCCGGCGTCCAGGTTGCGCCGTCGTCGTCTGAGTAAGCCATCAAACTGTTTAAGCCTACGAGCACACCGACCGCTGCCGTCTGCGAAAGACTATTCAGTTGCGAGACAAAGGTCCGGCCGGTTCGCTGGTCCGTAAACAGAATCGGGTCGAGCGAGCGCGTGCGGGTGATGATCGAAGACACGTCGTCCCATTGCGCGGGCTCCGCCTCAGGAGCAGAACCCAGCGGCAGGAATTTTTGCGGAAAAGTCACTCGCAGGGTTTGCAGTCCGGCAATAAAGATTGCGCGTCCGCTGGACGGGTTGTAACCAATCGAAGGCTCGCCGGCGTTTTCACCGACGGCTGGACCAGGCGCGTAGGTGTAATAGCGCGGCCCGGCATTGCTCGGCGTCGGCGTGGCTGTTGGCGTCGGGCTCGCCGTTGGACTCGGCGACGGAGTCGGCGTCGGCGTCGGATTGCTTCCGCGACATGCTGAATTCCCGATCGTTGTGTACGTGCCGGTTCCTTGGGTAGTCGAGTCAGTCGTCAGGCTGCCTCCGTCACCCAACGCGCCCACAAATAACGAAGTACGGCCTTGAATCGCTGTAAACGTCTTGCCCGACGAACGCAGATCGACGTCAAACTGGTGTGCGCCGGTGATGTCGTTAAAGCTCAGCACATTCACGAGGTCAGCTTTAAGAATAATCGTGCCGTCGGCATTGAATGATCCGGTCATAACTGAACCGGCGCCCTGTGAAGTCGTGTTGTTGCTACTGCTATAGCCGTAGTTGAAACCAACCGCGCCGGTGCCGCTATCGACGGTGTTCATGTCAAAGAAGAGCGTGCGCGCCGTGCCCGTCGTGTCGTTGACGTTCAGATAGACGGCCCAGGTCGAGTTCGTCTGTGGACCACCGCTGAGATCGTTGGCCTTTAAAGTAAAGGTGATCGATTGCTCGAAATCAGAGACGAACGGCTCGGCGATACTTAACGAAGTAAGATCGAGTTGCGTCGCCGCAGGTGCTCCGGTTTCATCGCCACTCGCATCGGTTTGCACAGTTACACCGGGAAGGGAACAAGCCGGCCCACCTGGTCCCGGAGTCGGAGTCGGAGTTGCCGTCGGTGTTGGAGTTGGTGTTGGAGTCGCAGTTGGCGTGGGCGTTGGCGTCGGGGTTGCCGAAGATGCTACGCATTGCGGATATCTGAAGCTGCCGATGCGCGTGCGCCACGGCGCGCCAGGATCCGGTGTCGGAAAATCGTTGAAGTATTCGTTCACGTACCAGAACGTGCAATCGTCCGCTGGATCAACCGTCAACGCGCTGTAATCTCCCCAGCGTCCCACCGGGGGCACATAGAGCGCGACGTTTTCTGATCCGGTGCCGGCGAACAGTGTCGTTTCGCCTGACAATTGATTCAGGGGATCGTTAGCCAATCGTCCGGCAAATGCGAGCGAAGGAAAACTCGCCGGCGATGACGTGCTGTAACCAATCGCGATATCGCCTGAGTGGTCCATCGCGGCGCTGCCCATCCAACGCCAAACCGAATCAGTAGGCGCAAAGGTGCTTTGCTGAAATATGGCCGGAGTTGAGCTGAGATCGCGAACTTCATACCAGCGTACGCCGATGCGTGCGTCGGCGAGCACGCTGTGGTTCACCAGCAGCGATTCATGATCGCCAAAGTTCCGGTAAGTGAGCCGGAACATCAGACGATCGCCCAGCACATCAAGTCCGTACGGACTGCCTTCCTGCGGCACACAGGTGCCGGCGCCATCGATACATTGTGGCGGCACCCACATGGCGACGGGGAGAGTAGTGTTTGGCTGACCATTCAGGCCGAGAGTCGAGTTTGATGGATTGGCCCAATCTACATGAAATTTCCAGAGGCGCATGGCATCTGCGCCAAGTGAAGGCGAGTTCACCTGGGAATCAACTTCAGCGATGTAGTTCGCTGCCCCGGCGGGCGGCAAGGTATTTCCGTCGAGTGTCGTCGGTAGCATGCCACCGAAAGCGCTGTTAACAGACGCGAGATCGAAAAAGATCATGCGCGCCGTCGGATCGCCGGCGAGCATCTTGTCCCGCTCCAGAGCCGCCACACCGGCGCCGACAAAAGAATCGTTGTTCGCGTGATCGAATTCATTCGTGGTCATGTAGTAGCCGTCAGGCCAGACACCCAGCTTTGGATAATCGTGAAAGATCGTGTTGCTGCGCGGAAAGTCATAAACGAAATACGAACCTGTCGGATCGCCGGTTGATGAGATCGCGACGCATTCATCGAATGGACCACTACCACCATTTACCGCGAACTGCGTGAGCACCCAACGATCGGCGAGCTGATCGTAGAGCACAACCGGGTCGCCATCGTTATAGGCTCGGCAAGGCGCGCTGGCCGGCAAGGACTGAAACAGGCTGTTGATGTCAGTTGGACCAGACAACCTGGCGCCCGTCTTGCTGTAAACCGCGAACGAGCTGTTCACCATCTCGACATAATGATTTGGCCCAACCGCACCGACGGGATCGGGGGGAATGCACCCGCCGCATGCCTCTGATTGATTCATTCCTTCGAAGCTCTGGTTCGTCAGGGCCACGGCCGCGGAGGGAGCGCTGGTTTGTTGCACCGGATCTTGCACGGGCAGATTCGGAGCCGCGTGTGGCGGATGGATCGGCAGCGGCGAATCACCTTCGTGCTTGTCGATTTCAGGCTTCGTCAGCGGCAGAGCCCTGACCGCTGACGAAGTGCCGCTGGCGGTCGCTGTGATCACCACCGGCTTGAACGTAGTTGATTGCGCAACCATCGGCATTAGCTCGCCGAACCGCAGTGAATGAATCGGGCCCGCGCTATTGAAGGCTTCCCAACTCATGTTGGCGGCGTTCGCTCTTCTGATGGCGATTGCGGCAGTGGCTGCAACCGCGAGCGAAACAATCACGAACAACACTGCGAATTTGGTGGTTAGCTTGTGCTTCATTGCGCGCTCTCCTTCTGCATCTGTCTGGCGACGTTTCTTTCGCGGAACTACGACGTCTCGTAGTAATAGAAATCAAAAACTTCCCGAGTCAGGCGGAGAAGAATCTCTGCCCTGACTCGGGTGTCGGGTTAAGTCGTCAGTTCAACTTGATCAGTTGACTTGTGACCGTCTTTGTCAGTGGATTCACCGTGAACCGCCTTACGGCCGTGACTTTGGTGAGTGGCAATACACTGCCCGTACCACTTCCGCCGGAGGGCGACGATTGCGTGTTGCTCGATGACGATGAACTCGAGCTTGATGATGAGCCCGATGCGACGAAGGCCGTCACCTGCACATCCCACGTGAACATCTCACCGGTGCTGTCCTGGAAGCGCGCGATTCGCGATCCAGTCTGCTCGTTTGGACTGAATAACTGATCGGAACCGAGCTTTTGCGAGAAGCTAAACAACGCGGCATTCGCCGGCGTTCTTCCATCCAAGCCGTTATCGGCGTTGATAACTCGGACCCCGCCAGTGGTCGAATTGACTCCAATGACGTTGAAGTCAACCAGTGGCACGTACGTCTGGGTCGAATTACTAATCAGTGTGAATTCCTGCTGCCAGACTCCGCCGGTGTACGCAGCAGTCGATATCGGATAACTGACCAGGCTGGTAATGTCGACCTTCATGCGCGCGCTGACAGTAACGCCTGAGACGTTGCCGGGAGCGGTCACGAATTTGCCGATCTGTCCCGGATTGATCGCGCGGACACGGAAGTAGTACGTGCCGTCCGTTTGGTTCGCCAACGAATAGCTCGTCGTGCCGGCGCTCACGTCCGCCGCCACATTCCAATCGCTGTTGTTATTGGATTGCTCAACTTCGAATCCCTGCTCGCCGCCATTCGGCGTCCAGTTGATCGTGAAGTTGCCGTCGAAGTCGACGTGATTCCCCAGCGCGTCAACAAAGTCGCCAGTGATTGGCGAGAGCGTCGGCGCCAGAGTATTCCCATGCGTGCGAGTGACGGCAACACTGAAGTTTGTGGCCGCGCATTGGTTGCCATCAACTCGCAACGTGTACGTGCCGGGGTGGTTCACCGTGATGGCGCTGACGCGTTGCGCACCGCCGCCGTTCGTGGAATGAGCGATTCGCTTACCACTCGGATCGAGCAGGAATAAATCGAGCTCGATGTTTTGGCTAACCGTCGCATTGTTTCCCGTTGGCAGTGGAAAGTAATCAAGCTCAGCATCGATCCTGAGCGTCGTCGGATCCACTGTCACCGGTATGTCGACGAAGTCGACGCCGGTTTGAGCTTCGAGGTCGAGGTCGCCGACGGCCACCGTGCCGGTGGTTGTACTGGTGTCGGTGCTGGTCGCGGCCGGGAGCGAAAAAGTCGGCTTGTAGTAAAACGGCATGCGCAAACTCTCGCCGCCATCACTGCGCTGGGCCGTGACGTACCACTGCGTTTCAATGGGCCGGAACGTGACCGAAGTTCCGTTGACGATCGCTGTGTTCGGATCGCGAATCAGGTTACCGTCGAAAGTGGTGCTCACGGTAAACGTTGCCGACCCGTTAGCCGGCACTGTAACGCTCGATGGCGAGGTCGTTACGTTGATTCCGTTGAGTGTTGAGTCCTGGTTATTGGCGACGCCAAGATTGTAGGTTCCGCCCTGACCTGAAAGATCCTGAATCGTAACGGTGACCGTTTGCGTGCTGGTCACGCGATTGTTAGCGACCGGCACCTCGCCGTAAGAATGACTGCCGAGCAGGAATGGTCCTTTCCCATCATCCTCAGTACTCCCCATCAGCGCCTTCGCCGTTGCCGCATGGTAAACATCGATAAGCCCGCCACCCTGCGCAATGATCGAATCAGCAGAACCGTCAGCCTTAGGCGTCCCATTCGCATCGCGCATGTTGGTCGCGGTATTGATCATCGCGGTGCGCACCATGTCGGGCGTCCACTCAGGATGAAATTGCCGGATCAATGCGACGGACCCGGAGGTGTGCGGCGTAGCCATGCTGGTGCCGCTAATGGTCGCGTACATCGGGCCTGAGTTCGCGAGCGCCCAAACCAAACTAGCGGTCGGAGCAGCGGCCAGAATGTTGACGCCGGGCGCCGAGACGTCCGGCTTGATCTGACCGAAGCCCTGGACGGGTCCGCGCGAACTAAAGCC
>Ga0137401_10000884_pt1 | contig 12506 bp, 5 predicted proteins | sample CZOMad1_1_16fung_FD_108286 | JGI IMG/M metagenome (GOLD analysis project Ga0137401, IMG submission 108286) | Vadose zone soil fungal communities from Angelo Coast Range Reserve, California, USA - CZOMad1_1_16fungal (Illumina Assembly) | ecosystem: Environmental > Terrestrial > Soil > Vadose zone...
CCAGATCTCGAATTCGCCGCGCAAGATGTGCAGAAATTCCTCTCCCTCGTGCGTGTACGATTCTCCGCTGCCACCGTTGGGCTTCACACGGAACAGATGAGGTTCCATCGCCGTGTTTCCCCAAGCGAGCAGCTCCATCCTCACGCCCGCCGTCGTCTCCAGGATTTTTCGCTGCGCCGGGCGCACCAGCCGCGGATTCTCTCCCGCGGCCTCGAAAAGCGAAAGAATATTCGTGCGGTAGTATCGCGCAATGCGTCTCAACGTTGCGACGGACGAACGCATTTGACCGCGCTCCAACGCGCTCAGAAAACCAACGGAAACTCCGGTAGCCCGTGCCACCTGCGCGAGCGAAAGTCCCCGACGCATTCGTAACCGCCGAAAACGCTGACCCGGCAGCGCCCCATTCTCCGACGGTGCCGCTACGATGCCTTGGCGTTTCAAGACGTGAACGATGGCGGCCGGATTGAGCCCCCGCGCACGGCGAAGAAACAGCGCCCGCCGTAGAAGCCGCACGTCTGCTTCGGTGTACAGCCGATAGCGGCTTTCCGTCCGCCGCGGAACCACTAGTCCCAGCACTTCCCACGCCCGTAGCGCCGAGGAAGAAATACCCACGCGGCGCGCAGCTTCACTGATGCGCAGCATGCGTCTCTGATCATGCGTCGTCCCCGATTTGCTGGATAAATTCTTTGTGCTTGACACCGGTGTCGGCTTTCTCTAAGTTTGCGGGATTATAGTAAGGTTTCGAAAGCACAGCAACCTCGAATAAAACTGTGTAGCAAAGATTAGTTTGCCGTAATTAAGGGGTGAGTTCATGAGGGCAGATGTTCGTAGCGGGCGGGCCCTGTCGTTCCGCAATCCAGTTTTTAGTTTGATCATGATCGTAGCCTTGACGGCCCTGGCTGTTGCGCCGTTCGCCGGCGCTCAGAGTACCGGAGGCCGAATCCGCGGCACCGTGAGCGATCCTAGTGGCGGCGCCGTGGCGGCGGCCAAGGTGACGCTGATCAACGAAGCCACCAATGTCACACGCGACGTCGACTCTGGCGCCAACGGCGACTATCTCTTTATCGAAGTTCCCGTCGGCTCTTACGAGATCGACGTCGCTCAGTCAGGCTTCAAGAAGTACGTTCGCAAAGGCATCGCGCTCAATTTGAATGAAGTCCTCAGTCTGGACATCGCCCTGCAAATCGGTACTTCCGCCGAAACCGTGGAAGTCACCGGAGCTCCGCCGGTCGTTGATACTACCTCCACGCAGTTAGGCGCCGTCGTGAACGAACGCGCTTCCACGCAACTGCCCCTGAACCAGCGCGACGTCTACCAGCTCCTGCAGCTGCAGCCAGGCGTGCAATCGCAACTCGGCAACGACACGTTTTACGGCTCCGACAAAGCCGGCGTCGTCACCGTCAACGGCGGCCGTGGCCGCTCCAACAATTACTCCGTGAACGGTGGCGATGGCAACGACCTCTTCGCCAACCTCCCCGCCATCGAGCCTTCGCCCGACAGCATCGAAGAATTCCGCGTGATCACCAATTCCTTCGACGCCGAATATGGCCGCAACTCCGGCGCCGTCGTCAACGTCGTAACCAAATCCGGCACCAATCAGATCCACGGCAGCTTCTACGAGTTTTTCCGTAACGACGTTTTAAACGCCCATCCCTTCACCTTCTTCGAAGCTCCCAAGCCCGAATTCCGCCAAAACCAGTTCGGCGGAACGTTCGGCGGTCCGATCAAGAAGGACAAAACCTTCTTCTTCGCCTCCTATGAAGGTCGCCGCACCGTTCAAGGAGTAGTCTCGCAACCGATCAGCGTTCCCACCGCACCCGAACTCACCAATGGCGACTTCTCCGTGCCAGGAATTGCCAATGGCGTCGTCGATCTTACCAGCGGCCTTCCCGGTTTCGCCGGTACCCTCAGCGACGCCACTGTCGCCAACGTCCTGCAAAGCCGCTGCGGCGCCAATCTCAGCGCACCGGCAAGCGCCGCTGTCGCCTCCGTGGCCGGCGGCGGAGCCCCGCAACCCTACAGCGCGATTTTTCCCAATTTCCAGATTCCCACGCAGTGTTTCGACCCGGTAGCAGTCAGCTTGCTGCAGTTCGTCCCCGGCGCTGGAGGCAGCGGTGGCGTACAGGTCACCCCGAACAAGACCGATCGCGGTGACCAATTCCAAATCCGCGTCGATCATTCCTTCAACAACAACCAGAAAACCGCCATCTACTACTACTTCGACGACGACAATACCCTGGACCCCTTCGCGAAATTCCAGGCGTCCGGCGCCACCACCGGCAACTTCCCCGGTGTCTACGCCACGCGCACGCAACAAATTAATGCCACCCACACCTCCACGATCGGTGCCACCGCCGTAAACGAAGCACGTTTCAGCTATTTCCGCGAAGGCCAACTCAAGTTTGACACGCCGACAAAAACCGCCGCCATCCAAAGTTCCTGCGGCAGCGGCGCGGCTTCCGCATTCTGTTTCACCGGTACCGCCGACGCGGCTCTCTTCGACGACAGCGGAAACGCTCTCGGCACCAGTCCGGATTTCGGACTGCATTCGGGTCTGGGTGCCAGCAAGGAAGGCGTGCCCTTCATCGAGGTAGGCGGCGGCTTCACCATCGGCAACAACTTCAACGGCCAGTTGCCGCAAATCGGCAACACTTTCCAGTTCAGCGACAACTACAGCAAAATCATCGGCAATCACAGCCTGAAATTCGGCGGTGACGTACGCTATCAAAAGTTTGACCAGCTCCTCTACTTCGACATCAACGGCGACATGTCCTTCTTGTCATCCACGTCTTCGCCGATCGGCAACGACCTGGGTTTTTCCGACGCCTATCCCGACTATCTGCTCGGTCTCGGCAACAGTTTTTTCCAAGGCTCCGCACAGCATGAGCTGGTCCGCAGCACATCCTTATATCTGTTCGCTCAGGACAGCTGGAAGATCAAGCCTAACCTGACCGTTAACTACGGCCTGCGCTGGGAAATGAACACCCCGCTCACCGACATCGGCAAAAAAGTCCAAACCTTCCGCCCCGGCCAGTCGTCCACGATTTATCCGTGCACGCTCCCGGACACCAGTCCGCTTTTTGTCGCAGGCAGCGTCACCGATTGCAATACCGCCGGCGTCACGCCAGTCGGCTTGGTTTTCCCAGGCGACAAGGGCGTCCCCAACGCGCTCACCAACACTTACTACAAAGGTTTCGCTCCCCGCCTGGGGCTCAACTGGAGCCCAGCCTGGAAAGATGGCGTGCTCGCAAAATTGACCGGCGGACCTTCCAAGACCAGCGTCAGCATGGGCTTCGGCATTTTCTACAACCCCATCGAACAGCTCGTTCTCGAACAGTTCAGCGCCGAGCCTCCGTTCGGTGGCAGCAATTTCATTTCGAATCCGCTCCTGCAAACTCCCTACGTCGACCAGAGCGGCAACGTGTTCCCCAATCCTTTCAACGGCATCTTGAATCCCCCGCGCGGACAAGCCGTCGACTGGTCGCAATTCCGTCCCATGACTTTCTTCGGTCAGTTTCCTGCTAATCTCCGCCTGCAGTATTCCGATCAATACAACCTCACGATCAAGCGCCAGCTTCCCGGCGACATCCTCTTTCAAATCGGCTACGTCGGCTCGCAAGGACACCGCCTCCTGGCCAGCTACGAAATCAATCCGGGAAATGCCACCACCTGCAATGACTTACAGAACATCTCAGGACTGGCAGGCGATGCCAGTATCGCGTGCGGTCCTTTCGGCGAAGACTCCGCGTACACCATCGCGGCCGGAGAAATTCCCGCAGGCGTAACCCTTCACCTTCCCTACGGCACCGTTCCCACAGTGACTGGTCCCAATCCGAATCCCATCACACTGGTCGGACTGCGCAAGTATTCTTCGCCGCTGTGCGAGCCCACCACCGGAGCGGGCTGCCCCTCCGACGGCACTCCGGTATTCTCCGGCATTTTCACCGAGAATACCGTCGCTAAGTCGAACTACAATTCCTTGCAAGTCCTTGTGCAGAGAAATTTCAGCCACGGTCTGCAATTCCAAGCCTCCTACACCCTCAGCAAGACTATGGACAACGCCTCCAGCTTCGAGAGCGCGCTGAACCCGCTCGATTTCAACGCCACCTACGGTCTGTCCGCTTACGACGCCCGTCATCGCTTCGTCTTCAACTACGTCTGGGACCTGCCTGTCCCGAAGTTCGACGGCTTCAAAGGCAAGCTGCTGAATGGCTGGGAACTCTCCGGCATCCTGAGCTTCCAGAGTGGCTTCCCCATCCGTATCACTTCACAAGACGACGTCGAACAATTGGACTCCACCGACCTGTTCGAGTTTCCCGGTGAGCCCAATTTGACCGCCCCCTTCCACACCCAGGATATCCGCAAGAACAACGGCTTCGCCTTTGATCCGAATCTCTTCACCAACGCCACCGTGAATCCCGGCACCATCGGTAACGCGCCGCGCTCCATCTGCTGCGGCCCCGGCATCAACAATTGGGACATGAGCTTCAACAAACAAACCCGCTTCGGTGAGCGCTGGCAGATGGAATTCCGCGCCGACATCTTCAACGTTTGGAATCATGCGCAGTTTTACAGCGTGGACGGCAACGTTTCCAACACCGGCAGCACCTTCGGCCAAGTGCAACACGTCCACGACCCGCGCCTGGTCCAGTTTTCGCTGAAGTTCCGGTTCTAGCCCGAACCAGCGTAATCTGAAAGGGTCGGGTGCCCCACCGTCGGTTTTTGAGGGTGGGGGTTTAGACTCGCGCCAGGCACAGCCAAAACGAAGAGGAAGAGTCACTAAATACGTAAGCTCGTAAAATTTTTCTCAGAATAATACTGACCGCAGGGAACAGACCTGCAACCACGGGAGTATCAGATGTACGAAGCTCTGCAAAAGGAAATCGCCACCTACGAGAAGCGAACGCCCAAGTCCGCCGAAGCCCACAAGCGCGCCTTGCAACGCATCCCGCTAGGAGTCGCCAGCAACTATCGCCACTACGAACCCTATCCAATTTTCGTCAAAGACGGCCAAGGCAGCAAAATTCACGACGTCGACGGCAACGAATACATCGACCACAACCTCTGCTTCGGTGCCCTGATGGCTGGCCATTGCCATCCCGCGGTCGTGAAAGCCGTAGAGCAAAAGCTCCACGAAGGCTACACCTTCGGTATGCCGCACGATCAGGAATGGGAACTCGCCGAAGAAATCTGCAAGCGCTACCCGGTGGAAATGGTCCGCTTCGGCTCCAGCGGCACCGAAGCCACCATGCACGCCTGCCGCATCGCCCGCGCCGCCACCGGCCGCGACAAAATCCTGAAATTTGAAGGCAGCTATCACGGCCTGCACGACACCGCGTTGGTCAGCGTGAAACCGAAGGCCGAAGAATACGGCGACCCAGACGCTCCAAACTCCGTTCCGGGTGGCGGTGGCATCCCGAAATCCGCGATCGCCAACGTCGTCGTCTCCAGCTTCAACAATCTCGGCAGCGTCGAGCGCCGCTTCCGCGAGAACCCCGGCCAGATCGCCGCCATCATTCTCGAGCCGATCCTGATGAACGTCGGCCTGTGCATGCCGCAGCCCGGCTTCCTGCAAGGCCTCCGCGACATCTGCACCAAAGACGGTGCCCTTCTAATCTTCGACGAAGTAAAAACCGGCGCAAAACTAGGATGGGGCGGCGCCAGCGAATACTTCGGCGTAAAGCCCGACATGATCTGCCTCGCGAAATCCATTGGCGGCGGCCTGTCGCTAGCCGCGTTCGGCTCCAGCCGCGCAGTGATGGATCTGATCGCCCAGCACAAAGTTTTCCACGGCGGCACCTACAACACCAATCGCGTAGCCATGGCCGCGGGCCTCGCCACGTTCCGCGAAGTCCTCACGCGCGAAAATTACGCCCACACCGACAAACTCAGCAAGCAGCTCACCGAAGGCTATCGCAAGATTGTCGCGAAAGTCGGCCTGCAAGCCTACGTCGTCAGCGCAGGCGTCAACGGCGCGCTGATGCTCTACCCCAAAGAAATCCAGAACTATCGCGACTGGACCACCATCGACGTCGATCTCTGGCGCCACTATTGGTTCGCCATGGTCAACCGCGGCGTCCTAGCGCAACCCTACTGGTGGGACGAGCAGTGGACCATCTCCGTCCAGCACACCGAAGCCGACATCGACAAACACCTGGCCGTGTTCGAAGAAATCGCACCAGCGCTAGCGAAAGCCCAATCGGAGCGCGGAGCCGCCATGGCAGGCAGCGCCGGCCACTAAGGAGGGCACGACTTCAGTCGTGCCGAAAAGCTAGGCGATTGCCCGGCTTTAGCTGCCGAGGGACACGCGCCAAGCAGCAACCCTTTGTAGGGGCGCAGCACTGCTGCGCCCCAGCTTGCCCAGGCTGAAGAAATGAACGCAGAACTCGTCAGCCGAATCGGGGGAGAAACAACGTTGCAGACCGAGGTCATCACCACGCCTATCCCGGCCGGGGCCCAAGAAGCCCCGCACCTCCGCCGCGTCCTGGGCCGCTGGGATCTCGTCCTCCTCGTCGTCGTCGCCGTCTTCAACCTAAACGTCGTCCCCTCCATCGCCGCCAACGGCGGCGTAACTATCTGGCTCTGGATCATCAGCCTGATCCTCTTCTTCTGGCCCCAAGGAATCGCCGTGATCGAACTAGCCCATCGCTACCCCGGCGAAGGCGGCGTCTACCTCTGGGCCAAGGAAGTCTTCGGTGACTTCCACGGCTTCCTGTCCGGCTGGTGCTACTGGACCAACAACATGATGTACGTCCCGACGATCATGCTGTATTTCGTGGGCGTCTTCGTCTTCGCTCTCGGTTCGGGCCACCAATCGCTGGCCGATAACAAAATATTCACTTTGAGTGCCTCGCTGATGCTCCTGATCATCCTGGTAGTCCTCAACGTGGTGGGTCTCGGCGTAGGAAAATGGATCAACAACATCGGCGCGATCGGAACGGGTATCGCGGCCGCCGTATTGATCGGCTTGGGAATGATTGTGTACTTCCGATTCGGCTCGACCGTGACTTGGGCGGATTTCCAAATTCCGGCGAATCCGCGTTTCGTGCTCAATTCCTTCGGCGTGATCTGCTTCGGGCTGGTGGGGCTCGAGCTGGCGTCGATCATGGGCGACGAAATTGAAAATCCCGGGCGCATTCTGCCCGGAGCGGTCGCGTGGGGTGGCGTTTTGTCCGGCGCGTTGTATATCGGCGCAACGCTCACGCTGCTGATCGCCGTGGGCAAGCAGGACATCAGCGTGCTGCAAGGCATCGTACAAGCGGTGAGTCACATGGCCGCGAAAGTCAACGCCGGCTGGATTATCACGCCATTCGCATTCATGCTCAGCATTTCCATCGCGGGTATCGGCTCGGCGTGGCTGGCGGGCTCGGCGCGCATCCCGTTCGTCGCCGGCCTGGATTCTTACATGCCCTCGTGGCTGGGCAAAGTTCATCCAAAATATGCAACGCCCTACGCGGCGCTGATCGTGCATGCCACGGTATCCATGATTTTGGTCGTCGTGAATTTTACGTTTACCGGTGCCGGTGTTCAGGAGACCTTCCAGAAATTGCTGTCCTTGGCGGTTGTCTTGCAGTTGGTCCCGTTCCTCTACATGTTCGGTGCCCTGCTGAAGATCGCCGCAGACGAGTCGTTCGTCAAAGGCCGTTACAGCAAGTCAACGCTGTTCTTCGCAGGCGCCAGCGGATTGGTGACCACAATTCTCGGCATCGCGCTGGCTTTCTTTCCAGCGCAACAAATTACATCTATTCTTTCGTACGAAGTATGGATGTTTGGCGGAACGCTGCTGTTCATCGGCCTGGCCGCATTTTTCTTTTTCGTCTACGGCCGCCGCAAAGCAGCCCGCAAACTGGCAGCCGTGGCCACGGCAACATGAGGAGCGAATGTAGCACTAAAGAAAATCTGTCATCCCGACCGGAGCAGCCCGGATTTTTCTCACGCGCGACTTTGGCGCGCCCGGCTGCGCAGTGGAGGGATCGGGGCAACCTCATTGCGTCTTGGTTCTCCTGGTGCCGCACCCTTTGCACGTTTCGAAGGGTGCGGGCTTAGAGCCAACTCAACTGAGGTCCTCACTTAATACACGAGCCTCTTAAGGAACGGAATTCATAAGGTAGCGAGGCCCTTTCGGAGGAAGTGATGTCGAGCAGCACAAAAGCGGAAGTGCGAACTTTCAAGAATTACGTCAACGGCCAATGGGTTGCCGCCGCCTCCGGTGAAACCTTTCCCGTTTACGACCCTTCGACCGAAGAAGTCATCGCCAATGTCGCGGCAACCGGTGCAAGCGACGTAGATGCTGCCGTTAAAGCCGCCCGCGAAGCCTTCGACAATGGTCCGTGGCGCCAAACCACCGCACAAGACCGCGGCCGTGTCTTGTTCAAACTCGCTGAAAAGATCCGCCAGAACACTGCGAAGCTCGCCGACATAGAATGCCGCAACACCGGCAAACCGATCGTCGAAGCCGAATACGACATCGCCGACGTTGCAACCTGTTTCGAGTATTACGGCGGCCTCGCCACCAAGGTCGTCGGCCACGTCAATCCAGTCCCCGCGAATGCGCTGAGCTTTACTTTGCGTGAACCAGTCGGCGTCGCTGCGCAAATCATTCCGTGGAACTACCCGCTGCTGATGGCCGCATGGAAGCTCGCTCCCGCGATCGCCGCGGGCTGCACCTGTATCCTCAAACCTGCGGAGCAGACGCCACTGACGGCGCTTGAATTCGCGAATTGGTTTGATGAGGCTGGCCTGCCACCCGGCGTCGTGAACATCATCAACGGCCTCGGCGAAACCGCTGGCGCCGCGCTCGTCGCTCATCCCGGCGTCGACAAAGTGGCGTTTACCGGCAGCGCTGCCGTCGGAAAAATCATTGTGAAGAGCGCCGCCGACACGCTGAAGCGAGTAACGCTCGAACTCGGCGGCAAGTCTCCCAACATTTTCTTTGCCGAAGCGGATTGGGAAAATGCCGTGGACGGCGCGCTCTTCGGTGTCTTCATTAACCAGGGCGAAGTGTGTTCCGCGGGCAGCCGCATCCTGGTCGAGAAAAAGATTTACACGAAGTTCGTCGAGTCTATGACCGAAAAAGCGAAACGCATTACGCTCGGCGCGCCGCTCGCCCGCGAAACGAAAATGGGACCGCTGGTCAGCAGGGAGCAGTACGACCGCGTCAGTTCGTACCTGGAAATTGGAAAGAAGGAAGCCAAAGTCGCGATCGGCGGCGGCCGCCCAAAACAATTCGGCAAGGGGTATTACATCGAGCCGACGATTTTCTACGATGTCGACAACAGCGCACGCATCGCCCGCGAAGAAATCTTCGGCCCAGTCGCCTCCGTGATTCCGTTCGATGGCGAAGCGGATGCCATTCGCATCGCGAACGACACGCCTTACGGCCTCGCTGCGGCGGTCTGGACTCGCGACATTTATAGGGCGTTTCGCGTCGTGAAATCTCTTCGTGCCGGAATCGTCTGGGTCAACCACATGCAGCCGACCTACGTGGAAGCGCCGTGGGGCGGTTACAAACAGTCTGGCTTTGGCCGCGAGTTGGGTCCCTGGGGCCTGGAAGAATATCTCGAAACCAAGCAAGTATTCGTAAATCTCGACGAAACTCCAATTGGGTGGTACTAAAAAAATGGCAACAATTCAAATTCGCACGGAAATTCCCGGGCCACGTTCGCGAGCCTTGATGGTTCGCCGTGAAGCGGCGGTGCCCCGCGCGCCGTACAACACGACGCCGGTGTTCGCGGCGAGCGCGGAAGGCGCGTCGATCGACGACGTGGACGGCAACCGCTATCTCGATTTCGCCGGAGGCATCGGCTGCCTGAACATCGGGCATCGCGCTCCACGCGTCACGGCGGCGATCCAGGAACAACTGGCGAAGCACCTCCATCTGTGCTTCGCGGTCACGCCCTATGAAGGGTACATCGCGGTAGCCGAAAAATTGAACGCGCTGGCTCCGGGCAATTTTGCGAAGAAAACCATCCTGCTCAACACCGGCGCCGAAGCCGTCGAAAACGCCGTCAAGATCGCCCGCGCGTACACCAAGCGACCCGCCATCATTTGTTTCGAGGACGCCTTTCACGGCCGGACCATGATGGCCATGTCGCTGACCAGCAAAGCGCATCCTTATAAAGCGGGCTTCGAGCCGTTTGCCAGCGACGTGTATCGCATTCCGTTCGCGTACTCCTACCGCAGCGAGTCTGGTACCACGACAGAAATGTTCGCTCATCATCTCGAAAATGCATTCAAGCGTTCCGTCGCGGCCGAATCGGTCGCCGCGGTGATTGCCGAGCCCGTTCTGGGTGAAGGCGGCTTCGTTGTTCCTCCGCGCGATTATTTCAAAGCGATTCAAGCGATTTGCCGCAAGCACGGCATCTTATTCATTGCCGACGAAGTGCAATCCGGTTTCGCGCGGACGGGAAAATGGTTCGCCTCCGAACATTTTGGAATCGAACCTGACATGATCACCATGGCGAAATCGCTGGGCGGCGGCATGCCCATCGCCGCGGTGACCGGACGCGCGGAAGTCATGGATGCGCCGGGCGTTGGCGGGCTGGGCGGAACGTATTGCGGACATCCGTTGTCGTGTGCCGCAGCGCTCGCTGCGATCGAAACCATCGAGAAAGACGGCTTGCTCACGCGGTCCACCGCCGTCGGCAAACATTTCGAGACGCGAGCTCGCGCGTGGCAGAAAAAATGGCCACTGGTCGGCGACATTCGCGGGCTGGGCGGCATGTGCGCCATCGAACTGGTGCGCAACGCGCAGACTCGCGAGCCGGCCGAATCCGAGACCAAACAAATCGCCGAGTATTGCTACAAGCACGGCCTCATCACCATCACCGCCGGCACCTTCAACAACGTGATTCGCATTCTCGTGCCGCTCGTCGTCAGCGACGAGCAGCTCGACGAAGGCCTTGACGTCATCGAGGCTGCGCTGGCTTCGGTCGCGGAGCAGAAGCAAGCAGCACTGTCGCATGCGTGACCTTCGGGCATTTCGCGCGGCGCGAGGATTTCGGCTGCCAGCTGATTTCGCGTGTTGCACCGGCGGGATGTTTCGAGGCATCTCATATTTGTTCTTGGTAGCGCGGCTCACGCTGGCATAGCGGCGCGATACGATTTTTGGACTTCTTATGAGCACGACATTTACAAATACGACTTCGCTCGACGTCGGCTTTCTGCTCGACGGCAAGTGGCATAAGGACGGCGAGCCGATCGAGATTCGTTCGCCGGGAACCGGACAACTGGTCGGCGTAACGTACCGGGCATCCGCTAAGAATGCGGAAGCCGCGATCGCTGCGGCGGTTCGCGCGTTTGAAGTGACCCGCAAACTTGGCGGATACGAACGCCAGCGGATATTGCGCGCGATCGCGTCGGGGATCGAAAAGCAGCGCGACGAATTCGCGCGCATCATGGCGCTCGAAGCGGGCAAGCCGCTCAAAGCATCGCGCGTGGAAGTCGATCGCGCGATTTTTACGTTCAGCGTTGCCGCCGAAGAAGCGGTGCGCGTCGGCGGCGAGTTCTTGCCGCTCGATTGGCAAGCATCGACTGCGGGCCGCTGGGGCATCGTGCGAAGATTTCCGCTCGGCCCGATTGCCGCAATCACTCCGTTCAATTTCCCAATCAATCTTGTCGCACATAAGCTCGCGCCCGCGATTGCAGCGGGTTGTACGATCGTTCTCAAACCTGCGCCGCAAACTCCGTTCACGGCTTTGCGGCTGGCGCGGATTATTGAAGAAGCTGGATGGCCTGCCGGCGGACTGAACGTGTTGTCCTTGTCGAATGACGACGCCGGGCTGATCATTTCGGACGATCGCATCAAGCTGCTTAGCTTTACCGGCAGCACCGCGATCGGCTGGCAACTGAAAAAGAACGCCGGCAAAAAACGCGTGGTGCTCGAGCTCGGTGGTAATGCCGGCGTGATCGTTTGCGCCGATGCGAATATCGATTTCGCCGCGGAGCGTTGCGCGGCTGGCGGATTTACGTATGCCGGGCAAACTTGCATTTCGGTTCAGCGCATCCTGGTGGAGGATGGCGTCTACGACAAGTTTGTCGCCGCGCTCGTGCCTCGCGTGCAAAAACTCAAGGTCGGCGACGTTCTGGACGAAGCCACCGACGTCGGCCCGCTGATCAATGAGGCTGCCGCGAGGCGGAACATCGAGTGGATTGAAGAAGCGGTGCGCGACGGCGCGAAACTGCTGTGCGGCGGGCAGCGCATCGGTTCGACGGTCACGCCCGCGGTGCTGACAAATACCAAGCCGGACATGCGCGTGAACTGCATGGAGATTTTCGGTCCGGTGGTCACGGTCGAAAGGTTCACCGACTATGACGACGCGCTGGCTTCGATCAATCGTTCCGATTTCGGGTTGCAGGCCGGGGTGTTCACCCGCGACTTCGTTCGGATCAACCGGGCGTTCGAGACACTCGAAGTGGGCGGTTTGATGATCGGCGAGGTGCCTGCGTTCCGGATCGATCACATGCCTTACGGTGGCGTGAAGGATTCCGGCCTGGGCCGGGAAGGC
>Ga0137401_10000885_pt1 | contig 12506 bp, 10 predicted proteins | sample CZOMad1_1_16fung_FD_108286 | JGI IMG/M metagenome (GOLD analysis project Ga0137401, IMG submission 108286) | Vadose zone soil fungal communities from Angelo Coast Range Reserve, California, USA - CZOMad1_1_16fungal (Illumina Assembly) | ecosystem: Environmental > Terrestrial > Soil > Vadose...
ACCGCCAATAGTAAAGATGCTGGCGGAGAGTTGCGTGGGCATCTGAAAGAGCTTTTCGACTGCGATAGACGAAAGAGATCCGGCCAACAGACCAAAGGCTCCCCCGAGCACGCTCAGCGCGATCGCTTCGCTCAGAAATTGCAGTTGCACATCCCCTTCCGTTGCCCCAACGGCAAGCCGCAACCCAATCTCCCGCGTGCGCTGCGTAACTGATACCAGCATGATGTTCATGATGCCAATTCCGCCCACCAGCAACGACAATGACGCGACGCTCCCCAGCAACAGCGTCATGATCCGGCTCGTTGCCAATTGCGCCTGCACGACATCTTCCGGCCGCCGGACGTTGAAATCGTCATCCTCGGAAGCATTCAGGTGGTGGCGCTCCCGCAAAAGAGCCGTGATCTGCCGGGTCGCCTCCGGCATCGCCTCTCGTGAAACCGCTGAACAAAAAATATCGTCCAGCCAAAACGACCCGGTAATCCTCTTCTCCGCCGTCGTGAACGGCATCACGATGAAGTCATCCTGATCCTGCCCGGTCGCCGAAAACCCTTTCGGCGCCAAAACACCAATCACTTTGCACGGCATGGTCGTCACACGGACTGTCTGCCCGATTGGATTCTGGTTGGCGAACAGATTGTCCACCACGGTCTGCCCCAGAACGCAAACAGGAGCGTCGCCGTCAACATCCGCGTCCGAGAAAAACGTTCCCAGCCGTAAGTTCCATTTTCGAATCTGCAGGAACCCCGGCGTGACCCCGCGGAACCGGGTCGACCAGTTTTCCCCCTCGAAGATCACCTGCACGTTGCCGTCAACATTCGGCGACATCGTCTTCACCAGCGGCACCTGCTCGATGATCGCCGTCGCATCGCCCAGCACTAGGGTGCGGTCCCCGCGTGCTCCGTAGCGCACACCGTTGCGAGCGCGGCTCCCTGCCTCAATCCAAATGAAGTTATCGCCCAGACTCTGAAGCTGTTTCTCAATGCCGCTGCTGCCGGCATTCCCGATTGCAACCACGCAAATAAATGCGCCCACACCCACCGAAATCCCAAGAATGGTCAAAACACTTCGGATCCAGTTCCGCCGGAGAGCCGCCGTCGCTTCTCGAATTAAGCTTCTAAAGTTCATAGCGAACACGGCCAACGACGTCTACAAGCATACAGGACACCCCACTAGAAGCGATCACCGTCAGCTTCGGAATGACACTATCAATCGGGCACCAGAATTACTCAGGCATAGCGCGGCCTTGGCATCCAAGTTTCTCCCCCACTTAGCACGAGGCATGGTTCCCTGCGCCGGGCACATCAGCACCACGATCAAAGGGCACGGTGCGCCGGTGACTGATGGCAGCCCTACTGCTCGAGAGTGGTGCATGTCTTGCTAGCGCAAGAACGATTACGCCTATCCGTACCCCAGTCCGACAGCTATCTCCCATGCCACGCCTTTCATATCAGCAGCTGAACGCTCTTTCGGGCAAACTCACTGTGAATCGGACAGCGGACGTATTCGCGGTTTGTCGCGAATACCCAGCATTTTGAACGGCAGTCCCCACAGTGGATCCCCGCAATGGCCGAATCGAGGTGTGCGGAGAGCACGTAACCCCACTGAAAACAAATGGCTCCTCAGGTAGGACTCGAACCTACAACCCTCCGGTTAAGTACCCCTGCTCTTCCCCGGTTTGTATCCAAAAGGGAAAGCCCCGTCAAACTTCAATGTGATACTGCCTTTTTCAAAAGATCGGGCTCAATGGTTGAAGACCAAAGCGATTGACACGCATTCCGGGGAACTGTATTCCCTCACGCTACTAGACCCACAGGGCCGGACGAAGAAGCTTGAAGTGAAGTGTTACGGAAATGTCCTCGGGCGTACCGCGAACACCCGGAAGCTAAATTCTTGGGGCATGATGGAAGGCCTTGTGACAGCCTCACACGCGGACTCCTGAAGAGGAGTCATATTGTTGCCGGAATTCATCGCTACATTGGAAAGGAAACTTCGCGGCGATGGGAACAAGGCGATGACAAGAGCATGGTGGACTTCAAGTGCCAAGAATATAGCGACGGCTAGGTGGTTGCCGACGAAACAACAAGAACCTTGATCACGAAGATGGGAATTAGAAAAATTGCCCGTGTAACTGGAATTCACACAGACACGATCACCTTGATCGCCTGAGGCCATCGGGTGAAGCCTCGCACACTCGCAGCCGTGATCAAAGCTGTCTAAGCAACGGCCCGAGTCCGCCTGTGAATTCTCATTCCTTCGAGCAAGGCCAGGAATTGGCTGAGGTCCGTCATCTGCACACCCGCTTTAAGGGCCACGTCCTTTAAGCCGACGGTAACCTTGCGGTCAAACGGCAGGCGCGGGAGCAGCATAAATCTCTCAAGTTTTGTGTTGTCCGCATTGAGCAGCGCACTTCTCGGGTAGCAGATCAATCGGATGCCGATCAAATTCCTGTCTCATCGCATTTAGCAGAGCCGTCGTACACTTCACGTCCTGGCGGGCGTAGTCGATCTCTATTGAACTGGCAAAGCGAAATGAACTCGCTTAGCTGGTGAAATAAACTCGGCTCTGCCGACTGTTCTAAGCAGCCGACAAGCCCTAACCACCATCGGAGGTCGTGCTCCAATGACAGCTACCAAGACCGTACCCCAACTCCGGCACTCAAACAATTCCCACGCTGAGCAGCGGGTCCCGCGACATGGTGTAGTGACTCTCTACGGCTATGGAATCCAGGTCCGACTGGACCGGGGACATCTGCTTCTCGAAGATGGCATCGGCGCGGACCGTCGGCAATACCGTCTTCCCCGCGTCGGACACGGGTTGAAACGGCTGGTAGTCATTGGTTCCGATGGGACGGTTTCGCTGTCGGCTTTGCGCTGGTTGGCGGATCAGAAAGCAGCATTTGGGATGTTGGACAGGGACGGATCAGTCCTCGCCACAGTCGGGCCAGTTCGCCCCTCCGATGCCCGGCTGCGACGTACCCAAGCAGCGGCAAAGGCCGGGAAGGCGTATGAAACTGGCGCAAACCCAAGGCTTTCACGCGCATAAAAGCGGGCGCTCGGTTTGTGCGTCTTCTCCAAAACAAAAGTCCTCCCCCTATCCCCCTCTGATAACAAAGGGGTTACAGCTTTACGCGGCCAAGTGGCTTATCTCTCTGACTACGAAGGATTTGCACAACGCGCCCAGTGTGCAGGGCGGGCAGGGGGCTGGATAGTGGGTCAATAGGCCGGGCAATCCGCTGCAAACACGTCGGCTTTCGCACGCTTTAGGCGTCAGGCTGTACGTCACTGGCAGGGGTAGGTTGGCGGCCAGCTAGGTAAGGTGACTTAGGCTGTAGGGTTATTACCTTTGGTGGTTGCCGGTATCCACCCGGTTTGTGTCCGATATGCTACAGAATTACAATCATGGCCTGCGGGGGAGGACTTTACTTTATGGAGGCCGACGTTCCAGAACTGAACTGCACGATTTGCGGCAAAGCCCTAGACCTGCGTACGGCCCACACCGATGACTATGGCAAACCCGTGCACAGCGAGTGCTATCTATCCCGCGCCGTGACGCCTGACGATAGTGAACAACATCCGGAGTGACGCCCGGTGTGGGTTGGTGGATTATGCCGAAACGCCCTGGTGTGCCAAGCCCCGCAGCACAAGGGCTTAATCGCCGGTGCTTTCCGATGGTGGAATGGCCGCTTGCTGCCGCCGTTCTGGGACCATGGGGTAATCAGCCGCGCGGGCGCGCAGGCGTTCAATGTGCAGGCGTAAGGCGGCACGGAGTTCAACCAGCTTTTGAATCTGCTGGTCGTCGTCCTTGCCTGCTAGAAGCTCCCTGCACAGCTTACGGATTTCATCTTCCACTCGACGGGCCATGGCGCGCTGCATTCAGATGCAGTGGCGCGACCTGTAGGCTACATTACCTTCTCGATTTATTGCATACAGCGTTGACTGTATAGGGAGCACCAAAGTCGGTACGGTCCAAGCTGCCCTGCCGGGTCGTGGCAACCGACCGGTGGCTTAGATTAAATTAGTCGGTGTTTGGGGAGGGAAGCATATGGCGGATAACGCATCAACGGGGTGGCCGGAAGTGTACAGCAAAGCAATGTGGGAAATCGAAGACGCCCTTCTGGCTGGTCGCATCTGGGATGTACGGGCAGAAATTTCCAAGTGTTTAGTGGAGTTGCAAGCGCTACCGGGTATGCACACCGAAGAACGGCAAGCCATCGCGGATGCTCTGCGATGCGTGCAGAGTTTGGAACAAGATGACCAGCGGCACAACGCAGCCGCGATAGGAAAGGTAGCTTGGCGGAAAGTTAGTTCGATTTCCCCTAGGTTTGCGCCGCAGGCATCGAACCGCCCCTAAAAAGAAACGCGGGCTGCCCATGCCAGTAGGCAAGCCCGCATAGGTAGGGGTAGTTGAAATCCAGCATCGCTGTTACGGTTGTGGTTTGCGCCTACGCCTCCGCACCCCCATGCGCGCGATCTCCCGGTCAATCATCGTACGGCAAATCTTCAGCAGGTCGCCGTAGTAATCGTCATACGCTTCGCGGCGTTCTTGCCTTTGGCTCTTGCCGACCTTTACGACATGGAAGCTGCCACAATCGCAGGGATACCCTACGCGCTTTATCAGGTATCGCGCGGCTTCGGCTGTGGATCGCAGTGCTGCCAACGCGGCGGCGTAAGCCGGTCAAACCCGCCACAGTCTCCGGCTGGCGGCACGCGCTGGATAAATGGGTTCTGCCGACGCTTGGCGATATGCCATTGTCGGATGTCTCCAACGCGGCGCTCAAGCTGTTGGTCGAAGAAATGGCGGCAGGCGGCCTTGCCGCAAAAACAATCGTGAGCTATTCACTGGTAGCCAAGCTCGTTGTTGCCTCGGCTGTTGATTCAAACGGCGACGAAGTCTACCCGCGAAAGTGGAATCACGATTTTGTTGGAATGCCGATTGTGCAATCGGCAAAGCAGCCTAGGCCCGCATTTAACGAAACCGAGGTTTCCGCAATCATCGCGAAAACGCTACCACGATATGCGCCGCTGTTTGCCTTGCTGGCAGGCACCGGCCTACGCATCGGGGAAGCACTGGCGTTGAAACGCGGTGATCTCTCGCCAGATTGCCGAGTACTGTCCGTGCAACGGTCAATCTGGCATGGCCGGGAGCAGGAGCCCAAAACCCCGGCTGCAATTCGCATGATTGACATTCCGGAGTCCTTGGCCGCCGTGCTCCTTGAGTACGTGGCCGACAAAACCGGGTATCTGTTTACCACGCGAAACGGCAGCCGCCCCCTTTGCACAGCGCAACGTGCATCGGGCTTTGCACGATACCGGCGCGAAGGCAGGCTTTCATGCCTTCCGTCGCTTCCGCACCCAAGAGTTGAGGCGAGCACGTGTGCCCGAGGACTTGATTGGCTTCTGGTTGGGGCACGCGCGGCGCACCGTCACCGACTTGTACGCAGCCGGGCTACAGCACGACGTGGCATGGCGGCGTAATTGGTGCGAACGTGTAGGGCTAGGGTTTGGGCTACGTTGGGCTACAAAAGTTGTCGCAATTGATTCCCAGCAGGCGGCGTAAACCCATGACAGGGCAGATTTTAGAATGGCTCCTCAGGTAGGACTCGAACCTACAACCCTCCGGTTAACAGCCGGATGCTCTGCCATTGAGCTACTGAGGAGTGTCGTACTGCGTTCCTACAAATATATCATCCGTTTCCGAGCTTCGGTAGAGGCACCGAAGTACCCGGATTTCTCGCGAAAAAAGCAGGCTGGGATCGCCAGCCTGCTTGAGTTTTCACTGTTTGGCAGAGCTCTAGTGGCTGGCCCCTACCTTCACGCTCTTGACCACGATGTTGTCGATCGCCACGCCGCAGGTGTGTCCTGGGCGCACGTCGGAACAAATCCCGCCACCGTCTTGAGCGAACTCAAAACGGAGTTGGGCAGTTGTGCCTTCCATTCCCACCAGCCGCATCTTCACATGCTGGAAGCCCAGCGAGTCGCCCGCCCACATGGACATGTCGCCATTCGGGAAGTAGTTGGGGTCACTATTCCGGGGCATATGCTTCGGGTAGTGATTGACGTTGCCAGTTGTGAAAAACTGCTCAAAGGCTTCTGCCAACTCGGAACGAGCGAGGCTGCCAGGCGTTAGGTCGGTCACGCGGAGGAAAACGCCGTCATAGGCGAGGATGGGAAGAACCGGGTCATCCTCGGTATCGGTACAAACGTTGAATTCGACGGTCACAAAGCTCGAATCCGCAGGGACGGCGAAAGCTGGGCCGATCAGGCGCTCCCAGCGGGCGGGATCGCTGTTGGGCAATCCATCGTTGGCGTTGGTATGGAACGCGGCGTTGGAGGTGCTGCCGCAGAAGGAGCTGCTGGTGGTCCAGGGCACGACGTTCAAGCCGCGGCCGTGTGCGGATGCCCAACCAGCGGGCATGACACCGGGCGCAACTTCGTCGAAGTTTTCGGACAAGAGAACGGTCTTCTTGCCTTCGGCTTCGGCGGGGTAAGTGACAACGTTGCTAACTTGGGTGAGGCCGGCGACCAGACTGACATTGACGTCCTCACCGCCGCCGGTGATAGACAGACGCTTGAAAAAGACGTCCGGGGTGGTCATGTTGCCACTGGGTTGGCCGTCGGTGAATCCGGGAAGGGTTGTGCCCGCCCATACAGCGAAGAACTCTCCTCCTTGCGCGACCGCTTGGTTGTAATCACCGAGGTTGGGTTGACCCGTGTCATTGCCCCATCCGGCTTTGAAGTTGGCGTCGGTGAGTGCCTTTTGCGACGACCAACTCTTGCCTCCGTTATTGGAAAAGACGTAGGAAACGCGTGTCAGGTCTCCCGATTTCGCAGCACCTTGGTCGTAATAGAAGACGTAGACGCGACCGGTGTCCTTGTCGACTGTGACCCACGGAAACCATTGTGCGCGATCGAAGCCAGGCCTGGCGTTGAGGGTTCTGGGTGCTGAGAAAGTAACGCCGCCATCCGTACTGCGCTGGAAGTAGATATCCGCGCCGTCGAAGTTGTTGTTGTCGGCATAGACGACGTAGACGTTGCCGGCATTGCTTCCGCTGGAGTTATCGACGGCCAGTGAAGGCGACGTGTTCACGCGGTCGTTTCCCAGGACTTGGTCCATGGTTACGAAGTTGGAATTAATTTCGATCGGAGCGCTCCACGTCTGAGCATTGTCGGTAGAGCGGGCGAAGCCGATGCTATTGGTATAGAAGCCCGGAAAACGGCGCCAGACGATGTACGCGTTGTTGGAGCCTTTGGCGAACGCAGGATCGGAAGACTGGCCGTCCACCGCGGTGGCAGATACGACTTGGCGTGCGGACCAGACTACGGGGTTGTTGGTATCCAGGATGTTGTCGGTGTAGGTGGTGGAGATTGCCACGCCACCCGCGGCAGCAGAAGTGAAGTCGCTCCAGCTGAGGGCGAGGCGTCCGGTCTCGGGATCGACACTCATGAATTCCTTGTCCGCGGCGCCGATGGGATCCGTAGCGGAGGTTACCTCGATGGGACCCGCCCAGGTGTGACCGCAGTCTCTAGAAACATGTACCGACATCGTCTGGGCCGAAGGCGTGAGCAGAATAGACGAATAGACGAAATTGCAGCCCCCAAGATACTGGATGTCGGGGTCACCGAAAACATTGTTCCCTGGAGACGTGGGAAGCTGTCCGCCATCCACCCAGGTCTTGCCGCCATCGTCGGAGTACATCACGCCGGAAACCGAGATTGGATTAAGGCTAAAACCGCGCGTGTCGTTGTACCCAACGACGATGTGCTGCCCCGTGCTGTCAACGGCGATCGAGGTCTCGGCCTGGCCACCGGCCGGGCCGTCTTGATCGGCGTCGCAATCGTCTTGCGTGTTCACGCAATTGCCAACGCCGGCCGCTTTCATCGCCGCCGCGAGCCCTTGCGGCGCGCCCGTCCTCAGCGCCTCTCGGACTCTCGTAGCTAACTGTCCCGCGTGCGACATGCGGTTTTCCTGAGGTTTCGTGCTTACCATCTGTTTGGCTTGGACTGGAAGTGTTACGAGCGCCACCAGCAAAATTCCCGGCAGCAAAATGTTAGGAGCGATGCTTGCTTTCATGGAACCGACCTCGGAGGAAGATTTTTGGAACAACCAGGGGTTAGGCCGGGAAATTCCCGGCGGTTGCATTCGACGTTGGCCAAGTCGGCGGTTGGGATTGCGCGTGGCCCACGAGCAGGCAGAAACGGCGATTACAGAACGTTCCCTGCAGCGCCTCTCCGTTTAGAAAAAGTGGACTTGGTATCAATACGTCTGGCGCAAGAAGTTGTCAATGTGGTTTTCTGAAGTTTTGCAATGTGCAGACTCTTGCACACAAAACGTAGACTCAGACAACAGACCGCGCGACAAAGAAAAAAGAATATGCTGTAACAAACACCGACCGGTTGGTCGTTTATTGGCTGTTCCGTATTGTCTGTTTCGATTTCACTTCCGCCGTGGCAAGACACGAGGGAAGACACTAGACATCTCTGGGAGCTCTGTATTTTTGAAATGCGGAGTGTCGCTGGTTTACGATTCCGTCAATCTGCACCGGATACAACGAGTCCAGTTCAAGACATGGGGTTTAAAACATGGGGTGGATCATGTTTGGAGGTTTTCGCTTGCTCCTGATATTGGCTTCTCTCTTCTTATTGACCGCAATTGTTTCCGCTGCGGATAGCTCAAGTGCAGCCGCACCGGGTCCGCCAAAAGCCGCCGTTCAGCCGGTCGAGGACACCTGGCACGGTCACAAGATCGTCGACAACTACCGCTGGCTGGAGGATGGAACCACCCCGCAAACCAAAGAATGGGTGAAGGATGAGCTGGCTTACACCAGGGCAATGCTGGACCCTCTTCCCGGGCGGACGGCGATTGAAAAGCGGTTGACGGAATTGCTCTCCGTGGGCAGCATCAGCGCCCCGCAGATCGCCGGGCCTTACTTCCTCTATACCAAACGCCAGGGCATGCAGAACCAGCCTGTACTGTACGTTCGCGAGGGCATCGAGGGAAAGGACAGAGTACTGCTGGACGTAAACGGCCTCTCCGCGGACGGCACCGTCGCGCTGGACTGGTGGTACCCAAGTGACGATGGCAAGTTGGTTGCCTATGGAACGTCCCTGAGCGGCTCGGAAATGAGCACGCTGCACGTGATCGAGACAGCCACGGGGAAGATTCTGCCGGATGCCATCGAGCGGGCACGCGCGAGCAGCGTAGCCTGGATGCCGGACAACTCCGGATTCTTCTACACGCGACTGCCCAAGAAGGGAGACGTAGCCGAAGGCCAGGAAATGTACAACCGGCACGTCTTCTATCATGTTCTGGGAACGGATTCGGCAAAAGATGCCTTGATCTTCGGCGAGGGCCGCGATCCCGCGGACTGGCCGAACATCTCCCTTTCGGAAGATGGCCGTTGGCTGATCATCGAAGTGTCGCAGGGCTGGACCAAGAGCGAGCTCTTTCTTAGGGACGTAAAGTCCAACACCGCTCCGGTTCGCATTTCAACAGGCAAGAATTTTCTGTATCGCGGTGAGGCGCACGGCGACGCGATCTATGTGACAACCAATGAAGATGCCCCGCGCTATCACCTATTCCTCGTGAACCCAGCGAAACCCGAACGCGAGAACTGGCGCGAAATCATTCCGCAAACCGACGCAGTATTGCAAGGCGTCTCGGTGGCGGGCGGCAGACTGTTGGCTAGTTACGAGAAGAATGCAACTTCCCTGCTCAAGCTATTCACCTTGGAAGGCAAACCCCTCGGCGATATTCCTCTACCCGGCCTAGGCAGCATTTTTGCCACCGGCAACCGCCATGACCGGAACGACGTGTTCTACGCGTTCCATTCCTTTGCAGTCGCCCCGTCGGTCTATCACTACGATTTGAAAGCGGGGAAGGGTGCGCTGTGGGCAAAGGTTGATGCCCCGATTGATCCCGCAGCTTACGAAGTAAAGCAGCTTTGGTTTGCATCCAAAGACGGAACGAAGGTCCCGATGTTCGTAGTGCACAAGAAGGGCCTTGTGCTAGACGGAAAGAATCCTACATGGCTCACGGGCTACGGCGGATTCAACGTGAGCAACAATCCCACCTTCAGCGGCGCACGCTACGTTTGGCTGGAGCACGGAGGCGTCTTCGCTCTAGCCAACCTGCGCGGAGGCTCCGAATTCGGCGAGGACTGGCACCGAGCTGGAATGCTGGAGAAAAAGCAAAACGTCTTCGACGATTTCATCGCCGCCGCCGAATATCTGATCTCCGAAAAGTACACGGACCAAGACCATCTCGCCATCACGGGCGGCTCCAACGGCGGCCTGCTCATGGGCGCAATGCTGACACAGCGTCCAGACCTGTTTCGCGCCGTGGTATGCCAGGTCCCACTGCTGGACATGTTGCGCTATCAGAACTTCCAAATCGCCAAGCTGTGGATTCCGGAGTACGGTTCCGCCGAAGACCCCAAGCAATTCGACTGGCTTTATGCCTACTCCCCCTACCACCACGTCAAGGCTGGAGCAGAGTACCCTTCAATCCTATTCATGACCGCCGACACCGACACCCGCGTCGACCCGATGCACGCCAAGAAAATGGCTGCCCTCATGCAGGCGGAGGCAAAGAACGGCGCCAGCAAAGACCGCCCAATCCTCCTCCGCATCGAGAGTAAAGCGGGTCACGGTGCCGGGAAGCCGGTGAGCAAGCAGATCGAAGAGTATGCGGATATCTACTCGTTCTTGTTTTGGCAGCTGGGGATGAAGCCCTAGCTCCTTATTGACGAAAACTGGCCAACTCCAGCCTTCTTTGGCTTGAGTTGGGCTGTCCCACGCAGGATCGAGATCCTCATCGGCCTGTTCTCGCTTGCGATCAAACGCAAAACCAGCTCTCGGGATGCGACGCTGCGACTGAAGTCTCCGTAAGACAGGCCAGCGTTGCACCACCAAAGCATGATGACAAACTCGACCTGCTGGGTGAGAATAGTCCGTCACCTTCCTCCCTTTGGAGCTAGCCATGAAACTACGATCGACGGTACTGATGGGGATCCTCTTATCAATCGCCTTGCTGTCCGGATGCGGCGGAGCCAGCGCCAGCAGCATCGGCACTCCCACTCCAACCACGGCAGCCCCCACCGTCTCCACAACTCCCGCGCAGAGCACCGCCGTAATCGTGAGCCTGGCGTCGGCGACGAGCGGAGCCATCATCTATTACACAGTCGACGGGAGCGCGCCGACCACCGCTTCGCAGCAATATCAGGCTCCGTTTCTGGTCGCCTCGAATCTGACCATCAAGGCGATCGCCGTCGCTTCGGGAATCAACAGTACCGTCACCAGTCAGAGCTTCTCGCCCAATGTCGCCTCGGGCACGCTCGTGTGGAGCGACGAGTTTGCCAACACAACCGGCACACCAGCGCAGCCCGATCCGCATACCTGGACCTACGACACCGGCAACAGCGGCTTCGGCAACCATGAGCTCGAAAACTACTGTGCCTGGGGCTCGTCGACCTCGCCGTGCAGCACCACCAACCCCAGCGCATTCGTAGGAACGGATGGGTATCTGCACATCACGGCGCAGCAGCCATCGGCTGGGGTGTACACCTCGGCGCGCCTGAAGTCACAAGGCCTCTTCAGCTTTCAGTACGGACGCTTGGAATTTCGCGCGCAAGTGCCGGAAGCGCAGGGCTTCTGGCCAGCCGCCTGGCTGCTAGGCAACAACATCGATACCCTGAATTGGCCCGCGTGCGGAGAGCAGGACGTACTGGAACGCGTGAACGCCCCGCTCACACCCGATTGGAACGAAGGCTCGATCCACGGCACAGGCTTCACGGGCGCCGCTGGCTTGGGCACGAAATACAACTTTCCGGCGGGACAAACCGCGGCTGGCTGGCACACCTACGGGATGATCTGGTCCCCAGGAACCGTGGCCTACTATATTGATGACCCAGCCCATCCCTACGCGACCTTCACCACCGCGAGCCTGAACGGCCTCAGCGGCGCAGTCTGGCCGTTCGACACTGGCCAAAGCAACTTCATCATCCTGAACCTGGCAGTCGGCGGAGACTGGCCCGGCCTCCCGAATGGCACGACGCCCTTCCCCTCGGAAATGCTAGTCGACTACGTTAGGATTTACACGAATTAATGGGTCGACCGAGCGCGTAACTTTCTAAGCGCGGTCGAATCCTACCCCTTGAGGATCGGTGCTTCGAGAGACGTAAATGATTACGCAGACAGATCGCCGGACATTCCGCAAAATGAGCCGTCGCGAGCTGCTCAAGCTCGCGCCGGTAGCAGCGTTGGGCGCCTTCGCGATTCCGGCTCTGAGGACTCCTCTGCTCCAAGCCGGCCTGGCGACCAGCGACTGGATTTCCGCAAAGCTCTTCCGCGCGGGCCATCTGGCAACAACGTTTACCGACGCCGAGTTGACGCCTTCCGACAAGTTCCCCATCAACGGCTACGACGTCGAAGATCCCGAGGTCGATTTCGCCGCTTGGAGCCTGACCGTAGGCGGAGCGGTCCAGAAACCCGGAGACTACAAACTGCCTC
>Ga0137401_10000886_pt1 | contig 12506 bp, 7 predicted proteins | sample CZOMad1_1_16fung_FD_108286 | JGI IMG/M metagenome (GOLD analysis project Ga0137401, IMG submission 108286) | Vadose zone soil fungal communities from Angelo Coast Range Reserve, California, USA - CZOMad1_1_16fungal (Illumina Assembly) | ecosystem: Environmental > Terrestrial > Soil > Vadose zone...
AGCGCGGCGACCAACCTCCTGCGCGTCTGTGTCAGGAAATATCGCAACGCAGGTCAGTTTGAATTGTTTGCCTCCGTGTCGAAGCAGCTTTTCAAGGCACAGACGGAATTTTTGGTAGGGACAGCAGCGTCATCCAACAGATTGGGCCGTACGTTGTGCTCAGTACTTTTCCATTAACCACATGTTGCCACTCGTGGTCCAGGCCTTGAGCGCAAGCTTGCGGCCGTCTGGAGATGGGAATGCGACTGCTTCACCGAACTCTCCTGGAGTCTCCCAGAGAACATGCGCGTTACCAAGAAGATCCACATGTAAAACTACTCTTCTACTATGGACGCCAGCCGTAACAAAAAGGCTCTTACCATCCGCTGCCCAAATAAATGCCGAGAGGTTGCTCCAACCCTTCACCTGGATCTCCCGCGCCGGTTGTCCACGAAGGGAGAAAACGTAAATGGGGCCTGCAGGGCCTCGAATTGCGGCGATGCGCGCTCCATCGGGAGAGAGGTCTGAAAACCATCGGTCATCATTCATATGAAGCGCAAAGCGGAAGAGTTCAGGGCCACGGCCTTTCATAGGATCAAGAGCCGTAAAGATTTCCTGTTTGCGATCCTCCGTCGGCTCTGCTATCACACACAATGTCGAAGGAGACTTGGCACAGGTAAGCAAACTAAAAGGTCTCGCCATAAATAGCAACTGTGAGGGTCCGCCGGTAAGCGGAACCCGCATGACGGGTTCTGGGTCCCTTGCGCGCCAGCCCCCACTCTTTGCACGCCCGAGATAGATAATATTCTGGCCGTCCGGAGTCACGCGAGCGAATTGGCCAACCCCCTCTGTCAGGAGTGGTTCTGCTGTATCTTCGTTCAAGGACTGCTTGTAAATCCCGAAATGGCCGGTTCGGTTCGATCGGTTCGAAACGAGAATAATTGCGTTGCTATCGGCGGTCCACCCTGTCACAGCATCTGAGCTCTCGGTCAACGGAAAATGCTTTAGATTGAGGATGCGCGTACCGCCCGCCGCCAAATCACCCAAATAGGAGGTAAAGCGCGCCACCCATCTCAGGAATACAAGCCTCTTGCCGTCCGATGTTGCGCTGAGGCCACTCATGCAGTAGCCGGACCAACTTGTGAGTCGTTTGGGTTTGTCGATAGGTTTGGCTGTGCGGCTATCGAGCCGCATTTCCCAAAAGTTGCAGGTATTCCCAAAAAAATCCTCGGGCTCCTCGACCGAGTAGATCAATCGTCCATCGGCCAGCCAGAAAGCCTCATTCACTCTCCTCATTTCAGAAGGCGGAAATATGGTAGTCAACGGCCCACCTTTCAGGTCGCGGCTTACGAGATTGTCTCCGGAATCGTCGGTCCTGACGTAAATGATTCGTTGTCCATCCGGGGACCAATCGGTCCCTGCGATCGAACTGTTCTCATCGGTGTCAAAGAGTCTCCGAGCCTGCTCTCCGCTCGGCTGCATCAGCCAAATTTCGCGATCGCCAAGCCTGCCCCTTTTGGTTCCAAAAGAAATTAAAGAGCCATCGCGCGAAACGGAATAGGCGGTGGCATTGTTGCGAAGCTTCGTCGGCGCTCCACCCAGCACCGAACCCATCCAAATGCTCGTGCCTTGTGAAGACCCGTCGGTCCCACTGGGGTGAGCATTGAAAAGAAACCTGCTACTGTCCGGAAACCAAGCGGTAGTGGCGATCTTCCATTCAATCTGTTTGTCTTTGAGCTCCTCAGGCTGCGGAATGGTGCGGGTCTCACCGATCTCCAGTAATTGGATATGAACCCCGTTTACGTCAGCATAGGCCAGATATTTCCCGTCGGGCGAAATCGCCCCGCTCAGCACGCGATTCTCGAAGGAATTGACGGTGAGTTGCCGCAAATTCGGCCCCGGTGGAACTTGAGAGGACGATTGCCGGCGTTTGGTGAACCAGAAAATCGCGCTCGCGATCAAAAGTAGAGTAACGCCTCCTGCCGCCATCGCCCGCCACCAAGAACGATGTTCGGGTTCGTCCTTTTCCCCCAAAGCTTCCAGATCGGCGCGTATTTCAGACGCGTGCTGATACCGTGACTGACAATCTTTCTCAAGTGTCTTGGCAATGACATTCTCTACTTCTTCGGGTAGCTCTGGATTTATCTCTCGCGCGTGCTGCACATGCCGATGGAGAATTGCGGCACGAACCAACTCTTCGGTTTCGGCCCGAAATGCGTGTTGTCCCGTGGACATTTCGTGCAGAACCAGCCCGAAGGAAAACAGGTCCGAACGTGGGTCCAGCTTCTCACCGAGGATCTGCTCGGGAGACATGTAGCTTGCCGTTCCAAGATTGGCACCAGTCAGAGTGAGGGGAAGAAAGGTCGGCGCTGCCATATCAGGCAGTGAAGCGGCCTTGATCGACCCGGACGCGACAATTGAGTCAGGCTGCACCCGATCGGCAGCGAGTTTAGCCACGCCGAAGTCCAGGATTTTTGCCTCGCCGCGATCGGTGATGAAGATGTTCGCGGGCTTGATGTCGCGGTGAATGATGCCTTTCTGGTGCGCAGCCTCAAGTCCGCGAGTAATTTGGATGGCGAGATCGAGTAGCTCTTCCGTTGGCAGAGGCTTGGCGTGTTGCAAATCAACTCCAATTCGTTCGCGTAAGGTTTGACCTTCGAGCAATTGCATCACGATGAAGGGCTTGCCTTCGTGCTCGCCGAATTCGTAGATGGAGCAGATGTTGGGATGGTCCAGCGCCGAGGCAGCCCGCGCCTCGCGCTCAAATCGTTCCAACGCCTTCGGTTCGTCAGCCAATTCTTCGGGCAGGAACTTCAGGGCAACACGGCGGCCGAGCTTGAAGTCTTCCGCCTCGAACACAATACCCATGCCACCACCGCCCAGAACCTCCAGCACGCGGTAGTGGGACACCTTCTTACCAATCAAGTTGGAAGCGAATGACCCGTTCTCTGGTAGCGCTCCAGCCGGAATATCTGGAGGCGCAAGTGCCTTTTCTCGCCGCTGCACCGGGACCATCCAGCGGTACCCGCGGCGAGCAAGAGTCTCGATGTACTGAGGATTGTCGGCAGATTCGCGCAGCGCCTGGCGCAGTCGCTTAATAGCGGCGTTGATGCTGTGGTCGAATTCTACAATCGTGTCGTTAGGCCACAGCGTTTTGCGAATCTGCTCCCGGAGCACCACCTCGCCGGGCTTTTCCAGCAGCAGAGCCAGAATCCTGATGGCTTGCTCCGGCAGCCCTGTGCTCAGCCCGTCGTTTCGTAGCTCGCGCGCGCGGAGATCCAGCTCAAAAACACCAAAGCGCACCACATTACCAGATGGAACGGGCGTTTTCACGTTTTGTTCTCTGGCGCAGTGTACTGCGTGCCCTGTATGGTTTCAAATGGTTTCTCCGGGGAGCCTCTCCCGACCTGCGCCACTAACAGGTGTCTGCTCAGTAGGTTAGGCCAGTGATTTCTATGCCATAGTAATACCAGCCCTAGTGCATTGAACTATTTTTGCTCCTGCGTGAAGATTGCGCGTTCACAACGCGTCTCTTCACCAATTACGGGAGACATAAGGAGGATAAACATGAAGCGAGCTATCCATTTCATGGTGTTTGGGACCATTTTCCTGGCTGCGCTTGTGGGTATTGCACCGTCGGCGCAAGCGCGGTCTTGCTCCATGCAAGGCGTGGCGGGGAACTACGGATTCACACTTACCGGAGTGGTGATCCTTGCAACAGGCCCGGTACCCCTCGCTGCGGTTGGAAGGGCCAAACTGGATGAGACTGGGAATGCGAGCGGAACAGAATCCCGAAGCGTGGGTGGCGGCTTCGCCGACGAGACCTTTACCGGAACGTATACGGTGAATCCGGATTGCACGGGCACGGCCACACTGCAGTTCTACGAATCAGGGCAGTTGGTCCGCACATCGGAACTGTCGCTCGTTTTCGACAATAACGAACGGGAAATCCGCATGGTTCAGAAGTCATTGCAGCAACCCAACGGCGCATTCCTTCCCGTCGTGATCATCGTCCAGGCGAGAAGGATATTCACCGAAGAGTGAAGACTGAAGGACCCGCCCACCCGGTCCCGGGGTCGAACCCCCGGGACCGGGTGGATGACTTTGCGGGCTGCGGACTGTGAAAGGAATTTCGCCATGCGTGGAATGAATCGGAATCTTGCAACTGCCTTCGTTCTTCTCATCTCACTCGGCTATCCGGCAAAGAGCGGGGCAGTTGATTTCGCGCCGCCAAAGTCCTATCCCGTGGGGGCGAATCCGTCGGCGGTCGTTGCGGGTGACTTCAACGGTGACGGAAAGCCAGACCTCGCGGTGGCGAATGCGGGCAGCACAAACGTGAGCGTCTTGCTTGGAAACGGGGACGGAACTTTCAAGGACGCCGTGAATTCCTCGGCCGGTCCTTCGCCTTCTGCACTTGCCATCGGCGACTTTAACGGCGACCACAAGCTTGATCTGATTGTGATAGATACGGGCATCGCTAATATGATGTTAGGTAACGGCGACGGAACTTTTCAGCCGCCGGTACAAGTTAATTCCGGTCAGTCTCCGCTCAGCATGGCGGTTGGCGATCTCAACGGGGACAAAAAGATCGATCTCGTTGTTGGTGACCTGAGCAATGAGAGCCTGAGCGTGCTTCTCGGCAACGGTGATGGGACTTTCCTGCCGGCGAAAACCATTTCGCTCGGCAGCAGCGGCGCGATCATTTCCATAGTCATCGCCGATCTCAACGGGGACACAAATCCTGACGTGGTTGCAGCGACTCCCGCAGGCGCGGTCATCCTTGCGGGCCATGGCGACGGCACATTCCAGGCCCCGACCCCCGTCGCGGACAGTACGCATGCCGGCTTCTTTCTGGCCGGCGACTTCGACAATGATCACAAGGTAGATCTGGCTCTTCGAGCGACGATTCCTCCTCCGTCAGGATGCCATTTATTCTGTATATCGCACGCAGGCGTGATCGTATATCGAGGCAACGGGGACGGCGCATTTAACTCGGGGGTTCAAGTGGCCGGCTCCTTGATTCAGTTCATGTCCGCAGGCATCGTCGCGGCTGACTTCAACGCAGACAACAAGCTGGATTTGTTCATGGAGATCCGCGGCCTCGGAAATCTGCTGCTTGGCGAAGGAAACGGAGGCTCTTTCATAGGAGTGCCCCCGATCGACTCCGGGGCAAGAACACATCCTTCATTTATCGCCGCTGCAGACTTCGACGGCGATAGTCTCCCTGATCTGGTGCTAACCTATTCCCTCACCAACTCCGTCGCAGTTCTGCTCAACACCAGCCCGACCTCTGGCGCGGATCTCGCGCTGACTCTGAACCCCGCACTAGCAAACGGCGCCTCGGTGGGCGTCGACCTTAGTTACAACGTGACAGTTTTCAGCGAAGGCCCGCAAGATGCCTCCGGCGTGATACTCACGGAGAACTTGCCCTCCGGTTTGAAATTCGTTTCGGCGCAGCCCAGCCAGGGAACGTGCACCGGCACGATCACCATCACGTGCGATCTAGCAGCGATAACCGACCCGTCCACCGCGACCGTGCAGTTTACTGTGACGCCCACGGCGGCGGGAACCTTTATGGATGTCTTGCAAGTGGCGGCCACGCAACCCGACCTCAATTCGAATAACAATTCAGCTTCGATCACAGTCACTGCCGTTCTGCCCGCTGATTTGTCGGTCTCCGCCACAGCTTCGGAGACTACCGCCATACCCGGGGACAAGGTGACTGTGAGCGTGAAGGCGGCAAACAGCGGCCCTGGCACCGCCACCAACGTGACTCTGACCGATAGCGTGACCGACAGCACTCAAGTTTCGAGCGTGACGATTAGTTCAGGGAGTTGCAGCATGAGCTCCGGACAGATTACCTGCGCGCTCGGAACATTGGCGTCAGGGGCGAACGTCACAATGGCTTACATCGTCGCAGCCGGAACAAGCGGTTTCGACAACAATCTCGATATCAGTTCGGATCAGCCCGACCTGAACACGAATAACAACGGCACCCAGGTGAGTATCGCTGTGTCGGACTTCACTGTAAGCCCTGCCGCGACGAGTCTCGCGGTGAAGCGCGGAGCTCAGGCGAGTGAAGTATTGACCTTCCCTGCGCAGGGTGGATTCTCTGGGACGATTGCGCTCGCGTGCTCCGTCAGCGGCCCTTCGCCCATGCCCACATGTGGCATCTCGCCCGCATCCGTCACTCCCGGCACCAATGCGACACTCACTGTGAATGCGGCAGCTCTCTCAGCCTCACTAACCGCGCCCTGGTTCGAGCAGCGAGCGAGACTCTGCGCTGCATGGCTTCCGCTCGGACTGCTCGGCTGTGTCCTGGTAACGAGCTTCGACAAGAAACGGCGGAGACAGTGGGCGCTGTGCCTTTTGATGCTGGTCGCAACAATTCTGCCCGTAGGGTGCGGCAGCAGCGTCACCACAGGCCCACCGCCCCAGAACTATACGGTCACTGTGACGGCGACATCGGGGGCGCTGCAGCACGCCACCAACATCATAGTCACAGTGCAATGACTCACTCTGTCACGGTGACGATCAGAATCCGGCGGCAACGGGAGTGGACGCTGGAATGGCTTAACTGAACAGGGAAACCTCAATCATTCTGGCGGCCGCACCAACAATTGGATGACAACATTGGGTGTGCGGCAAGAGGTGAAAGATGGGGAGTAATCGCTTTTCGATTCTTTCATTCGCCCGCACGGCGTTGGTACTCCTGGCTGGTTGCGGGGGTGGAGGCCCGGCTACTCCTCCACCACCGCCGACGGCTGATTTTGGCGTGTCGATTTCTCCTTTCTCAGCCTCCACGGTGTTAGGCAACACGACTTCGGCCGTCACGATTTCCATCTCTCCACAAAATGGATTCAGCAGCCCTGTCACTATCACACTGCAAGGAATTCCGCAGGGTGTCGACGCGATCCCACGATCATCCTTCTCGATTGATCCGGGCAAGAGTCAGACCGTCAGCTTTTCCGTCTCGGCCTCGGCAACAGCGGGCGCCTTTCCCGTCATTGTGTTTGGTACCAGCGGCGCCTTGTCTCATAGCGTGCAACTCATGCTGACCATGGAGCCGATTGTGAGCGTCCGCACCTATCAAAGTGGATCGGTCCTCTATCTGGAATCAACCGCGAATACCGATACGGCGCGAATCGGTCTGGAGGCACAGTGGGGCGGCTCCATCGTGGAGGTGAGTTTGAACAGAACCAATTTCGTGAACATGCACGACACCGGCCGTGAGATCCAGGCCGCGCAATACGACGGAAACGCGCAATACCAATCTGGCGCCTTTGGTTGGAACCCGGTCAAAGGAGTTGACGAATACAACCAGGGCAGCCCGGTTCTGGCGCAGTCTGGGACCAGCGATTCACTTTATATCAAGGGGCAAGGATATCAGTGGAACCCGGACGACAAGGGAGGCGGGCCCGGCCAGCCCGTTTCGGGTGATACCTACTCGGAAACAATCACCACCGCCGAGTCCGCACACGCCTTCACATTCAAGGTGCATTTCAAGGTTACTCATTTCGGTACGGACCAGCACGCTGATGTGCTGCAAGAGTTTCCGGCGGTTTATGCGAATCTAGAATACAGCAGATTTGCCAGATACGGTGGAACTAAGCCGTGGACGAATGACCCGATCTCGTTTACAACTATGCCCATACTGCCCAACGGGAGTCCACCCCTGTATGCTCCAGAGCAATGGGCGGCGTTCGTCAACAACAGTGACTTAGGATTGTCGGTCTTCATCCCTGGCGTAGCGCCCTACTTCCTCGGTTTTGCGGCGGCGGGGGATCCGGGGCCGACTGGCTTTGGCACGAATTACTTCAATGCATTGACTATCTACAGCTTTGGTCCGAACAGTGTGCTGGAGGGCGATGTGTACGCGGTCGCCGGAGACTACAAACACGCGCGTCAAGTGATCTACGACCTGCACGACCATCTTCCAGCGGTGGACATTTTCACTCCATTGGGGACGGTCGATTCTCCGCCACCCGATTCGCAATTGACGGGCGTAGTCGATGTATCCGGATGGACCTTCGATAACGTGGCAGTTTCCAAGGTGGATGTGTACGTCGACGGCGGGTTGGCTGGTACCGCCACCTATGGCGGATCGCGCCCGGACGTGGCCAACACTTTCCCCAACGTGGCCGCCGCGATCGGCTTCACGTTCTCTCTGGACACACGGCACTATATCAACGGCGCGCACATGATCGAAGTCAAAGCCCTCGATAGCAGTGGCAATCTCGCCGTCTTACCCCGTGTGTCTGTGACGGTTCAAAACTGAATGTCGATCATGAAACTAAATCAAGCGGTGCTGACGGCGAAAGGAGTTTCGCCATGCGTGGAATGAAGCGAATCGGAAGTTCCGTCCTCGTCGGTGTCTTTACCGCGGCCGGCTTGCTTCTGGCGTTGGGTGGTCAAGCTCAGCAAACACCCTCTGCCTCTGAGTCGTCTGAGTCGGTTGAGATCGGCGGAATGACGCTTCGGTTGGGAATGTTGCAGGAGTTCGTCATTCATGGCCTTAGGGAGCTTTACAACCTTCAAGAAATCGGGACGCCGGCAGCCTCTGGGTCTTCCTGGATGGCTGAGACGAAGGCCGGGCCGCCACACGTTCGTGTCGCTAACGTGTCATTCATAGGAGGACGGCTGTCATCGGTCTATAAATATTGGACGGTTGGAAGCGAGTCTGACACTGAAGTAAGTTTTGCCAACACTCTGTATGGAGCCATTACCAAATTTGAGCAAGAAAACATGACGCCGTGCGAGGTAGCGACCAATCGTTCGCAGCAGGCGGTCGGTGAATTGAGGACGCTGTTGGTCACTTGCAGAGGACGACAAAAGTACCTGAGCGTTGATATCACTCCAATGGTTAATGGCAAGGAAAGTGTTTCCCTGGCTGAAGTCCTCCAATATCCCTCGGACGTAATGGCGGTGATGAAGGGAATAGCCGCAGGTGTGTCCGGAAGCATCGCGCCTTCCGTGCCTGCGTCAACGCAAGACGAGCAAGTGTTGCTTGAAAAGCCAGCCGATAAAACCTTAGCGTCGCCAAGTGATCAGCCGACAAAGACCGGTCGCTGGTTTCCGCCGGATATTGACCATGTCATACCTCCAATCGAGCCAGGAACGGCATGTCCGCTGAGCGATGTGCTGTCACAGGCCGGAAAGAGGATCCAAGAGCTCATCGGCAATGTTGATAAGTTCACCGCTACGGAGGTCGTTGAGCATCAAAGCGTGGATCACTCGGGCCAGTTACGCCGGCCGGAAACCCGGAAGTTCCGCTACCTAGTTTCGATCGCGCAGACGCCTAACGGCTACATGAACGTTGAGGAATATCGCAACGGGGGATCGAACCCCGACCAATTCCCTGATCATATTGCCACTGTGGGGACGCCCAGCCTGGTCCTGATTTTTCATCCGAACCACGTCCAGAACTCCCGGATGACGTGCGAAGGTTTGGGTCGGTGGAATGGGAAGGCGGCGTGGCAGGTTCGATTCGAAGAACGCATCCACAACTCCAGTCCCATCAGTGTTGTGGTTACGGCCGGCCGCGCATTCGGCCTGAGGCTGCGTGGCAGAGCCTGGATTCTCGCCGATTCGTATCAAGTCGCGCGTTTGGAGACCGATCTTGCCGACGAGATACCGGTGATTCGCCTCCGCCTACAACATCAGGAGATCGAGTTTCGTCCCGTACATTTCAAGGAAGGGAGTGAGATCTGGCTACCATCGACTAGCGACCTCTATCTGGATTTTCTCGGTCATCGATTTTACCGTCGGCACCGCTTTACGGATTTCCAGCTCTTCTCTGTGAAATTAGAGCAAGAAGTGGGCGATCCGAAGGAATGAGAATGCAGATCACGCCCGTTGAGATTCTGAATTTTGGAGCCGGACACCAGCTTTGATCTTGTGCCCCGTCCAGCGCTTTGAACTGGGCGCCCGAAGTGCGGATGCCAATGCTTGCCGCTCAGACGAGTGGCTCGTACCAAAACATTCATGCTCCCTGGCCACTTGGACGACCAGAAGGTTGGCGTTTATTTTGTGGGGGTTGGGACGGAAAGTATGTTCCAGTCGACGCAAGGTGATCAAGCAAGACACAAGAAAGGCTACGAGATCTACTGCACGGGTTTTTAGGGAGCAATCCGCCTCAGCCACCGCAGTTCAACCGGGCGGAAAGGAGGGTGGCCGTTGATGAAGTGGGCGAATATCCGTATGTCAGAGATAGTCTTTGTTGTGGCTGCGGTCATCGCCATGGCCGCGTGTGGGGATAGGAACGTGATCCCCGCAACTGCCGCAACGATCCTCGAGCAGGCCGATCACTTTGAACTTCTCTCATTGGACCCTCGTCCCCAGTGGGAACCGGCCGAAGGTGATTTTCATCGGTACAAAGTCCTCGGCACGACTGTTATCACCGACGCTGAAACTCGCAAGAAAATCGTTTCCGCTTTCAAGCGGGCTGTTGCAGAAAATCAGGGCATTGTGGCGGCGTGTTTCAACCCTCGACATGGAATACGTGTCATTCGAAATGAGAAGCAGGCAGATTTTGTCATCTGCTTTGAATGCGCCCATGTTCAGGTGTTTGGCGAGGTTCACCGCGGATTTCTGATCACGAATTCGGCTCGGGGACTCTTCGACAGCGTTCTTCGCAGCAGCGGGATTCCACGCGCGGATAGGTAGGAATGCAACGCCGTCACTTCACCGGGTACCAATCGACAAACCTCAGCGGACATTCTTCGCAACTTGGTGCGGTTGGCCTCGTGCTATTTGCAGCGGAGGAATCACATCCAACTCTGACTCTACTGGAACCTTGCACGTTGAGTGGATATGGCAAGCTCCCGGCCTCGTCTATGAGTTCAAGATCATAGGCGCGCTTCATCGGAGGGGTTCACCCCAAGAACCAAACTTCAACAAGATTTAATAGAGTTCAACCTGCAGGCCGCAAACGGTTCAGCAAGAATCACTCAGAAAGGGGGGAGGGAGCATTTTGCCGTCGCCATACACTGCCCCCCAAAACAATTAACGGGATAGGATATAGCGAGCGCCAAAGTTGCACCCCCCTCCCCTTATTTCGGAGCAACGTTTCGTGGGTCCGAGTTGCCGCATCTCTGCGAGTGAAATCGCTAGCCCAATTCCGTGAAAAGCCACATTCCGATAAGGTGACTTCTCGGGACTTGGCACCGGCACCACCACAATCCCGGAGGGATATTGAGGGCCAGTGGAAACCCGCCTCAGCCACAGTCGTGATATCTTCGGCGTATTGGGGAGGAGGCGCAGTTATGGCCATGACCTGGGTTTCCTACATGACGACCGTTCCTGAAAGCCTGGAACCGAAGACCTTCTCCTGGCCAACCCGACTGGGATCTAACTTGGGGGAGCCGATCGACCCTGAAGGAGGCCGCTGCTTGGTCGGTCCGTCCCCCAATTTGATGATCGAAGATGCAGGTCCCCCGCCATATGCGAGCGGACCGAACCCGCATGTGCCGCGAAGCCGCCTGACTTTGACGGCCTCCGGCCAGGATCTTGCGGACGCCTCTGCGGTATCTTTCTACATCGATAAACGCTTAGCGTTACTGATTCATCCGCGGGATACGCTAAATATCACCCGCGATGGGACTGGTCGTTGGGGGCTGTCCCTGATTCGCGAAGGAGAGTTGGTGTTCGCAGCAGGAGCAATCACCGCAGTCCCGCTTGGCGAACGCGTCAAAACCAAAATCCCCTATGATCTGATCCAAGCAGCGGAAGCATTGTTCAAAAAACAAGACGAGGCGTTTGAGTTTTATGAGTACCCCATTGAAGTAACGGTGGGAAGCGAGCAACGCATCTTCTATGGAGGCCGGAGGCTAGTCGGAGGTTATCATGTGAGCTTGATGCACGGTTTTCGCATCGGCGAGCTTGGGGAGAACGCATGTGGCGCCCTGCTATCCGTCGGCGCTTGCCATGTTTCCGCCGCTTTCTTTGCCGAACGGTTGCTGGATTATTCATCTTACGAAATTTCTCGTTGGAAAAACACGCAGAAGCAGGGCAACCAATGCCAGGAGCAGCGATAACCCGAACGGAGTCAGCGTTCGCATCGGCGGGCTCAGGGACAAGTTTATACACGCTGATGTTTCGCGCCAAGTCCTTCCATGAGAAGGCCGGTTGATGTCAAGGCACACGTTCGCTTTCTTTCTTTTTTTTCTTTCGGTGAGTCTGTTCCCTGTCCTTCGCCAAAACTCTATCTGCACCTAGTAGGGCTCCCTACTAGCGCGCTTTTTGGATTTGCTCCGGGCCAGACCGGGAGTGGCACGCATGTGGGAAGCCAGTTTCCTGGCGAAGAATCCCCCGATCGAAGAATCCCCCGATCGAACAATTCAGACGAGGCCCCGCGCTTTATTCACTGGTTTTTCGTCAGGAGACCGCGCTTTAAGCAGCGCGGCCGTAACGATGATGCAATCCGCCAAGTCGCTCGCGAGAAGCCACGTGTCCCAGCGCTGTGGAAGGAATCCTGCTGTTTGGAGTTCCCTTGCCCAATCCGAGATGTGTCCGGTCCTCATGATAAT
>Ga0137401_10000899_pt1 | contig 12447 bp, 9 predicted proteins | sample CZOMad1_1_16fung_FD_108286 | JGI IMG/M metagenome (GOLD analysis project Ga0137401, IMG submission 108286) | Vadose zone soil fungal communities from Angelo Coast Range Reserve, California, USA - CZOMad1_1_16fungal (Illumina Assembly) | ecosystem: Environmental > Terrestrial > Soil > Vadose zone...
CGATCCGCCGCAGCGCGCGGGTGATCGCTTCTTCATCCAAGATTAGGACAGAACTCGACATAACTCACCTTAGCAACCTCTCAGGATTGCTTTAAAGGCCGCAGCAGCCGGGCTGCTGGACTATCCGCCTTTGGCCGCCCGCTGACGTTTTTCACGCCAGGCCGAGCGATGCTTCACGATCCAATCGAGCAACGCTCGCTCAAACCCAATATCGTACCCAACCTTTTCGCTCTCAATCCACTTATGGCGAAGGATCTCTTCTCTTTCCGCCAGAAACTCCTTGTATAGGGCAGAATTTTTGACCAGTTCCGTGGGATCATCCTTCGGGGGTTCCATTTTCTGACAAATGAGTGTGTCGATAAGTGAATTCCGGAGTCAATGCGAAAGTCGACAATCGCCATTATGAAATTTCGACTTGCTGCCGCAGAAGGTCGACCATGGCCAGAAAAACACTGGCAATAGGACCCTTTGGCTTTTCGAGAACAACCGGCATCCCGCGATCTCCGGCTTCACGGGTTTGTAGGTCGATGGGAATTTGGCCGAGAAGGGGTACGCCCAAGCGATTGGCTTCGCGAGCACCGCCACCCGAACCGAAGATATCAAAACGTTGACCATCAGTAGGCGATACGAAATAACTCATGTTTTCGACGAGGCCGAGCACCGGAACATTCACTTTGGCAAACATCGTACTTGCTTTTCGTGCATCGATCAGGGCCACCTCTTGCGGCGTAGTGACGATCAGTGCTCCGGAAAGGGCGACCGTCTGAACGATGGTAAGTTGGATATCACCGGTGCCAGGGGGTAAATCGAGCACCAAATAGTCGAGTCCAGACCAATCCACCTGTCGCAAGAACTGCTGGGTTGCTCGGGTGACCATTGGGCCTCGCAAGATCGCTGGCGACGTGTCATCCAAAAGCGAGCCCATCGACATCAGTTTGATACCGTAACGCTCGATGGGGATGATGATATTATCGGAAGTCGCCATTGGCTGCTCATGTACCGCACCGAACATGAGAGAGATACTTGGTCCGTAAATGTCGCAATCACAAAGACCGGTCCGTTGTCCCGCCAAGCTCAACGCGCCAGCCAAATTCGCGGCTACTGTTGATTTGCCGACCCCGCCTTTGCCGCTGGCGACGGCGATGACGTACTTGACGCCCGCGATTTCGGATGCTCCGGTCTGTGCCGGAGTAGCGACGTCGGGTGGGTTAGTAATGTCGATAACTACCTTGGTCGAACTGATGCCCGGCGTCTCGCGTAGAATACCTTCCGTGTCCCGCTTTAACGTCTCCGGAATACTTGGATTGGTGGTGGCCACCTGCAATCGAACGAATACATCGGTGCCCGACACCTTTAGCTCTTTTACCAGTCCGAAGCTCACGATATCCCGGCTGTAGCCAGGGAATTTCACCGCCTTCAGACGTTCCAGAATTAGATTTTCAGTAGGACCAGACATGTGTTCGCAACATTTGCGGAAGCCCCACCCGCAACGCTTTCCGCTTGGGCGGATGCGGGCGGGATCAGCCGGGCAGTCAACGAACTGTAGAATGGGCGAAAGTCAATGAGCAACGCCCTGACGTCGGAGGGCACGTCCGGCGGCTGCCGGACGCCCGGAAACGACCCAGCGCGAAATCTTTGCGGCAAACAACGAACGTCAACGAACGTCAGTGAACAGCAGCGAACGTCAGCGAAACGACCGGCTTACTGCTGCTCTCCGGGAACTGAATATCTCAGCGCGCCTTCGCGACTCCTTCCTGTGTCCACCAATTGGTCAGCGTGCGCTATATCTTTTTCTGCTCGCTGTCGCTCGTTGGCGTTGGTTGACTCGCCCATTGGTTCGCCAACAATCCGTTCACCAAAAGCTGGAACGGGTGATAAAACATAATCGGCAACAAGATCAGACTGAGAGCGGCGCGAGAGCCAAAAATCAGCATCGCAAGCGGCACACCCATCGCTAGAGTCTTTTTGACTGAACAGAAATACACGGCAATCGCGTCTTCCCGGTTAAGTTTGACGGCACGGGAAACGAGATAGATCAGCTTGCGAAAGAGGGTCTTTTAACAAAGAGTTCGCGGAGATCACAAAGGGACAGAGAGGAATCGCGCGCAAAGAGGAACGCATCAGAAGAAACTCGTGCCGTGATCGGGGCGTAACGTTCGCTGACGTTCGTTGCTGTTCACTGACGTTCGTTGACGTTCGCTGTTGTTCGTTGCTTTAGCAAAAATCGTGTGAATCGACGTGGTCTAAGGCGGGGGCGGGAAGGCGTTCGATGGTTTTTGCCCGGACATGAATCACACCGGAGTGGATCTGAAGAATTCCTTCGATCAAGAGAAATGATTCCTGGGTAATCACGAGCCGATATTTTTCGAATAATTGAGGGGTAACAATGGCATTGCTGATACCGGTCTCGTCCTCCAGGCTGATGAAAACAAATCCTTTGGCGGTACCAGGTCGTTGCCGGCAAATCACCTGACCGCCGATCCGGATTCGACTGCCATTGGACGCTTGGGGCAGATCGATGCTCCTCCAAATATCATTGAGCAACATTGATCGCAGATAACCAACCGGGTGGGGGCCAACGGTTAACCGCATCGTTTCAAAGTCGGAGGTCAATCTTTCTATCGGTTCCATCGGCAACAGAGGCGCACCAGTTTCCAGATCCGGAGTGAACAATTCGTCTTGGTAAAATTCTTCTTCGACCGACCAAAGTGCCTGGCGACGGTGCGTGGTCAGGGGATTTAACGCTCCGGCTTTGGCTAAGGTCCGAAGTTCGTCGCGGGCAAAATGAGTGCGTGCGCGAAAGTCGACCAAATCAGTAAAAGAACGACGGCTACGTTCCTCGACCATTTTTGTCACGACGGTTTGCTGAATGCCTTGGGTTAGACGAAACCCGAGACGGATCGTCTGATCTGATTCCACGGTGCAGAGCCAGTCGGAGTGTACTACGGAAACGGGCAATACCCGGAGATGGCGGCGTTGCGCATCTTTAATCAATGTGGCGGAAGAATAAAATCCCATCGGCTGATTATTGAGTAGGCCGACATAAAATTCCGCGGGCCGATGCACCTTCAGCCAGGAACTGGCATAGGCGATCAAGGCAAAACTGATCGCATGTGATTCCGGAAATCCATAAAGTGCGAAAGAGGTGATCGCGGCTACGATTTCCTCAGCCACTTTTGGTTTAATCTGATTGGCGGCTAACGCAGTGCGCAATTTTTTTTCAACGCGCTGCATGGGTTCCTGGGAACGATGATAACTCAAGGCTCGTCTGAGCTCTTCCGCTTCCGTTCCGGAAAAATTGGCCATGACCATCGCGATTTTGAGCATTTGTTCCTGAAACAGTGGAACACCCAAAGTGCGTTCGAGAACCGGCTTTAATCGTTCATCTAAATAACTAATTGGTTCCGTCCCTTCGCGCCGAGCTAGATAAGGATGCATCAGATGCCCTTGAATGGGTCCAGGACGGATAATTGCCACCTCGATCACTAGATCGTAAAACTCGCGTGGTTTCATCCGAGGTAGAGTGGCCATTTGTGCCCGGCTTTCGACCTGAAACACGCCAATCGTATCAGCAGTACAAAGCATGTCGTAAGTCTCGGGATCATCCTTGGGCAACTGAGCCAGATCGACGGGTCGACCTCGTTTGGCACAAATTTCAATCGCGTCTTGCAGGGCCGCCATCATACCCAGCCCGAGCAAATCGACTTTGACGATACCCAGATCTTCGCAATCATCTTTGTCCCACTGGATAACCGTACGTCCTGGCATGGTCGCGTTTTCCAGCGGAACCACCGAATCGAGCTGTCCTTCGCAGATCACCATCCCACCGGAGTGTTGGCCCAAGTGTCGCGGTAATCCCTGCATGGCATGAAAAATCTCCAGGAAAGCGGTCAATCGAGGATGATCGATAGGAAGCCCTGCTTGGCGCAATTGATCACGAGCAGATAACGTGTGGGGAAAATCTCCGTGCGCGTGCAATCGAGAAAATCGGTCCATGACGTCTTCGGGCAAATTAAGCGCTTTGCCGGTCTCCCTCATTGCACTGCGACCACGAAAGGAAATAACGTTGGCGGTCATTGCTGCACCTAAACGTCCGTAACGTCGATAAATTTCCTGGATCACGCTTTCCCGACGATCCCCACTGGGGAGATCGAGATCGATATCGGGCCAACCTTTTCGACCTTCACTAAGAAAGCGCTCAAATAAGAGCTTGCCGCCAACCGGATCCACCGCGGTAATCCCTAAGCTGTAGCAAACAGCGCTATTGGCGGCACTGCCACGCCCCTGCACCATGATATTCGAGCGCCGACAAAACTTAATAATATCCCAAACAATCAGGAAATAACCGGGAAAACCGAGCTTGTGAATCAGAGCCAATTCTCGCTCAATTTGATCATGTACGGTTGGAGTGATGATGCCGTAACGTTTACGGGCTCCTTTCCACGTGACCGCCTCCAAATGGCTATCCATCGTTTCTCCCGGTGGAACGGGAAAATGCGGGAATTGGTAACCCAAATTTTCGAGAGTAAAATCGATGCCAGCCGCAATCGCAGCGCTATTTGCTACTGCGTGTGGCAGATCAGCGAAGAGTTGGTACATAGCTTTCGCATCCTTTAGTTGGCGTTCTGAATTTGGTTCAAGGACACGACCGGCATGATCGAGATCCGTGTGATGGCGAGCACAGGTGAAAACATCCAATATGGGGCGGCGATCGGAAGTGGCATACAGAACACCATTAGTGGCGACCAGTTTGAGCCGATGTTTCTCAGCGAGATGAATGAGTTGCTGCTCAAACCATGGTTCTTGTCGAAGATGATGCCGCTGAAGCTCGACAAACACGCCGTCTGCGCCAAAACAACGCTTTAAATTGCCCAACCGCTCGTCGGCTTGGGCCAGATTACCGTCTCGCAACGCTCGCTGAAGAGGTCCTTCTTCGTCTCCGGTCAAACCGAGCAGACCTTCCCGAAATTCAGTGAGCTCATTCCAGCCGATTGAACTCTCGTTTTTTGGTGCGCGTAATTTTGCTCGGGAAAGCAAACGACAAAGATTCTGGTACCCATTCCGAGACCGCACGATGACTGGGAGAACCGAGCCATCTTCCATCGTTAATTCGCAGCCAATGAGCGATCGAATTTTAGATTCTTGGGCTGCGGTGTGAAAGCGAGGTGCGCCGAAAACACCGTCCCGATCACATAAAGCGACGGCGGGTAGTTGGAGATCGGCTGCCCGATATGCCAAGTGTTCCGGCGCGGAACTTCCACGCAAAAAGCTGAAAGCACTGCGGGCATGAAGTTCGATGTAGGGAGTCATATATAGGGCATAGAAGTCGGGAACACTCGGGCAGGTTTTTCAGCGGCGAAGCCGCGACTCAGGATAGCCTAGGGCGAAGGAATTCAGGCAACCCGACGATCTAGCGCTGAAAGCGTGTCTCAACCGCTAGTCCACACATATTGTTCTTCGAAAAGCCATTCGACGAGATTTCGTAGTGCTATTGTCACGCGCTTTCAGCGCTGATCACCTGTTTTATTACAATTCCTAGGGCTTCGCCCTAGGCTATCCTGAGTCGCGGCTTCGCCGCTGCGATATCCCACCCTGAAAACACCGACACATACCTGGCTCTTCCTCCTTCGTCCTCCCGACTTCGCAAAGCCTACGTTGCGGCCTGCTTTCCGGTATCTGTCAAACCCATTGCTTGGGCACGCCAAAGCGTAGCGGCGGCTGACTTCGGCGGACAGGTCGGACCGCCGAAGACAACTCGCAACCTGCAACTTGTTCAATCGTAGACGCCGACGATCACCCACCTTCCTGTGTTGAATGCCAACCGGTAAAGAGCGCCATCTTCCAGCTCTACGTCCCATTCTTGCGTATCCCAGCGATCTGCGTTCCACCAATTTCCTGAAGTACGCCAGGGACCTTGGGCTATCCGGACTTGACCAGTCACAGTCTGACCGCAGATCCAAATAGGTTTCTCTTTATTAAGTTGTACTTCGACCGGAAGCGCCGGCCGATAACGGCGTAGAGGTACACCGATTCTTAATGGTTTGTGTTCGGCTTGGTCGGTGCCTGACCAATCGAAGGTCGGCATACGTAATCGAACGCTATCTGGTTTATGCGTATTCAATTTTTCTGGAATACCGATTTGCTCGTTTCCGAGCAGAGCGGCCAATCGTGCTAAAGTCTGGAAAAAACGATTGGGATCTTTGAGGCCACTCTGAAAAAGATCGAATTGATTTTGTCCTGGATTACTGGGAATGGCTTCGAGTTCAAATCCCACTATTGGGGCGCTGGTCTGAACGGTATCAAGGTATTGCGAAGCAATCCGGAACAAGGCTTCTACCTCACGAGTCGGGGCGGGGATTTGTAAGTTTCGGACAATTTTCTCTCCATCTTCCAACGCAAGAGTGAGTCGAATTTCGGCGATAAGCCGATAGACGGCGGCAATTCGCAGAGAAAGCCGTTCGAGAAACCGCCGAAGCAGAAACAACAATGGTTCTAAAGTTTCCAAGCGATGTTCGAGATCGACCGTCTCAATGAAAGTTTCGGGCGGTTGGGTTTGTTTGAGTACGTTTTTGGATTTGCCAGCCGCACGATCCCATAACGATAATCCTTCCAATCCTAGACGTTGTCCGATCTCTTCCCGAGGTAATCGGGTAAGTGCCCCTAAAGTTCGAATCCCCCAATTTCGTAAAATATCGAAAAGGTAAGGAGAGGGATTCAATGATTCTAAAGGGAGCGATTGAAGTAAGCTGCTTGCCGCTGTCACCTGTAGGAATGGATTGGCAATTTTAGCGGCTTGCCAGGCTACTTCCGGATTTGGACCAATACCAACCTGGGCGATAAAACCGAAAGAGCGCCATTGGGCCAAGAGTTCGCGTGCCCACCATTCCTGATTGTCGCTTTTCCTTCCTTGTAAATCGAGCGTACAGACACCAGCAGCCGTATTCTCAAGGTAAGGAGAGTAACGGTAACAAAGTTGCAGGAGCGCTGATTGTTGTTGGTGTTCCAATTCAGTGGCCGACGCAAAAAGTTGGAGCTCAGATGTTCGTGCCAAAGCCAGACTCGTGGTCACTCCGATCTCTATCCCGGCAGCGGCTGCTACCGGATTTACTTCAATAATTCGAGTACCTTCCGCATCAAGTAGAGCGGCCGGTTTGTCCTCCTCGACTTTGACGCTCAACGAGACCGAACTTTCGACCATGGAATTCTCGATCGAGAGCTCTAACTGATTGCACGCAGTGACTGCTTCGGGCAAAGCATGCAATCGCTTTTGTCGAGCACATTGCAAGCGATAATAGGGGGTATAGATGACGGCAAATAAACGAGTTTTATGCGCTGGCATACTCGGCTTCCACGAAAGTTTTGCGGTATAAAAATTCGATCGGCAGGGAATCGGAAATAACGGAAGAAATCTGCGAAAGATCCCTCATTTGCCGATGCTCGTTGATCTGCAGGGCGATATATGAGCTACCGGAAATATAGTAACGAGTCAGAAGCAGTAGAGTGGCGCGGGTTTCTTCGACCACTCGCTGCAGGCGGTACCAGGTAGTTGCGGGAATTTTTCTAAGTTCTCGGGGGCTATTTTGTTTCAAATCAAGAATGGTGAGAACAAAATTGCCGTCTCGGATAAGGAGGTCGGCTGCTCTGGTCGCTTGAGTGGCGTTTTGGCAGCGTAACCAAAGTAAAAAAGGGGTTTCAGCGAGCGGCTCGAAACTGTTTTTTCCGTCAATCAATGCAACGAATCGGTGTTGCATTGTTTGGATGATGTCGTGCAGTAAGAGAGCGCTGCCTCCACTTGGATGAGGGACAACGACTTGGGCAACGGCGCCTCTTCGCAATCCACCTCCGAGCGAATGATCTAAGCCGGTTACTCCAGTAGACAAAAAAGTGGAGGTCGGGAGAGTTTCTTGAGGGAAACGTTCAGCCAAAATTTTGCGGAGTTGGATGATTTTATCGGCCGGCGGCATTGTGTTCGTATGAACACTTATAAAAGATAAGACAATTTTCAACGAAAAAAGAGAATTTTCAGGAGCCAGGAGAGAAATCACCCACCGTTGGTCGGGCGAAACCCGACTCAATCGGCTATGGCCTTCAGCCCAGCCTCACCGTCCCAATGCCGATGGCCACTGACCCACGGTAGGCTGCCCCAGATCAACGGTGTAGGGGCTCGGTTTTCCCTGGTACTTTGGGTATACGAACTTGGCCGCTGGGCTCGTGGCCCGAGTCACACCATGAATTATCGGGCAACCAGCTTTGGCCGCCAGCAGCAAAGATTCCTTCAAGAGCAAAGACCCGAAACCGCGATTCCGATATTCGCTGCTAATGCAGGGGCCGGAAGAAAGATGATTTTCTGCTTCGACCTCAATGTTGACCAACGAAGCTGCGATCACCCGGTTGCCATTGGTGATCACTAAACAGTCGATGTCACGGTGATGAGCAAATTTCTCTTCGAACCCGTGATGAAGTCGAGGTATTAAAGTGGCGGCAACGTCATTCCAACACGCGTCTTGAGCAAAACAGCTTTTGATGAGGGCCCAGACCTGCGACTTTTCAGAGCGAGCAGCTCGGCGAATTGAGTACGGTTCCTCAATGACATAACTGGTTTCCGGTAGCAGCTTTGCTTTCCAGATGAACCGAAGCCAGCCCACTGAATTCATTTGGCAGTTATTCTGTCCAAATCCGAGGGTAGACGCAAGCTTGGAAGATCACTGCCCAAATGAGCATATTCCTGAGTTTGCGAAATCGGGCCTCCACCAAGGCTTGGCCTGACCAGACCGAGACGATCAGAGAACTGATTTTTCGAAAAAGATATGCCGTTTTGCTGCTCTTGCTAGAAATGCGCGATCACTTCATCCCCATTTTTTTTAAAAGTGTTTAAACCCGGAAGGATCGACGAAATCGACCTCAATGCGTCCGATCTGGATCATCCTTAATACAAACCCACCAGACGCAAGCGAGCAGAGCTGAACCAAGAAAGAGGAACATTCCCAAGGTGAGCATACGCTCATGGTGATGCCGGAATTAATTGAATGAGTCAAAGGGAAATTTCTCGACTGAAGAAAAATTCAGAGCTGTACATGAAAAATATCCCACAACACCTGGCGGTAAACTTCGCGCTTAAAAGAGGGAATCCAGGAGATTTCGAACTCGTGCGGCCCGATCCAGCGAAGCGCGCGAAACTCAGGATCCGGAGTATGCGGTGAAGGCTCGCAATGGGTCGGGAGCAAATCGACCAAAAAATAGATTTGTTCCTGGCCGTCGAAGCCCTCTTTTTTGCGGCCAGGCAAAAAGAGATACCGATAGGGTCCTCGCCGATCTGTGATCCGATAGCAATCAGGCGGCAGGTTAATCTCTTCTTGAAGTTCTCTTTGCAATGCTTGTTCGGGCGTTTCTGAATTGTTGATTCCGCCTTGCGGGAATTGCCAACAACCTGATCGGTCAGATCGCTGGCCGATGAGAATGCGTCCGTCAGGCCGTCGGACGATGGCAGCGACATTCGGTCGAAATTTTACATTCTGCATAGCGGCAAAAGTGCATCTTTGCCGCTAATGTCTCAGCAAATCAAGAAAGCTCTTAATCGCATCCTTGGTCTGGTCCTTAAGCTCTTTGCCAACGCTCTCCTGCAGCGCGCTCGAGATCCGTTTCGAGAGATCTTCCTTTGGATTTTGCGGAGTACCGGTCAGCTGCACTGGCGCCCAGTAAAGGCCATCTCGTTGTTCGGTAAAGACTTTCTGTTGCACGCCCGGCAGCCATTTCAAAATCGCCGCCGAAAGGCCAACCGAAAGGGTGGCGTTGATTTGACTCGACTCGATCGTTCCGTTCCCTTCGATCCGCGCCTGATCCTGGTATTTCGCGACCAGATGGGAAAACTCGATATGCTGACTGCGATAAATTACTTGCGTATCTACTGAGTCGAGAGCCCATTCGTCCGTCCCAGAAGTTCTAATGAACGACCCAATCTTCCCCAAAAAAATAGACCAGTCCATCCGCAGCTTATCGACATGCAGTGACCCAGTGATCGTCCCGGCGTCCTCCTGCTGAATTGTGCCTGAGTAATCAGTGTTCCCGGATGCAATTCCATTCAGATGCAACGTTTCCGGATAAAGGTCGCTAATCGATATACCACTGAACTCGGTATGAATCCGCGAAAGTTGGCTCTGGTCGAGCGCAACAAAGCCGTTAAGAGAAATCGCGCCACCGTTTTGTCCAAATAGCCTGGCCTGAGTGATGGTCACACCTTTTGATCTGGTTGATGCCGAGAGTGAATCGAGTGTCACCGACGGAAGTCCGGTGTGTTGCGCCTTTCCACCTGATGCTGAGACGTCCCAAGAATCTTCGCCCCGTCGCGTGGCAATGATCTTAGTTCCCAGTAGTTCACCAGCCTGATTTTGACCGACTGACCAATGCAAGTTGCTTTGGCTTATTGCGATATGGTCGGTCTGGAAATCGAAGACGAAGAAATGAGGAAGCTTGATCCCAGAGCTACTACTTGGAACTTTTTGCTCTTCTTGCTTGGCCGTCGGCTTTCCGAGGTAAACGCTCGCCTTTTCAACATTGACTTGGTCAAGATCCCAGGTTCGGGCGAGAAGTGCTGGCCAATTCAAATGAGCCGAAATACCGCTCGCATCCAATGACTTGACCCGGCTCTTCGCTTGGCCCGTCCCGGAATATCCGGCCGAAGAAAACGTCAGGCCATTCCAAGTGATCGGCTCGAGCTTTCCATCTACGCGTAAGGAGTGATTTAATCGACGGGTTAGCCATTCGCGGCACGCGTCGCTATGCACAAAACTATAAAGTGCGATTCCTCCGCCCAAGAGAAGGCTGATTATCACCGCAGCAAAAACAACAAGAGGCAGGCGTAGTCGTTGCACAGAGAAGATTAGATTGCGGATTGCGGAATGCGAATTGCGGAATTTGAAATCCGCAATTCGCAATTCATTTGGTAAGCGTAGTCATTGCACAGAAGATAAGACGCAGAATTTGGTATTTCGTTCAGAAGGACGCAAAGACAGACTTTTGAACAGGAGGATCACAGCGCGGCGTACCCGCAACCAAATTGGTCTTAGTTAGCGATCTGGTGATTCCGGTGGGCGACTGCTGGACGCGCCCTACTTTCTTGAGCACGGCGACGAAGACAAAGATCATCGCAAAGAAACAAGAATCTCAACTATAGCAGTCCAAAGATCACAAAGGGGGAAATCGGGTTACCGATTCAAGAACGACTACCTCCGAGTCGTTCAAACATACGGCCATTGGTCCTTAGGCGCGAAGCACCCCTCCTTCGAGATCTCTGCGATCTCCTGTTCAAATACTCTTTGCGTCCTCCTGTTTGCGTTGCGTTCGAATGTGTTGCTGCAAAACGAAACCGCCCACTGCGAGAAATGGCAGGATAAACCATTGCCAATAAGCGGCTATGGGAGGCAAAGGTCGATCGACATCCAGAATTCCTTGGACAGTCGCGTGATCCGCTCCTCGGCGAATGGTGAGTTGAAGTTGCCAGCGCCCGTCGTATGGAATCTGGATCAGGGCAGAATAAAACAAGCGGTTTGTGCCCCGAGAGATCTGCAATGGAACGTTTTGGAGATCAGGTTTCGTGGCGCTGGCGCAAGCGGGAGGGAGCCACGCCGCGGTGGGAATCGTCTTTGCTGGCTCCAGCGCGGAAAGGGAAGCGACCACTTCGGCATCGAGAACCGGGCCTTTCTCTTCTTGAACGAAAGCGCTAAGGTCCACTTGGCCAGCCCGGCACTGAGGTGGATCGGTGAATACAGTCACTACAAAGGGTGGAGCGGCTACATGCAATTGTACCGCTCCTCCGTCGGCCAATCCGACTCCCAAGCTCAAGAGTAATAAAATTAGTGCGTAGATCAGTCGCATGAGGCCGCTAAGACATGAAGGTTCCGCGCATTTCCATCGGTTGAAAAATGATCCAGATGGCCAACGCAAATAGTCCGAGAGCAAAGAGACCCCACGGCAAAAATATCAGGGATACGCGTGAAGACGATTTACCAATATCGCGAGCGACCCGCCACATCGAGTAAAGAGTTGCCAATAACCCAAGGTCAATTGCGAGAAATTCCCAATCGAGCAGTTCTGGAAAAGCCCAGGATCGAATATTCCAAGCCGGAGCGCCTAAGAAGGGAAAATGTAGATCGGTCAAGATGCGTTGGAAAACTGGAATAAATGTGTGGGATCCGACAAAAAGGTGAAATCCCAGATGAGCTAGCCATACGCTCGCACCCAGTGGGGCCAAGGTCATGATAAAACGGTTGGCCATCTCCAGCCGAGATTTGCTGACGGAACCAAGTCGCTGGCTCGTCCAGGCGCATCCTGTAATCAACAGTGCTGGGATTAGGCAAATCGTGAGACCAAAGAAGATTGCTAGCTCGGAAGATCTTCCCGGAAGACCGAGATCGATTCGTTCGAAGTTGAGGAAATTTTCGACCGGCAAAG
>Ga0137401_10000900_pt1 | contig 12444 bp, 12 predicted proteins | sample CZOMad1_1_16fung_FD_108286 | JGI IMG/M metagenome (GOLD analysis project Ga0137401, IMG submission 108286) | Vadose zone soil fungal communities from Angelo Coast Range Reserve, California, USA - CZOMad1_1_16fungal (Illumina Assembly) | ecosystem: Environmental > Terrestrial > Soil > Vadose...
TCGCGCGAACGCGATCCCTGCGGCATAGGAAGGGTCCAATTTAGTACAATGAGGCATTGTCGATTTGAAAATGATACAGCCGGCGAGCCGAACCATAGCGCTTGAACTCCTCCGGATGCACGTCACACCCGGCTCGTTTCAAGAGGGTTTCTAAGATTTCGAAATGTTCCCGTCGCATCTCCTTTTCGATACAGTCCGTACCGAGACTATTCACCCTGCCACGGACAAACAGTCGAGCCTCGTAGACGGAATCACCGAAGGCGTCACCCGCATCCCCGCAAACCACCAGGTTCCCGGTTTGAGCCATAAACGCGCTCATGTGACCAACAGAACCCTTCACTACGATGTCTATTCCTTTCATGGAGATACCACATCGTGCCGATGCGTCCCCTTCAACCGCCAGCAGACCGCCGTGGGCGGTCGCACCGGCGCATTGGCTGGCGTTGCCATTCACATGGACAATCCCCGACATCATGTTTTCAGCGACACCGGTAGCGACGTTCCCATGAACGATCACTGTGGCTTTCTGATTCATGCCGGCACAGTAATATCCGGCGTGCCCTTCGATTTCCACCGTCACCTGAACCCGGAGCCCGCAAGCGATCGCATGAGCACCGCGGGGATTGAGTATTCGCCAGCGTTCTTCATCCCGTTCGGCATTCAGATCATGCAGCCTCTGGTTAAGCGTCCGAACACTGGTTTTCGCCAGATCAACAGTCTGGGTAAACATCTGAATGCATTCTGTTAATCACACTCTACTAGAGGGGTTCAGAATCTTGTCTGGTTGCGAGGACTTTTGTCTACCCGATACGCCCCACGCCGTCACGCCGATACGGTTATCCCTTCGAAACGCAGGTTCGCAGCGCTGAGTTCGGCTCCAATTGTAAACGACAGCCGGCTCCGGCTCCCAGAGGCGCGCGCCTTCAATACCCGGCAAATTTGCAAGTGATCGGTACTCCGATGCCATCGCGACGTAATCATCGGTTTCAGCGAGAACCGCCGGCTTGCATGCGATTGGATCACGCAAAACGGCAAAACCATCTTCGGTTCCCACCGCAAAGGTATAAAAGCCATCGAGGTCCTCTAACCCGGCTTCCAGCGCCTCTTTGAGCGTCGCGCCATTCGCCAGTTGCCAGGCGAAATAACCGGCCGCTACTTCAGTGTCGTTCTCGGTGTGAAATTCGATTCCCTCCCGACCCAGCCTTCGCCGCAAGCGGTTATGATTACTGAGAGAACCGTTGTGTACCAGGCAGAGATCAACCCCGGTACTAAATGGATGCGATCCCTCGGTTGTGACCGCGCTTTCCGTCGCCATCCGGGTATGACCGATAGCATGACTACCGGCAATCTTTCGAAGCGAAAATCGTTCGACCACCGACTCTGGCAACCCGGTTTCCTTCATGATCTCGATTCGTCGCCCCACGCTCATGATGCGAACTTCGGGAAAATTCGCTTCCAGAAAACTCCGGATGGATTGGACATCCGTCTTCACCAGAAATCGCGCGTGAGTAGAATTTACCTCCACCGAAGGTTTATCACGAAATTGCTTTTCCAATGCGACCCCAATCGCAGACCAGTCGAAATCCGGATTTGAATGCTGCAGAATTGCTTTCAATTTACCTGCGGGAGCAGGCGTACCATAAACAGCAAAGCCGGCGCTGTCTGGTCCCCGGCTGCTCATACAGACCAACATCTCACTGAATAAGGCTCCGAGCTCCGGCTCAAGGGAACTCTGTTTGAGGAATAAGCCAACGATACCGCACATCGAATTGTTTCTTATCATGAAACTTTTATATCTCAAGCAAAAGATCGAGAGGCGGCTGAAACTCAGCCTCTGCACACCTTATCAATGCGTATCCACATCGACGAACAACCCCACCCTTGTTTCGTCCTACGCATCTTTTGTTTTTCTTGATCAGTTGCGCGTCCGTGGCAGAGCGGTCCGTCCCGGACCGCCGCAACGCGTTCGTTTCTTATCCCCCATTCACCAATCACTAATCACGCTTCCTTTACCCACCCGGCGCGCAAGGGACTGCGCTCTACCACAGTCGGCTATTTGGCAATCGGTTATTCGAGATCGATTCGGCGGCAACCGCCGAATCATTAACAATCCGTCCATTCGCGATCTGCAGATGTCGCTGAGAGACTGCCGCCACTTCCAAGCTATGCGTAGCCACCACCAGTGTGGCCATTCGGCGCCCCGCGATCATCCGAAAGACCTCGAGTAATCGTCTCGCGTTTTCGCTGTCGAGGTTTCCGGTGGGCTCGTCGGCCAGCAAAAGCTGCGGACGATGTACCAGCGCTCGAGCAATCGCGGTGCGCTGCATTTCTCCACCGCTGAGCTGATGCACAAAGTGCTTAGCTCGATGGTTCATCCCAACCAATTCCAGCATCTCGTATGCGCGACGTTGCGATTCCTTTTCCCCGACGTGCTGGAGCCGAAGCGGTAGACATACGTTCTCTACGACATTCAATGTCGGTAAAAGATTGAAAAACTGAAATACGATGCCGAGCCGGTGACGACGAAAATTCGTCAGTTGCTGTTCGGTGGCCGACACCAGCGACCAGCCATCGATTAAGATTTCGCCACGGTCCGGTTTGTCCAGGCCACCCATCAGATGCAAGAGTGTGCTTTTGCCTGAGCCGGATTCACCGGTAATTGCCAGAAATTCGCCTGCAGCGATTTTCAGGTCCACGGCATCGAGCGCGACCACCGGAGTATCCCCTTGCCGATAAGTTCGAGTTACCGCTCTCAATTCGATCATAGCGCGATGCCAAACGTCGAGCGCAGATGGGTAATAGCAAATCGCAAATAGCAGATAGCAAAAGAAACGCCGTCATCGGCAAACGCCGACCCGCCGCTTTGCGGTGCGTGAGTCTCCAGTCACCTCTCACCTCTCACTTTGGTTCCGCCTATGCCGCGCCCTACCGCTCCTCGACAAAGCTGCGCAGATCACTCGGTAGCAGTGACTCGTACGCACGATCGGTTCCGCGGAACGGAAAACACAAGACGGTTGCGTGGAGGGCATGCCGATCGAGCAGCAGCTTATCTTTCAACTTCGCGGTCCAACCGGTCTCGATGAATTCTAAATAGCAGCTTTCGTCGGAACCATAGATTTTGTCGCCAACCAATGGAAAACCGAGCGACGCCAAATGAACACGGATTTGGTGAGTTCTACCTGTGATCGGTTGACAATTGATAAGCGCAAAACGGCCCCAGCGATTCTCGAAGCGCTGAACAACCGCAAAATTTGTTCTGGCCGGATATCCGGCAGGATGAATGGCCTGTTTCAGATAGATTTTGCTCGCGGTCTTTTCACCTTGGCGAAGGAGCGGTTGATCAACGGCAAACTGGTCAGCATCCGGCCATCCATAGGCGATTGCCGTATACAGCTTTTCCACTCGATGTCGATTGACCAGACGGCCCAGCTCGCGCGCCGTTGCCGAATTTTTCGCTACCAGCACTAGTCCGCTGGTTTCGCGATCTAGCCGATTGATCAACGAGACTTGGCCGCCGTTTTTGATTTCAAATGCAAGGAGTTCGCATAGCTCTGACCAGAGCGTCCGCGGACCACCCGGTTTTGTCGGATGGATCAAAAGATGAGCTGGCTTATCGAGAACCAGAAAATCGTCCTCTTCATGGATGATTCGCGAAGAAACGGGGTCCAACATGGGCGACAGCCAAGCTGCGCATGACAAATGACAGATGACAAATGACAAATAACAAAGATGCGGCGAACCGGCGTCAGCCGGTCGAAGCGATTGACAAACGGTAAAGTCAGCCCGGTGGGGGTACTCCTGGCTCCTGTTTCCGCATTCCGCATTCCCCCTGCTATTTGCTATTCTACTGACGGCGAAAGCCGTCATTAGGAACTTGACTTGCAAACGTTTGCATCGCAAAACACCGATCGGGGGAAGACCAGTAAGCGCTCGGAAAAAAGCCCAATGACCCTATTTGATCTGGCTCAGGAATTGAATGTCAGCATTTCCACGATCTCTCGAGCACTAAGCCGTCCGGAGATGGTTGCGCCGGTGACCCGAGAAAAAGTGTTGGCAGCGGTCAAACAATTCGGGTTTCAACCAAACGAAATCGCCCGCTCATTACGAACTCGCCGGACCAAGACCATCGGCATCATTGTTCCCGACATTACGAACTGGTTTTTTGGCGCAATTGTTAAGGCGGTGGGCGAAGTTGCCAAGAGCAATGGTTACTCAGTGCTCGTTTGCAATGCCGATGAGGATCGGGCCGGCGAAGAGCACGCTCTGAATCTTTTGCGAGAACGGAAGGCCAGCGGGATTATCAACTGTCCCGTCGGCGCTAGTTTGAAGCTTTGGCGGGAACTGAAGAAAACCGGTATACCGGTAGTGGAGCTAGATCGCGCGTCCGGCCTCGAAAAGGTCGATGTGGTAGTTCTCGATAATGAAAAGGCCGCGCACCTGGCGGCCACACATCTGATCAGATTGGGGCACCACCGGATCGCCACAATTGCCGGTCCTCAGCACCTGTCCAACGGACGAGCGCGACTTTCCGGGTTTCAGAAGACCCTTCGCCTAAACTCGATCCCGTTACCACCTGAATATGTCGAGTATGGCGATTTTCGAGAAGGATCAGGACACGACGCAGCCAAACGACTTCTTTCTTTGCGGAACCCGCCAACCGCAATTTTTATTGCGAACAGCGAGATGGCGGGAGGAGCAATTGGGGCGTTGCGGGAATGCAAAGTTAAAATTCCGGCTCGGCTCTCCGTCGTCGCTTTCGATAACGCGCGCTGGGGTCGTTATCTTGATCCACCATTGACCGTCATCGCGGAGCCGACCGAGGCGATGGGTCGATGTGCCGCAGAACTCTTACTGGCTCGTCTGAACTCGCGATCTACATCACGCAAGCTGAATACGGAAATTTTCCCTCCAGAGTTAATCGTCCGGAAATCGACTGCCCGGCTTAACCCAGCTAAAGCCCACCGCGGATAGGGCGTTGGGCGACGAAATCAAAAAATCTTATCCGGACTTACAGATCGTCGATAATCGCATCGGCAACACTCGGCCAAGCCTCGTCCGATAGCAGATCGCAAATAGCAGATAGCAGATGATGGAGGCACTGGGGCGCGCGATCATCAATCACGGCGGTAAACGACGGCTCGGCCTGTTAGATAAGAATTCCGACTTCGGCGCTTCCAATCACAGTTCGGCGCACGGTGTCGGCGTTACCGGCGTTCCTCCCTAGGGTCTCAGAAAAATCTCTTCCGAGACCGGGTCCCTGACTTTTGCGCCAGGCGGTACTCCACTGACGTTGACCAGGTTGTTCAGCGCAAATGGGCTAATCACAACGTCGGGATTGGACGTCGGGATTGCGTAAGGATAGACGTCATCGAAAACCTCTCGTCCTTGATAAACAAAATCGCCGTTCACGGCTAATCCTCCATAAGGGAAAGCCACGGGGGCGAACACCCAATTCGCACCATTGAAACAATAATATCCTCGATACGCGGAATGTGCCCAGTGGATCCCGGTCGTGAGATGTACCCGGTGGTTTTGCGGTCGACCGACAAAGCGGGGTCCCGCCAAAATCAGAGCTGGGAAAAGGGCGAGAGCAGACCCCAACAAAAGAACAATTTTCATATTCGATGTCCTCGCAGAATAAGATCACCGTTGGAGAGGAATATTCCCCATCCTGATGCCGGATGCCACCGGCATAACGCGGTTATCGCCGGTAACGCCGAGAGCGCCGACATCGGCCGGAAGTGTAGCCCATTCGTAACCAACCACTTCCCACCTCTCACCATTCACGCCGTTTTCTCTACTGACGGCGCCAGCCGTCAGTAGATCTGCACTGTTATTCCTTCGGTTACCTGATTGACCACCCGGGCAGCATCCCAATTGGCCAACCGAATACACCCGTGGCTAGCGGCACGGCCAATCGTATTCGGGCTGTTGGTCCCATGAATCCCGATTCCGCGTTTGTTGAGACCCATCCAAAGAATTCCGACCGGATTTCGCGGCCCGGGCGGAATATTGAAGTAATTATCGCTCCGATAACCGTGCTCCAGCATCGCTTCATCCCAACGGAACCAAGGGAGTGTAGCGATACCAACGATTTTCCAAGTGCCGATCGGAGCGGGTAATCGGGTGGAACCGGGAGTAATCGGATAAGAACAAACGATCTTATCGCCGTCATACACATCGAGCATGCGGTAACGCGTATCGATCTTGATCACGCGCTTGCTGAATTCGGTCCGCACCGGAAAATGATCTACTTCTTTGACATCTTCGATCTTAAACTGCGGAACATTCGGTACCCGCACGATGTCTCCGGCGTTGAGCGAATCAATCTTTCTGTCCTTATTCAGTTTGGCAATGAAGTCCGGATCGGCATGAAAGCGTTCACCGAGAAATTCGCCGGCCGAACGATAGAGCATTGCTTTCTTCTTCGCCTGTTCGGACGGTTTCGATGGAACGTCTCCGACTTTCTGCAGGTCCTCAGCGGTGAGTGTGTAATCCGTATAGATCGGGAAAATCTTCGATAAGGCCTGTTGCATTTCGGCGTCGATCTGACCCGTCGGTTGCTGGCCGTTCGCTATTTGATAACGGACCAAAGCCTTGGCCGTAAACTCCCCCCACCGCCCATCAATTTTACCCGGACCAAAGGACCGTTGATCCAAAAAGATCTGGAGTCGCGTGAGCACCTCTTGGGCCGAGACCGGTTCAGCCCGGGGAACCGCCGGTTCATTGGAAGAGTTTTCCTTTAGAGCAGGTGTCGAAGGTGCGATCGGATTACTCGGAAACCGGAGATCCGGCGTCGGCGTCGGTGTCACATTCTTTTCCGCCTTTTCTTTCTTCAGCTCCTTCTCCGCACCGGTCTGATCCACCACAAAGGGCTTCGTGGGAGCAGAAGGCGACGGACTGGCATCTTGAGCGAAAGCCGCAGGTACAAAGGCTAATAATCCAGTGAACAAACAGACTCGACTAATGGGCATAAGGCGTTTTTGGCAAACGAAGCGGGGAGTATACCATGGTCGCTCCAGCTGGCAATGCTTGGCGTGTAGGCAGTTGGCGGTTGGCCGTTAGCGGTCGGCCGTTCGCGCCGACGCGAATGACAACTTGTCATGCGCAGCCCGTCATTTGTCATAGGAGCCGAGGCGTCTTGACTTCCCCTCTTGCAACGCTAGCTTTCTCGGCTTCGAGGCACCCGTAGCTCAATTGGATAGAGTATATGACTTCGGATCATAGGGTTGCAGGTTCGAGCCCTGCCGGGTGCAATGTCTTACGCGATCTCTGTCAGGAATCCCGTTCCCGGTCATCTAAAGTATTAATGACCGCCTTTAGCACCAGCTATCGAAACCAGACGTTCGCCGGCTGGAGCCCGGTTTGGCGCTTTGCTCTGCGGCTGAAGACCGATGCGCACCTAGCCGGAAAGATCAGTCGCCTCCAAGCTATGTTGCTTGTTAAAGGCGTGACCCTATCTCGAATACCCATTGATTCACCTGATGTAACCTCGTGAACGAGTTAGCAAATGACCGTCGATTTCCTGCTCAGATCAGGCGGGCTAGGATCTAGGATCACGCGTGAAAACTCAGCACATAAATAAATGCTGTATTTGCCATTTAGATCTAAACCGTTCTGACCTTAGTTACGCCCTATAGGGGATCACATCATGGAAGTCGTGTTGCCCAATTAGCGTCTGCGGCCGAACGTAACACCTAAACTAACATGTTTTATGGCGACAATCTGCGTTGATGTCGGTACCTCAGTCATCAAGACGGTCGCTTTCAACGATCGGGGTACCGAGATCGCTCTTGCTCGCCAGGAAACAGAGGTGCTGCGTCCCGCACCTGGTTTTTCCGAGCAGGACATGTATTCGGTATGGGACGCGGCGGCCTTCACTATCCGCACTGTTGTACACCAACTGACTGATCCGGTCCGGCTAATCTCGCTGACGGCCCAGGGGGACGGTTGCTGGCTGGTGGATCTCGACGGTCAACCTACCGGTCCCGCCATCTTGTGGAACGACGCTCGCGCCGCGGAAATTGTGGATCGTTGGCGAGCGGCAGGAGTCTTGAAAGAAGCTTTTCGCCGCAACGGCTCGCAGACCTTTGCTGGCCTTCCCAACGGCATCTTTACTTGGCTCAAACAGCATGATCCTGACCGCCTGGAACGCTCTCATAAATCGCTCTGCTGCAATGGCTGGATTTTTTACAATCTGACTCGCCGGATGGCCATCGATGAGTCAGATGCAGCCGTGCCATTTTTCGACATACGCGAACGGCGCTATTCCCCCGAACTCCTTCACCTTTATGGCCTGGAGTGGGCCGAACGGCTGCTGCCAGATGTGCTCGCCCACGACCAGCGCCTCGACCAATTACATTCGACGGCAGCGACCGAATTGGGTTTGCCGGCCGGGCTGCCGGTTGTCATGTCGCCTTATGATGTTGCCTCGACAGCTATCGGTGTCGGCACCGTGAGCGACGGGCAAGCGTGCAGCATTCTCGGCACGACACTTTGCACGGAGATTGTCATGAGCCATGTCAACTTGGAAAAAGAACCGTCAGGTTTGACCCTTCCGTTCGGTCCTCCGGGGCTGTACCTGCGCGCCTTTCCAACATTGGCCGGCAGCGAGGTAATCCATTGGGCAGTGAGGCAGCTTGGTCTCGGGGATCCGTCAGATCTCAGCCGGCTGGCGGCCAATGTCGCGCCAGGTGCGGACGGCCTTAGCTTTCTGCCGTACTTTTCTCCCGCGGGCGAGCGCGTGCCCTTCTTGAATGCCGGCGCGCGGGGCACGCTTTTCGGGTTGTCGTTCGAGCACGGCCGGGAACATATCGCCCGCGCGATCCTCGAAGGATTATCGCTGGTCATCCGCGACTGTTTCCAGGCAGCGCAAGAGACGGCCTCTTCCCCACAGGTTTGCGGGCTATGTGGTGGTGGCGCGAACAGCGACGTGTGGTGCCAATTGATCGCGGATGTCGCAGGTACGCGAACCTTTCGTCTGGTCGACCAGGAGGTCGGTGCTAAGGGGGCATTTATCGTGGGACTGGTCGCCGTGGGAAGGGAAGCGGATTTTCCCAGCGCCGCCAAGAATTACGTGCGAATCCGTGACGAGTTCGAGCCGGACAAGGAACGGCACGCCCGCTACGATGAGTTGTTCGAGCAATTCCTGGCGATCCGCGAGCGTACGATGCCCATCTGGGAGCGTATGGCAGACGACCGCGCCCGATCGGGTCCAACGGCCGCCTGAGTCTCACTTGAAAAGCTTTTTTTATGGCATCAAAGCAATCTGAGAACGACGCTTGGCTCGGACTCGACCTCGGCACTCAAAGCGTGCGTGCTATGGTCGTTTCCGGGACCGGGGAGACCCTGGCTGCCGGTTCGCACAAACTGACCAGCCGCCGCGACGGACCGCGACACGAACAAGATCCAGAGGAATGGTGGCATGCCATCTCGGCTGCTTGCCAAGCGGCGTTTGCCGAGCTTCCGGCCAGTTTCATCGTTCAAGGTGTCGCGGTCGATGGCACATCAGGCACAATCCTGCTCGCTGATGGCAACGGATCGCCGTTGACACCGGGTCTGATGTACGATGACGGCCGCGCGGTAGAGGAGACCAAACGCGTCAATGAGGCCGGCGCGACGATGTGGGCCACATTGGGCTACAACCGGATGCAAGTATCTTGGGCGTTGCCGAAATTGCTTTGGCTGTTGGACCACCAACGCGGCTTAACTGCCCGGACTCGTCTGGTGCACCAGGCTGATTTTATTAACCGCCGGTTGGTTGGCGCCGAGGTCGCGACGGACACCAGCAACGCGCTGAAAACCGGCGTGGACCTGATCAACGAACGATGGCCGGAGGAGGTGTTTGCCACGCTCGGTGTGCCCGGTGAATTTTTGCCAGACGTGGTACGTGCCGGAACCTTTCTGGGTGTAGTGAGCGCGAAGGCGGCCTTACAAACAGGGGTCCCGAAAGGCACGCCGGTCATCGCAGGCATGACGGACGGTTGTGCCGCACAGATGGGTGCAGGGGCATTGAACGTGGGAAGCTGGAACTCCGTGCTCGGCACCACCCTTGTCCTCAAAGGGGTGACATCCGAATTGATCAAGGACCCGGCGGGCGTTGTATATTCCCACCGTTCGCCTGATGGCAACTGGCTGCCAGGCGGCGCTTCAAGCTCGGGCGCAGGAGCCATCTCTAAGCTTTTCCCCGGACGCGAACTGGAAGCGCTCGAGAAACGGGCCGCCGAACGGGAGCCTGCGGACATTGTCACCTACCCTCTACACGGATTTGGTGAACGCTTTCCCTTTATCGCGCCGGAAGCGGAGGGCTTTACTCTCGGCCAACCCGCCGACGAGATCGACCGGTACGCCGCGCTGCTCCAAGGCGTGGCGTTTATCGAGCGTCTATGTTTTGATTACCTGGATATGCTGGGGGCACCGATCGGTGGTCCGGTCGTGTTCACTGGTGGCGGAGGGAAGAGCCGCTACTGGTGTCAGTTACGCGCGGATGTTCTCGGCAGACCAGCTACACTACCGGAGAACGCCGAGGCGGCTTTAGGAATGGCGGTCCTTGCCGCAGCGGCCGCGCGCAAGGTAGCGGACGTCGCCGGTGCGATGGTGCGTATTCGTGAAGTGATCGACCCGCGCCCGGAGCGCACCGGGTGCTTCCGCGAATCGTACTTGCGGTTGGTCGATGAACTCGCCCGTCGAGGCTGGTTGAGGACGACCGTTGCGCAACACGCTTACCAAAGGGCGGTATGACACACCTCTTTCTCGTTCGTCACGGGACGACGATTTGGCACGCGGAGAACCGCTATGCCGGCGTTTCCGATGTGGCGTTGGACCCGCGTGGCTATACGCAGGCCGAGCGACTCGCCTCTTGGGCTTCCGAGGCCGGCCTGGCCGCAGTCTGGTCCTCTCCGTTGAGTCGCGCGCGCGAAACAGCTTTCCCGGCTGCGCGTGCGGCCGGACTCGAGCTGCGAATCGACGAACGGTTACGCGAGATCGACTTTGGCAAGATCGAAGGCAAGACCATGGCTGAGGCGGAGCAGCTTTTTTCGGAGGAAATGCGGCGTTTCAGAGTGGATCCCGCGGCTTATCCGATGCCCGGCGGCGAAGACCCCTATAATGCTGCCCGCCGCGCCGTCTCCGCTCTCCGCGACATCTCTGCCTCGCATCCACAGGGGCGGGTGCTGGTGGTGGCGCACAACACACTAATCCGCCTGACGCTTTGTTCACTAATTAGTATTCCGTTGGCCCGTTATCGGACGGTTTTCCCAGCAGTCCGCAATGGCGCGTTGACCGAGATCCGACTCGACCATGATAGCGCCTCTCTCCTGCAATACAATTGTCCGCTCGACACGGCCGATGGACCACGGCCTTCTAATCAGACATCATGAGCACACGTATCCTTGTCGCTGGCGATCATTTCATCCTGCCTTCCATCTTTGCCGACGCGATTCGCGCCGAAGTAAAGTCCGCCATTGAGTTCTGCGAATATCAATCGCCGTGGCCTGGCGTACCTTTCGGCAAAATCGGTGAAGTGACGGAAGCATCCGGCTCGGAGGACGAAATTATAGCCGCTCTTCAAGGCGTGACCATCTACGTGGCGAATCATGCTCCCCTGACAAAGAAAATTCTTGAAGGAGCGCCCGACCTGAAACTTGCCGTCATCGCGCGCGGAGGCCCGACCAATGCCAACGTCAAGGCGGCGACCCAGCGCGGCGTGCTCGTCTGTAACGCTCCCGGGCGCAACGCCACAGCCACCGCGGAGCACACCATAAGTCTCATCCTTGCAGTGCTACGCCGCATTCCCGAAACGCATGCCGCGCTCGCGCACGGCGAATGGCGCGGCGATTACTACGAGTACGATAAGTGCGGGCTGGAGCTGGAGGATTGCACCGCTGGTTTGATCGGCTACGGCGCGATCGGCAGCCGCGTGGCCCGAATGCTCCGCGGCTTCGGATGTCACGTGCTTGCCTATGATCCCTACGCCAAGCCGGAGGTCTTTGGAGATCTGGCGCAAAATATCGAACTCGACGACCTGCTTTCCCGCTCACGCATCGTTAGCTTGCACGCGCGCTCTACGCCGGAATCCAAGGGCATGATCGGCGTGAAACAGCTCGCCATGATGCCTCCTGGGTCGGTGTTGATCAACTGTGCGCGCGGCACGCTCGTCAATTACGACGCCGTTTGCGACGCGCTGGACAGCGGCCACCTTTGGGGCGCCGGCTTCGACGTGTTCCCCGAAGAGCCGATTCCGGCGAACTCGCGCCTGCTGAAAACCCCGCACATAGTAATGACACCTCACATTGCCGGCGCCAGCAAGCAGACCGCCGAAAAAGCCGCGCGGATCGCCGCCGGAGAGATTCGTCGCTTCCTTCAGGGCGAACATCTCGAACATTGCATTAACCCGGAAGCCGCTGCCGGCAAATCTGTCTAGGCTAAATCGTTCATCCGCCGCAA
>Ga0137401_10000901_pt1 | contig 12434 bp, 12 predicted proteins | sample CZOMad1_1_16fung_FD_108286 | JGI IMG/M metagenome (GOLD analysis project Ga0137401, IMG submission 108286) | Vadose zone soil fungal communities from Angelo Coast Range Reserve, California, USA - CZOMad1_1_16fungal (Illumina Assembly) | ecosystem: Environmental > Terrestrial > Soil > Vadose...
ACATATCCGGCTTCGATCAGTTGCTGGAAGTAGGAGCAGCCAGTCAGCCAGCTACTTGCACAGATATTGGAATGAGCCATGGTCACATGGTTGGTGTCAGAATGATTATCACCAATTGCGATCATGTCACCGTGGACAATGTGCAGTTCACGAACATCAATCCAATCCAAGGTATACACGCGGCGATTGACTTGCATCCATACTCATTCATTCCGCAAGCCTTGCAGTCAGTCGATATTCACGACAACAAATTCACGACGACTGACGCAAGCATCACTTCCGCAGTGCTCTATGAATCGGCTCTGACTGGGAACTATCCATTCACCCAGAACAACAACACTTACGAGAATGGAATCGCCCCAATCCTCGATCCTGGCGGCATCATGGGTGCCTCGATTGATCTGCAACTCATGGAGCGCAAGTATGCGACGCTATACGGAACAGCGACAGCTAATCCTTACGGTCCCGAGATAGGCGTCAAGTCATCTATTGGGACGCAGGGAACACCTACTCCGCAAGCTCCAGGATCGTATTGCGGCTTCTTCCCATTCAAAACATACTCGGCGGCGGGGCAAGGCGCTGCAAATGATGGCTATCCATATGTAGGTGGAATACTTTGCACGCTTACAGGCACACCATCTGGCGCACTAGCGCCTGGTGCGTTGAGCGTGATGGTGCAAGACCCGCTTAGCTCTGCGACACTCATTCAGGCAGAGATATTTGAGCCTGGGGCTAACATCCACAACCAGGACAACTACTTCACGAAGCTGACTACTCCTGGATGCGCGACCATTGGCGCGAGTGGATTGCTTGGCTCTACGGGAACGCCATGCGGTACCGGAAGCGGCGCGGGCACGGTGACAAGCGCTGGGTTTACTGGGCCAGGCGGAATCTTCGCTGTATCTGGATCGCCTATTACTACTTCTGGGACGATTGCCGAAACGGTATCCGGCAACTCGGGCGGCATTCCATTCTTCTCGTCGACTACTCAGTTAAGCTCTAGCGCTGTTCTTACGGCACACGGCGTGATGCTGGGTGAGGGTGCCGGGTTCGCTCCCACAGCATTGAATCCTGGTACGAGCGGAACATTCCTTGTCTCGCAGGGCAGCTCGTCAGACCCAGCATGGGGCAACAGCGTTACCAGCTTGCAGGTTGGTAGTGGGCTGTCGATCGCCGCACTGCGTCTGTTGACTACTGGAAGCATTACGCCTATCGCACCAGCCGTCAGCACGTGCAACGATCAAACATTCACGCTTACCGGAGCAACGGCAAGTACGCAGTATTGGAGCATCAACCCCCCAGCAGCGCTCGGCAACTATTCAGTTCAGGCAATCAACAATGGATCGAACTCCGTCATCCTCCACTTCTGCAACCTGAATACAGCAGGCACCACTACACCGCCAGCAGGTACATATACCGTTGTGGGGGTGAACTAGATGAATTGGGCAGCCGTCGCAGCAATCTGCTCACTTGTTGGTCTCCTGGTTACAGCATTGGGCGCAGCATTCACCTATGGAAGCCTGACGAACAAGGTAAAGGCTCAGGGTGAAACGCTCAAAGATCACAGTGTCCGGCTCAACGAGCACACAGACAAGCTCGGTAACCACGAAGTCAAGCTTGGCCGCTTACAGGAATGGAAAGACGGATTTAGCGCCGCAGTCAATGTAAAAGGTTCGCACCACTAATCCATACATGAGAGCTGATCTGATGGCAGGCCTGATAAATACGTTGAGGCCGGTACTGATTAAGCACGAAGGATACGAGCTTCATGTCTATCCAGATTCTCTGGGCAATCCAACAATAGGGATTGGCGTGAACTTGGCAGCGGCGGGAGCAAAGGCATTAGTTGAGAAGTCGGGCGCCGATTACGACGCTTTGCTTGCTGGCAATGTAGACCTAACTACCGAGCAGTGCGAGTTCCTGTTCTCGCAATGCGTGATTCGAGCAGTTGAGGGAATTCTTACACTGTTGCCGGACTTCTCGACGTACTCATTGCCGAGACAGGTAGCGCTGGTGGATATGGCCTTCATGGGAGTTCACAAGCTGGCCGGCTTTCACGGCATGCTCTCAGCGATACGGCAAGAAGAGTGGAATGTGGCATCTGCCGAAGCACTCGATTCGCTTTGGGCAAAGCAAGTAGGCAACAGGGCGCAGGAAGATGCGCATATGTTGGCGCAAGGATAAATCGGGATTGGAGATTCAATTATGAACTTTAAAGTATGGTTACACTCACTCGCGGCCGCAGCAATTGGCGGCGCAGCTAGCGCACTCAGCGCGGTACTCGTTGCGCCTACGGTATTCAACTTCACCAAGCTAGGGCTGGAGCATATTGGCGCGCTGGCACTCACTGGGGCAGGGATACCAGTCTTGGCTCTTCTGATAAAGTCGCCGCTGCCCTCGATCACCCCGGAGGGCAAATGAAGCGCTATCTCGTAGTCGCAACCCTCGGCCTGGCGCTTCTTGGCGGCTGTGCAAAGCACGTAAATGCTCCGCTGCCCGCAGGCGCAGTCGATAGCATCGATGCCAGTACAAACAGCATCCTGCAAGCTGCGCATGCCTTTGCCGCGCGCATTACAGCGGCAGTGCAGTCTACCGACCCGAATGTGCACATCGATCTCACGGCAAGCCAGAAGTCAGTGCTTGTGAATCTCAATAAAGCGTTGAACATCGCCGATGGACTGGAAAAGTCATATCACCAGAACGCCACTTCGGTGACTGCCAACGCCCTGAATGCGGCTGTCGCGAATGTGACTGCGGCGCTGACTGCGGCTCAATCCATCATCCAGGCCGTGAAATAGGAGCTATCATGTCAATTCTTTTGCTTGTACAGTTACTACTCCCTACGCTATTGAACCTGTTGAGCCAGAATGGCGTCATCTCATCTTCCCTGAGCGGATTGATTACGCAGCTTGCCTCGGCTATTCCGGGCCTGGTTGCATCGCTGTTAAGCGGCAAGGGCGTGACGAACGATATCATTGCGATCCTTACCGCGATTCAGGCTGAAGTGCAGACGCTCAAGAAAAATAACTCTTTACTTACGTTGAACGAGGCAAACGAAATTACCGCACTCGACGACGCATTGTCGGACGCGCTGACGGCCTACAAGGAGTCGCAAGTGACTACCGCCCCATCCACACTGACACCACTGCCAGAAACACTTTAACTGAATCTCCGTATCAGTACGGAGAAATACTCTGTCCAAGCAGAGTGCTAGAGCGAGGGAGGCTTTTGAGCCTCCCTTTAATTTTGGAGTCGGCTATGGCGAAGAAATGGATTCAGCGGGCGGTGAAACATCCCGGCGTGGTCAAGGAAGCGGCCAAACGTAACGACCGCACCACATTGCAAGAGGCTGAGGTAGAGAGCCACTCAAGCAACCCCAAGATTCGCTCTCGCGGCAACTTGGCAAAACGCTTCATCAAGAAATCGATCTAGGAGACGATCATGGCTGGTGGATTTAATGGAAGAGTTCGACTAATAGACCTGCCCGCTGGCGGTGGATTTTCGCCCGTCTCGGCCACAGGTCCGGTGCGTGGTTGGGAATGCCGGGAAAGTGTGCTGACTTCGACTGGTGCAGCTAATACGCCACAAGGATTCAAAGTCCAAATCCCAAATGATGGCAGTGTTGCGGGATTCGCAACAACGTTTGCGCGCCCAGCGCCCAGCGTCACAAATGAGCCTGGTGAATTTCCAATATGGCGCGAGCGCAACCTGATCTCCGAGCACGCGATGGTGGGTGAAGTGATAGGCGGCCCTGGCGGTGCCGCTGGAGCGGGAATAGGAACACTGCCCGCGACGGTGCTATGTAACCTCGCATCGTTGACGGCCACCGCCACAACCATTGAATTCTGGGAATTCGACTAAAGACTTGCCAGCAGTGCCACTCTCTCTCGCACGGATATCCTACTATGACGCTATTTAAAAAACTCTTTATTGCGCTTACATTCGGGCTTGCAACGCTCGCCTCGGCGCAAACAAATCCGGCGCTTGGGGGAATCTATCAAGCTGACAGCTTTGCCAATTGGAGTTCGCCTCCAGGCAACCTAAGTCCGTATTCATGGTCTAATTCAGACGCATGTTACGGGAAGACGCTCGGCCTTACATTTCCGATGTATGTAGCCGGCGTTCCTATTCAGATTACCGACGCGAATCCAGCACTCTCTGAAGTGGCAACGGTTAATTCCGTCTATACCAACAACCAGTGCTCGATTACGCTGAATGCAGTCAATTCTCATACAAGCTTCTCGTTGTCATCGGCCACTGCTGGGTTTCGTGAAGCCCTAAACTATGCGGTGAAAAATGGTGGTGGAACGGTTGTACTTACCCCGCGCTGGGCCTCTCTAGGCGGTACAACCGCGATGATTACTGCGGCCCCAGGAATTACGTCTGTTGGCATTTCAGATCAACGTACAGCCCTGACAACCGCGTACCTATGGAATGGTTCGGCATATGTCGCGCAGTCCAGCGGTGGAAGCGGTACTGTAACGAAGGTAGTCGACGCATCAGGCCTGTTAAGCATCGCTAACCCTACAACGGTTCCGACATTTACCTACAACGCCGTGCCCGCAAATACTATCCTGGCTGGTCCGGCTTCAGGTGGAAATACGGCACCATTCTTCCGCGCTTTGGGGGTGTCTGATCTTCCTGCCACTACCTTGTCAGCAGCCGGCACGCCAACAACTGGCGCTATTGCGAAATGGGTGACAAGCAATACGATTGGCAATAGCAACCTGAATGAAACTACGGGGAATTTTGTACTCTCTGGAAACGGTACGGGCGGGATTGTCAATTCCACTCCAACGCAGATGGCGACGGCTTTAACAACTGCTACCGCAACTCCACTCCAAAGCGCCCTATTCGATAAATCATCAGGTGCCTACATCCCCTCGGGGGGCCTATCGAATCCTGCTAATATCATTGGGCTTTACTATTTCGATGCCGCAGACTATAGCGGCGGAACTGGAACAATTCTTCACGACCATTCGGGAAACGGGAACGATTGCACGATTCCTACGGGTGCAGGAGCTCCAACTTGGACCGTGGATGGAGAAGCGTTTGCCCTGACTTATCCAGCAACAGGAGAAACCCAGCTAACTGGCATTGAATGTCCTGGCATTACTAGTCCAGCCACAATGCAGGCAGTTACGATCTATCAACTATCCGATATAAATAGCTCCAGGACCCGTTCACTATTCGGATACTCTGCAACTCCAGGAATCCTGTTATCTGAAAATGGCGTAACCCTTCCTGCTGCAACTAATAGATGGAACTTGTTTTTCAGCCGTCCTTCTGGACTGACTACTACGGGGCCAACTGGAAATACAGGATACAACTTCGTTAGCTGGGGAATTGGTGGAACCAACGATCAATACTGGATAAACGATACACAGCAGTATGCAGTCAATGGAATCTCAAATACTGCGATACCTACAGGTGGCCATTTAGAAATTGGGACAAGTCATTGCACTGCCTGCAACGGCAACAGCGTACTTTATAAGGCATCTATTTATGCTATTGCGGTATATTCTTCACAGCTTACTTCAGCGCAAACTAGCCGCAATTTTACGGCCTTCAAAAGCTATTTCTCAAGCCGGGGAATAAATATAGGCGCGCCAGCTTTTAACTTCACAACTCCTGTCCCCTACAATGTGATCTGCGATACGACTTCTATCGACGCGGGAACTGGGGGTGGCACAGCCCCATGTTCGTTGATGTCTTTAGGGACAAACTATACTGTGCAGGTAGCAGCCATACCCTCCTCAACTATCCACCAAAAATTAGCTTCAGCACTCGCATTTGAAAAAAGCCTCAGTAACCCCTCTTCGAGCAATCTAATCATTTTTGGTGGTCCAATCACAAATGATTTGTGCGGAAATTCTACCTTGTTCACTACTCCGACCCCAGTACAAGCATGGGGCTATATGGCACAAGCTATTACATTGGCGCAATCCTTGGGGTTCAAAGTTGGTGTAGGCACGATGATATCCCGTACTGGATCGGGTACTACTCCGAACAATGCCTCTACTTGCGACCAGCTTAAAAATACCTGGAATGCTCTGGCTAGAACAAATACAGCGTCCACCGGGGCTTTTCTGATGGATATAGCCGAAATCCCCGGATTAGGAGCCGATGGTTCTTATGCCAATCCTTCCGCAGCTTGCGGTGGAAGCAACTGCTTTATAGCTGATGGGGTACATCCTACTTTGGCGGGTGAAACAACTTATGCAGCGGGAGAGCAAGCTGTCATTCAGGCGAATACATCTCCGTTTAGCTCATCGATACCTAATAGCCAGGCTGGGGCTACTTATTCCATGACCCCCTTGGATCGATATATCCTAGCTCCAATCACGGCGGCTTCCGCATGGAATTTGCCGGATTGCTCCGCGCTTACCGGATACGACTACAACGTCCTGAATACTTCAGCCAGTTTTGCGGTAACGCTGAGCGGCGTAAGCGGGCAAACGATCGCGGGTCCAAACGTGATCCCCGCTGGCGCCATTGCCAAGTTCACCGTACAACTCATCGCAGCTTCCACGGGAGGGTGTTCGTGGACGTCTCAACTAACGCAATCCAATGCAGCTTCCTTTTCCTCTATTTCAGTATCGGGAGACGTAAAGGTAACTGGAAACGTCAACGTTCAGGGAACAGTCAATTCAACGATAAACACTCTTCCGGCCAGCATCACAAATTCCGGCGTGGCCCTTACCGCGAATCCCAACGTTGCCGATGAGGTTTATTACGACTCAACCCAAACGGCCAATAACCGCATTGTAGAGGCGATTTGGTTTCAAGGCGCATATCAGCTCAGATTTAAGAATGACTCCCAGGCATCCGCTTTGGCAGCGTTGCAGATTACCGGGGGACAGGCGAGTGGGGTCACAGGGATTACATCAACCAGCGGATCGGGAAACTGGGTGCATACTGGAGGATTTCAAGCTACTAGTCTTTCCGTAGGAACAAACGCCGTTAAGCCGGTATTTTCCGGTACCGGAGTGACCACAGCTTCTACGACATTGGCGGTTACGGTAACGGGAGTAACGTCGGGAATGGCTTGCTGGTTTGCTCCTACCAACCTCCTGGCTGCAACGACAACCCCTACACCTTACATAACATCTTCTACCAACACTATTACTCTTAATTGGGCGGCAGCTACAGTGGCTAGCCAAAACTTCAATGTTTTTTGCCAATAGCTTTAGGACATTCCCAATCCTATGAAACTCCCACTCGTTTCACGCTCACGTTACGAAGACCTTGAAAGGCGATTTGAAGAAGTGAAGGCAGAGAATGCCAAGCTTCTCGACATCGCCCTGTACAAGTCATTCAACTCAGAATCGGCCAGCGAAGAGCCTATCGCCACCGAAGATACCCTGCCTCACCGCCCCATGATTGCCGATATACGCGCCAGCGCCAACCGCTGGGCACAAGCCAAATATCAGTTGAGGGCAAAAGCTTAATTCATGTCAACCGTCCCGATGTCACCTGGCCCACCGCAAGATTTAGATATTGCGTACGGCCCGGACAATCCGCAGACCGAAAGCATCGATCAGCAGCAACAACAGCTCCAGATTCCCGACGCATACAAGGATTTGATGGTCAGAACCATCACTATCTACCGGGAGCAGTGGGCACCAGATCGGCTGCTACGTCTTCCTCAGTGGATGAAGAATGTTCTCATGTTCCGTGGCCAGCAGATTCTTGGCTGGGATCAGGGGTCTGGAACCTACTTTGATGCCCTGGCTTGGTGGAGGAAGGAAGGAAAACAGCAAGATGGCGCGGACACCTATCTTGAGAAGTACATCAACAACATCACGCAGATGCTGGAGACAGCGTTTGTGGGTACCATGTCGCGCGGTGTCCCCCCGACTATCGTTCGTCCAGAAAATGCTGAGATACTGGCTGACGTAACTACGGCGAAAGCCGCTCAGGAAGCCATCGCCATTATTGAGCGGATGAACCGCATTCGCCAGATGGTACGTATCGAGAATAACCTGCTCTATCTCTACGGAGCCTATTTCAAGTACACCAGAGCAGTACTCGATGGTGACTGGGCGGGGTGGGAAGAGCAAGACGAGTTTGGCCAGATTCAAGTTACCAGGCCAGATCGATACCACTGCTTTGGCTGCGGCAAAGACAATCCATCCGAACAATTTGATGACGATAATAAGGCTTGTGCTGGTTGCAATAAGCCGCTTGGGGCCGAGTCTTTCTATCCTTCCGAGACGACGACCGAGATCGCGTTCAAAGGCCAGAAGCGTGTTCCCAAGGCGATGGTGCGCTGGACACTGCATGGCCCGATGGAGATTGATTGCAATCCCCAGGCCAAGACATTAGAAGATACGCCCATACTGAGCTTTGACCAGGAAGTAGATATCGGCTCGCTACGCCTCACCTTTCCCGGCATGGCCGAGCAGATCACAGAGGGGGCAGAAGTTGGCACGACGCCGAACGCTTCTTACGAGAAGCTGCGCCGCAGTGAAGTCTACTCGATGGGATGGGGCTATACCTCAGACTCGCAAAACCAGCAAGCTACCTACTCGCAAAACTGGATGCAGCCTACTTCTTATTGGAGGCTGGGAGACAAGGCATTCGCGAATTGGATGCTCGATAACTTCCCTCGCGGATGCAAGGTATCACTTGTTGGCACCAAAGTTGTAGACATACGCGAAGCTGCGCTGACCAAAGAGTGGTCGTGCTGCCTATTGCATGAGAATGTCGGACTCTATCCCCCGGCTATTGCCGACAACGTTGTGCCGTTCAATGAGCGCTTCAACGACACGATGAACATCATCGACGACTGGATTGAGCGTTGCGCCGCCGGCATGACGATCTATGACAGATCGAAGATCGATTCGCGCGAGATGTCTGGCCGCTCGATGGCGAACGGAGTATTGAATGGCATTCAGACCAAGGGTTCGGGAATAGACAAGCCTCTGGCCGATTCCATCTTTCAGTTCAAGTTTGCGTTGGACCCGCAAATCTTTAGCTATCCCGGCATGCTGTTGAACTTCTGTGAGCTGATCTCGGGAGTTACGCCGCAGACTTTTGGAGCCGGGACGCAGGACAACGTAGACACGTTTGGCGGCCAGAAGCAAGCGCTGGATATGGCTCTGACCAAGCTCAACATCTATTGGGAGAATGAGAAGGAAGAGCATGCCGTAGCGTCGCAGAACGCGATTGAATGCCTGCAAAAGTTGATGGAAGCGGGCGCGGTAGGTGAAATCTGGGATGTTATTCAGGCCAATGGCAGCGAGTTCAGGAATAACTACGTCAATCTGAACAAGATGCAGGGAAGGATCAAAGTCTATCCCGACATCGATCAAGGCCTGCCACAGTCTCCAGAGCAGATTCGCTCGACCATGATGCAGCTTGTCGAGATGGCATCGAAGAATAACCCTATCGCCACCAACATCCTCGACATAGTTCCCAATCAGGAATCGTTTATGGCGGTCTGCGGGACGCCCGATATGGTGATTCCCGGTGCCGCGCAGCGTGCGAAGACGCAACAGGATTTGAATACGCTGATGGAGAATGACTGGCAGGTCATCGTCGATCCTCAAACCGGCAAGGAAGCGCCACAGCTACCCGTCATGCCGGACAAGTACATCGAAGACTTCCCGGTATTGCGTGACACGGTACGGCTCTTCTGCCAGGAGAACTGGGACTTCAAGAAGACCAATCCTGGCGGGTGGATGCGTGTCATGTCTTACTTGCAGATGGCAATGGATATGGAAGCGGGAGTGGCCGCAGAGGAGCAACAGCGCCAGCTACACGTCAAGATGGCTGGCATGCCTCCGCCAAAACAGCCAAGCCCACAAGAACAACAGGTAGCCGCATTGCTGACGCAGGATGGTGCACGGGCAGTGCAGAGGCTTCAAGAGTTGTCGGAGATGCCGCCACTTGGTAAAAACGGCAGCATTGCAGCCCAAGTCAGTGCGGCTAAAGAAATCGAAGAAGCGGCCCTCAAACTTCAGAAACAGATGAACGAATAGGAGAAATACAATGGCAAAACAGTTTAGCGATGTAGTCAGTTATGTCCGCAACGGCGTAGAACTCAATGCGCTTGTTGTCCAGTCCAGCAGCCAATCGGATGGGGAACACCTTACCCTTGTCTACCTCGACCCAGCATTTGCAAGCGGCCTGATGGGGTCAAGCGCAGTAGACAGCGCGGTAGCTAAGGCATTCGCTTTGCCGTTGCAGGCAGAGGGCAAGAATGGCTGGAAAGAGGTTACCGCCGATGCCGAAGTTGCGAGCCTGAAAGAACAGCTTGAAACCGCCAACCATGAATTCACGGCGCTGTCTCTTACTCGCGACAATCTGGAAACCAAGCTTGAGACTGCGGATAGGGAATTCAAGGCGCTAGAGCTTTCGCGGGACAACCTGCAAGCAAAGTTGGATACCTCGGCGGAAGAGACAAAGTAACCGCTCGCTCGCCTTCTCAAAAGTAACCGTATGGCCGCAAATGGCGGCCTTTTCTATTTGCATTACAGGAGAACCGAATGGCCACCACCATAGTCACGCCAGCAGCGCCCGTCGCAAGCTCTACTCCCAGCACTCCCGCCATATCTACGCCTACTCCGGTATCGACACCGGAAGTCTCAACACCCGTTGCCGTTGAAACTCCAGTATCGGCACCAGTAACCACTCCTGCGGTATCTGTCAAGGCAGAACCGAAGCAGACAGACTTCCCCGGTGATATTGAAGGGTTTCTCAAGGCGCGCGGCGATTGGGAGCGCGAACAGCCGGATGCGCCTGAAATCGTCGAAGAAGCTCCAGTCGAACAGCCCGCAGTTATAGAAGAAGCCGCAACAGAAGAAGTTAAGCCTGAAGAGCAGGTCGTCGAAGAAGAGAAGCCGTGGGCGCCTGAGCCGGAAGCGGCGCTTACTCCAGAAGCCCTCAATGGGCTGATTGAGAAAAGTCCAGAGCTAAAAGCTGCGATGGACGCTTCGCCCGACGTCAAGAACGCACTCTTCAGCATGGCGCGCATCAACGCCAAGGCAGCGCCGATGCTTGAAATATTTCCCAATGTCGAGAGCGCACAGTTTGCCGCAGAGTCTTCGAACAAGTTTGTTGGTCTGCGAACAGGATTCTTGCAGGCAGTCGACAATCCAGAGTCTTTCCCGGATGCCTTTCATCAGTTTGCCTCTGAGTTCATGCAGACAGACAAAGATGGCAAGCCTGTACTTGACCAGGAAGGCAATCCAGTATTCGATGAAGACTTTCACATGCTCAACGACTACATCGTCGACACCTACCACGATGTAGAGATTTCAGACTACAAAGCGCGTATTGAGGCCAATAAGTATGCCTTCGACGAAGAGCGCGACAACGATGAGATGACACTCAGAGCATTGGAGTTCGTCAAGTCTCTAAAGTCCGGGCAAACTTCACAACTTGTGAAGCCAAACATGGACGGCCTTTCGCCGGAAGTTAAGGCCTACTACGAGCAGAAAGAGCGCGACATTGCCGAGCGCGAGGCCAAGCTTGGCGAGAAGGACAAGGCGCAGACGAAAGAGCAGCGCGCCGCTTCCCGTCAGACCTATGAACAGGGAGTTGCCAAAAAAATAGGCTCTGCTGTTGGGTCAAGACTCAAGAATTACATGGGAGAGAAAGAGAAGGCCGGAGTATTCATTCCGTCCTATGTGACTGAAACAAGAGACCCCAAGACTGGTATCTCGAACTTTGCGAAGACGATCTATGACGAGTTTGAGAAGAAGGTTCAAGGCACTGCTTACATCAAGCAGCATTTGGCGCAGCTTCAACTCCGCCCGCCTTCAGCCGAAGCAGAGCAAGCCCGCGTGAATTACATTCTCGAACTAGTCGACCAGTTCGTGCCATCGATCATCGATAACCAGCTACGCCAGATTCAGACGCGAGAAGTAGAAGATCGCAAGAAACGTAGCGGTAACGCCGAACAGCGCGAAAAGCTGGCAGTACGCGAGCCGCGCGGCGGGTCATCGCCCTCCCCAAAGACGCTGAACGATCAACAGGCAATGGACGAAGCCTACAAGATTGTCGACCAGAAATACCCAGACCTTAGCCGGGCAGAACGCCTGGAAAAGGCCTTGGTCGAAAGAAATAAGCTGACTGGAGTCAGGTACTAGGTCTATCGAGGCCCGCCGGCGTATTCGCCTGCCCGGAGGCGTAGGGCCACACATCGATATACCGTATTTAACCAATCAGCAATCTAGCCGCCCTGAAAGCATCGGGGCGCGACGCCAAGCAGTGCCCAGCAGCCAGCCGCGCATAGTGTGCGGTATCAGAAAGAAAAAATCATGGCACAGGCAAATCTGGGTGCAGCCGCGCAGCAAACTGCGTGGATGCTCCAAAAAGTCAACAGCGACGTCCAGATATCAGAAAACCTGGATCGCGCTGGAGACTCGCTCTTCTCGCAGGCCCCCGCGGAAGATATCGGGCTCCAGCAATATCGTCATCCCATC
>Ga0137401_10000904_pt1 | contig 12406 bp, 6 predicted proteins | sample CZOMad1_1_16fung_FD_108286 | JGI IMG/M metagenome (GOLD analysis project Ga0137401, IMG submission 108286) | Vadose zone soil fungal communities from Angelo Coast Range Reserve, California, USA - CZOMad1_1_16fungal (Illumina Assembly) | ecosystem: Environmental > Terrestrial > Soil > Vadose zone...
GTCGCAGCCAACGTCCGCGGCGGATCGCAAGAATCTGACAAGCCATACAGGAATATGAAAGACACGTCCCTGCGCACATTGGTACTGTGATTCGTTGCTCCGGCTCGGAGCCGCATTGGTGAGTCAATTTTTCCCTCAGGACGGATTACAAGCGAACGAGCGCTACATCAAGCGGCGCCAGGTTAACAACGCGCAGCAGATCGAGCGCGGACCGTGCCTGTCACACACACAGGTTCGACGTGTGCGTGAATATATCCGGGCGAATCTCGGATATGACATTGGCCTGAGCGAGCTGGCCGATCAAGTCAGTCTCAGCCCGCACTATTTCTCATTGCTGTTTAAACACACCGTCGGCGCGTCACCCTACCGCTATGTGCTGCAAGAGCGCATCTACGAAGCTCAGCGGCTGCTTGCCGCCGGCCGAATGGCCATTTGCGAGGTGGCCCTCAGCGTCGGGTTCTCCGACCAGAGTCACTTCTCAGGCGCATTTCGAAAGATGACCGGCACCACGCCCAAGCGATACAAAACGCACGCTGAATCCCGGAGAGCGGTCAAAACCATAGGCCACGCTGCCTGCCAAGCCGCCGTTCGATAGTTTGGCGGCTATGCTGATAGTTAACCACTAGATGGTCAAGATCCGCGCCTCGATCTGTTGTAAGTCGATGGACGGCGCTCGCGCGCTTCCACCCCCCGCCGTGTACACCGCCGTAACGCTCAGTTGCCTGCTGCTGATGATTTCCATAAATCCCAGGTTCAGCGAGGTCGGCCCCGATGGCGTCGCGCCAAGCAGCATCCCCAGCAGCCGGCAGCAGTCGTCCATGGTGGCGCTGTGGGCCGGCAGCCTGATCAAATCGGGTTTTCCCATCGGACCGCGCGAAGCCGGTTCGCGTCCCACCACCGCGCCCGCAAGCACCAGGGGAATGACGCGCTTTTGTACTAGTACGGTCTGGTTCTGCCAGTTGTGGATATTGATCTCCGTGGCATAGCGCCCGGGAAGTACCGGCGCGCAGCCGCAGTCGTTGTCCCTTTGCTCGCCACAGAGGAACTTCACCGTGTAGACGAACAATTTGAAGTTCGGCGGTCCGATGATTACGGGAGGCCGGCCCGGTTGAACGATGCCGATCTGCGGCGGCTGCAGTGAAGTTCCATCGCCGCAGACGTCGATCTGATACGAGCCATTGCCGAGATCCGTCACGCCGCTGGACAGCCTGCTGCCCGGCTGTGCCTGCACCGTGAATCCATCTGTGCGCCCCGGCCCTAGCAGGTTGCCATACCTGTCCCGAGGAGTGAAGGTCAACCGGATGCAGATTTCGCCATCGGTTCCCGGCGGCAGGTCGACCGAGGTGGCAGTGGTCTTCGCGGGATCGATCCCCACGTCCACGTGCAGCGACCAGCTCAGCTCGCGCATCCCGGTGCAACTTCCGCCATAGGTCGCTCGAGCGTGGAAGGTGTAGGTTCCTTCCGCATTCAGGAAGTCGTCGAGCGGCCTGCCAAAGGTGGCAGTGGACTCCATCATTCCGTCGGTGTTCAGCGAGTCATTGAACAGCGCGAAGCTCGTATCGACATAGCGGACCACCGCTTTCCCGGTGGACGCCTCGATGTCCAGCAGCGTCGCCTGGCGCTGCGGAATGGCGTCGGCGTCGATGCTTCCCGCTGCGCCCAGGCCGGCCTGCGCGAGAACATTGCCGACGCTCGTGTCCGGGCGAGAGATCGTCATACTCGCCGTCATACCGTCCGGCCATCCACCATCCCCTTCGCGGATCATGACCAGGGGATTGATCCGGTCGCCCGTGTAGTAGCGGGGAGTCCGGTCGGGGAAGCGACTCATGCGCGGCCCGCCGGTCGGGATGATGTTGACGAAGTAGCGCAGCGCAGGCGCGGGCGGAGGGAACTCGCCGCCGCCCGGGCGGAATACGTTGACGCTCCACGTGCCGTTGCGCTCACCGCCGATGGGAAGCGGGATTCGCAAGAAGTTCCAGTTTCTGCCGGCAGCGGATTCCACCGTGGCGGTGAAATTGCCGAGTATCGATCCACCGGGCGTCGTGACCTGCAGATTCAGCGACGCATCGAGGTTGTCCCAACCCACCACCGCAGTGATGGCATCCTCGCTGCAGACGTTGAACGGCACCGCGGTGCCTGTGGGCTGGTTGGCGGGCAGTTCGAATTCTGGGTCCAGAAGAAGTCCGAATTCGAAAATGTTGCCGAAGGCGTTGGAGAAGAACTTCTCCAGCGACAATCCATTCCCCGCTCGCGTGTAGAGGCCACCGTGGGCGGTCGCCAGCGCGCTGAGCAACGGACCGTTGAGGCTGGATTCCGCGCCGAATCCGATGGCGTGCACGGTGGTCCCGGTCAACGCGCCTTCCACGGTCGCCACGAAAGGCGCCGTGTTCTCCAGCCCATCGGTCATCAGCAGGACGGCCTTCGGATTCGTGCCGCCCGCTGCCACCAGGCTCGTCTGCGCAGTCTTCAGCCCGTCGCCAATGGACGTACTTCCTCCCGGATTCAAGCCCAGCAGCTTTCCGGTCGTATAGGGCGCAGGACCAACGAGTGCATCCTTGGCGGCCGGTGTCAGATCGGCAAGATCGAAATCGACCGGGGCGCTGGCCGACGTACTGAAGGACACCAATCCCAGGCGGTTGCCGACACTGGCCCTGACCAGTTGCACGAATAGAGACAATGCATCGCGCGCGCTTTCGATGCGCGTGCGACCCGCTCCGTCGTCCAGCGTCATGCTGCCGGAGCGGTCGAAGACCATCATCACGTCTCGCGTCACGGGCACGGGCGGCGCGGGTGCAATGGCCTGCAGGATTCCCGCGCTCGGGAAGTAGTTCAAACGGCCGCCGGCGCACGGATTGCCGTTGGACAGTACCCCGGTCAGCCGGCCCGCCAGGTCGAACAAGCCGGATCCGGAACTGCCGCCGGAAACGCTGACATTGGTCGAGACGTTGACGAAATTGGATCCGCTCCCGACGACTGTGGCAAATCCCTGGGCATGCGGTATCGAAAGCTTCTTCACGGCGCCGTTGGGGTGATGCACGCCGAAAACCTGCTCGCTCAGGCCCGGAACGTCCGGGCGCAGTTGGACAATCGGAATGCCTGCCGGCGCTTCGGCCAGTTGCAGTAGGCTGAAGTCGCCGATGGAATCGTAGTGGTGCGCGATGACGCGCTTCACCTTGATGAAACGCGGGTTGTAGCCCGGAGGGCGACTCCCGTCGGCGAGGGTTTCGTAGTCGAAAGTCACCGAACTGTTCAAGGCTTCCGCCGGCGTGTGGCAGTGGCCCGCCGTGATCACCTTGTCGCTGTCTACGAGGGTAACGGAGCACGTCGAGAGTTGCTCGATGCCCGTGAAAGGGCTTGCTTCCACCGAAAGGATCATGCCGACGCTGCGTGCCACGCCGGCGCGCAGATCGGTCGTCGGCGAGGTGAAGGCTGCGTTTTCCCAGTTCGGAGGATTTGTGCAGTACCAGAACGGATCGTATGTTGGTTCCTGATACTGAAGCTGATAGAAGGGGTCGCAGTTGGAAAAGCTCGGGTGGCCGGCTTCGCCCTGGTGCTCTTCTCCGCGCCCGAAACGGTCCAGCTGCACGCTGCCCCCGGGAGGTCCTGCCGGAACGTACGTGATCTGGACGCCCAGAGGAAACGCATAGACATTGATCGGCCGGGTCCAGAATTCCGGCCCGTCGGCCGCCGTGAATCGGTCCACGTCGTAGCCCAGATTTACCTGGAGCTCGTCGCCCGGTTGGAAGGCGAGATTCTGGAAGTGCAGGACCAGGAGCTTGGTCCCGCCCGGCGCAGGCGATGGCGGCGGATTGAAAACGGTGAGGCCTGGTCCGACGACGAGCGCGCCGCCAGGAGGAACCTGGATCGTTCCAGTGATGTGCGACATGGATTCTCTCCCTGGATGACGTTCAGCGGCGAGCAGGGACGGAAACGACGTCGATGGATACGCCGTCCCTCGACGCGGTCCCTCCCGCGGTGTACACGGCGGTCACGGCCAGCTCCGCGCTGGCCGTGATTTCCAGCAGTCCGATCGTCAGTGGGGCGGGCGACGGGACTGCGTTACCCAATACCAACTGGGACATTCGGCAGCAATCGTCCAGGGTCGCGGTCTGGGCGTCCAGGCTGATGCGGTCTTCAGCGCGGACCGCCGCGGCAAGCGGCTCCCGACCGATCACGGCACCCGCAAGGACCACCGGGACGAACCGCTTGACGACCTCGACGGGTTTCAGCGAATAGTTGTGGATGCCGATGGCGGTGGCGTAGGCGCCGGGGGCAACGGCGGCACAAGCGCACTCGCAGTCGCCTTGGACACCGCAGACCAGCTTCACGACGTAGACGAACTGGCATGCAGGAACGGTAATCCGGACCGTCTTGGTCGCGACGACAGCGCCGTCCGCTACGGCGTCCAGGGTCCCGTTCACGACCTGATCCTTCGGTTGACAGGGCACACCGGAAAACGTCACGTCGAACGCCAACTTGCGGTCGTGGCCGCCTGCGAGCGGCCCGTAGCCGCCGGCCGGACTGACGGACGTCACGAAGGCGGCGATGGTCGATGACGGAACAAGCTTCAGATTCCGGATCTGCCCGACCGCGGCGGCGACCAGGCTGACGATCGTATCGACGATCGTCGCCGCATTGATTCCGACAGCCAGGATCCCCCCCGTCGCGGCGGTGATTCGCGTTGCCTGCCCGGCAGTGCCGCCGGGCGCACCGCACTGGGCGTCATAGCCAAATTCGCCGAGCTTCGGATCGTCGTCCAGGCCAGGGCTAGCCGTCGAAATTGCCAGGACCGTGATGCCTTGATTCACGAGGCGCGCGGTGGCGCTCGCTTCAGTGACTGCCGGCGCGCCCGAGACGGCGGTGCAGACGGGATCGTGGCCCGGCGCATCGCCGAACCAGACGATGATGCGCTTGCTGCCCGGTCGCCAGCCTATCCCTGGCCCCGGCGAAACGGCGAGGCTGTCGAGAGCGAAGAGTCCAGCCTCGGGGCGGTCGCCACCGCCACTCGCGGACCATGAATTGATCGCCGCGGTGATCGCAGGCAGTGCGTGGGTTGGGCTCAACTGGTGCTGGAATCCATAGGCATCGCCGGAAGCAAAGTCCTTGTAGTTGCCCACGCCGAACGCGATGTCTGCGCCAAGGCCGTTGAGTACCATGAGCACGTTGCCGGCGCCTGCCTGCACCGCGCCCAGAATGGCACTCATGGAACCCGTGGTGTCCGCCAGGAAGTAGACATCGGCGACGGTCGGGCCGGCACTCTTGGGGATAGTGACAGTGATGGTCTCGTCGAAGGTCTGGCCGGGACTCAGGGTCAGGACGTTCGCATCCGGCTGGACGCTCGCCGGCGCCAGCGGCGTCATGCCTGCGGTGCCAAGCGTCGTGCGGTCGAATCTCTTCTGCAGATCGACAGTCAGCTCCGGCGCTTTTCCCTCTTCGTCCAGCACAACGGTTAGCGCAGGACCGTTGGCGTCGTCGGCACTGGCGATCTTGTATCGATAGACGGTGCGATGCGTGCGGAGGTCGATCGCTTGCGCGCTGTCGATCAGCAGCGGGTTCTTGACGTGGTGCCGGGCGGCGGCCAGTGCGGCCTTCTCAGCGCGCGATTGAGCAGGCATCGGTGTCGCCTCCTGGTCCGTGGACACGTCTTCAAATGTATTGCCATGTCACCGACGCCGCGGGAGGGAAGCTCCACCTCCACATCGCGCCCGCGCACCCTGATATTGATCGCCAGTTCGACCAGTGGATCGTGTTGCTTTTGCACCGCCGCCTCCTCTTCTTCCTCGCGTTCACGACGGCGATGAACGACTGAAAGGTTGCGTTGCGCACGTCCGGGTGTCGCGCGACGCTTTCAAGATCTAAGACGTGATCGGCATGCGCTTCCCGACGCTCGTTCGCCTTTGAGGAACACGTTTGGTCACGCCCGAGAGCATTTCAGCGTACGAAGTGTTACAAGTTACGCGGCTCCACTTGTACGCATGCGCGAAAGGCGCGGGCCGGAGCAAGCAAGGATGCCTTGCTCGCTCGAAACCTCGCGCACGTACCGTCGCTCCTACAAAGCAGACTCTTAATCAGACGAATTTTCGAACGTGCACCGGGCGAAGATTCGGCCTGCGACAGCGCAGAGTCAGCGCCGCAAGCGCTGCGCCCGGCGCGCATTACGCCGGCCGTCCTTCATTCGCTCCTTTGCCGAAAGCATCGCCGGCGTGACCTTCTCTCCCTGAACCTGATGCGCCCCGGCCGAGTCCTCGTACTGGAAGTAGCCCTGCGGACGGACGCCGAACGGGACCAGATTCAAGTCCAGGAAATTGGTCTTACCGGAGCCCCCGCTCAGCTCAAAATAGCTGCGTCCGACAAAATTGGACACGACCACATTGTCGATTGAGTAGGAGTCGCCTTGGGTCGGGTCGCAGACCTCGAGGTCGTAGTAGACGGTTCCAGCCGCCCCTTGCGGCGCCGGGCCGGTCACCGTCATCGCAGCCGTTGGATCGGCGAGCAGCTCGAGCACCTCATGTGAGAGCGTCCAAGTCCAGACCTCGCCGTACTCCTTGCAAATGTCGAGATAAACAAACCCGTAGGGGATGCCTCTGTGGTTCGCCGAGTGATAACCCAGCGCCCCTACGACCCCGGTCGTCGGGTCTTGGGAGGAGTCACCCAGATAAATGATGGCGTCGTGGTGACCTTGAATCGGCGCTTTCCGGTTGCCCAGATTTGTAGTCACGCCGCTCACGGTAGCCGCAATATTCCATTCCGGCTGGAAGTCCGCTGCGACTTGCCGTCCGATCGCCCTTATCGCAGCCTGAAAATCCGCCGGCGCGATGTTCTTGGAGATGTTTGCAACGGTGAGACGCATGATGTTACCTCCTTGCGTTGACTCAGATTGATCCGTCCGAGACTCTGATGCTCCGAGCTAACCGTCCGGCTGCCGTGCCTGAACGTTCCTTACGCCGTGTTTCAATCCTGGCGAAGGTGTGCGATACCTCAGACGTAATTTCTTGGCGATTGCAGAAACGCTGCCAAGGACTATTCCCGCCGCGTTTATGGGACCGCTCTCTGTCTACGACGCTTCGACAGGCGTCGCATCTGATATGTGCAATGTCTGCGCCTCTCGAGGAGTGCCCGCAGGTCCTCCGCCTGGGAGCAAGCCAAGCGCTGCGCCAAACCGGTGGAGCAGATTCCGATCGGGCGGCCACGAGCAGTCGTGTGGCCAGTTCCCGCCAACTTCCTTGTTGTGTTCAAGAAGCGTCTTTTTGATCAGATCCGCATACTCTCCGTTCGGGAGCGAAGGCACGTCCCGGCCGACAACACCGAGGGCTTGCTCTTCCAGCCATTTCTCATCCACGGCCTGAAAAGCGGTTAGAGCTACGAGAATCGGCTCCGGCAGCAGTGCATTGAAGCGGGCATGCGCCTCGAGCTTGGCAAGCTTGTCCTCCACCACCCACCGACTCAAGGGGCCCACAGAATCGGGAACGCGCGGTTCAGGATGGGCTTGGGCGTCCAACGCCATGGCCAGAAAACGCACCCGATTTTGGAAGCGCTTCAGACCGCGTGCCGTCTTGACCTTGGCCATCAGCAACGGGGTCCAAATCGCAAAGGCCCGTACAAACGCGGGCGAATCCCGAGTGTGAAACTCACGGCGGCGGGCGAGTGCCCCGATCAAACTCGCCAGCAGAAAAATGGTGACAAGCGCTTCCACCGGTAAATTCCACCAGGTGCGTTCCGGGTTGGCAGGCGCCAGCCGCTCTGGCAGAGAAACCAGCGCGGGTTGGCGCCGCACCAGGTCAACCGAGCTGGACACCACATCTGGCAAACGGGGTGGCGCCACGACTCCGCCGGCGGGCAAGGCGCTTGGGGCCGATGATGTTGCTGGCGTGACCAATTCCCCTTTCTGCGCGAGAGTCATGCCAAGCCATACGCCGAAGCCGGCTATCATGAGAATCGTGACAACCAGCCAACCCTGCTGAAGCCAAGCCAGTGGAATGTCGATCCAGGTGACCCACCGTGGAACTTCGATCGTCCTCGGATCGGTCTTCTGGCCTTCGCCCGTGACCAAGTAAAGAGCGCCGCCTTCGTCAAGCGCGGGCACCGCCACACGCAGGTTGATCAGTTTCTCCAGATAGCGCTCGGCAAAGCGCTTGCGCTGCTCGCGTTTGAGTTCCTCGGTCGATTTGCCATCCTCCTCGCTGTGGGGTTGCTGCTCCGCCAGTTCGGCGGCGACGCGTTCAAAGGCGAGTCCCACCAGCCGCTCCACCGTCTCCTCGACCATCCCAAGTACGACGAAACACCGGCCGGATTCAACCAGGTAATTCACGGCTTCCAGCAGCTCCATCACCTGCTGCTCGTTGCAACGATCGAGGTCGTCGATGAAAATGGTCAGAACCGCCGGACGCAGCGCCTGGCTAACCGTGTCGAATTCTTGCGCGAAGCGATATCGGAAATTGGTCTCCTTGCTGAGTGCGCGCTTGTCTCCCTGGCCCGCCAGCGTCGCTTTGAGCACGGCCGGGTCCATTCCGAAGGCCCGAAGACCCCAGGCCGCTTTTAAGACAGGCAGCACGCCGAGCAAAAGGACCAATAAGCCCTGCCCGGCCTTTCCATGCAGGAGGAAACGCCAGCCTGTGGAAATCCACCCCTGGGCGGGTTTCTCGCCGATCAATCGATCGCATTCGACCTGCTCCGGAGACTTCTTCTCCGCCGCCGGCTTGATAACCTCAGCCTGGCCGCGTGCTACGCGCGCGGTCGCCTCGTTCAGCCGGTCGACCGCGGCAGCGAGTTTTTCCGCCTCCGTTGGGCCCTTGGGTGGATCGGCAATGCAAGATACCGCCGTCAGCAGGTCCTGACCCTGTGTGGTCGTGCCTTGCGCGGGCTTCATGAACAGATAGGCTGCGGCTGCCGCAACAAACGCCGCGCCTAGCAGCGCCCACCCCGGCGCCGATTTCGCGCGTTCCCAGAACAGCTTGGCACGGAAAACGATGCCGGGGATCCAGAACATCGAAGGTACCGCCTGGCGGCGCACGGCCGCCAGCAAGGCGGCCTGCAGATGTTCCTCCTTCTGGTGGTGCCAGGCATTGAACCAGACCGTACTTCCGCCGTGTCGTTCAAGGTCTTCCTGCAGCAGACGCATGAAGGAACTCTTGCCGCTACCCCAGGGCCCTGTGATCGCGAGCGTGAGTGGTGGCTCCGTCTTCAGATTGCGCAGGTATCGAGAAAGTCCATCGACTCGGGGCGCGAATCCCAGGCGGTCCTCCGCCGCCGAGCGCGCCGGGCGGTCCGACACATATTCGTCGGCGACAGTACGCTGCGGTGCCTGGTCCGAGATCGGTCGTTCAGCGATGCGCCCGGTCGGCCACAAGAGCGCCAGAAACCCTGCGCACGACAGCCAGTACCAGTGTGCCGGCCACCGGCCGTAATTCACGGATTGCCAGGTGCGCCCTCCATCGTCGGTCCGCACCTGCGCTCCGTATCCCACCGCTGCGCCGTGCTGGGCGTCGCCGAAATGCACAGACCAGAGCGGCGCTGCCGTACTGCTGGGACGAGCCTGCCAGCTGCGACCCGCGTCCTCGGTCAGCAGCACGGTGCCTCCTTCGCCGACCGCCACGCCGTGCTGGGCGTCTATGAAGCGCACGGCCGAGAGCGACTCCGCTCTACCACTGGTGCGCAGCTGCCAGGTGCGGCCTGCGTCCTCGGTCAGCAGCACGGTGCCACCTTCCCCGACCGCCACGCCGTGCTGGGCATCGGCGAAATGCACGGACCAGAGCGACGCGGTCGTGCCGCTGGTGCGCAGCTGCCAGGTACGACCTGCGTCCTCGGTCAGCAGTACGGTGCCGCCATCGCCGACCGCCACGCCCCGCTGGGCATCGACGAAATGCACTGAAAGGAGTGTCGCTGCCGTTCCGCTGGGACGAATCTGCCAGCTGCGACCTGCGTCATCGGTCAACCGCACGGTGCCAGCGCTGCCAACCGCCACGCCGTGCTGGGCATCGGCGAAACACACGGAGCGCAGCCACGTCGCCGGGCTGCTCGCGCCCAGCCGCCAACTGCGACCTGCGTCGTCAGTCAGTAGCACGGTACCGAACTGGCCGAGCGCCACGCCGTGCTGAGTATCGGCGAAATTCACAGCCGAGAGTCGCTCCTTCGTGCCGCTGGAACGAACCTGCCAGCTGCGACCTGCGTCCTCGGTCAGCAGCACGGTGCCACTATCGCCGACCGCCACGCCGTGCTCGGCATCGGCGAAATTCACGGCCTCAAGCCACGCCGCTGTGCCGCTGGTGCGCGGCTGCCAGCTGCGACCTGCGTCCACGGTCAGCAGCACGGTGCCACCATCGCCGACCGCAACGCCGTGCTGGGCATCAGCGAAATCCACAGAAGTGAGCCCTACTGCTGCGGCGCTGGGGCGCACCTGCCAGCTGCGACCTGCGTCCTCGGTCAACAGCACGGCGCCACCATCGCCGACCGCAACGCCGTGCAGGGCATCGGCGAAATGCACGGCATATAAAGACAAGGTGGCGCCGCTGGCGCGCACCTGCCAGCTGCGACCTGCGTCCTCGGTCAGCAGCACGGTGCCACCAAAGCCCACGGCCACGCCGTGCTGGGCATCGACGAAGTCCACCGACGTGAGCGATGCCGCCGTGCCGCTGGGACGGACTTGCCAGCTTCGACCTGCGTCGTCGGTCAGCAGCACGGTGCCACGGCTGCCGACCGCCACGCCATGTTCGGCGTCGGCGAAATTCACGGCCGAGAGAAACTCCGTCGTGCCGCTGATGCGCGGCTGCCAGCTGCGACCCGCGTCCTCGGTCAGCAGCACGGTACCAACCTGGCCGACCGCCACGCCGTGCTGGGCATCGGCGAAATGCACGGACGTGAGCGACAGCGGCGTGCCGCTGGCGCGTGGCTGCCAGCTGCGACCCGCGTCCTCGGTCAGTAGCACCGTGCCATGCTCGCCAACCGCAACGCCGTGCCGGGCATCGGCGAAATGCACGGCAAAAAGTCGGTCGGACGTCGGATCAACTGGGGCCGGGGGCTTGGTCTCTACTGACTTTCGGCTCGCCGCCTTTCCTGGCACGGGTGGGATCGGTGCCTTGACCGCTCTTCCATTGATCGGGTACGTGCCTTTCGGCGCTGTGGTGTCACGTACCGGAGCTGTCTGTTGCGCCTCTTGCGGGGCTGCGGAAGTTACGGGTGGTTGCGAACCTGAGTTGTCAGGCGCCGGCGCGTTGATCGACTCCGCTGGGTTCAGGGGTGAGGGTGCTTTGCTCGCACTAGGCGTCGTTGGTGCCGCTTGCTGCGCTTGTGATGGCGCATCCGCGCCCGGCGCTTGTCCGGCGTAGGCTTGGCTGATCAGCCCTGCCCAGCCGCCGGCGGCGTTTGCACTCCTGACCGGCGCCTCGCCGATGTGCTGCCGTTCCCACGTACGACCGCCATCGGTCGTTTTGCCGATGTAGCGTCGCTCGCCGACCATCCAGCCTGCGCTCCCATCCTTGAGGAAAAACACTCCATTCAAGGCCACCGGGATTGCAGGCAAGCGCAGGTGGGAATTGCGCTCGATGGGATAACCGAGCCACGCCAGCATCGACGATTCGGTTGGCGCGAAGGGTCGCGGCTCCTGATTTACCGCGAAGACCGTGGCGGCGACGAAGCCCAGCAGCAATGCCAGTCTCGCGAGTCCGCGCCTGTTCCTGAACAATTCCCGGATGGCCGCGAACGTCTTGTCGGGGACTGACGGGTGCGGCTCCGCCGGCTCGAAGTGCGCGCTTTCAGGGTGAACAGGATTGGCCATCTTCATATGGGGATTCGGGAGATCTCGGGTCCGACAAGTCCCAGCGCCGTGGCTGGCCAAAGGCTGCCGCCCCCAATTGCCTGATGACTCAGACGGAATCCTGGTCAAAAGGCCGGCAACGATCTCTGCCAAAACACGGTGATGCGCCGAAAAAAGAGGGTCTACGTGGGAACGGGGAGTAAATTCGATTACCGCAATCAGTCGTTAGCCAGCCTCTATGAATCTCCCGAATCGGATTGGGAGGAATTCCGCAAGCCGGGCGGTTCAACTCATTTCTCTGGAGTCGCGGTTTCGAACCTTCTGACCAGATAGGTCGGCCTGAAGCTGGCGTGGCGACGCTCTTCCCCTTTGAACCTGGCCCTCAACACGTAACCAAGTCCTTCCTTCGGCTCCATGCGAATCGCGTAGCGAAAGGTCACCCCGTTCTCGGTCACGGGTTCGTGCAGTCGCCGAAGTTCCCCAACCTCCTTGCCCATGGAATCGAGCACGGTGATTTGCTTGATTTCATCGCCCGGATCGACCAGGATCTCGATCACGCACATGGGGCACTTGAATCGCCACCAGGGGTCGTAAGCGATCGGATAGCAGAAATCCGGATCGAAACGACAGATTCGGCAAAATCTCCATTTGTCGCAA
>Ga0137401_10000906_pt1 | contig 12399 bp, 10 predicted proteins | sample CZOMad1_1_16fung_FD_108286 | JGI IMG/M metagenome (GOLD analysis project Ga0137401, IMG submission 108286) | Vadose zone soil fungal communities from Angelo Coast Range Reserve, California, USA - CZOMad1_1_16fungal (Illumina Assembly) | ecosystem: Environmental > Terrestrial > Soil > Vadose...
AGCGCGCAACCGGTCACCGTGGCGCTGAATAATCTTTCCGGTTCGTTTTCGGTCGATTGGAACGTCGTCATGGCTGGGGCGGTGATCGTCGCCTTGCCAACGGCGCTGATCTACATCTTGCTCGGGAAGTTCTTTGTCCGTGGCCTGCTGGCTGGGTCAGTGAAAGGGTAGGAAACAGTTACCGGTGTTCTGAAGGCGCCCGCGAACGCCAAACGCCAAACGCCAAACGCCAAACGCCAAACGCCAAACGCCAAACGCCGTCACTCCATTGTTCCTTGAACTCCCTTTGGCGGTAGACGATAAAAACGCCAATGAAATCGACCGCCACCCAGCTTGGTGCTGCCGATAGCAAACGTACGTTTAACTGGGTCGATTTGTTCATCTTTGCCGGCGTCTTGGGCCTACTCTGGAGCGTTCTCGAGTTTGGAGCCGGGATGATGGTGCATTTCGACGCCACCTCGCAATCCCTGCCGATATCTACCCATATTCGGCATATCCCTTACTACATTGGCAGAACCCTGCTCCGGATGTGGATTGCGTTTGGCTTTTCGTTGATCTTTACATTTTCGGTCGGCTACCTGGCCGCGAAGAATAGAGTCGCTCGCGCGATCATTCTTCCATTTCTGGACATCATGCAGTCCATCCCGGTGCTCAGTTTTCTCACGATATTCGTGACATTTTTCGTCTCGCTTTTCCCTGGAAGTCTGTTCGGCGTAGAGTGCGCCAGCGTTTTAACCGTCTTTACTGCTCAGGTCTGGAACATGACCTTCGGGTTCTATCACTCGATGGTAACCATTCCGCAGGATCTGCACGAGGCGGCGACCAACTACCGGCTCACTGCTTGGCAACGTTTCCAAACGCTCGAAGTGCCGGCCTCGATGCATAGCCTAATCTGGAATTGCATGATGTCTTTCGGCGCGGGGTGGTTCGCCGTGAGTGCCAGCGAGGCGATTACGGTACTTGGCAAAAATATTCAGCTGCCAGGCCTGGGTTCTTTCATGGCGACTGCGGTAGGTACCGGCGATTACTGGGCGGCCTTTTGGGCGATCGTTTCGATGCTGGCCGTGATCCTGGCGACCGATCAACTCGTCTGGCGTCCTTTGTTGGTATGGGCGGACAAGTTCAAAATGGAACTGACTGAATCCGCTCATCCACCTACTTCCTGGTTTTATAATTTGCTGCGGCGAGCCTACATTTTTGAATGGACCGGGGAGCATGTGCTACTCCCGCTCGGCGCATTTTATGCCGATCTGCGGGGGAAGCTTTCCTTGGGGGTTGCTGTCGACCGTGCCAAGCCAAACAAGCTTAGCAGCTATGTCTGGTTGGCCATTGGTATCGTAGTCCTGTTAGGACTTCTATTTGAAGTTATCGTTGGTGTCATGGCTGGCTTTGACGCCGTGTACCGGCACATTTCCGGGGCGGAAATTTTGCACATCGTCGGACTTGGGTTCGTGACACTGCTGAGGGTGTTAGCGGTGACGATTTTGGCGACGCTGATCTGGACGCCGGTTGGGGTTTGGATTGGGTCGAGGCAGCGAGTGGCGCAATTCGCTCAGCCGCTCGTCCAAATATTTGCTTCATTCCCGGTAAACATGACGTCTCCTTTGGTCGTCGGATTGTTCATTCGCTACAACATCGACATGAATTGGGGTTGCATTTTATTGATCGCAATGGGCGCCCAATGGTACATCCTGTTCAATGTAATCGCCGGCGCTATGGCGATCCCAAATGATCTTAAGGAGGCCGCCAAAAATTATGGACTGCGGGGATGGCCGCTCTGGAAGACGCTGATTTTACCGGCGATATTTCCGTTCTGGATTACCGGTGCTTGTACTGCAGCGGGAGGTGCCTGGAATGCGACGATTTTGGCTGAGATCGCTACTTGGGGAGATAAAACGTTGAAAGCGACGGGGTTGGGTGCCTTCATCAACGAAGTTAGTTCTCAAGAGGGCGGCACTGGCACTCCGGCGCTGATCGTTGGGACAGCGATTATGGCGCTCTTTGTGGTTGTAATTAACAAGCTGGTGTGGAGACGATTATACGGTTACGCCGAACATCGCTTTCATCTCGATTAACTCCAATGTCAACCGAGCTCACATCACCTCCCAAAATCGTCCAGACCGACAGTCCGCCGATTGCCGAATTGCGGGGCGTTTCGAAAACGTTCAATGTGGGGCGCGGTCGAGAACTCAAAGTTCTGGATCAAATCGATCTAGCCATTCACGAGGGAGAACTGCTGGCGCTCCTCGGTCAATCCGGATCAGGTAAATCGACCCTATTACGTTGTCTCACCGGTCTGACCAAACCGAGTTCCGGGCGGGTACTATGTTATGGAAAGTCCTTGGAGGGGATTAATCCTCACGCGTCGATCGTTTTCCAGACTTTTGCCCTCTATCCCTGGCTGACGGTCGAGCAAAACGTCGAAGTCGGTTTGATGGCGAAGAAAATGACTCGGACCGAGAAAACGGATGCCGTGGAAAAAGCAATCGATCTCATCGGGCTCAACAACTACCATTCGGCGTTCCCGCGCGAAATCTCCGGTGGAATGAGACAGCGAGTCGGAATTGCGCGTGCACTCGTATCTAAGCCAAAGATCCTCTGTCTCGACGAAGCTTTCAGTGCGCTCGACGTGCTTACCGCCGAAAACCTGCGTAAAGAGGTCGTCGGATTATGGCAGGGCGAAGGTACCGGTTTGAAGAGTATCTTCATGGTGACTCACAACATTGAAGAAGCAGTCGAGATGGCCACGCGCATTTGCGTTCTGTTCCCGCATCCTGGCCGCCTCGGAATCGTGTTGGAAAACAATTTGCCCTACCCGCGCAATCCAAGTGATCCGGAATTTCAGCGCTTGATGAAAGTCATTCATGAAACGATCACATTGCAAGCTTTGCCCGATCTGCCTCCCGAACCGCCGCCGCCAGCCGGGCGACCCATTTCGCGCGCCCGAGCCCGGATGGAATCGATTCCCACGGTGGGAGTCAGCCAAATTCTTGGTTTGCTCAGTATTCTCCACGACCAGCCAGACCTGAATAACGTTTACGATATCTCGGACGAAATCGGCAAAGAATTCGGCGAGACGATCGCAATCGTCAAAGCGGCGGAAATTTTGGAGTTTGTCAACACCCCGAAGGACCGGGTCGAATTCACCGAACTAGGTCGAAGATTCTTTCAATCGGACCGCGCGACTCGCCAACAGATTTTCGCTGAACAAGTGCAGAAGTTACGCCTTTTCCATATCATTCTCGCTTATCTCGAAACCCAGGAAGAGGTGTCCGCGGAAACAGTAACGCACGATATTGCAACCGCGCTTCCTTACGAAAACCCGGAGAAGATCCTCCAGACCATGGTCGCCTGGGGACGTTATGCCGGTTTGATGGACTACAACGCAAATACCGACATGGTGACTCTTCCGGAAGAAGAGGAGGAAGAGGAAGAGGAAAAAGCAGGCGCGGAGAAGGAAAAGTAGCCTGATGCTTCCTCCTTCGTTCCCCATATCCCCAACTTCGGCGGACAGGTCACCCTCAGGGGTGACCTCAGCGGCGACTGTCCCGTTAGGCTCCTGGCTCTGCCCGGCCGAAGGCCAAACCGAAGCGAATAGTAGGGCACGATCAAAAACCGCAGTCGCCACACCGTTGTCCGCTCGAAAGGGATGGCGACTGCACGTTGAGATCGCTCGAGGCATTCGCTTCGGTTTAAACCTTCTTACAGGCAGAGCCAGGAGCATAACGGGACAGTCGCCGCTAGCGAAGAACACAAGCGCCGCGTAGAGATCGGAGCCGCGAGGGAACCGCCCACCGCCGCGGTATCGATTCTATTCATCAGCATCGGACCAAGTCGCGTGACCAGTTCGGAGGGGTTAGCGGTTGGCGGTTAGCGTTAGAAATCGAGGCAGGAGTCCACCGAAATTCGTTTTCAAAAGGAACGATCAGGACGCTTGGTGTCGCGCGAATTGCCGCGGTAAGAAGAAGGGTGACGAAGGTGACCGCAGCGACGATCCACGCGTAGTGGAGAGAGTGGTTCGGAAGCCTGCGCTGAGAGGACCTAGTTTTCACCTGTAATCCGATCGGAAAGGCGCAACCTGTCTTAGAAAAAGAATAGTAGCAAGGAAGAGTTGTACCGTTCGGTCAAGCAGTTGGAAACGCACCCAGTGGCGAAATTGAGGCTGCAAAACATACGATGATGTTGTAGTTGCGGGCCGGAGGTCCTGCTCACTGGCGAAGATCAAATTCTATGAAACAAGCAACGGCGACCCCCGATATCGAGCGGCCCGCGGTCAAAATGGAACGGACGGGCGACCAGCTCAAGTTGGTGCTGGGTGGTGATTGGAGTCTCAAATCACCTGAGCGTTTGCGCTCGGGAACGGTCCTCGCCGATCTTGAGCAGGAGTCTGGCCTCAGGTCGATCCATTGTGTGACGAACGAGGTAAAATCTTGGGATAGCAGCCTGCTCGTCTTCCTATGGGAAGTCGAAGAGTGGTGTAAAAGCCGTCAGATTAAGTTTGCTGAGGACGACTTGCCGAAAGAAATTTCTAGTTTGCTTGACCTGGCTACTTCGGTTCCGGAGCAGCAAACCGGACGAGGGTCCAGGGGTCGGCGCTCCCTTTTTTATCGGCTCGGAAGCTGGGTTCTTGGCCAAATCGACATGATGCTGGCCGCGTTCGAATTCATCGGCGAGTGCATCCTTAGTTTTCGGCGGATTCTTGCTAGACGCGGGAAAGTCGACTGGCGGCTGTATTGGCTCACGTTGCAGGAGTGTAGTGCGGAAGCTTTGCCCATCGTGGGTTTGATCAGTTTTTTGACCGGCTTAATTCTTGCCTTCGTCGGTGCCATCCAATTACGGCAATTTGGCGCCGGAATTTACGTAGCGAATCTGGTGGCAGTAGCGATGGCTCGGGAAATGGGAGCAATCATGACAGGGATCATTATGGCCGGCCGCACCGGAGCAGCTTTCGCCGCGCAAATTGGCAGCATGAAAGTTTCGGAGGAAATCGACGCGCTGAGCACGCTCGCAATTTCGCCGATGGATTTTCTGGTTAGTCCGCGGGTGGTTGCGCTCTTCTTGATGATGCCGTTGCTTTGCCTTTATTCTGTTCTGATTGGTATTGCGGGCGGAGCAGTCGTCGGCACCGGTCTGCTCAAGATATCGTTGGTGCAGTATTGGAATCAGACGGTTGGGTCAATGGGCTTGACCGACATCGTCATTGGTGTCGTCAAGTGTTCAATCTTTGGAGTGATCGTTGCGCTAACCGGCTGTCAGCGCGGCATGAAATGTGAAAATAACGCGGCGGCTGTTGGGAATGCGGCGACCTCTGCCGTCGTCTTAGCGATTACTGGGATTGTCGCTTCTGATGCCGTAATCGACGTGCTGATCGAGGTACTCAAGATATAGCTAGTTGCGCCTCAACACCAAGTAGATGAGATCTGAATCCACAGCATTGGGCGACTCCAACTCCGGGATTTTGTCATCGGCCAAAGTCTCTCCGGAAATCGAGGTGCGTGATCTCGAAATGAGCTATGGCTCATACGTCGTAATGCGAGATATTAATTTCACGGTCGCAAAGGGTCAGGTGCTGGTCATCATGGGAGGGAGTGGGTGCGGCAAAAGTACGTTGTTGAAATATATGATTGGTTTGAAAGAAGTGACGCACGGCGATGTCCTGTACAAAGGCGAGAGTTTTGTCAAAGCTAGTCAAGAGGAGCGCGAGGAAGTTCAGCGCACTTTCGGGGTATTGTATCAGGCTGGCGCTTTGTGGAGTTCGAGAACCCTGGCCGAGAACATAGGGCTTCCGCTCGAAGAGTATACGAAGCTTTCCGCAAAAGAGATCCGCGAGTTGGCCTCGCTCAAACTCTCTTTGGTTGGTCTGAAAGGTTTTGAGGATTTCTATCCTTCAGAGATCAGCGGAGGAATGCGCAAACGAGCAGGGCTTGCGCGTGCTATGGCATTGGATCCGGAAATTCTATTCTTCGATGAACCTTCGGCCGGCTTGGATCCGATTAGCTCCCGTCGTTTAGATGAGCTGATTTTGCAATTGCGCGACAGCCTTGGCACCACGGTCGTGGTTGTTACCCACGAGTTACCGTCAATCTTCGCCATCGCTGATACCGCCATTTTTCTGGACGCGGAGACGAAACGCATGCTGGTTCAAGGCGATCCAAAGGTATTGGTTAAAGAAGGTCCTCCAAAAGTGAGAACTTTTTTGCTTCGTGGCCAGGAAGTTTCGGTCCAAGCGGATGCCAAACAACTTTCGGCGGAAAATCGACAAGCAAATAGATGAGTCAAAAAGCAAATCCCACGTTAATCGGCGTCTTTGTCTTTGGAGCTATATTGATTGCTGTCGGAGCGGCAGTCTTTTTTGGATCGGCCGATTTCTTTGCCAAAAAACAAATTTTTGTTTCCTATTTCAATCAATCGGTCAGTGGATTGTCGATTGGTTCGAATGTGAAGTTCAAAGGGGTTACCGTCGGCAAAGTAACCAAAGTACAGCTTGGCTTTGTTGGCGAAAATAATCCCGTTTATGCCAAAGTATTTTATGAGGTCGATGAAAACTTTGTGGTCAAAGAGTTTGGCACCGGAGGATTCAATGTGGATCTGTCTGATCCGGAAGCGCATGCTAAACGGATCGAACAAGGGTTGAGGGCTCGGCTCGATTTCGAAAGTTTAATCAGCGGTCAGCTTTACGTCGCTCTGGATTTTATTAAGACCGGCGCGGCAGCGGCCGAGTTTCATCGTGCTGAGACCGATGAAAAGGCTCTAGAGATTCCAGTTCAACCCTCTGACATTGACGCGATCTTGGCCAATCTCACCAAAGCCATCGGGAACCTTGGCAATGTGGATTTCCTCGCCATTTCGAAAGACCTGCAGTCTCTGATTCTAAGTGCGCGCGACGGCATCATTGCGTTAAACCTGGCTGATCTGGGCAAATCAATCGATAACCTGGTTAATGGTCCGGACCTGAAAGGCGCGTTAAGTAGCGTCAAAACGTCTTTCGATCAGCTGGACGCTACCCTGAAGAAATTGGATAAGGAGCTGGATCCTATCTCCAACAACTTAAATCCAACATTGGAAGAAGCAAAAAAGACAATGGCTCAGCTGCAGTCGGCAACCGCTCATCTAGACAAAATGCTTAGCACCAACTCGCCTTTTCGTTATCAGTTAGACAACGCACTGTCCCAAATCGGTACAGCGGCTGACTCATTGCGCAGACTATCAGAATTTCTCGAACGCAATCCGAATTCGATCATTTTCGGGCGTAAACCGGCGAAACAACCGCAATGATTGGCAAGGCCCGCCGCCAGCTGCTGATTTTGGTTATGGTCAGCGGTTGCGCGACGACCGAACCACTTCCGACGTTCTATACACTCGGTCCGGGAGGAGACGTTCAATCCAAAGCCAAACAATCAACCGCCTGGTCGGTGCGGGTCTATGTCAATCGTGTAATTTTACCTTCCTCTCTCTACCGAACGAATCTCGCTAGCTTTCGTAACAACCGCGTACAGTACTCAAGTTCTGCGTTTTGGGCTGCACCCTTGGATCAAGAAATCGCACAGGCGGTGGCGCTGAATTTGAAGAGGTTTGGAGTTTCCGCGGTCGGATTCGACCCGATGGCGAGCGCACCGCCTCACTCTTACGACGTGACTATCCGGATTACTCAATGTGGAGGGTATGAAACTGGTGAGGTCGTTCTCTCCGGCGTCTGGGAGCTTCGTTCTGCGAGCGGCGATAGTATCATTGGTAGTAAACCTTTTGCCGTACACCGGAGCGGTTGGCAACCCGGACACTATCCGAGTTTGGCTGCGCTCCTGGCCGATGAGGTGACGGAATTGAGCAAACAGATTGCGTCCGGGCTCCACCGCTAAGAGGCTGGCGAACCCAAAAAGTGCGGTTTTCTCCAACATTTTTGGTTACGGTTCGATCTCGTCGGTAGTCTGCCTAATCGGTGGTTACTTGCTTTGGATTATTCGTTGAAATTTCGCGACGAAATTGGTTCGACATCACGGCGTTGGTGGCCTATGTCTGCGTTCGTCGAGGAAAGGAGATGACCAATCTCTATGCGCGACATCGTACAATCGACCGCTGATTTTGAGAGTTGGCTGCGAACACAGATCAGCCTGCGTGACGATCACTTGCAGGCGAAACACGACATGATGAGCGAACAGCTCTTCGAGTTTTTTCGAGCAACTTTTTATCGATGGTGTGAGCGGTGGAACGACGCTTGCACAGAGTGGGCTCGCGCGGAACCGGTGGTTGCCGTTGGTGATCTGCATATCCAGAATTTTGGCAGTTGGCGCGATGGGCGGGGCCGCTTGATTTGGGGAGTCAATGACTATGACGAAGTAGCCACTATGTCATTTGCGATCGACTTAGTGCGTTTGTCGGCCAGTGCAGAATTTGCCTCCGAGATCATTCCGGATTGTGAACTCACGCTAAGCGAAATCTGTGAAGTGGTTCGGGATGGATATATCGCCGGACTGGAGGGGGCAGGCGAGCCATTTGTTTTGGAGCGAAGACACGCCTGGTTATTGCGATTGGTCCGGTCCATCCTGAAAGAGCCCAAACGGTTTTGGAAGGCATGGTTGCAGGATAAGACTCAACTGGTCGCAGAGGAGAGGGTTCCCCAATCGCTGGCGATCTTATTGCGGGAAGCGCTTCCTGCCGAAGCCGAGATCCAATTTAGGGAAATGAAACCCGGGGTTACCAAGGGCCTCGGCAGCCTTGGTCACGATCGTTTCTTCAGCTATGCCGAGCACCAGGGAGGACCAATGGCGGCGGAGGGGAAGAGTGTAGCCTTATCGGCCGCGGTTTGGGCCAGCGGGCAGACTAACGGGGAAATCCAAATGGAAAAGCTGTTGCGGCCGGAAGCTCGACCATTCAGTCCCGGGACGATGATTCGCAACGGGTGGCTGATTCGGCCATTGATGTCGGACTGTGGCAAGATCGATCTCTCGCTCTTGAATGTGGACGCTGACCAGACCTCGGTTAACCTCGACCAAGATCGCTTACTGACCGCGATGGGGTTTGAAATCGCCAATCTCCATCTTCTTTCGGCTTCGGCCGACCGATTGAAAAAAGCAATTGCGGAATTCCGAGTTCCAACTTTTCGGAAAACAACGGAAACCATGATCGACCTCATACGAACTGACTATAAAACCTGGAGAAAACACTGGCGAGACGCTCGCGGGCGAAGCGCGGTTCCATCCAGTCCAAAGAGTGTTGGCTGATTGACTGAAAATAAGGGCTTCGCGCAGCGGATTTTGGGACGACAGTTCTGGCCGATACCGCTGTCCGATAACAAAATAGTCATTTGCTGGGTTGAACGAAAACAGCGAAACAGGGTCAGAATTCTCTGAATGACGATTCCTCTTTCCGAATCTGATCGGCTATTATTTCTTGCTCCCCACCCGGACGACGAAGGCTTAGCCGCCGCAGGTCTATTGCAGCGGGCGGCATTGGTCGGGACGCGGGTTCGTCTTGTCTTTGCTACCAACGGAGACAATAACGTCTGGGCCCAACGCTATGTCGAGCGGAGATGGCAGATTGCCGAGAGCGACCGACTTCGGTGGGGAGAGCTTCGTAAGCGAGAAGTGCGGGCCGCAGTCCAGGCGATGTCGCTTGGCAAGAAGACGAGCTTGCGATATTTGAATCTTCCGGATCAAGAGATAACCTCATTATTGCGCAAAGTTCCGGCACGGTTGTCTGCGATTCTTCGGGAAGAGATTGATCAATTTAAGCCGACCCTGGTGATAGCGCCCTCCGTTTACGATGCGCATCCTGATCACAGCTCTTTGAGTGTGGCCATCGGACTGGCATTAGAGAGGTCCGAGCGCCCGTCTACTCGGTGTTACTTTTACATTATTCATCCCCCTCGAAAGATGCCCCGGTCACAGATCCGAGCACTTCGTCTGACCGACGGGGAACGACATAAAAAACGGGCTGCGATCGATTGTTACCGCAGCCAGCTCCATCTGTTTCCGGAGAGATTTACTCGGTTCGCTCGATCCACGGAAATCTATTACGAGCCAGATCCTCCGGAAACGGTAGCAACACGGTATGGCTTTGAAATGAGTCGTACGTCGCTTAATCTGAATCTGGAAATTGATGCGCCTCAGCTGCTGAGGCGGGCGCGAGAGATTCTCTTCGTTTTTTCCCCTTGCGACGTCGACCCGATTACCTGGCGAATTAATCTCAGGTTTCGGCGCAAACCTTTGGTTCTTGAAGATGCCGGGACGGGAGCCTTCCTGCGGCAAATAGAAGGTAAGAAGAACTCGAAGTATTTAGAAATTTCGCTGCCGATCGCGCTGTTACCCGAATCCCAGACCGCGTACTTGAAAATAGTCACTCGGGCGCTCTTTTTTGACCGGTTTGGTTGGTTCAAGATCGCGCTTCCCAGCCGGATGGAGGCCGACCAAGTTGCTCGAGAACTGGCGATCAGTTCTGAAGCAAAACAGCTCTCGTTGAGCGAGACTCCGTTGGATCCGGAGGCGCTTTAAGCGCATTCTGACCAACAATGGAGCAGAGATTGCAAAACCTCTACGGAGGGGCGTTGCCGATTGCAGAAGATCGAGCCGAGCCGGTTTGGCAGATTTGGCTTTTTCGTTTGGTGGTTGGACTGTTCGTCGCCTCTCGAGTGGTTCTTGCCTGGCATCAGACAATCGGTTCGGATGAATCTCAGCACGCCCATGTTGCTTGGGCCTGGGTGCATGGATTCGTTCAATATCGCGACGTGTTTGATAACCACACGCCGCTGTTTTTAAAGGATCTGCCCTTGCCTTGGCCGGCTTCTCAATTCTCGCTCTAAGCGTTGTTTGCGTATTTATTGCGCTAGGTGCTGGACCGGCGATGTACCGTTGCGCCATTGAGCATAACCTGGGGGGAGACAATGTCGATTTTCTCCATCGCCTCCTCAAAGGATTCCGGGATCCGCGCTTTTGGGTTTTTCTTCCGGCAGTTTATTTTGTGCGGTTTGTGCTCGGCCAACGGAGCCGATCCGAACAGCATTTCCGGGTCGCTTTTGTTGTGCTGCTCTTTGGGTTTTATCCATTGCTCCTTTTCTGTGGATGGCCGGTCATTACCCGCCAAGACTTTCTTCCTTTTTACCCGTTGCTGTTCACCTGCCTGTCGCCACTGGCGCTCTCTTTCTGGAGGCGTTTGCCTCGGCCAATCGCGTCGTCTCACCTAGCCGCGTTGGTTTGTTTCGCGATTCTGTTCCTGGTAGAGGTTGACTGGATTACGAACATTTTGCTCCGCAAGCGGAGCCTGGATCCGATTGCGGCGGATCGAATAGGTGAAGTTCTTCGATTGACGAAACCGGGAGAAACCGTCCTGGATCCGAAGGGTGACGTCGTTCTCCGGCCCCGACCAATCTATGATGTTCTGGAGGTGTTCACGATGGAAAAGTACCGCGATCAGCTATTAACCGATCGAATTCCCGAGCAGCTTGTCGCCCATCATACGATGGTGGCGGTTCGTTCCGATCGTTATCCGGAACGTACCCGGCGATTCTTACATGAAAACTATCTTTGGAGCGGCCGGCTTTTGATCGCTGGCCTGGAGGTACATGAAAATGCCGGGGGCTCTTTTCGATTCAACCTTTCGCTGGGCGGTTCCTATGTGTTTTTGAGCAAGGGCCATCTACTTTCCGGTAAGTTGAATGGTGTCCCGATTTCTGGAAGGGCGGAAATGCAACCGGGACTTTTCGAATTCGACCCGGACACAGCCGACTGGCCAGTCACTATTCAATGGGAGAGAGCGTATCAGGCCGGTATCATTGGCAATTGTGACGCGAATCTGCCATGGCATGGGGCGCGGCCTCGCAGCCTTGTGAAATCTTCAACGCTATCGGTTGCGAAGAAGCATGCGATGGGTTTTTTTGCTAAGACGAACGTGCCAACGGCAACGCAAGAACCAGGAGGATGTGGACCATGGACTATCCGACCAAATATCTTGTCGGGTCCATATTTGGCGCCTTGATTTTGCAGGCGCAAGAACCTACGCCGTCACCCACGGCGGGCAGGCTTCCATTGCGCCCACATCATGATGATTCCGGGATGCCGGAAGGCGCCCAGCAACAGCAAAACGTCCCCGAACTTCTACCTAAATCAGATGCGCTGCCCGGGACCGGAGCGGGTGCGTTTGATCCCATTCCCAATGCCAGCGCGACACCCACGCCAATTTCTCCAGAGGAGCAGAAGCGGAACGAAGCTCGCTTCGCCGAAATTCGAAGTTCGGCAATGCGGGGTGTTCGGCCGATCTTTTTGCTTGAAGAATCGCGGAGTGCGTTGACCGACGAAGCGCGGAAAAACTTTCTGCGCGCCTATTATTACTCGGTTTGTGCGGAAATGCGGCGGATGGAGCCGGGTCTCAAGCAGATGATCAATACGTTTGAGCAAGAACAGATCTATA
>Ga0137401_10000910_pt1 | contig 12388 bp, 10 predicted proteins | sample CZOMad1_1_16fung_FD_108286 | JGI IMG/M metagenome (GOLD analysis project Ga0137401, IMG submission 108286) | Vadose zone soil fungal communities from Angelo Coast Range Reserve, California, USA - CZOMad1_1_16fungal (Illumina Assembly) | ecosystem: Environmental > Terrestrial > Soil > Vadose...
CTTTGAATGCTTTGGGGGCGGTGGAGGACTGCGCGGTGGTGGGCGTCCGTAGCGACGGATTCGAGGGCACAACGATCTGCTGTGCGTACGTGGGTGCACTCGATGCAGACGTTAGCGCGGCGAGCTTGGAGAACGAGTTGCGAAAAGTCTTGCCCGGCTACATGTTGCCCGCGCGCTGGGTGCCTTTCGCCCAACTGCCGAAGAACTCCAGCGGCAAAGTTGACCGAGCTCAGTTAACGAGGATCTTCGAACAAAATGAGACTCACACCCATCGTGCGGCTCGAGCCGCTCGATTCGCCTGAACTCATTCAGACGGTCGCGGGTTGGCTAGCCCAGAAAGAAAACTACGAATGGCTGCAGTTCGGGGACGGCAGGCAGATCGTCACGCCGGCTTTACTCAAAGTCATGACGCAAAGGGACACCCAGGTTTTGCGGATCTACACGTCCGAAGACAACACACCTCTCGGGGTAGTCGGACTCGACGAGGTGAATCGCAACTTCAAGACGGCGCGCATCTGGATCGTGGCTGGCGAAAAGAGATTTGGCTCGCGTGGCTGCGCGACCGAGGGGGTATCCCAAATGTTGTCGCTGGCTTTTCGACAACTTGGTCTCCACGCAGTGAATACTTGGATCGTTGACCACAACCACCCATCCGTTCGCGTCGCCGAACGTGTCGGGTTCAAGTTCGTCGGCAGGCAACGCCAGTGTCACTGGATTGACGGTTGTGCGCACGATCGATTGTGGTTTGATCTCCTCGCCTCGGAATACAAGGAGAATTGAGATGGAGCACGCTCCGAGCCTTCAGGCAGAGATCGCTTCGCTCTTGCTGAACAACTTGAACGTAGAAGCGTCCTCTGTCCACGAGGATCTGATCGAAACGGGGCTACTGGACTCCCTCAAGATTGTGGAGTTGTTAGTCGAACTGGAACAACACTTCAGGATGACAATTCGGTTCGCAGACGTGCAAATCGATCACTTCCGCTCGATCGCAAATATGGCGGCTTTTGTGAATAATTATATCGGATGCAAGAGAATGTCGAGCGCCGAGGTATCGGCGGCAATGGTCCGCGACAGCCGTTTGCCGATTGCAGAGAAAATGCAGTAGGCCACCACGGAAAACTCAACGTCACCGGATACATCGTCCTGAACCGGGCAGGCAGGACAGAACCCCCACGGATTGCTGCTGCTACGTATGGACCACACTGCAAGGATTTCCGCGCGACAAGCTTCAGGCAAAGTCTTGTCCAACCGGAGTTAGATTGAATGCGAATTTTGCACGTTCTCGGAGGTCTGAATCGCGGAGGCGTGGAGACTTGGCTTGTTCAGACACTTCGGCACATAGACCGAACGAAATATCAATTTGATTTTCTTGTGCACACAGATCAACCCTGTCCCCTCGATGCCGAAGTGAGGTCGCTGGGCGCCAACATCCTACCGTGCCTTTCGCCCTCAGATCCGGTTGGATACGCCCGCAACTTTTGGCGTATCTTGCGCGAAATGGGCCCTTACGATTGCGTTCACAGCCATGTTCACCGCTTTAGCGGATATGTCTTAACATTGGCGCGTTTGGCTGGAGTGCCCGTCCGTATAGCGCATTCTCACCTCGCAGATCATGAGACGGACAATCGTCCGTTTTACCAGCTCGTAATGACTGTTCTGCTCAAAATGGGTGCAACCGCTGGATTGGGTGTAAGTGAGGAAGCTACTCGGTCTCTCTTCGGAGAGAAATGGAGAATCGACTCGAGGTGGCGGGTATCGCATTTGGGGATTGATCTTGAGCCGTTTCTCTCTGCGGTGGATTCGCGTCAGGTTAGAGCTGAGTTTGGAATTCCCGAGCGCGCGTTTGTAGTCGGCCATGTCGGTCGATTCTGTCCCCAGAAGAACCACAGCTTTCTCCTGGACGTCGCCAAACATATTTGTGGGGCTAACCCTGAGGCAATTCTTGTTTTGCTTGGTGACGGGCCGCTGCGCAAAACCCTGGAAGCCAAAGCCCGAGGCCTCGGGATTACTCGGAATGTGCGATTTATGGGTGTTCGTAATGATGTGGTCCGGCTTATGAAGGGCCTTATGGATGCGTTCTTGCTTCCCTCCCTTTATGAAGGGTTTCCGGTGGTTTTGATGGAGGCACAAGCGGCTGGCTTGCGATGTTTCATAGCGAACACGATCTCGGAGGAAACTGATATTTTCCCCGAGCTTATAACGCGCCTTTCGCTTGCCGATAGCGCACGTGTCTGGGCCGATTCGGTGATGAAAGTACAAACTTCGGTTGACGTAGGCTTTCTCCCGGATGCAATGCGCGACTTCTCCATCGAATCAGCGGTGAGCCGCCTTTGCGCATGCTATGAGCAGTAACGACACAACCAGAAGTGGATTGAATCGACCTGGGACGGTGGACCCCGATCGTGACCGGAGAATGGTCGTACTCGCCGCTGCCTTCTTGGCGTCCAGTCTTATTTGTTGGAGCAGCGTGTCACTAGGCCCGAAGTTGACCCTTGCGATCGCCGTCGTCCCTTTAGTGCTTCCTTTCATGGTCGCCTATGCGGCGATGATGGAAAGAGGAATCCTGGACCCTACGGCTTTATTCCCGGCTTGTTTTGGAGCCTATAACGGACTCCCGTTGATCAAGCTATTGTCGGATGACATGCCCCAAAATCGCGCTTACCCCGTGAAGTTTGAACCTTACATCTACTTTGAGGCCGGACTGCTCTCCGCTTTAGCTGCGATCTTCATCGCTGTTACGTGGGCACTCTGGAGACTCCCACCATGCAAGAAGCTGCGAAAATCCGATCTCATGGGTTGGTTCGAGATTGGCATCGGCTCATACATACTCGGAATACTGTTGTATCAGGTGGAGTATCTGGAGGTTGGTGGATATTGGGCCGCACTGGCCATTGAACGCACCCGACGCTTTGAGGTGATGGCGGAAAAACTTAGCTTGCCCTATTTCGCTTTTGTGCTGGTCGGGTTGGTGATGGCCGCCGCCGCTAGCGACAGCACACGAAAGCGGGTAGCCACGATCGTTATGAGTGGGCTGTGGTGCGCGATGGTCATGGTGCAGGGAGACCGCAGGCTTTTGCTGCAGGCCGTCGTAGCAGTCCTTGCTGCCTGGATGTTTGTTGCGGCGAGGTCCATCAGAATGCGGACGAAACATCTCGTGCTCGCGATATCAGCTTACATCGTTCTTGCCGTCGCAGGCCAGCTCAGAGAGCAGATCCCGCGGCTCGTGTCTGACCCGGACGCGCGGCACACAGTCGTGGATTCCGATAAGAACAGTTCCTTGCTGGAAAGTGTGAAGCCAGGAAACTCAGAATTGGGGGCGCCGTTTCTTTCCGTTCTGTACAACGCAGAGCACGTTAGAGAGCATGCTTTGGGAGCTTCTTATTTCTATACGCTTGTCGCCATATTCCCCCGATTCATTTATCCCACTAAGCCGCCGTCGCCGGCTACGGAGATGGCTAACGATCTCCACCGTGGTCGCTTCTTAGGTTTCGCTGCGGCCGGCTGGGGTTACAGTCCAGTTGCCGAGGCGTTTCTTAATTTCGGGATGCCAGGAGTGTGCATCATATCTTCGCTGTGGATGGGTGCTTTTATCGGCCTAAGCCGGTTGCGGAATTATACGTGGGGATTAGTTCTAGCTGCGGTGCTGGCACCGGAAACGATAAACGCGAACCGCATCGACTTCAGGACCGTGTACTTGGAGGCTTTTTCCTGTACGGCAGCAGTGCTGATAGCAGCGCTCCTCGTGGGAATTCTATTTCACGTATCTTCTCAACGCGTGCGACATCGGACAGCGAAAGTGAAGGTGAGGATTCCTCACCATCCGATCTGTGCACCGGATCGTCTCGGAGATCACTCCTTATGACCGCCGAAGATTTATTCCACTTTCTTTTGGCTTTTTGATTCTATCGAATCGCGTGACCGCATCACAGGTTCCATCGGCCTCTCGCACGATATCTACCTGGCGCTTCGTCCAAAATTCCTATGCAATTGATCATTGCTCTTGAGCAACGCTTCTATCGCACGCCTGATGGGCGGTATTGGACTGCGTCGCTCTATCCCCGGTCCTTTTGGTCTAGGTATCTGACCGTCTTCGAGGATGTAAAACTTCTCGCGCGAGCTCATCAAGCGTCATCTCCGGCTGAACCTTGGAAACGCGTGGATGGAGACGGCGTATCCTTTGCAGCAGTCCCCGCGTATATTGGCCCATGGAATTTCGTACGCAGATTCCAGGATGTACGCTCGGCCGTCGCGCGAGCTGTCTCCGATGATTCCGCACTCCTTCTGCGAATTCCGGGGCACGTCGCGACTCTGGCACTCTCAGCAATGCGGAAAGACCGTCCCTATGGCGTTGAAGTGGTCGGGGATCCCTACGATGTGTTTTCGCCGGGAGCGAATTCGCACCCTCTACGGCCAGTGTTCCGTCAGTGGTTTTCGCGGGTTCTTAAAGCGCAATGCGAGCGGGCAGCATGCAGTCTGTACGTTACGGAGCAGGCGTTGCAGCGCCGCTATCCTCCGGCAACTCGGCGCGTTCCAAGCATGCGAGAACAAAATGGAGAAACTCTGTCGATCGGTGTCTCCGATGTCGATCTTCCTGACGAGGCCTTTGCCGCCCACGCCGATCTATTGCAATCGGCCCTGCCTCCATGCAACGCCGGGCGAAACGGACGATTTCGCATCGCATTCGTAGGCACTCTGGAAGCTGGATACAAAGGTTTGGACGTGCTTATCACGGCGTTCGCCCGGTGTATCGGTGCGGGTTTGGACGCGGAGCTAACAATCATCGGCGATGGGAGGTTAAAGCCGCTTTTCGAGACTCAGGCACGCCACCTCGGAGTGTTGGATCGACTGGCATTTCTGGGTTCGCTGCCCGCCGGGGAATCTATCCGGCATCACCTCGACGCCAGCGATCTCTTTGTGTTGCCCTCCCGACAAGAGGGACTGCCGCGTGCTTTGGTCGAAGCGATGGCGCGAGGATTGCCCTGCATCGGGACACGCGTTGGTGGCGTGCCGGAATTGTTGGTGGACTGGGCTCTCGTCTCACCGGGCAATGCCGACCAGCTTGCTGCCAAGATTCTAGAACTCGCCGCCGATCCGCTGCGGAGAGCAGAACTGAGTGCGCTTAACCTGAGCACTGCTCGGCAGTATCACAAGGATATTCTGCAGCCGAAGCGCATCGCGTTCTATCAACGTCTGCGCGACTTGACCTTTGTCTGGCAGCAGGAGAATGCCAGGGCGCGACTTACGCCTACTCCGGCCCCGTCCAGCCTGCGCGTAATATGACAGGCAACCGTCAATCCGGAAGGGTGGCGACCACGCAAGTCCCATTTCTGAATGCTCCCCCTGCTCAAGCCAGAGCGGGAACCAGCACGCCAGCCTGCAAGGATCATGCCTGCCAACCTCACCTTGCAATCATCCTGACATCGCCATTGAGCGTGGTGTGGTTTCGCGGGCAAATCGGTAAGCTGCGCGAGGCGGGCTTTCGTGTGAGCTTGATTTCGAGTCCCGGGCCGCTGACACAGGAAGCGCAGGCCGAGGGCGCCGAAGTAATTGCGGTGCCGATGGAGCGAGGAATCGCTCCCTTCCGAGACTTAGTCTCGTTATGGAGACTGTGGCGCACTTTGCGGCGGACGCGCCCGGATATCATTAATGTGGGTACGCCCAAAGCAGGGCTGCTGGGAGGCATCGCAGCTCGGCTGGCTTCCCTCCGAGGACGCATCTACACAATTCACGGTTTGCGCTTTGAAACCGCCAGCGGGTTCACGAGGACTTTGTTGAGATGGACGGAACGCATTGCATGCCATAACGCGCAATATGTGCGTTGCGTCAGCCCAAGTGTGCGCGAAAGAGCGATTCAGTTTGGAGTATTAGAACCCGAGAAGGCCTATGTGATTGGTGCGGGCAGCACAAATGGAATCGATTGCGACCATTATCAAGCCGCGAAGAATAGAAGCCACGGGCTTCGATTGGCACTCGGCATTCCATCGTCGGCGAAGGTGGTCGGATTCGTTGGGCGTTTAACTCGAGACAAAGGTATCAACGACCTGTACAACGCTTACTACCGCCTAAGGTGTTCACTTCCTGACTTGCATTTGCTGCTCGTAGGCTGCTTCGAAGACCTTGATCCCATTGATCCTGGCATTCGTAATCAGCTTCAATCGGACAAAAATGTGCATTTCGCCGGCTTGGTTTTGGACACAGCACCTTACTACCACGTGATGGACGTATTGGCATTTCCGACCCACCGTGAAGGATTAGGCCTGGTCTCTCTTGAGGCTCAGGCGGCAGGCGTTCCTGTCGTTGCGACAAATGCCACCGGAGCCGTCGACTCCCTGCTCGAAGAAATCACCGGCAAACTGGTTCCGGTATGCGACGAAGAGGCACTCGCTGCTGCCTTACTGGAGCTCCTCGCTGATCCGGAGAAGCGGCTGCGGATGGGGAGGGCCGGAGCCAACTGGGTCAGAAGGCAATTCCAGCGCGGCATCATCTGGGACGCGCTTCTTCAGGATTATCGCAGGATCTTGCGGGAAGAAAGCGACAATCGCGTGGCGCAGAGCTCAGTTTTCGGCCGCATGAAGTCAGTTTTCGGCCGGATAAGGAGGCCGTATCGGACTGCGCAATGTGGCAATGTACCAGTTCCGACCAGCCTTTGTAGCCGTAACCTCACTGATACTCAAACGTGATAATCACATCCCTTGTTGGGTGGGCTTCGCCAAATCCTGGTCCGCGTGGCGTAAACCCAGTTTCTGGAGGACCTATGTTGCATTCCGTTGCGCGTATCTCCATTCTTGTCGCCTTCGTGGCAGTTCCCGCAAGCAGTGTTTCTTGGAAGGCATCGTCCCGAACGCTAGCTCCAGCGAAAATGGTCACCGCCAATGGCAGCCCCGCAGGACAGTTGTTCTACGTATCTACTGCTGGCAACGACGCCAACAATGGAACGAGCGTGTCAACGCCATGGCGGACGATTAACAAGGCTATGAACAGCGCGACGCCCGGCTCCACCGTTAACATTCTCGCCGGCACCTACAATGAGCGGCTCACAATGGGTGCATCTGGCACCCCCGGTAACTACATCACGTTTCAGCCTTATGGCTTCACCGTTCCCGCCAGCGGCTGCGGAGGCTACAGCGGGAACCCATGCGGTGGTGATCAAGTCATCCTGGATTACAGTTATTTAGGAACCGTCACAGACGGAGTTCCGTTCCTCGTCGTCAATAATATTTCCTATGTCCGGATTGAGGGTCTTACATTCCAGAATTTCACGACGCAAGAAGTAAATTTCGTCTTCAATCAGGGTGTTCGCGTTGACGGCACTTCTAGCTATATTGAATTCAAATACAACAAGTTCTTGAACAACAAGGATGTGGGGCCGCATGACGGCACATCGGCGTTAGGCCATTTTCGCGTCTGGGGTCCGGCCAGCAACATTCGGGTCTTCGGGAATGAGTTCGGGAACATCTGGTCTAACTACAGCGAGACGCTGACGGCCGATCTAGGGTCGACAAACTTTACCGCCGAAAACAATTGGATTCACGACACCGATGGTATCGGGATCGATGCACGCAACGGTGCGAACAACTACACCATTCGCGGCAACCGGCTGGAATATAACAGCATCAAGCGCGACGGAACAATCTGGTACAACAGTCCAGCCGCTGCCATCTACAACGACGGGGGCAACACTGGCATTATCGAACGCAATTACGTCAGCCATTGCGGCGTCGGCTTCCAAGCACTCTCAGAACCAGGGATGCCGGCAACACACGACGTGACCGTCCGCAACAATGTCGCGCAGTACTGCCAGATAGGCGTCGTGCTGGGGACATGGTATAGCGACACGGATGGTTCCTCGGTGTCCAACATCAATATCTTCAACAACACTTTCTACGGCAACGAAGTAGGATTGGACATCCGCCCGATGATGTCCGCAACTGTGACATGGGAGAACAACATTTTCGCGAATAACGGGGTGAGTTACGCCAACGTGTTGAACCGGAACCCAGGTAATGTGAATTACAACCTGTACTTCGGCGGAACTTTGGGTCCCGGAGCCAACGTACTGACATTGGATCCGCTGTTTACCAACGCGGCGGGAGGAGACTTCAGCCTGCAGTCCGCATCGCCCGCCATCAATGCAGGCGATCCTAATACTTTGACAAACAGTGCAGGTACCCTGGACTTTGCGGGTAATCCGCGCATCCAGGGTGGACGGATCGATATAGGGGCTTATGAGGCTCAGTAGGTGCTCACTCGAAGTGGAGCACTTCGCAAACTTTGCTTGCGGGCGCCGACCTCAGTCTGGGCGTTAGCTCGCAGTGGATGCCCACATCGATTCTCGAAAGTACATCCTTCGCGTTCCGCAGCAACTGGACGAAATCCCTTAGTCCCTTGAACTAGGAATCCAAAACATTCAGATAGGAGAGACGTATGCGCAAGCTAAATTTTTGGTTGATCGTCTGTGTTTCGTTGGTTTTTGCCTCGACGGTCCAGGCCCAGAATATTTCCGTTTCGATTGCACCGACTACGGCCAACCTGCTTGTAACTGCCCAGCAGGCGTTCACCGCCACGGTCACAAACGATCCCGCAAACAGCGGGGTTACTTGGTCAGTGCTGCCTGCGAGCGGCACGCTTTGCACGGGCGCCGGATGCGGCACGGCATCTCCCACCAGCACGGCCAGTGGCTCGTCAACGACCTACGAGGCACCACCGGCACCATCTGGAGGCACGATTATAGTGATTGCCACATCCGTCACAGACCCCACGAAGTCGGCCAGTGCTACGGTTACCGTCACTGCCGGAGTAAATAATGCCAGTCTGAGCGGCGACTATGCATTTAGCTTTAGTGGGACGAGCGCGAGTGGCTCTTTTACGTTCGCCGGCGTGGGTAGATTCACGGCGGACGGAGCCGGGAACGTGACGAACGGCGAAGTGGACATCAACGCAAGTCAGTCCGCCGGACCCAACGTCACCCAAGAGGCGTTCACCGGGACTTACGCGATCGGCGCAGACAACAGAGGTGTGATGACGTGGGATATTCCTGGCACGCTATCATCGAGCCCAAAACAGCGATTTGCCAAGATTACATTCGCAATGATGGCCAACGGCAATGCCGTGCTAAGCGCCTTTGATGCGTTCGGAGGTAAAACGGAACTGGCGTCAGGCACGATGGAAAAGGCGGACACCAGTGCGTATAACGCAGCCCGAATAACGGGAGACTATGCTTTCGGAGTTTCTGGCTTGGATCACTCGAACAACCGCGTGGCATTTGCGGGTCGCCTCACTGCCAACGGTGCCGGCAGTTTCAGCAACGCGACCGCGGATATCAACTCCTCAGGCACCATTAATTCGGCCATGTTCACAATGGCAACGTACAGCCTCTCCGACAGCTTAACCGGTCGGGGCGCAATTCGCCTGACAGCGCTGCTCGGCGCGATGCCCAGAACGTTCAACTTCGTTTTTTACGTCGTGAATGCAGGAAAGCTGTTCGTGATGGACAGCGACCCTTACACAATTTCGGCTCCACTGCTGAGTGGTAGCGTCCTACACCAGCAAGTGCCGGCAGGAGGGTTCTCCAACGCTTCTCTGAACGGGGGCATGGTGATTTATCTTACAGGGCGCTCGGTCTGCGCCGGAACCGCTCCTGCGCCCCACGTACTGGCGGGTTTGCTCAACGCTGCCACTGGCACCTTCACTCTGAACTACGATCAGAACTGCGGCGGGTCATCTAGCTTCGGCAGCGAGACCGGCACATATGCCGCCGCGAGCAATGGGCGCTTATGTCTCACCGTCGGAACGGCCGACACGGTTATCTATCTAGTAGACAACTCGAACGAGGCTTTCGTGTTGGGCACAGATGGTTCTGTCTTGTTCGGATTCGGTGAACCTCAGGCGGCGGGTCCTCTCACCAATAGCTCCGTGAAGGGTACTTACGCTGGCTTCACGAGCAGCATATCGATGTTTGATAGCTTTTCCGGCGAGTTCACCGCGGATGGCGCCAGCCCCGGGAATATTACCGGTGCGGAGGATGTCATCAACCCAAACGGACCGAACTCAGGCGCGGCGTTCAATGCCACTTACTCCGTATCGGCGTCACCGACAAATGGACGAGGAACCATGACTCTCACATCTCCGAACGGAGGGGGAGCCGCCCTATACGTCATATCCACGTCAAAATTTGTGGTGATCCCGTTGACCGATCCAAATCCAGCGATTCAGATCTTCGCACAGTAGCACGTGGTGCTGCACTTACCCGGACGAGAAATAAAGCCGTTCAACGTCGATGTCTGATTTCTCCTTGGTCCTTAAGAGGATTCTAGATGTTGCAGGCGCCATCTTCGGTTTGGCGCTCTGCGCCTTGCCAATGGCGATCGTAGCCGGCCTCATCCGTCTCCGCATGGGGTCGCCGGTGCTGTACCGAGTTATTCGTCCGGGACTAAACGGTCGGCCATTTCTTCTCTACAAATTTAGGACGATGAGAAAGCTCGTAGATGCCGCGAACAAGCCCCTCGCAGACAAAGAGCGGATCACTCCGCTCGGCTGCGTTCTGCGCAGGACAAGCCTTGATGAGTTGCCGCAGCTTATGAATGTTCTAAGTGGAGACATGAGCCTCGTCGGTCCACGCCCCCTGATGATGGAATATCTACAACTCTACACCCCGAAGCAGGCTCGACGTCATGAAGTGAGGCCTGGAATTACCGGCTTGGCCCAGATCAAAGGTCGCAATAGATTAAGCTGGGACGAAAGGTTCGCTCTGGACGTTTGGTACGTAGACAACGCAAGCCTCGTCCTGGATTTACGAATCTTGCTGCAAACAGTTGTTGACGTGCTCAGGCGCGCCAGCGTCAGCCCGGATGGCGATCTGGATGTGCCATCCTTTACTGGAAGCCCATCCGCGAGTCACGCCGAGTATAGCCTTCATAGTGTCCCTAATGGTTTCTCGTAGCAGACGTCCGGCGATATATCGAACCATGAATGTCTTGCTCACATGCGCTGGTCGGCGCAACTATCTGGTTAAGTCCTTCCGGGAAGCGCTCAGTGGCCGCGGGATGGTTTTTGCCGCGGATGCATCCGCAGAAGCTCCTGCCTTACAGCAAGCGGACAAGTCCTTCATTTTGCCGAAACTAAACGACACAGCGTACATCGATACCCTGCTCACAATGTGTCGCCGCCACAGCATTCTGCTGTTGGTCTCTCTCAATGATCTCGAGCTGCCGATCCTGGCTAGGCATCGAGCCCGCTTTCTTGAGGTGGGAACTGTTCCCGTCATCTCATCCCCGCAGGTAGTCGACACATGCTTCGATAAGTGGAGGACATTCAATTTCTTGAAGGCATGTAATCTCGAAGCACCGAACACCTACTTGTTGCTCGCCGACGCCCGCCACGCTCTTGCTCGAGGGGACGTCAGTTTTCCAGTCGTGGTGAAACCTCGCTGGGGAACGGCGTCTATCGGGATTGCGTATCCGCATGATGACGAAGAGTTGGAGTTGGACTTCAGGCTCGCACAGAAACGTCTTCCCCGGACGTTACTGCGCGAGATTAATGCGAGTGATCCCGAGAGGTGCATCCTGATTCAGAAGCGATTGTGCGGGCAGGAATACGGGCTGGATGTGGTGAATGACCTCGAGGGTCACTACGTTTGTACTCTTGTGAGAGAGAAGGTCGCGATGCGGGCGGGCGAAACGGATCGGGCGAAGACGGTCAAGAGTGCCTGGCTCGAACGGGTTGGCGCGGTGATCGGCCGGAAGCTTGGCCACATCGGAGTCCTGGACTGCGATGCGATCGTCGAGAAAGACCGCTGCTATGTTCTCGATATGAACCCGCGCTTTGGCGGCGGTTATCCCTTTTCACATATTGCGGGCGCCAATCTGCCAGCAGTTTTGCTGGCGTGGGTGAATCGGGAACATCTTGATCCTGGTTGGCTGAGAGTCGAACCTAATATCATGGCTTCCAAATACGATGAGCTTGTAGTTGCAGATATTGAATCGCAGTTAACGCGACCAGCGACGGACCAGTTCGATTCTGCAAAGCCCGATCCCGTAGTTCTAAACATTTAAGTAAATGGCGAATGCGGCGCCAAGCTGTTTGTTTCAAGGAGGCTCTTAATGACAGGACTGACATGTCAAGTAGCAATCGTTGGCGCTGGTCCGTATGGATTGGCGGCTGCCGCGCACCTGCGGTCAGCGAATGTGGACGCACGTGCGTTTGGAAAGGCGATGGAGTTTTGGGATTGCCAGATGCCAACGGGCATGCTGCTGCGATCGTATTGGGAGGGTTCTCACATTTCTGACCCAAAGGATGACTTGACCCTCGATCAATATCAACGAGCGCTAGGTTTTCAGTTAGCGAGGCCGGTGCGGCGCGACGATTTCGTCAACTACGGCCAATGGTTTCA
>Ga0137401_10000911_pt1 | contig 12357 bp, 9 predicted proteins | sample CZOMad1_1_16fung_FD_108286 | JGI IMG/M metagenome (GOLD analysis project Ga0137401, IMG submission 108286) | Vadose zone soil fungal communities from Angelo Coast Range Reserve, California, USA - CZOMad1_1_16fungal (Illumina Assembly) | ecosystem: Environmental > Terrestrial > Soil > Vadose zone...
GATCGTCGAAATCCCAATGCGGGTAGTCACTGGAGAACATCAGCCGATCCCAACCCAGCCAATCGATGACGTCGCGCAATTGAGCCTGCTTGCGTGTCTCTTCCATCGGCTGGGTTGTGAACCACACATTGCCGCGCAGATATTCCGACGGCGGCTTTCGCACATGCGGCACCTCCGCGCGCAGCCGCGACCAATGCTTGTCCATACGCCAGCTCAGAGACGGCGCCCAGGTAAAGCCGCCTTCCACCGAAACCACTTTCAGATTTGGAAAGCGTTCGAACACGCCTTCGAAGATCATGCTGGTCAAAACGCCCTGCATGATGGTCCCAAACGTGTTGTGCTCCTCCAGGTAATAGGTCGGCCAGCCGGCACCGGCGGACGGGTGTCCTCCGCCCATCGCCGCGGGGTGAAACGCGACCGGAAGCCCGGCGCGCTCGGCCGCGGCGTAGATCGGCCAGTACCGCTTGCGCCCCAGCGGCTCCTGCGCCTTGGGCGACAGCAGAATCTGCCGGAATCTCGCGTCGGGCGCGCGCCGCTCGATCTCGGCAGCGGCAAATTCCGCATCCTCCTGCGGCACGATGATCGCGGCGACCAATCTGCGGTCCTGGTCCACCCATCGCTCGACTTGCCAATCGTTGATCGCGCACGATAACGCCTCCGCGAAATGCTGGTTGCGCTCCTCGAAGATGCCGCGCCCGAGCGCGATCAGCATACCGAACTCGATGCCGTTCGGATCGAGATGCTGCCTCTGCAGCAGGGGAAGCGAACAGCCGGGGGGGCCGCCCTCCTCCGGATAGGCGTCGGCCCGCATGCCGCGCGCCATCATGCGGGGGTGTGGCTCCTGATTGTAGAGGCCACCGCGGACATGCGGTCCGATCGCCTCGACGTGCTGGCGCCAGCGCGCCGGCAGCCACGGATAAAGATCAGCTGCGGAGCGCGCGGTGATATGCACGTCGCAATCGACGATGTAAGCGCGGGTCGCGGCCGGACGCGCGGTGGCGCGTTCAAGGAGGTCCTGGTTCATACGGAAAGCTCCGATGCAGCGGGGGTTGCGATGTTCGGCTTCTGAAGCCGGCAATAGGTCGCGTAGGGATTCTCGATCGCGATCTTGCGAATGAGTTCCGGCGAAAAGCCTTCCGGAATGACGTCCTCGCCATCGAAGTGCCAATGCGGATAGTCGGTCGAGAACAGCAAGATCTCGTCGGTGCCGAAATGATCGAGCACCCGCTCCACCAGCGTCGGGTCCGATGGAGCATCAAACGGCTGCAGCGTCAGCCGCACGCGCTCGCAGATGATTTCGCGCGGGATGCGATCGATCCAGGGCAATTCGGTGCGCACGCCGAGCCACATCTTGTCCTGCCGCCACAGGAACGGCGGCAGCCATGTCGCGCCGGTTTCGGCCAGCACGAACGTGAGGTCGGGAAATTTCTGGAACACGCCCTCAGCCAGCAGGCTGACCAGCGCGCCCTCGAAACCGGTGGACTGCGTGACATAATCTTCGACGAAATAAGACGGCCAGCCGTTCCCCATCGGGGCCTGCCGGTAGAGGCCACCGGCATGCAGGCACACCGGGAGACCGGCGCGGGCAGCGGCCTCAAAAACCGGCCAATAGATCCGGCGTCCGATCGGCATCTCGCCGAGCGACGGCAACAGGATCTGGACGAAATCGGGATTACCCGCCAGCCGCTCGATCTCGGCGACCGCGAGTTTCGGATCCTGTAACGACACGACGATGGAGCCACGAAGCCTTCGGTCGGTCGGAAGTAGCTCTTTGGCGACCCAGTCATTGAAAGCGCCGAGAATGGCCGACGCCATGTCGCCGTTGAACAGTGCCACCGCGCCATGGATGATATTGCATATCGCGTAATCGGTTCCGAACGCGTCCAGTGCCTGGGTCCGGAGCATCGCCATGTCCGAACCGGGCACGCCGCCTTTTGGCTTCCAATCGGGACGGCCATGAATCGGCAGCAGGGGATTGTTGCTGGTCATGGTGAAACCGAAACGATCAACGTGCCGATTGTGAAGCTGATCGCTCCAATAGTCGGTCATATGGCGCAGCAGCGCCGACATCGGAGGCGCCGCCGGATGGATGTCGCAATCGACCGCTCCGCGAAACGGAAGTTTCATCAGTTGACCTCCGCTTGATCGACCACGGCCCAGGCCGCGCTCTGCGGAACGGCCACGGTTACATTGTCACCTACGGCATAACCGCCGAACGCAGGCGCATCGACATTGAGCCGGCCCTCTTCCGTTTCCACGAAGATCGACCGGGTCGGACCGCGGAAAATCGTATGTGCGATCCGTCCGGACCAACGCAGGCCGCCGTCATCGGCGTCGGCGACGGCAGGCGCGATGCTGATGTCTTCGGGCCGCACCATCACCGTGACCGCTCGACCCGCCGGCACTTCGGCCGCGGCCTCGCATCGCCCCCGCCAGCCACGCCCGACAACGTCAAGCTGCACCCGCCCACCATCGATACGAGCGCAAGCCTCCACATTCGCGTTGAGCAGGTTCGGGGTACCGAAAAAACCCGCAACCGTCCGGTTGGCCGGGTAGCGGTAAATTTCCTCGGGCGCGCCGATTTGCTGAATACGGCCTTGATCCATCACGACCACGCGGTCGGAAAGCGCCATCGCTTCGGACTGGTCATGGGTGACATAGAGCGTGGTCATGCCGAGCCGTCGCTGGATCGCGCGAAATTCGTCGCCCATTTGCAAACGCAGTTTAGCGTCCAGATTGCTCAGGGGTTCGTCGAGCAGCAGCACCTTCGGCTCGAATACCAGCGCCCGCGCGATGGCGACGCGTTGCTGCTGGCCGCCCGACAGCGCCGGTGCCGGGCGCTCGGCGAACCGCTCCATTTCGACCAAACGCAGCGCCTTGAGGACCAGATCGCGGATTTCAGCGGCCGGCCGGCGACGCACGCGCAAGGGATAGGCCACGTTCTCGAACACCGTCATATGCGGCCAGATCGCATAGGACTGAAACACCATGCCAAGCCGCCGCCGCTCGGAAGGAACAAAAACGCGCGACGCCGCATCGCTGACGACTTCGTTGCCGATGCTGATCCGGCCGCCGGTATTTTGCTCCAGGCCCGCCACCATGCGCAACGTTGTGGTCTTGCCGCATCCCGATGGTCCCAGCAGCGTGACGAACTCGCCTTCTCTGACGCGCAAATCGACGTCGCTGACGGCGGCGAAGTCGCCGAAGCGGCGGCTCACCTTCTCAAGCACAACATTAGACATCAGACACCCAATCCAATCACATCGCGCCGACCCATTTCCTGATCACGCGCAGTTGCACCCATCTGAAAACGATCACCATGATCATCATGATCAGACCGATCACGCTGACTTGCTCGGCGTTGCCATTGGCCCAAAGCTTCAGCAGCACCACCGACAGAACCTCGGAACCAACGGAGTAAAGCAGCACGGAGGCGCTGAGTTCGCGCATGATTCCGAAGAACACCAGCACCCAGCCCACCGCGAAGGAAGGCCAGACCAGCGCGATCATGATGTGCCGCATGGTCTGCAACCAGCTCGCGCCATGAACGCGCGAGCACTCCTCGAGATCGTAGGACAATTGGGCATAGGCGCTCGACATCACCCGAACCGAGAGCGGCGTGCCCAGTGAAATATAGGCGAGCAGAAGCGCCCAGATCGTCCCGTAGATCGGGATGGCGTGCGGTAGCAGCGCGAAGCCCCAGAGGAAGCCGACGCCCAGAACGATCCCCGGCATCATCCAAGGCAACCACGCCATCGCGTCGATCAGGCGGCGTCCGCGCCATTTGGTCCTGACCGAGATGTAGGCGACGATACCGCCAAGGCCCATCGTCAGTGTGGCGCCGACGAAACCCAGAAACATCGTGTTGCCGAAGCCCCGCCAGAATTCCCTGCTGCCGGCTACCGCCTGATAATGTTCGAGCGTCAGCATGTCCCACTCGTAGAAGCCGAAGAACTTGAAAAAGGATCCGATCAATAGCTGGCCTACCGGCAGAACCACCGTGACAAAGAAGAACAGCGTGCAAAACGCGAAGGTCACCCAGCGCCATCTGCCGAGTTTCATCACCGCCGGCGAATATCCCTTCCCGGTTACCGTCTGGAAGCTGCGCCCACGCAGCACGCCCCATTGCAGCAGGATGATGAGGAACATCAGCGCCATGATCACGAAGCTGATCGCCGTTGCATATTGATATTGCGGCGGCGAGCGTTGGTTGATGGAATCATAAATATCGGTCGTGATGACGTGAATCCCGACCGGCGAACCAAAGAATAACGGCGATTCGAAATTCTCGATGCCGCGGATGAAGCTGAGGATCGCAGCACCGGTAAGCGCAGGGAGCATCAGCTTCAGCGTCACGGTCAGGAAGGTCCGCAAGCGCGTCGCCCCGCACATCCGGGCCGCTTCCTCGAGGCTCGGATCCATCGCGCGAAACGCATCGACGATCAGCAGGAACAGGAACGGCACCGAATATTGCATCATGTGCCAGACCACACCGCCGTAGGAATAGACGTTGATCGGTGAGCTGGTCGACCCCGTGATCCACTGATAGAGCTGGTTAAGCAGCCCGACCTGCGGATTGCCCAGCATGCCCCAGGCCATCGCGGTGAGGATTGGCGGGATAAAGAACGGCAGCGTGACCAGCACTTCGAGTGTTCCGCGAAACGGGGTGTCCGTCCTTGCGAGAATCCAGGCCAACAACACCGCGATGGCCACCGAAGGGATGGTCTTGGCCAGCGATATGCCGATGGTGTTGAGCAATGCGAGCAGGCTTTGCTGGGAGCCGATGTCGCGATAGCCGTCGAGATTGAACACGCCGGCGACACTAGGAGGCGTCGAGTGCAGGCTGCCGTAGAGCAGCATCGACAACGGGTAGACCGTCAGGAACGCCAGCAAAAGGGCCAGCAGGGTCAGGCCGGCGATGCGTCCGGCCGGCGTCGCGCGCAGCCATCGCCAGGCGGCGGAACTGCTCGATCGTGACGGCGTCATCACGATCTCCGATACGCGATCGTCGGCCGAAAGAGTCATCGAGCAAACGGCCTCACGGGTAGAGTTTCCTGGCCAGGGCCATCATGTCCGGACGTTCGGAAAGTTTGGCCGGGCCCAACAGTTTGGCGTTGGCGTAGGGCTGGGCTTCCGGATCGGCGCGTGCGGCCGCGCCCTGCACGACAGGAAGCATCCAGGCATTGGCGTAGAGCGCTTGCGAATCGACACTCAGGAAGTGCTGCATGAACAGCCGCGCGGCATTCGGATGCGGCGCGCTCTTCAGCATCGCCATATCCATCTGCGCGTAAGGTGCGCCCTCCTTGGGCACCACGACCTTGACCGGCAGGCCCTTGAGATCCGAGGCAAAGGCGAAGATCTGTGTAATATAGATCGGGTATTCGCCCCGCGCGACGCGGCGCGCATCATTGCGCATATCGCGGCTGAAGACCGGCTTCTGCTCGGCCAGCTTTTCGTTGAAGCCGGCGCCCATATTGTTCTGCAGGATGGCGAAAAGGGTGTTGCCGCTGCCAAGCGGGCGCATGTCGTCCGACAGCAGCTTGCCCTTCCATTTCGGCGAGGTCAGGTCATTCCAGCTGTTTGGGATGTCCTCGTCCTTGACGAGCCTGGTGTTGATCAGGATGCCCATCGGCTGAACGTAGGCTGGCACGCTGAAGTCTGTAGTCTTGAACGGCGGACGCAGGTTGGCGGCATTAGGGATCGGCGGTAGTTTCTGAATAAAGTCGCCATTCTTCAGTTGTTCCTCGATCATCGTCGTGGTGACGATTTCGGCGTCGCCGAGATAGCGGCCGGCCGATTGTTCTGTCCTGATACGCTCGACCAATTCGCTGGCGCGCAAATCGAGGCTTTCGACGGGGATACCGTACGTCTTCTCGAACGACTTGATGACCGCCTGGAAATAAGGCGCACCCAGCGCCATATTATAGACGACGACTTTGCCCTCCTGCTTGGCCGCAGTGACGACGGCATCCCAGGACGCGTCTTGCGCCGATGCCGGAGCGACGGCACAGGCGGACAAGACGATCAGGGCAAGTCTTTTCAAATTCACCAAGGATTTCGTCCTCCGCGCGATTTCTTGTTATACGGATCGAGCATTCGATCAGGTCTCAGACTTCAATCACCACGTACTGCTTCTCGATCGAGACTGGAAAGGTTTCGGCCTGCAGTTCGCCTTCGACCAGCGCGCCGCCGGACTCCACTTTCAGCTCGAAGCTGCGAACCTTGGTGCGATCCGGTTCGCACCATGATTTTCCGGTTCTCAGATCGAACTCCCATCCATGCCATGGACAACGCAGCAATTCGCCGCGCCGGCTGAATTGGTAGGATCCCGGCTCGCTGGACTCCACGAGACCGACGATGCGCCCCTTGCACAAGGATGCGCCTTCGTGCGGGCAGCGGTTACCGACGGCAAAATACTCGCCGCCGACATTGAAGATTCCGATCTCCCGTCCCTTCACGTTCACCAGCTTTCGCTTGCCGGGCGGAATGTCGTCGGTGGTTGCCACGATGTGCCGCGCCATCAGCGGAATCCGTAAAACGCCTGTGCGTTTCGATAGAGCAGCTGGTCGCGTTGCGCCTCGCTGAGAGGCGCCTTAAAGGCGTGACGCGGGTCGTCAAAATCCCAATGCGGATAATCGGTCGAGAACAGCAGGCGATCCCAGCCGATCCGATCGAACAGATCGATCAGATGGGCGGCTCGGCCCGGCTCTTCCATCGGCTGGGTGGTGAACCAGACCTGGTCGCGGACATATTCGGAAGGTGGCCGCTTCAAATGAGGCACTTCGCTGCGCAGCCGCAACCAGTGCTTGTCCATTCTGGCGCTCAGCGATGGAATCCAGCCAAGCCCGCCTTCCATGATGACGACCCGAAGCTTCGGTAATCGCTCAAACACGCCCTCGAACACCAGGCTTGTCAGGACGGCTTGCATGGTCTGCGCCACCGCGTGGTGCTCTTCCATATAATAAGACGGCCACCCGCCCCCTGTGGACGGATGCCCATTGGTGCCGCCGACGTGGATCGCTATTGGCAAATCGTTACGCACCGCCGCTTCGAAAATCGGCCAGTAACGGCGCCGGCCGAGCGGCTCATCGGTCCGAGGCAGAACGAGTATCTGCGTGAAGCTTGGATCGCCCGCCCGCGCATCGATTTCCGCGACCGAAGCCGTGGTATCTTCTTGCGCAACCAGAATCGAGGCCCGCAACCGCGGTTCGTTTTTAACCCACCGCTCGACCTGCCAGCTGTTCATGGCCTGCGTTAGCGCCACGCCAAAATCCAGATTGCGTTGGCTGCCGGGATTCCACCGCAACGGAATCAGCATTCCGATTTCGACGCCGTTGGCATCGAGATGCTGTGTCCGCATCAATTCCAGGCTGGAGCCGGGAGGACCGCCTTCCTCGGGATAGGCATCGACCCGCGCCGCGTCCGGCGACATCCGCGGATGGGTCAGCGCTTCGGAAAAGGCATGACGCAAATGGCTGCCATAGACCGAGAGATGCTCGATCCATTGCCTGGCAAGATAGGGATGAACTTCGGTCCACGACGTCATCGCGGGATGGATGTCGCAATCGATCACCCGCAACTTTGCTTCGGCGGCGCGGCCTCGCTCGAGTTCGACGATGCTCATACGCTGATCTCCATCGTACGATCGGCCTTCGCCAATCGCGGGTAAGTCGTGAGCGCATTTTCGCTGGTGATCTTGCAGAACAACGCGCCGGAAAGCCCGTCCGGCAGCACGTGATCGCCGTCAAACTGCCAATGCGGATAATCCGTCGAGAACAGAAACAGCTCGTCGGAATTAAGATGCTCGATCAGCCGCAAGATCGCTTCCGCCTCGTCCGGCGCATCGACCGGCTGAACAGTGAAGCGGACATGGTCGCGCACGATTTCCGACGGCGTGCGCGTCACCCAGGGAACCTCGGCCCGAACGCCCTTCCAGGTCTTATCGGCGCGCCAGACAAAGCCGCTCAACCAGGTCAGCCCCGACTCGATGGCGACTACCTTGAGGTCGGGAAACTTGGCGAACACGCCTTCGGAGATCATGCTCTGCAATTGATTTTCGAATGCGGCGGACTGCGACACGTAGTCCTCAACATAATAAGACGGCCATCCCACGGCCGTCGGCGCGTAGCGATAGGCGCTGCCGGCGTGAACCCCGATCGGCAGACCGAGTTTCTCCGCCAAACGATAGATCGGCCAGAGCTGCCGCCTGCCCAGGGTGACCTCGCCAGACACGAGCATCAGCACTTGCACGAACCGCAGATCGTCGGCGCGCCGTTCGATTTCGGCAACGGCAAGCTCGGTATTGTGCGCCGCGATCACGATCGACGCGCGCAGCCGCGGATCACGGCTCAGCCACGTATCGCAGATCCAGTCGTTGGTGGCGCGGCAGAGCACAGCGGCCATGTCCTCGCTGTGCATGACCTGGGCACCGTACAGGCAGTTGAGGATGCCAAATCGCGGTTGATAGCGATCCAGCACATGCACTTGCATAGCCTCAAGTGATGATCCGGGCTTTTGGTCACGTTCGAGTTTCCAGTCCGGGCGACAGGACAGCGGAGCGTTCTGAGGATAACTGGTGAGGCCGAGATTCAAGCGGTCGAGCGCACGAACCGAGACCATTTCGCGCCAATAATCGTCGAGATACGGCAACAGCACGCCCATCCCGGGCAATGCGGGATGCAGATCGCAGTCGATCGCACCGGCATATTTAGCCGGACGACCGGCGTCGGTTGCTTGGGGATCTCCTGCCATGAATTTTTCTGCGTTGAGGGTTCGGCGCTGCGGCCAGATTGGCCTTATGTTGACGGATCAATAAATGACATGTCAAGCAATTTGATCTAGATGAAGGGATCAGAATCGATCCGGTAGGACGGTTCGGAACCTTGCGGGAGACGCTTCAAAATGCCTGCCATTAAGATACTGGCGACCAACGAGGTGCGGCCGCGAGAGCCGCACATCGGCGGAATACTCGGGCAGGAACACATCGCGGTGCTGTTATCCAGCGTCGGCACGCGGCTTAATCGGGGCGCCACCGCCTATTATCGGGCGACCTGGAATCTCAGCATGGTGGAATGGCGCCTGTTGATCGTGCTCAAGAATACCGAATTCCTCAATGTGGGCGAATTGTCCGAGGCCGCCGACCTGGACAAGGCTGCGGTAAGTCGAAGCCTGGCCCTTCTTCAGGACAGGAAGCTCGTTTCCGTCGAGCAGACACGGACGCGGGGGCGCGCCGCGATCGCCAAATTGACCGCCGAGGGACGTAAGCTTTCCGAAAAATTGCTACGGGTGTCGCGCGAGCGGGAGGCACTCTTGTTCAAATACTTTACCCCCGCCGACAAAGAACACCTGAACGTTCTTCTTCGCCAGCTGACACTGGCCTTGGCCGGCGCGGACTGGGATTACTAGCCAAGCGAACGGTCGGTCGCTAGAGCGGACGGAGCATCAGCGTTCAATCTCTGGCGAGACTCCCTTTAGGATCATCCTTGCTCCATAACCTTGGCAACACGTCAGCAACGGCCGCCGTCAAAGTGGATATCAAACGCCTGATTGGCGAAGCACGGCTTGATTCCTGCCCCACGCACATGCCGTCATTACTCATGCTGAGCTCATCGTGGATATCGGCGGTGTGCGTGCACTATCCGTAGGGCCAGTTTTTTGTTGATCTTGGTTGCGGGGACGTGCAGCCATCTCAAATTGCTGTTCGAGACGGCCGCTTGAGCGGCTGGTCCGGCGGCCGTTCGGCCAGCTTTCGCCTGCGCTACAACAGGAAGGACAGCGCCGACTCGCAAGTCTCCTCGACCTTGAGCGCCAGCATTTCGTCGGCCCGCGTCCGACCTAGATTTACCGCGGCGATCGGAATTCCGGCGCGAGCCGCCATCTGGACGAAACGGAAGCCCGAATAGACCATGAGCGACGAACCGACGATCAGCATCGCGTCGGCCCGCTGCAGATGTCCCGCAGCGGTGTCGACCACTTCGCGCGGAACGGTTTCGCCGAAGAACACGACGTCCGGCTTCAGCAGCCCGCCGCAGTGTGGGCACGCCGGTACGGAAAAAGAGGTAAAGTCACGGTGTTCAAGATCGGCGTCGCCGTCGGGCGCGTCGGCGGCGTCCAAATCAAGCCATTCGGCATTAAGCCGGCCAAGGTGATCCTGAAGTTTCTCGCGCATCAGCTTCTGTCCGCAACCCAAGCAGCGGACAAGATCAAGCCGACCGTGCAGGTCGATGACCCGGTCGTTGCCGGCGGCCTGATGAAGTCGATCCACGTTTTGCGTTAGAACGACCTCGGACCGGTCCATCGCTTCCAGCCGAGCCAAGGCGCGATGGGCATCGTTGGGAAGAGCCCGGCCAAACCGCCGCCATCCAACCATACTCCGCGCCCAATAGCGCTGTCGGGTCGCCGGGTCGCTCGTGAACGCCTGGTATGCGACGGGCTGTTGGCGTTTCCAGTTTCCATCGGCGTCACGGTAATCCGGAATGCCCGAATTCGTGCTGCATCCGGCCCCGGTGAGGACGAATAGCCGCCGATGCCGGTCGACGAAGTCTTGGAGTGAATCGAACGAAGTCATCGAACTTAAATAGCGTTGGAGCAGCTAGTTTTCCACTGCAGCATCGCGAAGAAGCCTCCTTGGCCAAAGCCCCCTGCAACGCTCGCTTGCCCTGGACCTCTAGGGTGCGCCAAGCGGCATAAGGGGTGTTCTCATCTGCCTGTTCAGGTCAGGCGCGCCATCCTTCCATCAGACCGATTCCCGCCTCCAAAGGCCCGTCTTGACCGGTGATGTGTTGCGAGTCTCGCTCAGGTCCACCGTATTTCAAACGTTCGCTGGTGGACCGGCGGGAGGATGGAAATTTTTGCCTGATCCTGCAAAGCGCGTTTTCACGCGCTCGCGCAACTGCTGGAACGTTACGTAGAGCATCGGCACCAGGAAGATGCCGATCGAACTCGCGGCCAGCATGCCACCGAACACCGCAGTGCCGACCGCGCGCCGGCTGAGCTCCGCAGCACCGGTCGCGATGACCAGCGGCAGCAAACCGAGAATGAAGGCGATCGACGTCATCATCACCGCGCGAAACCGGGTCTGCGCGCCGAGGATCGCGGCCTCGTCGATCGCCATGCCGGCCTCGCGTCGCTCCTTGGCGAATTCGACGATCAGAATGCCGTTCTTGGCGGCCAGCGCGATCAGAACCACGAGCCCGATCTGGCCGTAGAGATCGAGATTCAGCCCCGCGATCTTGATGCCGAGGTAAGATCCAAGCACGCCAACCACCACCGACAGCAACACGGGAATCGGGATGGTCCAGCTTTCATACAGCGCGACCAGGAACAAATAGGCAAACAGGATCGCGAGCGCCAGAACGATGCCGGTCTGGCCGGACGCCTGCTGCTCCTGAAAGGCAGTGCCGGTCCATTCAAAGCCATAGCCCGCCGGCAGCGTTGCATTGGAAATATCCGCCATTGAGTTGATCGCGGTGCCCGAGGAGATCCCCGTCGCCGGGGTGCCGTTCACCGTGACCGAGCGGTAATTGTTGTAGCGGGTGATGACCTGAGGTCCGGTCACGATCTTGAGGCTGGCGATGGAACGGATCGGTACCATCTGGCCGGTGCTGTTGCGCACATAAATCTGCCAGATGTCCGAAATGTCGCCGCGATTGGTGGCCTCGCCCTGAACGTTGACCTGCCAGGTGCGGCCATAGAGATTGAAGTTGTTGACGTAGATGCCGCCGAGCGTTGCCTGCAGCGCGGTGAAAACGTCGCTGATGTTGAGGCCGAGGGCCTGCGCCTTGGCGCGGTCGATGTCGAGATAGACCGAGGGATTGGTGGCCGTGAAAGTCGAGAACACGCGCGTGAGCCGCGGGTCGCGGTTGGCGGCACCGATCAGTCCGCTGGTGACGCTGCCGATCGCGGCCGGATCCTGTCCTTCCAGCGCCTCGAGCTGGTACTCGAATCCGCCGCTGGTCGAGAGCCCGATGATCGGCGGCAGATTGAACGGCAGCACGTTAGCTTGCCGGATCTGCGCGCCACCGCCGAACGTTTGCCGGATCAGTGCCTGCGCCGAATCCGCCGCCGCCTTGCGATCCGCGAACGGCTTCAACCGCGCCACCATGAAGGCGTTGTTCGGTTCGGATGCGCCGTCGAGCAGGGAAAAGCCGATGATCGAGAGCGTGTGCTCGATTGCCGGCATCTGCTTCAGCAGGCTTTCAACCTGCTTGGTCACTTCGCTGGTGCGCGCCACCGACGCGCCGTCCGGCAACTGTACCGAGATGAAGAACGCGCCCTGATCTTCTTCCGGGAGAAATCCGGTCGGCGTCAAGAGCGAAACCCCGAATACGCCGCCCGCAAACAGCAGCACGAGCACGA
>Ga0137401_10000912_pt1 | contig 12357 bp, 10 predicted proteins | sample CZOMad1_1_16fung_FD_108286 | JGI IMG/M metagenome (GOLD analysis project Ga0137401, IMG submission 108286) | Vadose zone soil fungal communities from Angelo Coast Range Reserve, California, USA - CZOMad1_1_16fungal (Illumina Assembly) | ecosystem: Environmental > Terrestrial > Soil > Vadose...
CCGCAGCAACTGGCCGCCCTACTCTTCGATAGTCTCCACTCAAAGCTCTTGAAGTTGCCGGACGACGTGCTAGTCTACCCCGCGCACGGTGCAGGATCGCTGTGCGGAAGGCAGATGAGCAGCGCGCGCAGTTCCACCATCGGCCAGGAGAAAATCTCGAACTATGCCCTGCGGCCGAAGAGCCGTGAAGAATTCGTGCAGTTACTGACGGCGGAACTTCCGGAGCGGCCCGGCTACTTCGCCTTGGATGTGGAGATCAATCGCGCGGGCGCACCGCCGCTCGAGAAACTATCTTCCATCCCGGCACTGAGCCCCGCGGAGTTAATCGCTCGACAGAAAAACGGCGCAATTATTCTCGATACCCGCCCGGCCGCCGAGTTCGGCGCAGCGCACATTCCGGGATCGATACAAATTGGCTTGAACGGACAATATGCCTCCTGGGGCGCCATTTTGTTGGGGCTTCAATCGGAGATCGTCCTGGTTGGTAGCGACCTGGAACAGGTGCACGAATCGCGTCTCCGCTTGACCCGTGTCGGCATCGAAAATGTCACCGGATATCTGGAGGACGGACTCGCCGGTTGGACTCGCGAAGGAATGCCGGTGGAAGAAACATCTCAAATCACCGCCGAGCAACTTCACCAGTTCGTTCAGGACGATCCATCCGGCGTGCAGATCGTCGACGTGCGGCGTCCGACAGAATGGCAGGAGGGACACGTGAACGGCGCGCGCCACAAACCGCTCGACAAGTTGACGTCGCTCTTAAGCGATCTCGACGCCGCGAAGCCCCTCGCCGTTTACTGCAAGGGCGGCTATCGCAGCGCGATCGCAAGCAGCCTGTTGCAGCGCGCGGGATACGCGCAGGTGATGAATGTAGTGGGCGGCTTCGACGCGTGGCTGACTTGTGACCTGCCGTTCGTCGCCGACCCACCGAGGTAACATTCAATTTGCAATGGAGAGCGTCCTCGAGCTTCGAGATATTTCGAAGCACTATCCCACACATCGTGCGGTAAACGGCGTCACCCTGAACATCGCGCGCGGTGAATTCTTTTCGCTGCTGGGCCCGTCGGGATGCGGCAAGACCACCACGCTCCGAATGATCGCGGGGTTTGAAGAACCGACGTCGGGAGAAATCCGCCTAAACGGCGCGGCGATTCAGCACCTGAAGCCATATCAGCGCAACGTGAGCACGGTGTTTCAGAACTACGCGCTGTTCCCGCATCTTACGGTGCAGCAGAATGTCGAATTCGGTCTGCGGCGAAAAGGCGAGAACGACATCGGCCGGCGGGTTCGCGAGGTTCTGGAATTGGTGCAGCTCAGCGGAAAGGAATCGCGGCGGCCTACGGAAATTTCCGGAGGCGAGCGGCAACGGGTAGCTCTGGCCCGATCTCTCGTATTGGCGCCCGACGTTCTGCTGCTGGACGAGCCACTCTCGGCCCTAGATCCAAATCTGCGCAAGCAGGTGCGGGCGGAGTTGAAAAATATTCAGCGCCGCGTCGGCATCACGTTTTTGTTCGTCACGCACGATCAGGAAGAAGCGCTCTCGCTGTCGGACCGTTTGGGGGTGATGCATGCCGGAGTGCTGGAGCAGACCGGTACACCCGAAGATGTTTATCTGCGCCCCAGCACGAAATTTGTCGCTTCCTTTCTAGGCGCAGTGAATTGGATTAACGGCGTGGGCATCAGACCAGAAGTCACGCGCGTAGCAAAACTGGCGCCGGATCAAGGGCTCCGTTCGCATCCGGCGACGGTCGTGCATTCCACCTTCCTCGGGAATTGCGTACACATCGAAACACGTCTCGACGATGGCCAACTCGCAGTCGCCGAAGTGCCGCGCACCACAACCAGCTTTGCGCCGGGCGAACGAGTGCATTTGTGGTGGCAACCGGCCGACGAGTTGAACTTCAAATGAACCGCCTGCGTGCGTGGTTTCTGGCGCCATCCTGGGCAGTCATACTGTTGCTATTTCTTTTCCCGATGCTGATCATCCTGGCCTACAGTCTGCTCACGCGTGGGACTTACGGCGGCATTTCCCTGCCCTGGTCGTTAGAGAGTTATCAACGCTTCGCCGATCCTATTTATCTCGGCATCTTGTGGCGATCTTTCTGGATTGCCGGTGCATCCACGGTAATCTCTCTTTTGCTGGGCTTTCCACTTGCGTTATTCATCTCGCGAGCGGGAAAACGGAAGAACCTTTACCTCAGCCTGGTGATTCTGCCGTTCTGGACCAGCTTCCTGGTTCGAACCTATGCGTGGATGTTCCTGCTGCGCGATACCGGGCTAATCAACTCCACGCTGCAGAAACTTGGGATCATTCACGATCCTCTGCCGCTGCTGTACAACGATGGCGCGGTGATCCTCGGATTGGTCTACGGCTATCTGCCGTTCATGGTTCTGCCGCTTTTCGGGACTCTCGAAAGGCTGGATCGTAATCTGCTGGAAGCCGCGGCCGATCTCGGCGCACGGCCGTGGGCCACGCTGCTGCGAGTGGTGCTGCCGTTGTCCGCGCCGGGGATTCGAGCCGGTGTGATTCTGGTTTTCATTCCATGCCTGGGCGCGTATCTGACGCCCGATTTGTTGGGCGGCGGAAAGTCGGTGATGATCGGCAATCTGATACAGAATCAATTCACGACGGCGCGCGATTGGCCGTTCGGCTCGGCAATTTCACTGGCTCTGATGGCCGTGGTTATGCTGCTGTTGATCGCATTTGTGCGGCGCGATGAAGAGGGCCTGCTGTGAAACGCTCGGGCCGGCCACTCGCAATTTACGCTCTCGCGGCATATCTTTTCTTGCATCTGCCGCTGCTGATTCTGGCGGCCTTCAGCTTCAACGAATCGCGCTTCACGGTGTGGCAGGGCTTTTCATTTCGCTGGTACACCGCTGCCTGGCATGACTCGCAGCTCATGGAAGCCACCGGCAACAGCTTAATCATTGCGGTCTTTGCGACTGTGCTCTCGACCATCATCGGCACGCTATGCGCCTACGGTCTATGGAAACGGCGATCGCCCGTTCTCTCAGGCTCGCTCTATCTTTCATTGGTCACGCCCGAAATTGTCACCGGCGTCTCGCTGCTGGCTTTCTATCAATGGATCTTCCGATTTCTGCAGGTGCAGTTGGGCATGCACACCGTGATTCTGGCGCACGTTTCGTTCTCCATCGCCTACGTCGTGATCGTGGTGATGGCGCGGCTTCGTACCGTGGATGGATCGCTCGAAGAAGCGGCGCTCGACCTCGGCGCGAACGAATGGCAGGCATTTCGCTACGTCACGCTGCCCGCGGTGCTGCCCGCAGTGGTGGCCGCAGCCTTGCTCGCCTTCACGGTGTCTTTCGACGACTACGTCATCACCAGCATGGTTGCCGGCGTAGATTCAGAAACGCTGCCGATGGTAATTTACGCGATCGCGCGCCGCGGCGTGAATCCTGTAGTGAACGCGATTTCGGCATTGCTGGTCTTGGGTTTCGGCTCGCTGATTCTAATTTCCGAGAGGCTGCGCACGACGTGAACCGCCGAGTGTTTCTGGTGGGCGCATCCGGACTGGCGGCGTGCAGTAGTAGCGACCGCCGGCCCCGGCTCAACGTGTTCAACTGGTCGAGCTACATCGCGCCTGACACCGTCCCGAAGTTCGAGGCGGAATTCGGTGCGCGTGTGCGCTACGGCATATACGAAAGCAACGAGGAAATGCTGGCCCGCGTGATGGGCGGCAACTCGGGATGGGACATGGTCTTCCCCACCGGCTACATCGTGAAACCGATGCTCGCCAACGGATTGCTTGCCCCCCTCGATCACGCGCAGCTTCCGAATCTCGTGCAGCTCGAGCCCAGGTTCCAGCAGCCCGATTGGGATCCGGAACTGAAATGGTCGGCGCCCTACATGGTGACGGCCGCGGGCATTGCCTACAATCGCAAACTGAATCCGCCGCCGCGCGCGTGGGCCGACATGTGGGACGCGCGGCTCCGGGGAAAGTTGACGATGCTCGACGATCCTTTCGATACGATCGGAGCCGCTTTAAAGAAGCTGGGATTGTCGGTGAACACCAGCGATCGCGAGCAACTGCTGCGCGCCGAAGCGGAGGCCATCAAACAGAAACCGTTGCTGCGCGCATACCTGAATGCGGAAGTGCGCGATCAACTGATAAGCGGCGACGTGTTGGCCGCGCACATGTGGAACACTACCGCCCAGCAGGCAATGGATTCTTCCCCGCAACTCGGTTTTGTCTACCCAGCCGAAGGCTACGCAGTCTACCCGGACTGCTCCGTAATCCTGCGCGAGAGCAAGCGGCCGGAGCTGGCGCACAAGTTCATCAATTTCCTCCTGCGTCCGGACATAGCCGCCGCCAACGCCTTGGCCGCCCGCACGACCACAACCAACTCCGGCGCCCGCAAGATTTTTCCGCCCGAATTCCGAGACAATCCAACATTGTATCCGGCAGAAGAAATCATAGCGCGAGGCGAGTGGGCAAAAACGGTGGACCCAGACTCGCAGCGTTTGCGGGATCGCATGTGGACCGAAATCAAGTCAGCCTGACAGCTACCACCAGCGTCGCGCTTACCAGTATTGTGGCGCGGACACTCTGTGTCTGCGGCGTCGAGACTCGTCTCGACGCTTGGTTTTAGTTCAATCCCAAGAACAAGCGTCGAGACGAGTCTCGACGCCGCAGGCCAGGGGCCCGCGCCACATCGGTGATCGATACGTTACTACGCGCAATCCCGCTGAATCCCATCCATCGCAAGTGTCCGATAAACCCCAGCCGGATCGAAGCGCCCCGCCGCACTCGGCAAGTTGTGCGGCAGGATTTTGCTCTTCCACCCCTTGGCCAAAATCGCGCTCACCATCATTCCCTTCATTCCGCGGAAGCCGGTATGCTCGAACCGCAAATGCGTTCCCTCGGTAACGGGTGTAAGGTCAAATCGCACCACAGTATTGAGCCCTCCGCCGCACCACGAAAACACAAGTTTATTCGGCACGTCGAGTTCAAGCACCTCGCAATTCACGATTCCGTCAAACCCCGGCGCGGGTTTCGTCCGGAACTGAAAGCGGCAGCCAACCTTTGGCTCAAACGTATTCGGCATGAGCCAATCGGCCATCGCGTCGCTATTCGTCAATGCGCGCCAGATGCGTTCCGGCGGATAGGGGTATGTTTCTTCGATGTGGATATCTTTTTTCATGGGTTCTTCCTTAGATGGTCGCGTAGTTTGGTGAACTTCGTCTTCCAGAAGCGCTCGTAGACGTCGACCCAATCCGAAATTTCCTTCAAAGGACCCGGCACCAGCGTATAAACATGCTGGCGGCCCTCACGATGGTCTTTCACCAGCCCCGCTTCCCGCAACACTTTCAGGTGCTGAGAGACCGCCGGCAGGCTCATGCGAAAAGATTCCGCCAACTCGGTCACCGGCAGGTCCTGGACCGCGAGCCGGTCCAGCATCTCCCGGCGTGTCGGGTCGGCTACCGCACGGAAAATATCGCGGGCTGGATTAGGCTTTGCCACGTCTTGACTTAAGCACTTACTTAAGTATTGTCACTTAAGAGATCACTTAAGTCAAGCACAAAATGCAGGTCTACCGAGCCGCGACCGTAAGGGAGTCGGTTATGGAGGCCCTGCTTTTCATGCCATCTTCAGAATTGGACCGCACAATCATATGAGGATGAAATGCCTGTCCCGCGGCCGGCTTGTGTTCCTGATCCTCTGTGTTCAGGGTTGTCTCCGGGCTCAAGCCAGGTTGGCGGTGATTCAGGGAACCGTTACCGATCCCTCCGGCGCTGCTATCCCCAAGGCGGAAATCACCGCGTCCATCGCGTCCAAGGTAGTCCGCGCCACGCGAAGTGATCCACTGGGACGGTACACGCTGAATGGTCTGGAGGCTGGCACATACATTGTCCGCGCCTCCGCGCCCGGATTTGCTCTGTACCAGTTCGAGGTGGCGCAGTTAACGCCAGGACGGACGCTGCAGCTCAACATATCTTTGACGCTGCGAACACAATCGGAGCAAGTTACGGTTGCCGGCCAGCCAACGGGAATCGTGGATACCGACCCGGCCGGCAATGCGGGCGCGCTGGTACTGCGCAAGGCCGACCTGGATGCTTTGCCCGACGATCGCGACGATTTGTCCGCCGATCTTCAGGCGCTGGCCGGTCCGGCGGCGGGACCGAACGGCGGACAAATCTTTATCGATGGATTCACCGGCGGGCGGCTGCCTTCGAAGCAATCGATCCGCGAGATCCGGATCAACCAGAATCCTTTCGCGGCGCAGTTTGACCGGCCCGGGCAGGGGCGCATCGAGATCCTCACCAAGCCGGGGACCGGAGAGTTTCACGGCAATGTGCTTTACCAGTTCAGCGACGCCGCATTCAATTCGCGCAACACCTTCGTGGCCTCGAAACCTCCTTACCGGCGCCGCCAATTGGAGTGGGAGATCAGTGGACCGCTGGGAAAGAAGACTTCGTTCTTCTCGGATTTTGAGCGGAGAAACATTACGGAAAATGCCATCGTGAACGCCGTGATCCTGGATCAGAATCTGAATGTCGTTCCCTTCACGGCGGCGGTCCTTACACCGCTTGTCAATACTGAGATCAATTTCAAGGTCGACCGGCAGCTCAACTCCAACCACAGTCTGAGCGCCCGTTATACCTACGCGCGCGATACCGGCGATAACCAGGGCGTCGGCGGTTTTTCACTCGCGCAGCGGGCCTACAATGTGCGCGGAAGCGAAGATACCATTCAACTGGTCGAAACCGGCGTGTTGAGCGCCTCCACGGTAAACGAAACGCGCTTCCGCTTCCGCCGCCAAACCACAAATCAAAATGGAGGCGTGGCGGCGCCCACCACTTCAGTTCTGGATGCATTTAGCAGCGGAGGCTCGCCGGTTGGCAACTCGTTCGACCGGCAAAATCGCTACGAATTGCAGAATTTCACAACCCACGTGCATGGCAGCCATACGGTGCGCTGGGGTGGATTGATGCGCGGCGTTTCGTTAACCAATCAGTCCATGCAAAATTACGCTGGCTCTTTTACATTTACCTCCCTCAACAGTTATCGGCTCACACGGCTCGGGATTCAACAAGGTCTTACGCCCGATCAGATCCGCGCGTCGGGTGGCGGCGCGAGCCAGTTCGCGCTGAGCGCCGGCAATCCTCTGGCGAGTCTCACTCAGTTTGACTTCGGCTTTTTTGCGCAGGACGATTGGCGCGTGCGCCCGAACCTCACGCTCAGCGGCGGTCTACGCTTCGAGACTCAGACTCACGTGAGCGATTGGACCAGCTTCGGGCCGCGTTTGGGATTTGCCTGGGGCCTGGATGGCGGGAAAAACAAATCGGCGAAGAGCGTGTTGCGCGGCGGCTTCGGCGTATTCTACGACCGGTTATCGGAATCGCTCACTCTCGACGCACTGCGGCAGGACGGCGTGCGGCAGCAGCAATTTCTCATCCCCGATCCCGATTTTTATCCCATCATTCCTTCCGCTCAGTCACTCGCCGGCAACCGGCAGCCGCAAACCATTCGTGAGACTTTCGCACAATGGCGGCCGCCCATGATGTTGCAACTGGCGCTTGGATTCGAACGTCAGATCTCGAAAAAGCTCACGCTCTCGACCAACTACATTCACTCCATCGGCACCCACACCCTTCGCTCGCGGAACATCAATGCGCCTCTGCCGGGAACCAATCTGCGTCCGTTCGGCACGCCCAACAGCATTTATCTTTACGAAACCAGTGGCATTTTTCGCCAGGACCAGCTCATCACCAACTTCAACGCGCGCGCCGGTTCCAAACTGTCGTTTTCCGGATTCTACGCATTTGGATCCGCGCACAGCAATAGCGATGGACCCGGCACTTTCCCGGCGAATCAATACGACCTGTCATCCGAATACGGCAGGGCCGGATTCGATGTGCGGCATCGTCTGCAGTTGAACGGATCGTGGTCGCCGAATTGGGGCCTGCGCTTCAGCCCATTCATTACGCTTGCTTCCGGCCGTCCATTCAACATCATTACCGGCAGAGACACCAACGGCGACGGACTCTACACGGATCGTCCGGCCTTTCTTCCACGCAACTACGGCCGCGGCCCAGGCCTGATCGCCGTAAATATGCGCGTCGGCAAAACGTTCATTCTCCGGGAACCAGCGGACAAGAAGTCGGGAGACCCGCTGCAGTTGGTGCTGTCAGTGAATGCCCGCAACTTACTGAATCACCCAAACTACGCGACACCCGACGGAAACCTCAGTTCCCCATTGTTCGGCCGATCCACATCGTTGATAAACGGAGGCGGCGGCGCTTTGGGAACGCGCCGTCTAGACCTTCAAATCCGCTTCGAGTTTTGAATTCCGGCAGGAGTGAAACCGCTCCCTCACGGTCGCGGCTCGGTAACTCACGGATTCCGTTACCGAGCCGCGACCGTGAGGGAGCGGTTTTGCCATGAAGCTACACACTCGCTAAATAATGATGCACAAATAACACCGCCATCGCCCCTTCTCCCACGGCGGAAGCACAACGCTTCACCGATCCGTGCCGCACATCGCCCGCGGCGAAGGTCCCCGGCATATTCGTTTCCAGATAGAAAGGATCGCGGTCCAATGGCCAACCATCCGGACGGCGGCCATTCTGAAGAAGGTCGGGGCCGGTAACCAGATATCCCGCCTCGTCGCGGGTAATGCCGGCCTCCACTGCCCATTGCGTGTGCGGCTCGCCACCGATGCAAACAAAAAGCCAGCCCGTCTCCAAAGTTTGAGTCTCACCCGTCCGGCGATTTGTGAGCGTGATGCTGCGGAGAACCTCGTCGCCATCGAGCGCTGTCACTTGCGTACTGGCGAGCACCTCGATATTTTTTGTTGTGTAGATCCGATCGATCAGGTACGAAGAAAGCGTGCTCTTGAGCGATTCGTCGAGCACCACCATGGTCACTTTCACCGACGTTCGCGCAAAGTGAAGCGCAGCCTGCCCGGCTGAATTTCCCCCGCCCACAATCACCACCGGCGCGGCTCCGCATAAAGAGGCTTCGCCGGCGCCCGCGCCGTAGTACAAACCCGCCCCAAAGAAACGTTCTTCGCCGGGGAGTTGGAGTTTGCGGTACGCAACACCAGTGGCGCAGATGGCCGCCTGTGCCACGATTTTCCTTCCATCCGCGAGGCGGCCAATGCGTTTTCTAAGACAAAACTCCGCGCCGACACCCTCTGCGTTTATCAAAATCTCGGCGCCGAAATGGCAAGCCTGCTCGCGGGCGCGTTCAGCTAACTCGGCGCCGCTGATGCCATCCGGAAAACCCAGATAGTTTTCAATTCTCGGACTACTGCCCGCTTGCCCGCCAACTGCCCACCGTTCCATCACGATGGTCTTCAGCCCTTCCGACGCTCCGTAAACGGCGGCGCTGAGACCCGCCGGGCCGGCTCCATAGATCGCCAGATCGTATTCGGAGCGCGCCGGATCGTGGGCCCAACCGAGCTTCTCGGTGATTTGCAGGATGGAAGGATCTTCCAATCGAGTACCGTCGGAGAAAATGCAGACGGGTAGCCGTTTATCGTTGGGGCTGGCGACACCAATCTGGCTGGCCTGCTCATCGCTGCTCAATTCGGTCCACTCGAACGGCACGCCGTTGCGATAAAGAAAATCGCGGAGTGCATAAGCGGACGCGGATCCAGCCTTCCCGAACACCTTCAGCACTGGATAATTGGAATGCGAACTGCTGCCCATAAAACGATTATCGACGATGTACGACGACGGCCGCATAGAGCATGCACGACATAAAAGTGATTCGAATTCGGCTGCTTGGTGGGGCGGACCCCCTGGTCCGCAGCCGACCCCCCGGTCGGCTGTTCTTAGATGAGAATTCCTTACCGTCGGCGACTTCCCCACATCTATGAAATCAGCCTGCCACTCTTCCTCACGTGGCGTCTCCAGACAGCCTGCCGTCCACCCGAACTTTTCCGCCGCACTCAACTCCGGACAAGCATTCGCCGCCATGGATCGATTGCTGGACGAAGCCCGCAGTGGGTCGTTCTACCCGCGCCAACCAGACATGTTTGTGGAAGCCATCCAGTACAACGCCAATACCCTTGGGCATTATCTTCCGCATGCCTTCATGGTCATGCCCAATCACTTTCATTTGCTGGCTACACCAGCCGTGTCATTGCGCAAACCGACTAAATCGTTGAAGGGCATCACGGTTCACGCGCTGAGCATTTTTATTTGCGCGTTTCCTTTCAACAACCTCCACCCAAAACCGGATTGCGCTAACAAACACGCGTGCAAACCTTAGTCAGAAAGGTATTGCGTCATGTCTGACATTTCCAAAAATCAAATCGCCAACGGCGGCGCTCCATCCACGGAGCCGTCATCCAATCGCACCGAAACAAATCGGGCCAACGCCCAGCACTCCACCGGCCCTCGCACCGACGCCGGTAAACAGCGCTCGTCGCTCAACGCCCTCCGCCACGGTCTCACTGGCCACACCATCGTCCTGCCCTCCGACGACCTCGTTGCCTATGAGCGCCACTGCAAAGAGGTTCACGATCAGTACCGGCCCAAAAACAAAATGGAAGTTTTGCTGGCACAAATGTTGGCCGACCTGGCTTGGCGTCTGAATCGTATCACCGCCCTCGAAGCCAATATGCTCACCCTGGGCATCAACGAACATTCCGATAGTGTCGACACAGAAAACCACCAGACGCACTCCGCGCTCGCCATGGCCAAAGCATTCCACCAACAAAGCCGGGACCTGGCCAATCTCAGCATGTATGAGCAGCGCCTCTCTGCCCGCTTCCATAAAACGCTAAAACAGCTCCAGGATCTCCAGGCGGCCCGCATCGATCGGGAAAAGTTGGATATGTACTCCGCCGCCAGGATTCTTCAGATGCATAAGAATAAGAAGGTTCCGTACAACCCGGTGGAAGATGGCTTCGTTTTTTCAAACGCTGAAATCGAGACCTATATTGAGCGTCGCGACCGCGAAAATCAGGCCTTGCGTGCAGCATCGTAGCGGCTATGGGCATTCAAGCGCTGCCAGGCCGTGGTGGAACGCTCCGGTTTCGGGACAAATAGTTGTCCATAATGGAAGTACGCCAAACTATTCCGTGTCCCACGCTCTCGAAAGCCGCGCCGCCAAAATAATTCGCGAAGTGTTCGAATCCGGCAGGCCGCTCACCTACATCCGCTCCTCCGAAGAGCAACGGATCGGAAAGGTGCTGCGCGAGGTGGCCTTGCGGCTCTCGAGCTCCACACCCGCGCCCGTTTGGACCTGGAGCCTCACCGAAGGGATGCAACGGGACGGCCGCACAGCCGAGCCCGGCACGCTGGCTCCGCGCAGCGCGCTGGACTTTATCGCCGCTCAACAGGGCATCGCCATCTTCCACCTCAAGGATTTTCACGAGCCGCTGCGGGAGTCGCCCGAGATCCGGCGCCGTCTGCGCGACCTCTACGAGAGCTGCCGCGACCAACGGAAGTTCGTGGTCATCAGTTCCCCGGTTCGATCCATTCCGGAGGAAGTGGAGCGCAGCCTCATGTTTCTCGAACTGCGGCAGCCCGATTTGATCGAGCTGATGGATTTCCTGCGGGAAGAAAGCGGCGAAACCAGCGAGACGGTGCTGCAACCAGTGGCGCAGGCCCTGCAAGGGCTCACGCTCGATGAAGCGCGTTACGCGCTGCGCCGCGCCCTGTCGGCGAGCGGACGCCTCGGCCCCGATTCTTTACCGGCCTTACTGGAAGAAAAGCGGCTCCTGGTCAACCGCAGTGGCGTCATCGAATATATTTCCGACGCCACAAGTATCGGCGAAGTCGGCGGCCTGGAGGGTCTGAAGAAGTGGCTGCTCGAACGCCAGAAACTTTTTCAATTCCGCGACACGCTGAGCGCTGAAATCGTGCCCAAAGGGGTACTGATCATGGGTATCCCCGGCTGCGGCAAGAGCCTCTGCGTCAAGGCCGCGGCCTCGTATTTCCAGCTTCCTCTTTACCGCGTGGACATGACTGAAATCTTCTCCGGCAGGCACGGCAAGCCGGAAGGCGCATTCGTCGAAGCCTGCAAGATGATGGAAGACATGGCGCCGGCGGTGCTGTGGTTCGACGAGATCGAGATGGGCATCACTTCCACCGATTCAGGCGGCGAACAGGGCCGGATTTTCGCCTTCTTTCTTACCTGGATGCAGGAGAAGACACGCGGACTTTTCGTTGCCGCCACCGCCAACCGGCTGGACCTGCTGCCCGCCGAGATGATTCGCAAGGGACGTTTCGACGAGGTGTTCTTCGTCGACCTGCCGCTGGATGACGAACGGATCGAGATCTTCAAGATTCACATCGCGCGCCGTGGGATGGATGTGACCGGGTTCAGCCTCGACCAACTTACCGAGTTCACCAAAGACTGGACCGGAGCCGAGATCGAG
>Ga0137401_10000914_pt1 | contig 12349 bp, 10 predicted proteins | sample CZOMad1_1_16fung_FD_108286 | JGI IMG/M metagenome (GOLD analysis project Ga0137401, IMG submission 108286) | Vadose zone soil fungal communities from Angelo Coast Range Reserve, California, USA - CZOMad1_1_16fungal (Illumina Assembly) | ecosystem: Environmental > Terrestrial > Soil > Vadose...
AACATTCCGATCAACGAAAAAGCGCGGATGCTGCGATCTTCGAGGTCGCGAGTTCCGCCGAGCAACGCAGGAGTCATCGTGGCTGGCGCCCACAGCTCGAACTTCAAGGGGACCATTGTTCCCTGGAATTCCTGGGGCGCCACACCGATGACAATCAGGTCGCGCTCGTTAACGCGCAATGTTTGTCCCACGGCCTCCGGCGCGCCGCGAAACCGTGTTTGCCAGTAATCGTACGAAATTACGACGACAGGCTCAGTTCCGGGCCGCTCCGCCTCCTCCGGCCGAATAAATCGGCCCATCGCAGGCTTCAGTCCCAGCGCAGAAAAATAATTGCCGGAAACAAGTTGCCCGTGCGTCCGCTCCGTCTGGCCCCTCTCTCCTACGTTAAAGGGCACCATCTGAAATGCCACGACGTCCCGCAGTGCTGGCAGTTGCGTCTGCAAGTCGCGATATTCCAGCCAGGAAGCGCCTGGATACCCGCCCGTCTCCGCGCGAGGCTCGACCAGTAGAAAGTTCGCTGCACCACTCACCGAGGGCATTGGTTCGAACAGGATCATCTGAATCCATGAAAAGATCGTTGTATTCACGCCAATTCCGATGGCAAGCGAAACGATGATCACGGCCGCAAGCCCCGGCATGCGTCCGATCGTTCGCCCTGCGTTTCGCAAGTCCCCCAGCAGATTCTCAATAAATAGAAATCCTCGCTCGGCTCGATAGTCTTGTTTCATTGCCTCCACGCCGCCAAACTTGAGCATGGCTTGGCGCCGTGCCTCGCCGGGTGATAAGCCGGCGCGAAGATTTTCTTCGGTTTGCAGAGCGATATGTTCCGCAATCTCTTCCCTCAATCGTTCTTCCTGTGCCCGCCTGGTCGCCGAGTTGAACAGCCGATTGAGGAAGCGCCTCAGAGATTTCATGACAAATCCTCCGTTTTCACATCGAAGAATCGCCCGATGATCGCCGCTGTTTGTTCCCAATCTTGAGTCTCGACCTGCAACTGCTTGCGTCCTTCCCGTGTCAGTCGATAGAAGCGCGCCCTGCGATTATTCTCTGAGGCGCCCCACTCGGATACGATCGCGCCTTCTTGCTCCAGCTTCAACAGCACGGGATACAGGGTCCCTTGATTCACGGCCAGCAGATCTCCGCTGATCTGCTCGATGCGCCGCGCGATTCCATAGCCGTGCAACGGTCCCAGGACATCGAGAGTCTTGAGGACCATCAGCGCCAACGTGCCCTGCAGGACGTCCGTTTTTTGTTTCATAGCACCGCCGTGTTGGTTTCCAACAGGAAGGATGGCACACTTCCTTTGGGAAAACAACAGGTAAGTCGTCGAGCATGCCGCCGTGTGCGCAGCTCCTATAGATTCATGAAGATGCTATCGCCAAGTAAACAGGGCTCTAGGCCATGGGCGAATCGGCAGCCCGGAAGTGTGCGCTGAGCAGCGCGTTGTTCTGGAGGGTTAAAGTCCCTCTGACGCTCAAATGAGGGGTGCCATATCCCAAAGCGGGGGGTAATAGCCTCGCTGGCCGGAGAAAGCAGAAGGTATGGAGACGTCTAAACGGGGCACATGCGATCACTGCCGGCTCCGATGCGAGTTGCCCGAATGCTGGCGCTATTGCCTGCCTCTTGCGGCAGGTCGTTGGGTCGGAGCGGGGGCCAGCCGGCGGTAAACTCCTAACCAAAACTACCTTCATCCAACGCCTTAACACCAGCGGGGGATTCGCTCCAGCTACCGGATGCCTGGTCCCCGGGGACGTGGGCAAGCAGGCCCTCGCGCCTTACACTGCCGACTACTTTTTCTTCCGAGCAGACCACTGAACCGAGTGTTTCGTGCGTCCTCTGCAAAGCGCTGAGCGGGACTCAGCTGCTTAGCTGTAGCTAGCCGTTGCGACCATCGTGCCCGCTAGGCTTGCCCTGTGTTCTCCCTCTGGGCACGTGGGCCACAACTCCCGCCAACAATGCCGCCGAGCGGCGCTAAAATGGTCGGCAGAGTTTGTCGCAATCCCCGGAAAGACGCGGCCCATGGAGTCAGTCATGTTCTTGCTGCTTTTCTTCTCGCTAGCGCTTCGCTATCCCGCGCCGGCTGCTGGCGAAATGACGTGGCAGGCTGCAGGGCCTGGCACGCGGCGCTACATCCCGGTGACTCGGTACGATCCCAAGAGCGATCCTGACGCGGATCTGGCCAAGGCTCTCGCTGAAGCCAAGCGCACGGGGCGCAACGTCCTTTTGGTGGTCGGCGGCGATTGGTGCAGCTGGTGCCACGTCATGGACAAGTTTTTCGCCGACCACGATGACGTTCGGGCGCTGCGCGAGCGAAACTTCGTGACCCTGAAAATCAACAAGAGTCCTGCGAACGAGAACAGGGCATTTCTTTCCCGTTACCCAGAGATGCCGGGTTATCCGTACCTGTTCGTGCTCGACGAGCATGGCAAAGTCCTGCACCCGCAGCGCGCCAACGTATTTGAGGACGGCGACACCTACAGCGTCTCCCGCTTTGCGAGTTTCCTGGCGGCCTACGGCCCCCACGCACCTCCCCGATAAACTGAAGCCGTCATCACTTGCAACCGACTGCAGGCGCACGACGATTCGTTTTCCTCACGCAAGTTCATAGCAGCAATTACGGCTCTGATGTGCGTAGTTGTTTCAGAAATGCCTCAATGGAATAATCCCGACATGATCATTTGCGACCGCCTTCGCGCACTCCGCGAAGAAAAGAAACTACCTATGAGCCGATCCCTGTCGATACGACTTCCTTTGTTTGAGCTGCCGCTGCTGGTAGCCGCTTTTGCGCCATGTCTTGCCGCGCAGAAACTCGCCACATACTATCCGGCTCCCGGACAATGGCAAAAGAAATCGCCGGCCGAGCTGGGCATGGACGCCGCCAAGCTTCAGCAGGCCATCGAATACGCGCAAGCCCACGGAAGCACTTGGGATTTCGAGAAGGACCAGGTCCGCACTTTCGGCGCGGTGCTCGGGCCGCTGCCGAAACAACGCGCGGCCACCAACGGTATCATTCTTCGCCACGGTTATATTGTCGCGGAGTTCGGCGACACGAAGGCAAGTGATCCGGTCTACAGCGTGGCCAAAAGTTTTCTTTCAACCGTATGCAGTCTTGCCGTCGCGCAAGGCCTGATCCAAAACGTCAACGATCCGGTCGCAAAATATATCCATGATGGCGGCTACGATTCCCCCCACAACGCCAAGATAACCTGGAAGAACCATCTCCAGCAGGCGAGCGAATGGGAAGGCACGATGTGGGGCAAGAACGCCAATTTTCTGGGGATCGAGCAGTTTGGTGCGGGCCAGATGAAACCGCGGGCCATTGAGGAGCCAGGCTCGCACTACGAATACAACGACGTCCGCATCAACCGGTTTTCCCTGTCGCTCCTGCGTCTATTCGGCAAGCCGCTTCCGGAGGTCCTGAAAGAGAACATCATGGACCAGATTGGCGCTTCGCAGAACTGGCGATGGATGGGTTATAACAACTCGAAGTTGGATATCAACGGCCGCCAGGTCGAATCCGTGACGGGCGGCACGCGCTGGGGCGGCGGGTTATGGATCAACTCCGAGGATCTCGCGCGCTTTGGACTGCTGATCCTCAACCATGGCAAATGGGGCAATCGCCAGATGGTTTCCGAGCAATGGCTCAAGGACGCGGTCACACCGAGCGAGCACGGTCCGGATTATGGCTATCTCTGGTGGCTGAACACCGAGCAGAAACAGTGGCCCGGCGGCCCAGCCTCTAGCTTCGCCGCCATCGGCAACGGCTCGAATACCATCTGGATCGACCCGGACCACGATATCGTCTTCGTCTGGCACTGGTATCAGGGAGCGGCAATGGACGGCATGGTGCAGCGAATCGTGGCCGCGGTAACAAGCCAGTAGCCGGTGCGCCGCGCCTCTGCTTCGAGTCTTGAAGGGAGCAAGAACTCAGCCAAGTCGTGGGTCGGAACCTGAGAATGTACAGTCTTAGCTTGTCCCTACAAGGTCTTAAATGACCGCTGCGACCTATTCAGTCTTTGGCCGCGCGGCTCTTGGGCGCTCGGCACAAACGTAGGCAGCAAACTCTTTGCCACGCTGGGCTTACAATGTGGCGCCGACCGATCCGCTCGCCGCGAAAGGGAAGACAATTTTCGAAGCGCAATCCTGTAACGCATGCCACGGTGACGGCGGGGTGGGCACGGCCGCGGCTCCTGCTCGTTGGCATCGCGGCTAAGTCTCCACCCGCTCAGTTGGCTGAAGTTCTTAAGCATCCCACCGCAAAGGTGAATGCGGGCGGCATGCCCGCGGTGGACTTGCCACCAGATGATTTGAAGGCGTTGATCGCTTACGTTGAGAGTTTCAAATAGCCCAAATACCTCATGTCACAGGCTGCGGTCACGTTTTGGATTCACGCTTTTTACTCTCGTGATCCCCGACGCCGACGGTAGTCCGAGCGGACCGTCTACCCATGGGTTCTAGGACCGCGGGCCTGCGCAGCGGGGCCGGTACACCCTATAATGGCCGGCAAGAATCATAGGAATACGGCCCTGCAAATAGGTTTGCGGCGATCATGAAAGCAAATTCACGGTTGCGAGCGGTACTGGCGCTTGGCTACGGCGGATTGCTGGCGCTCCTTGTTTACTCGGGAGCGAGCGCGCTGCAGACGCTGCGCAAGCTGCACGAAGCGGAGGAAACGGCCCGCGCGAATTCACTGGAGCGCAGGAGGGTTCTTGCGACGGTGGTCCTGTCCGCGAGCATTTACAGCGACCATATCGAAGAAGTTCTGCTGAGTTACAAGACGCCGGATGCCCCGGACGTTGCTGCTGAGACTTCGAAGAGAGCGGAAGCGGTGCGGGCTGCGCTCAACGCCTATCCCGGGGACCGAACACCTGAAGAGCAGGTACTCTGCGCGCAACTGCAGGCGTTTTTGCGCGACCAAGAAAATGTGATGCGGACGGCCGGCGCCTGGACGCCTGCGGAGCGGCGGGACCGCGCACAACAGCTGGTCATTGAGGGAATCCTTCCGCGCAAGCAGCGCCTTGCGGCCATCGCGCAAGAGATGGAGTTGCTGAACGACAACCAGGCCGCGGCGGCGAACCAGTCGACTTTCCTTCAATTCAGCGAATTGCAGAACCGCCTGACGAAGTCACTGATCATCATGCTGACGTCCGGCCTGGTGTTGGCGATTGGGAGCGCATTTTATATTCTGCGGCTGGAACGGCAGGCACGCGTTCGCTACGCCGAGCTGGCGCTCCATCGCAGCGAACTGCAGCAGCTTTCCGCCCGGCTGGTGGACGCACAAGAGACAGAACGCCGTTCGATTTCGCGGGAGCTTCATGACGAAGTGGGACAAGCGCTCGGATTGCTGCTCATGGAGGTAGGGCGGCTCTCGAACCAGTTGGCAAGCAGCGATGAAAAAAGTCGAGAGATGCTCGAACACATCAAAACGGTGGCGGAACGGGTCGTACAGACGGCGCGCAACATGGCGCTGCTGCTGCGGCCTTCGATGCTGGATGACCTGGGGCTGGTCCCTGCCGTGGAATGGTACGCGCGGGAGCTTTCGCGGCAAGCGGGCATCGAGGTCAAGGTCCACGCGGAAAACGTTTCGGAAAAGCTGCCGGATGAAGTGAAAGTATGCGTGTACCGGGTGATTCAAGAGGCGTTGAATAACGCGCAGCGCCACGCACACGCGAAGAATGTGCTCGTGGAGCTGACGCGGTCCAGTGACGCCACACGCGTCAAAATCACGGACGATGGCAGCGGCTTCGACGCGAAACGCACCCGGGGAATGGGCGTTTTGGGAATGGAGGAGCGCGTGAAGCGGCTTGGCGGCACGATCAACATCGATTCCCGGCCGGGTGCGGGGACAACCATCACGGTCGAACTGCCCCTCGCCGCGGGAGGCAGCGCCGGAAACCCATGAAGAAAATCAGAGTCCTCCTGGCCGACGATCACACGCTGATGCGCCGTGGGTTGCGTCTCATCGTCGAACAGCAGCCGGATCTCGTGGTCGTGGGAGAAGCCGAAGACGGGCGGCAGGCGGTGGCGTTGTCGGCTTCGGTCAAACCCGATGTGGCCGTTCTCGATATCGGGATGCCGAATCTCAATGGGATCGAAGCAGCAAAGCAGATCACAGACGGAGAATCCGGCGCCGCAGTCGTCATTCTAAGCATGCATGCGGATGAGACCTATATCCTGCGCGCGCTGAAAGCGGGAGCGCGCGGCTACCTTCTGAAGGATTCCGCGGAATCAGACCTGGTTCGTGCCATTCGATCGGTGGCCGAAGGCAAGTCGTTTTTCAGTCCGGCGGTCAGCAAGGTGATGCTGGAAGACTACGTGAAAAAGCTGCAGCGCACAGGCAGCGAAGATTCCTACGATCTGCTGACGCCGCGCGAGCGAGAGATTCTGCAATTGGTTGCCGAAGGGAAATCCAACAAGGAAGTGGCCAATCTCCTCCATCTGAGCGTATATACGGTAGAAACGCACCGGGCCAACATCATGGAAAAATTGAAATTGAAAGGCGTGCCGGAGCTGATTCTTTACGCCGTGCGCAAGGGAATCATTTCCTGACCTTTCCCGGGCCTCCGGCTGTTCGAATGCCTCCTGGCGCGCCATTCCTTTTTCCGTTTACATTGAACAAGTTGGAGAGATACGCTTCGGTGTGTTTAAAAGCACATGCCCAACCTGATTGCGTACGATCGGCGTCAATTCCTGGGAATCCTAGCCGCATTTGCGCCAGCAGCTGCTAGCACCTTACCTGTCGCCAGCTCGATCGTAGAGAAGCCACTGACAGTGCGCTCAAAAGACGGCACGCGTATTGCGTTCTATTGTCAGGGATCCGGGCCTGCTCTGCTTCTGGTTCACGGCGGGATGGGTGACCATAGCCGATGGGAACCGGTCCTGCCTACATTTGCAGCGCGTTTTCGGGTTTGCGCGATGGACAGGCGAGGTCACGGCCAGAGTGGCGACACCCAAGAGTATTCCTTGGAGAGAGAATTTGAAGATGTTGCAGCCGTGGCTGATTCATTGGACCAACGGGTTTCCGTGATTGGCCATTCCCTGGTGCCATCTGTGCAGCCGAGGCAGCCTTGCGGACGCGAAACATCGAGAAGTTGGTCCTCTATGAACCACCGTTTCCGGTGAATGGCCCGGCAGCGGACCCCGGGGTTCTCAGCAAGTTTGAAGATCTTGTACAAAGGGGTCAGAAGGACGCGGCGCTAGAAATGTTCCTGCGCGACATTGTGAAGCTGTCCGATGCTCGAATCGCTGCGGCGCGAAGGAACCCTAACTGGACAGCACGGGCGCGAACCGTTGACGTACAGGTCCGGGAAATACGGGCGTTGAATGCCTACGAATTTGTTCCGGCGAAATTTGGGAAGTTGATGGTTCCAACGTTGCTAGTGATGGGCTCTCAAACGGCCGACCATCACCGGGTCGCGATTGAGGCTCTTGGCCGCGCGCTGCCAAATCAAACGCTCGTGACGCTGCAAGGCCAGGGGCATGACTCCATTGAAGCAGCCCCCGAGCTGTTTACAACTGCAGTTCTGGAATTCTTGAAATTGCGTCCTCCAAGCTAAGTGACCTCAGAGTTCTAATATCGCGCCCTGGAGCGCGCCCTCTGTAGCTGCCTGGCCGATACCCCATCGACGGGGGCCAATCTACCAACTTGCCGGGAGGCGCGGGGACGCGGCGACCAACGTCTAACCAAAGAGCAATGAAGCTGGCAAATCGGGCCAAATTGAATTGTCTTCAAGGAGGAAACATGAAAGGTATTCATAATTCTCGCAAGCTGCTGGCGTTCGCGCTGGCTCTTGCGCTGTGCGGAGGAGTGGCCGGCTTTGCCGTGGCACGCACGACCCAGGGTGCGGGCGGGCACCTTCACGCGACGCTGAAAATCGCGGATCCGAGCGAGGGAGCCAGCAAGACAGGCTTCGCGCCGATCGTGAAGCAGGTTTTGCCGAACGTCGTGAACATTTCTTCGTCCAAAGTGGTGCGCACTCCGAAGGAAGCCGGAGAAGGCATGCAGATGGATCCATTGTTTCGGAAATTCTTCGGGCATGGCTTTGGGAATTTACCCGAAGTGCCGAAAGAGCGGCGCGAGCACAGCCTCGGATCCGGCGTCATCGTGAGCCCGGAAGGCTACGTGCTGACCAACAACCATGTTGTGGAAGGCGCGGCCGATATTAAGGTGACGCTCTCCGACAAGCGTGAACTCAAAGCGGAAATCGTGGGCACCGATCCGAAGACGGACGTGGCCGTTCTGAAGCTGCAAGGCTCCAATTTTCCTGCAATCACACTGGGAGATTCTTCCAAGGTGCAAGTTGGGGACTACGCGCTGGCGATCGGCGATCCGTTCGGCGTCGGCCAGACGGTCACGATGGGCATCGTAAGCGCCAAGGGGCGCGGCAACCTCGGAATCGAGGACTACGAGGATTTCATCCAGACGGATGCGCCGATCAATCCGGGAAATTCCGGCGGCGCGCTGATCAATGATCGCGGCGAGCTGGTGGGAATCAACACGGCGATTCTGTCGCACGGCTCCGGAGGCAATCAAGGAATCGGATTTGCCATTCCGATGAACCTGGCGCGGCAAGTCATGAACCAACTTCTGGATCACGGCAAGGTCACGCGCGGCTACCTCGGCGTTGTGGTGCAGCCGATCTCTCCTGCCATGGCCAGAGCGCTGGGGCAAAGTGAACCGAAGGGCGCCCTCGTTGGGGATGTTAGCGCGAAGGGTCCCGCGCAAGCGGGCGGCGTGGAACGCGGGGACATTATTCTGGAGCTCAACGGCAAATCTGTGAACGATGCCAACGAACTGCGGAATACCGTTTCCATGATGCAGCCGGGCGAGACCGTAAGAGTGAAGATCTCGCGGAATGCCGGCATGCGCGATCTTTCCGTGAAACTCGGCGAACTGCCGGCCTCGAAAGAGGAAGCGATGAATCAGAACGAAGGCGCGTCAAAAGAGGCGCTGGAAGGCGTGAGCGTCGAGAATCTGGACGCCGATACCGCGAAGGAACTCGGACTGCCGCCTTCCACCAAAGGCGTGGTTGTGACGGGCGTCGACCCGTCGAGCCCGAAAGCTGATTCCGGCTTGCGCAAGGGTGACGTGATTCAAGAAGTGAATCATCGGCCCGTGCGCAACGTCGCTGAATTCGAGCAAGCGATGCACAAGGCAGGAAAAGAGGAGGCTCTGCTGCTTGTGAATCGCGGTGGAGCGACGCTGTTCATCGCGGCATAATCGCTGAGCACAAAGAATAGCGGCAAATCACCGGTTGCGTCGCAAGGCGCAGCCGGTTTTCTATTGGGCACCCGGCTGGATCGTCAAGTAGCGTCGCGCCATTCAGACTCAAACGGCGCGTGCGGTATACTTTCGCGAACATGGTCACCTCGGCGGGCGAAGGCGCGCGATTCCAATCTGCCAGCGATCAATCGTTGCTGGTTTCCTTCGGGCAAGAGATTACACTCCAGGCCCATCAGCAGGTCGTGAAGCTGCTGCGGCTGCTCGAGTCGGAGCCTGTGGCGGGCATCCGCAATCTTCATCCTGCTTATTGCTCATTGCTCGTGAAGTTTGATGGACTTGGGCTGCGGCATGAGGAAGTGGAAGCGATTCTGCGGCGATATCTCGGGCGATTGGAGGAGGTGGATCTTCCGGAGCCGCGGCAGGTGGAAATCCCGGTGTGCTACGGCGGTGAGTTCGGCCCAGACCTCGCCGCCGTGTGTACCATGCACGGAATGACACCCGCGCAGGCGATTGAGTTGCATGCTTCGGCCGAGTATCTTGTCTATTTTTTAGGGTTCGTGCCCGGATTCGCGTATCTCGGTGAATTGTCCGAAGCGCTGGTGACGCCGCGGCTTGCGGTGCCGCGGCGAAGGGTGCCGGCGGGCAGCGTGGGGATCGCTGGTAATCAGACCGGCGTGTATCCATTCGCCACGCCCGGTGGCTGGAGATTGCTTGGACGCACTCCGATGGCGATGTTTCGAACCGACCGGGACGAGTTGACCCTTTTGTCCATTGGAGACCGCGTGCGTTTTACCCCGATTTCCGCGGAGCGATTTGCGGCTTTGGAGAAGGAATGGGCGTGATTCAAGTGCAAGAGCCGGGCCTTTTCACGACAGTGCAAGACTTGGGGCGAGAAGGTTTTGGTCCCCTGGGTGTTTCAGCTTCCGGGGCGGCGGATGCGATTTCGCTCCGGATGGGAAACCGATTGGTTGGCAATGCTGAGGGGGCAGCCGGGTTGGAAATGACGCTGCTCGGCGGGACATTTCTGTTTCCAGAAGGCGCTGTCATAGCGCTGGCGGGCTCTGATTTCGGCGCGACCTTGGATGGAAAACCGGTTGAGTTGTGGACCGCGTTCGAATCGCGTCCGGGGCAAGCGCTGCGGTTGGGGCCCACGTGTTCGGGGGCGCGGTGTTATTTGTGCGTTCGGGGCGGAATCGCGGTAAAACTTTTTTTGGGAAGCGCCTCGACCCACATCTTGAGCGGGCTCGGGGGGCACGACGGACGAGCGTTGCGAAAAGGAGATGTGCTAAACATTGGAGCAGCGAGCGTATCAAGTCGCGAACGAAGTATGTCGGCGCGGGCGCTGAAGGAGTTGCAGGCTCGAAAGGTTTTGCGTGTGACGCCGGGTCCGCAGAGCGATTGGTTTCCGGAGTCGGCGCAGCGATTATTTTATGAGAGCAGGTATCGTGTAGCGGAGGAATCCAATCGCATGGGGATTCGGTTGGAGGGCGCGATCGTCCCGGTGCCTTCGGGTGGGGAGATGATTTCCGAGGGCGTCTCGCTTGGCGCGATTCAAGTGCCGGAGGGAGGCAAGCCCATAATTCTTTTTGTGGAGCAGCAAACGACAGGGGGCTATCCAAAGATTGCCAATGTGATTTCGGCGGATTTTCACAGCCTGGGACAACTTCGGCCGCGGGATGAGATTCGATTCGAACGGGTTGACTGGGAAACGGCGCGAGCCCTGTTGAGAGAGCAGGAAGAACTTTTTGCATCGGATTGACATCGGAGGAGCTGATTTTGGGATGAAGCGCGCACATTTAAAGATCGATCTGAATTGCGATATGGGCGAGCTGCCGGAGGCGATTGCGGATGGCACGCAGGAATCCCTGATGCCGTCGCTCACGTCAGTCAACGTGGCCTGCGGGGGGCATGCGGGCGACGAACAAACCATGAAGACGACGATCGAGCAGGCGCTTCGCAGGAAGCTGGCGATCGGCGCTCATCCCGGCTATGCCGATCACGCCAATTTCGGGCGCGTGGAGTTGGATGTGGCGCCGAAGGAGATTGCAGCTTGTGTATTCGATCAGGTCCGGGCGCTGGCCGAGGTTGCTGACCGTTGCGGCGCGCGCCTCGTTCACGTCAAGCCGCACGGGGCGCTTTACAATCAGGCAGTGGGTAATCGCGGGATTGCGGAAGCGATTGCGGAAGGCGTTGCTCGATGGAACCGGGATGCCGTCCTGGTAGGGCTGGCGGGGTCGCCGATGCTGGATGTCTTTCGGGAAGCCGGATTCGTTGTTGCCGCCGAAGCGTTCGCGGACCGGCGGTATGAACCGGATGGAACTTTGCGTTCGCGCAAGTTTGAGGACGCGCTGATCCGCGATCCTGCGGAGGCTGGCTGGCAGGCGTTGAGCATTGTTGAACGAGGGGCGGTGACTGCATGCGATGGGACGGAAGTCTCCGTTGACGCGGAGACCCTCTGCATTCATGGGGACACTCCGGGGGCGCCGGAGATTGCGATGACAGTGGCGCGGATTTTGCGCGAAGCGGGCATCACGCTTGGTGCGCTTTCGCGGTCGTGAAGGCGAATCCGATTGCAGCTGCAGCTTGTGCGTAATGCGGCCGTGCCGAGGATGCTCGTTTCAGGGGAAAGAGGAAGAATTAACACGGAGACCGCGGAGGACACAGAGCGCACAGAGAAGAAGGAGTTAAACGCAGAGACGCAGAGGACGCGGAGAAAAGAAGTGAATGGCATGGAAAGAAAAAGGCGGGCAACCTGATGTTGCCCGCCGGTTGATTGGAAAGCTTGCTCGAATGGGGCGCAGCATGCTGCGCCCCTACGGGGAAACTATTCGAATTTCTCGGTGAGGACGGGGAACTGGAGCTTCGCTTTGGCCAGGGACTTTACGACGGTGGCCTCGGCGTTTTCGGCGGTGGTGTTGCGCGACGTTGCCATTTCGCTGACGAGGAGGTACTTCGCGCGTTCGAGCATTTTCTTTTCGCGGAAGGAGAGGGGCTTGCTGCGGCTGAGGGAAACGAGACTCTTGAGGACGACGGCGACTTCGAGGAGGGCCCCGGTGCGCATGCGCTCGGAGTTCTCTTTGAAGCGGTGCTTCCAGTCGTGATGAGAGTTGAGCTTACCTTTTTCGA
>Ga0137401_10000917_pt1 | contig 12333 bp, 11 predicted proteins | sample CZOMad1_1_16fung_FD_108286 | JGI IMG/M metagenome (GOLD analysis project Ga0137401, IMG submission 108286) | Vadose zone soil fungal communities from Angelo Coast Range Reserve, California, USA - CZOMad1_1_16fungal (Illumina Assembly) | ecosystem: Environmental > Terrestrial > Soil > Vadose...
CGGACAGAAGTCGCGCGACTGCGTGAAGAGCTGCGAACCGTCCGCGCCGACGCTGACGATACGAAGGTCCGTCTGGCGCGGATGGAGGGCGAGAAGCAAGCCGAAGACTCACGCCGGACTGCTGATAAACGTGCCGCCGATCTGCGCGCCGCGGCCGATAATCTGAAACAGTCGTTGTCACGATTTCTAACAGTGCGCGATTCGAACCGGGGCATGACGCTCGTGCTGGCGGAGACGCTCTGGCTAAGTCCGCGATCTTCCAAGTTGGCGGCCGCCTCCGCGGCGAAACTCGATCAGATCGGCGCACTGCTCGCCAACAATCCTGACTATCAGATCACGATCGAATCCTACACTGACAACACTGGCGACGCTTCCGGGCTGGAACAGCTCACCCAGGATCGCGCGCGCGTTTTGTCCGAGCGTTTGGCCGCGGCGGGCGTTGATGTGACTCGCATTCAGGCAAGCGGCATGGGCGCAGCGAACCCGATCGCACCGAACACGACGCTCGCGAATAAAGCGAAGAATCGGCGGACTGAGATTACGCTGACCTTGAGCGGCGCTCAGTAAGCTTGAGGCACTCAAAGTCCAGAATAATGGAAGAGAAGAAAGATAATCGGTCTCCAAAGGGTTGGGACGACGCTCGGGTACAGGCGGTGCTAGAACACTATGAAGCCCAAACCGAAGAGGAAGCCGTCGCCGAAGATGAAGCTGCCTTTGGCCGCGGCGGACCTGGATGTAACACGTATCCAGGCAAGCGGCATGGGTGCCGCGAACCCGATCGCACCGAACACGTCGCTGGCGAACAAAGCGAAGAATCGCAGAACTGAGACTACGCTCTGTCTATCGGCGCAGTAATGAACGCCCTTAGAACGCGCGCGATGTACGCCGATTTACAAAGAATCACTTAAAAGGTGCTCAAGGCAATTGAGGACCATGGTTAAGACTAGAAACCTCCCTTTATGATTTTCCTCTCATATTCACATAAGGAATGTTGAAGTGGTTAGGGACCTTCATCGGCGACTCAAGGGTGCTGGCTACTCGCTGTGGTTCGACGAAGAGAGTCTACTACCGGGTCAGAACTGGGAGTTCGAAATTAGACGAGTCATTCGCGGAAGCGCGGCTGTAACAGCTTGTCTCTCTTCAAATTGGGTAAATGATCGTGGTTATGTTCAAAGGGAATTAAAGATGACTTTGGAAGTATTGGATGAAATGCCGGAAGCAGCCATTTTCATTATTCCTGTCAAGCTTGATGAGTGTGAAGCTCCTCAAGCCATATCAAAGCTACACTGGATCGGCTTATTCGAAACCACAGGATTTGAACGTCTTCGAAAGGCAATCGACAATGCATACGGCACATCTAAACTCGATCAACCATTAACCCATACCACCAGCGGATGGCACGAATTTCTGGAAGATGCAATCGCAAAGGGTGGTTTGATTCACCTCGACCCGTGGCAAATAGGCAGATCAGAAGATGAGATTGCGTTCAAAAAGATTCTCAAGGACCGCTGGAACACGAGCTTTGATCTTCTCCAATCCTGCAACTTTGAGGCGATCATTGAGTTGTGGCAGCCACTTGAGAACAATAGCTTTTTTCGCGTGGATCATCTTGAGTGGCAAGATAAACCATATTTTCGAGCGCAAGTCCACGTCGCTAAATGTCACTTATTCTATTCGCACGCGAAGCTTGGAGGAGTACACATTCCCGAACGCTTTCGACAAGCATTCAATTGTCTGCAAGAGCTTCTATTAGGAAATCCCTATTCATTGAAGGGCGGGTCAATCGACCGCTTAACTACTGAAGGCGCGAGAGCCCAGAATCTCAACTACAAAGATACGTTGACGTTTGCTCAGGACTGGTTTCGGCTCTGGAAAGGACACTTCTACACAGCAGGCATCACTGACGAACGTGTTGAGGCCGCACAGTCCCGAATACTTGATCGCCTTAGTGAGATTGATTTCATGGTTAAGCGATTCCCGGAATCGCCGAATGACTAATTTCCGCAACTCGTCGTAACTGACCTACGAGCCCATGCGATATTGATCATGACAGTTGGGATGCTCGCCACACTTTGTCTTTGAATTAGCATGACCCTTCTCGAAGCCCTCCAATTAATCGGTTACAGCCTGGGCGCGATGCTGCCGCTCTGGATGGGATATCTCCTGTTCAAGCAACGGCTCGGCGTGGTCTCGATTCAGCGTCTGCTGCTCGGCCTTGGCGTCTGCATGGTTGGCTGGCATGCGGGCAATCTGATCGTCACGCTTCGCAGTCTGTTCGGACTGGATCATGCACAATGGAATGTTCCACTGCGCCTCGCGAATACAGTGGCCGTCATCAGCATCACCGTTTGTTACTCGCTGCTGCTTCATGTTCACATTCATCTCTGGGCCAGTTCTCATGGACGCGAGCTAACGCGGATCGAACGCGTCCGCATTTATCTCTCTTACATTCCCTGCGCCTTCTTGTTTGTCGTCGTACCGCGACTGTGGACTGGGCCGTACCAGCCGATGATTGGGAAGCTGTCGGTCTTCGTGTTGCCGTTTGCAATCTGGGTCGCTTATTCGTTGACCGTTATCGCAATAACTGAGCTGCTGGTGGCCCGGCGGGCGCCTTCGCAAAGTGAGCGACGCATTCTTCACACGCTCGCGGCTTCATTCGTGGTCATTGCTTGTTTGATTCTGGCATCGCTGGGCCTTGGTCTGGGGCGCGGCACAATCGCCGGCCAGTACCTGCAAACGCTGGCCAACCTGGGATCGCTGCTGCCGTCAGCGCTGCTGGCTTATTACATTTATCGCTATCGTTATCTCGAGCTGATTATCAAAGAGAGTCTGATCGTCGCGACCTTCGCCGCGGTAGTCCTCGCGGTTTATCTGTACGGAATCCGGCGCATCGCCGACTGGACCAGCGCTCGTTACGGCGTGCGCGCCGGAGTTGTCGAAGCGATTCTGATTCTCGCGTTGACCCTGTTGGCGGCGCCGCTACGCGGATGGCTCGAGCGAAGTTTTCGCTCGCTCTTCGAACGTGAGACAGCGCTCTATCGCGACGTCGTTTCACAAATCAGCGCGTCCTCTGGGCAGTTTCGTTCGCTGGCTGATCTCCTCCGGGCGATCGAATCGCAAATGGCCAACGCTCTGTCATTGCGTCGCGTCGACATCGCGCTGTTGGCAGACACTGAAAACAATCAGGACAAAGAACTATCTGCGGTCGAGAAACTCTTGCGGACTTCGATGAGCCACGGCGTGAAGACGCTGGAAAGCGATGAACGATTGAACGCACTTGGATATAGCGTCGCCTACGCGTTATCCCGTGAAGAGCACAACCTTGGCTGGCTTTTGGTTGAGGCATCACCGAACGCCCTGACGCCGGACGTGCGCGCGGTTTTAGACGTGCTCACCGGCCAAATCGTGGTTGCCATCGAAGACTATCGGCTGATGCAGGAAAACGTGCGTCTTGAAAGAAAAGTAGCAGCGGGCGAGCGGCTGGCGGCGCTTGGCCAAATGGCCGCCACCGTGGCGCACGAAGTAAAGAACCCGCTTTCGGCAATCAAATCGATCGCGCAGGTGATGAGCGAGGACGAAGACCTTAAGCAACAGCACGCGCGCGACCTCAGCCTGATCGTGGGCGAGACGGATCGCCTCAGCAAGAGCGTGACGCAACTATTGAGTTTCGCCAGCAAACAACCACAGTCCGCACCACCGTCTGCGGTCGCCGAACTGGTTCGCAGTGTTGCCGCTTTGTTTCGCGCTGACGCTGAAGAGCGGCAGATTGTTTTGCAGCATCGTATCGATGGAAATGCGGCGCTGAATGGCGTGCAAACCGCGGCGATTCGCGACGCTCTTTCAAATCTGATTCTTAATGCTCTACAGGCCACTCCGTCTGGCGGCGGAATTGTGATCGAATCGGCGGTGGCCGATCAGGTGATTACTTTTTCCGTCTCTGACACCGGCGTAGGCATAACGCCGGAGATGCGCGCGAAGATTTGGGAACCATTTTTCACCACGCGGCAGCGCGGAACGGGATTAGGTTTAGCAATCGTGCGCAAACGAATGGAAGAAGCCGGCGGATCGGCGCGGCTTGCACCGGTCGCCAACGGCGGCGGAGCAAGATTTGAATTAAGAATCCCGATCCACAATCGCTGACGACCGTAAGCGGTAAAGCATATGGGAACTGATTTGACTGGAGCGCAACCGTCCCGGTTGCTCGTTAGCGATGATGCAAGCGGGGACGCTTGCGCTCCAGTCGCGGGACGCCTGCGCTCCCAGCGTAACGTTTGGAACTTTCAAGCATGAGCCGCGTGTCAGCATTCGGAGCGACTAACCTGCCGGCGAGCAATCGCTACTTTCTGCAAACGTCAAAAGGAGTATCGAGTAATGATCTCAACTAAACATTATCGTGTGTTTTTGCTGGCGTTGGTTTGTGCGATTGTCTTCGCCGCCGCGCCGTCCGTCTTCTGTCAGGAACAATCGTCGTCATCACGCGTGGCAGTGCGCGACGACGACACTAACCTGGATACGCAGCTCTATCTAATTCTGGCAACCAATCGGGAAATCGATGAAGGCAAGATACCAGCCGCTCTCGATCCGATCATGAAGCGTCTGCGCGAAGTCCTGCCTTTCAAGCATTACAGCGTTGCGGGTACGTTCCTGAATCGCGTTAAGAACAATGGCCGGCTCGACGTCAGTTGGGTGGGAAGTCCTTTCCTGCTTTCATCGGCATCCTCAGCAGCAGCGCTCAGCAATCCGAGCTTCAATCAGTTCACGGCCCTGGTTAGATTAGCGACAGACGGGGCCGGCAATGACATCGTGCGCATGAATGACTTCAGATTTGGCGCGAAGGTTCCAGTCATAACGGGCCAGGTGACAACGACTAACGCCTCGATGGGCGTGGCGCCGGTTACGCAGGTCGTTTATGAATCGGTTGGGCTGCACACCGACATCAGCATGCGGGAAGGCTCGCCGGTGATCGCCGGGACGCTGCACGTTGGGCCGCAGGGTGACGCCATCATTGTCGCGATCTCGGCGCAGCGCGCGAACTAGCTCTGCACTCTCTGGCACGGCACGCGCAAGCAAGTTTCCTCGAAACGTTGCGGAGCGGGCATCCTTGCCCGCTTTGTATTAAACTTTGGGGGAGTCAACATGAAGAGCTTGCGTTTATTGATCGTCGACGACGAAGAGGCCGCCAGGTACGGAATCAGGCGCGCTCTGGAAAGCTTCGGCTACGAGATCGCTGAAGCTGAAAGCGCAGAAGCCGCGCGCGCACTGATGGTCAAGGACACGTTCGATCTCCTGCTGCTTGACGTAAACCTTCCGGGAATCAGCGGTCTGGAATTTCTCAAACAAATCCAAAGCGAAAACGAGAATCCGGTTGAAGCTCCGCTCGTCATAATCATCACCGCGCATGGTTCGGAACGTTTGGCCGTGCAAGCCGTGAAGAGCGGTGCATACGATTACATTGCGAAGCCGTTTGAGCTCGACGACCTGCGTCTGGTCGTTAAGAACGCGTTCGAGACGATCAAGCTGCGGCGCGAAAATCAGTTGCTGCGTCGTCGTATCGAAATAGAGACTTCGCAAAGAGGTTCGCTGCTCGGAAATTCCAAACCGATACAAAATGTTCGCGCGATGATCGATAAGGTCGCCGATACCGACGCGACAGTCCTGGTGCGGGGTGAATCCGGTACCGGCAAAGAATTAGTCGCGCGCGAACTGCATGAGCGCAGCACGACCCGGAGCAGCGGTGCGTTCGTCGCTGTAAACTGCGCCGCGTTGCCGACTGAATTAATCGAATCCGAGCTTTTTGGCCACGAAAAGGGCGCATTTACGGGGGCCGCGGCGCGCCGCAAAGGAAAATTCGAACAGGCCGACGGCGGCACTCTGTTCCTCGATGAGATTGGCGACATGAGCGCCAACGTGCAGGCAAAACTGCTTCGGGCGTTGGAGGACCGACGAATCGAGCGCCTTGGTGGTGATGAGTCGATTCCGGTTGACGTCAGAATTATCAGCGCCACACATCGCGTACTCGAAGAGGAAATCGAGCAGGGCAATTTTCGGGCGGATCTTTTTTATCGATTGCGCGTCGTCACCATCGATATCGCGCCACTGCGCGAAAGACGCGAAGACATTCCGGTGCTGGCGTCTGCATTTGCGCGGCAAGCCGCTGAACGTCACAGCCTGCGCGAGCGCGCGATTGGGCATGACGCGCTCCGACTGCTGATGGATTATGACTGGCCGGGGAATGTACGCGAGTTGAAGAACGTGATCGAGCGGGCGGCGATCATGTCTGAGGGCGATGAGCTTACGGCAATCGATATCGATCAACCTTCGCCGAAGAAAGACGCGATCGAACTGTCTGCGAACGGAAATTTGCTGGTGCCGTACACAAACGATTTTCGCGACGACCGGCGCGAATTTGAGCGCCGTTACATCGCGCGTTGCCTGGAAGAGTCCGGCGGCAACGTCACCAAGGCCGCTTCGGTTTTAGGCATGCATCGCCAGTCATTGCAGCACAAGCTGAGAGAGTTGGGCCTCGGGCGAAGGTATGTAGCCGTGGGTGCTGAAAAAGAGTGACAAGAGTGATATTGTTCCGGCATGTCGGTCCGCGCGAGAGGTTAAAGACGAATGGCTTCTGAAATAAAACCGCTCGATCAACTACTTAAGGAACTGCCGCCCGAATCGCAGGCTGGGGTGAGAAACTTTGTGGAGGCCCTCCTCAAAAAGCGACAACGAAAGTCGAATGGACATTTGCGTCAGAGTTGGGCAGGAGCTTTAGAAGATTACCGCGAGCAGTTTACCTCGCTCGAACTTCAGAAGAAGTCATTGGATTGGCGAATCCATATCTGAACCTTCGCCGCCCGCTGTTATATTTTCTGCCGCCCGCTTCGCGGGCTTTTGATTTTCATATTATCCTTCACCCAGCACTAAAGTGCTGGGCTATTGTCAGTCGGCGGACGGGACTAGATTTATGCACCCTCTTCAGCGACAATCGCGCCCATGAAAGCCAAACTCGACGCCATCATAAAACTCGAACAAGCGGAATATCTCGATAAACTGCTTCCGGCAAGCGATGAATTGCTTGCTGAGATGGAAAGCTACGCGGCCGAGCATCGCGTGCCCATCGCCGATCGAGAGGTGGCTCGCTTTGTCGAAATCACTGCCCGCGCAATAAATGCCAGCCGCGCTCTTGAATGCGGAATGGCCATCGGCTATTCGGTGATTCATCTGTTGCGGGGCATGGGTGCGGATGGCCGCGTAATCACCATCGATCCAAGCGAAGAGATGATCACTTTAGCCGACGGCTATCTCAGGCGCGCAGGTTTGCGTGAGCAGACGCAAATCGAAAAGGGATACGCGCTCGAAGTAATTCCCCGGCTCAACGAAACCTTCGATCTCCTGTTCATCGATGCCGTGAAAGAGGAGTATCGGGGTTACCTCGATCTCGCTCTGCCAAAACTGCGAATCGGCGGTGTGATCATCTGTGACAATCTTTTATGGGGTGGCCAGGTGGCGGGTGAGATTCGATCAGACGATCAGAGAGCATCGACAGAAGCGCTCCGCGAATTCAACAAGTACTTCGTTAATCATCCGCAGTTGCGCGCAGAGGTGATGCCGGTAGGTGACGGTTTGGGATACGCAGTTAAGATCAATTGATTACCCGGCTCCGTTAGGAGCCAAAGGTTTTATAGATCGCCCCCACCCGATTGATCTCCGCGATGAGCGATGAATCGCTCATCGCGGAGTTTCTTTTACGAGCCTCCGTAGGCTATAAACGTTTGGCGCCTAACGGCGCCCACGAACGAAATGATTATTACGCAAAAGGAGTCTTCTGTTGATCGCGCCTTTGAGGCAATCTCTCGCGGCGGCGTGATTGCCTTTCGCACCGACACACTCTATGGACTGGGCGCGGATCCTTTTAATCGTGAAGCAGTTCGCCGAATCAAACAGCTCAAAGGCAGGGAAGAGAACAAGCCGATTTTGATTATCATCAGCGATTACGATCAACTGCATCGCTTCATCGACGACGTCTCGCCGGCATTCGAGCTGCTCGCAAAACATTTCTGGCCGGGTGCGCTAACATTGATCGGCCGCGCCAGCGAGGGTATCCCTGAAGAGATTACGGCCGGTACCAAATCGGTGGGTGTTCGTTTACCTGACGACGATCGTGTGCGCGTCATCGTGAGAAGTTGCGGCGGGGCGTTAACTGCCACCAGCGCGAATCCTTCGCACGTTGCTCCGGCGGGAAGCGCGCGTGAAGTTCACAGTTATTTTAGCGAGGCGATCGATCTGATTATTGATGATGGAGCAGTGGAGAGCGAACTTCCGTCGACAGTTGTTGATGTTTCAGGTGCAGAGCCCAGGTTGATTCGCGAAGGTGTGATCGCGTGGGCAGAGATTGAGGATCTGGTAATTCCGGAGTAGTTTGTCGATTGATACAGAACCCCGACATGTCGGGGTCCTGTAACAAAAACCATGGGCACCATTGAACAACGAAGACATCCGCGCATTAACGTCGACTTCTTTGCTGATTGGGGCTGGGGACCCGAGTATGATTTTTACGATCGCGTCACCAGCCTCAGCCTCAGCGGATGCTTTCTGGTCACGACGCGAGACCTGGCGTCTGGTCAGGAGATCTACCTCAAATGGACCGCCGAGCGTGCCGGCACGATCACTTTGAGAGGCGAGGTCCGTTATCTGCTGCGCGTGATGGAAGGAGCGCCGCCCACGGGCGCGGGCATTGAATTCGTCAACGTGAGCGAGGATATCCGAAAGAGACTGAATGCGTTGATGGAAAACTTCGGGTAAGAATTAGCACGACCAAAAGTCTACGCGTTAGCAGAGGCGAGTCTCGCTAAAGATGCCCTCCCTAACGGTCGGGCTTCTGACACGCTTCACTGCAGCGTCAAATCCTTCACAAATCCCCAGTCGCCGCTCGCGTTCACGTGAATGTTGCCGACGTTCTTTTTAGCGATCACCATGTTCGCCTGGTACCAGAGTGGAAACACCGGCACATCGCGGCTGACAATATCCTGCGCCCTCGCGTAAAGCGGCTTTGCCTTTGCGTGATCGTAGGTGTTCGTCGCTTCATCCAGAATTTGATCGAGTTCAGGGTAGCGATAGCGACTGCGATTGCGCGACGCGCGCGTTTCTGTCGGGATTTCTGATGAAGCGAACAAATCGTGATAGAAGATTGGATCCTGATTGCCGCCGACCCACTGGCCGTACGTCATTTGAAATTGGCCGCGGCGAAGAAACTCGAATAGCACGTTTAGCTCTGACGTCTCGATGGAAACTGGAATCCCGACGTCCTTCAAATAGTTTTGAATGACTCCAGCGTATTGTCGCGCCGAAGCGCTACTGCCTGAGATACGAAAGATGATTGGTTTCGCGAAACGCATCTGTGGTCCATCACCGTCCGGATCGCGAAAGCCCGCTTCATCCAAAAGCTTTTTCGCCGTCGCCGGATCGAATCGATAGGTCTGGCCCTGGGTATAGGCCCACGATTCTTCCGGCAGAATCGAATGGGCAATCTTGCCCTGACCCTGCGCGAGGTCGCGAACCATACTTTCGCGATCGATCGCGTAAGCAATTGCCTGTCGCACCTTCACATTATCGAGCGGCGCTTCGGTCGTATTAAATGTAAGCAGATTCAAATTCGAGCCATCGAATTTATGGACGGTCAGATTTGGATCTGTCGAAAGCGCCTGAATTGCGTCCGGTGAAAGACTTGTCGGCAGAGGCGCAATATCAACCCGGCCGCTGCGCAACTCAGCCTGCATCGCGTTCGAATCGCTAATCACACGAACGCGCAACGACGGGATGTGCGGCGGGCCGTCGTAGTAATTCGGATACGCTTCGAGGTCGACGACCTGTTGTGACGAATCGTAGCTCTTGAATTTGAATGGACCAGTGCCGAGCGGATGCGCTTTCTGTGATTCGTAGCTGTCTTTCGGAATCACAGAAATCGGCACAAGGTTAGGGAGCAATCCTGTCCACTGCTTGTTTAGCTGGATAACCAGCGTGCGTGGATCTGGAGCTTCGACGCTTTTTACGTATGCCGTACGACTCGCGCCCACGCCTTCGAAGAAGCTCGCCGACTTGGCAAAGCTGTTGCCCAGTACCGTGTCCATCGTGTACTTCGCGTCAGCGGAAGTAAAAGGCCGGCCATCGTGGAACGTCACGCCGTCGCGCATCGTGAAAGTGAATGTCAATCCGTCATCGGACCGTTGAATGTTCGAAGCGAGTTCCGGCACGTAATCGAACTTTTCGTCCTTCTTCACCAGGGAATTGAACATCAATGCGCGGACCCGTTCGCTGGCTGCATCGACCGACGGCGAGCCGATTGGATCGATTGTCTTGACGTTATCTGAAAGAGCGATGACGAAACCGTTGCTGCGATTGCGCCGGCAGGATGAGCCGCTGCATAAGAGGACGACCACACATATCAAGGCGAACAGCCGCCAGGACCTGCGTTCAGACGGAAGGCTATTGAACATGCGATTCTCCCGGATAGACATAATCCAGTCTCTTGTTAAGGTCTCGGATATCATTTGCCAACTTTTCATATCGTTCCGTGTCGAGCGGTCGCGGCCCCTGGGCCAATGTTTTCGTCGCGGCAATCCGCTTGAGCGAACCCTGGATGCGACGCTCGCTGAGCTGTTTGTCCCGCGCCGCCTCTAACAATGCGTGGTAACCACGGCGAATGGTCTCGGGCGTGGCGCAAATCAGCAGCATGTCTTCGCCCGCATTGAATGCCTTGACAGTTGCCTCTTCAATCTCGCAGTGCTTGGCAATGGCGCCCATCTCTAAGTCGTCAGTCACTACCAGATGTCTGTATCCCATTTCCTTACGCAGCAGGTGAGAGACGATGGTGGGGCTAATCGAAGCCGGCTCGACGAGGCCGCCGGTCGTTCCTTTCTTGATGTCGATGTTGGGAAAGCCGCCGTGACTAACCATCACCACGCGCACGCGATCGTCGGCGCGCTGAAACAGTTCGATGTAAGGAGCGAGATCCTGTGCCAGCAAGTCGTCGCGCGACAGCGGTACCATCGGCATTTCAATGTGCGAGTCCACTGTGCCGGCGCCGATTCCCGGAAAATGCTTTAAGCAACCCAGGCATCCGGTGCCCTGCAGCCCGCGCATGTAGACGGTTGTGTAACCGAGAACTTCGCCGGGCGATGCGCCAAACGAACGCGAATAGAGTCCGTTGGTCAGTTGACTGCGCGCCTGAGTGATGATCGACATCACCGGCGCAAAGTTGATATCGATTCCGAGCATGCGCAGCAGCTCGCCCGTGATTCTTCCCAACGTGCGAACACCGGCAAGATCACCGTGCTGGCGGAGCGCGCGCGCGGAAGGCATCGCAGGGAAAATCTCGCGCAGACGATCGACCAGGCCGCCTTCCTGATCGATGCCACACAACAGCTGTGTAGGCACCAGCGCGCGAGCGTCATCGAGCAACTTGCGCACTTGATCGGGAGATTCGACGTTGCGCCCGAAAAGAATTATCCCCCCGGGTTTGATCTCTTCGATCAATTCACGCGCTTCGGAATCGATTGTCTTACCCGGCAGTCCGATGAAAAAGAATTGGCCAATCTGTTGTTCGAATGGCAGCGACAGGAATCGGTCAGATGGCATTTGTCCCCTGAATGAATAGCGATGTGAAAAGCCGGCGGTTAGCTTACGACACTAAACGATGCGGCTTCAAATGAATTACGCAAATATTTTTCTTATTTACAACAGAAGGAGCGCTTATGAGTGGTCGCCGGAGCTTTTTCAATTAGAATGGCTTTGATGAAAGGAATGATTCTGGCAGCGGGATTTGGCGAGCGTCTTTGGCCGTTGACTGCCGACCGCACCAAACCGGCGCTGCCTGTACTGGGCACGCCGCTGGTTGGTTACGTCGCTGAATACCTGGCCACCTTCGGAATCAAAGACGTGGTCGTGAATCTTCATCACGAGCCCGACTCGGTGCGGCGCGCTCTCGGTGATGGAAGCGACTTCGGCGTGCATCTCGAGTACGTGCACGAGCCGGTGATTCTGGGCACCAGCGGTGCGCTTGATAATGCGCGCGCCTTTCTTGACGGAGAGACCTTCGCGGTTGTCAACGGCAAACTGATCACCAATCTCGATCTGAATGCGGCCCTGGCCCATCATCGTGCACAGAATGCTTTGGCCACGTTGGTTTTGAAACGCAACACCGCTCGCGAGCGCTTTAGTATGATCGAGACGCACGATGGTTTGGTTACGCGTTTCGCCGGCATGCCCTCTGTAACGCAGCCTTTCGCTGACGAGCCACCGCTGATGTTCACCGGCATTCAAATCCTCGAGCCACGCATCTTC